>Ga0180009_10005234_pt1 | contig 13970 bp, 12 predicted proteins | sample OS_PC_MetaG_FD_123537 | JGI IMG/M metagenome (GOLD analysis project Ga0180009, IMG submission 123537) | Groundwater microbial communities from the Aspo Hard Rock Laboratory (HRL) deep subsurface site, Sweden - OS_PC_MetaG | ecosystem: Environmental > Aquatic > Deep subsurface > Groundwater... | reverse complement strand
GCACTAGTCCCAAATCAAGCGCAGTTCGAAGAACGCGACTTGATTTGGAGCTAGTCGAGCCGAAAGGCGAGCGTTTTGGGGTGAGCCGCGGCGAGCGCGGCGAGGGGGCTTTCGAAAGCCCCCTTAGACAAAGGTAGGCCCGAAGCAAGTGAGGAGCGCTTGATTCGGGACTAGTGTTTGGATTCTGACCTAGCCCAGTGCTCTACAACACGCACCGGGCGCCCGCATCACCCGACGCCGCGCATCCCGAGAATCCGTAGTCGGCACAGTCGATCGAGCGCTGCTGACCCTCGAGACAATAGCCCAATCGGGTGCCTTCGCAGGTCTCCGGACCGCAGAACAACGTCGAGGCCCAGCAACTGCCCGCACCCGACTCCGGATCCGTGCCGCAAGCGCCACCGGGCGGACAGGCCATCGTGTACAGCTTATTTCCTTGGCAGATGCGCACGTCGTCTCCCTCACAGGTTGGCAACTGCGACAGGTCACAATCCGCCCCGTCGCCCTGGCACTGCGCCGCGTCCATCCCCATCGCCTCGACGAGAGCGCACTGCGTGGCGGGCATCGACGAGCACGGTTGGTGAATCCAGCCCCCAAGGATGCAGTTGCTCGCCCTGTCGCCATCGCAGCTCGGTGGTGTCCCCATCTCACTCGCGCTCGCCGCGCACTGCGCCAACGCCCCCATCGGCGTCGCCCCGGCCAGACATACCAGTCCGACCTCCGCACAGTCCGTGGTCGCGACAACGCCACCCTCGGCACTCGGCACACATTGCCGAAGCAACTGGCCGTCGCACGAAGGCGCAAACGTTTGCGGATTGCACGGTGCACCGTCCCCGACACAGGCCCGAGCTGCTGCGCAGTCTGCGGCCGCCCGCACGCAGCTCATGACCGACGGAAGATAGAGTGTGGTCGGCGTGCTGGGCGGCGGCGAGCCCGCGAGCGCTATCGATTGCATCGCGACGCCGAATTGCAGCTCCTCCTCGGTCGCCACCTGGTTTGCACGGGCGTAAAGCATGCACTGACGCATTCCGCTGACTCCGAGGCAACCGTGCAATCGCAGGCAAGCCTCTTCGTTGGACAAGAATGATTGCGATGCGTCCGTCGCGTTGGTCGCGTCTGTCGAGTCCGCCGTGGTTGCGTCTGCTGCCCCGTTCGCGTCGACCTCAGCGCCTTCCCCCGCGTCGTCCTGGGCAGCGTCGGTCGCCTGGGCGTCGAGCTCGACGGTCGGCGGGGTGCTCGCGTCATCGGTGCCGGAACACGCGGACACCGGCGCCAACACCAAGGCCACGAGCCAGCCTAGTGCAGCGAATCTACTGAATCGACGGGTGGCACGGCCAAGCAAGCCGCCAGTTGGCGCCGCTCTGTGCTTGGCCGTGGAAGGCAGGCACGAGACACGGCCAAGCGATCGCTTGCCGGTGACCGCTCTCTTGCTTGGCCGTGCCATCCACAGTTGGCTCATCGCCAACCCCTCAATTCGATCGAAACGATGCACTCGTACAGCAGACCGGAAGTTCGTTCCGGAACGGGACGAACGAAGTCTGGTGTACTCGATTGGGAGGGGCCCCCGCCGAACGGGGGGAGGGGCTGGGACAGCCCCTCCAGAAAGACGGATAGTACGAGCTCCGAAGGACGGAACGGACTTCGGAACTGTTGTACCAGCTTGGATGCGCGAGGAGTCACCTGCAGAACATCTCCACGAGGCCGTTGTAGTACTCGGCCATGTAGCCGTACCAAGGGACCATCGGGTAGCAGACCGAGTAGGCGCACTGCAGGGCGCGGATGGCGTAGTACTGGGCCATTCCTTCGTAGTAGGTGCACAGCGGATTGGTCGCCATGGGCAAGGATCGGTTCAACAGCTCGTCAACTTGCTCCTGGGAGGTGAACCGGAACCCCTCGGCGCGCGCGGCCATGATCGCGTCCGCGAGCTCGGGTTCGACGTGGGCGTCGGAGAGTAGCTCATCGTAGGACAGGTCGTTGACCACGTGGAGAATGCCTTGGAGGCGGACCTCTGGGGACATCTCAGGCGCCTCGGCGGCCGTCTCATGAACGGGCGCGGAACCGTCGGTGTCGAAGTCCTCGGCGCCTCCGCAGGCGATAAGGGCGGGGACGGCGAGAAGAGGAAGAAGGAAACGAATACGCATCGTCATGCTCCTGGTCGGTTGGGCGATGTAGGACCGCATAAGGTGGGCTGGCTACCCCAGCCCGGGCGGTAGCCGCCGGCCGACGATGCATCGGTGGTGCCAACGTCAGATTGTCGAAATTGGCGACGATGTCGTTGTTCGTGGGAGGAAGAGGTGACGGTATTTCGTCAGATGACGACCATTCGCCGGTTGGTTTGTGGACCCTGGCTGTGGGCTCGAAGGAGATCGGTAGGCCGTCCGTACCGGACGGCATCACCAGACGCGCCGCATAGACGCGCTACCAACAACCCATCCATTCGATCGAAACGCAGCGCCAGTTGGCACTTCGTCCGCTAGGACGTTTCGAGCTCCACGCCGAGGGCGTGTGCGGCCCTTGCTACTACGGATCTCATTTCGCTGGGAACGAAGGGCTTGGCGACAAAGTCGAACGCGCCCTTCTCCATGGCTTTGCGGGCCATGGCCATCATCGCGTACGCCGTGATGATGATCACCTTGCTCCTTGGGGACTTGTGCTGCACCCGATCGAGCACCTGGAGCCCGTCGACTTCGCCCATCACCACATCCGTGATGACGATGTCGAACTCCTTTTCGTCGATGCGGACGAGCGCGGCCATCGGATCGTCGAAGGCCTCCACCTCGCATCCCATCTTGGTTAGGACCACCTTGAGCCGCTTTCCGACCAAAGGTTCATCGTCCAACACGAGCACGTCCAAGCTGCCCGACATGGTCTACCCCTCCCTATCGTCGGCCCGCCGACGTCAAGTCGTTGTCGAATACCTGCACGTGCACTTGCTCGATTCCATCGATGCCGTGGAGTCGCTGCTCGATGGTACCAGCCGTCTTCACTCGCTTGGAGCCCGGAGCATGCGCACGAACGTTGACTCCTCCATCCACGACCTCGACCGCTGCGTCTGCATCCAGATCGACAAGCAAGCTGCGGAGACGATGGGCCAACTCCACCTCTCGCATGACCTTTTTTGAAAACGACATCGGCACGTAGCGCTTCTCGCGTACCGCACCGGCGATCGCCTCGGCAGCCCCGTCGACCTCCGATTCACCGACGTCGACCACCAGGTCAAATCCTTCCTCAGATACGTCCTTGCCGAAGAGAACTTCCGAGATCGCACGGGCTCGCTCGTCGTCCGTTGCGACCCGGCGAATCGCTTTCTTCGGTGAAAGGCCCTCGTCCCGGATGATTGCGGCGCTCCGATGGGCCGCGGACGCCACCAATTTCACCCGCAGGACATGGGAGACGCCCGTCACCAGCGCGTGTGCGTGCGGACCGCTGTACACCAACCCGTCCTCGAGCAACATCGCCGACAGCGTCGCTTGCAGATAGGCAAGCATTCGTTTGCGCGTTGCGCCGGACATGCCGAACATCGAAGGCTCGCGCTCGAACGCCTCCCGAAGCTTGACCTGCTGGACGTCGAACCGTGCCGACGCAGCGCTGAACACCTCTTCGTCGACGTGTCGATAGTCGAGCATCTGTGCGGCACGACGAGCGATGTCGCGGGCGCTTGTGAAGCTCTGGCTGCTTATCAGGATGCTGGACATCGTCGAACTCCTCGAATTGGGTCGATGCGGTTCGTCCTCAGCGCTTGGCAGATAAGTCTGAAGGAATGCCGGTGACGGGAAGAAGGACCGTGAAGGTCGCTCCCTCGCCGACACGGCTGGTGACGAGCAAGTCTCCTTCAAGCTTTTTGACGATCCCGCGCGCCACGGAGAGCCCCAGGCCGGTGCCCTTGCCCCGAGGCTTGGTCGTGAAGAAGGGGTCGAAGATGCGGTCGATCACGTGATCCGGAATGCCCGGGCCATCGTCCGCGACATCGACCGCCAAGAATCCGTCTCGACGCTCGTCATCGATGCTGATCCGGATCTCTGCCTTTTCCGGCAGCACGTCGAGCGCGTTCAAGATGAGGTTCATGAACACTTCGCACAGCAGTTGTCGGTCGCCATGCACAGGGGGAACGACGTCTGGCAGGTTGGTCTTCAGGCGGATCTTCTTGACCTTGAGTTGATTGCCAAGCAGCTCGATGGTCTCGTTGACGATCTGGATGAGGTCGAGTGGCTCTACCTTGGCCTCACTCTCTCTGGCGTAATCGAGCAGGTTCCGAACGATCTTGCGGGATCGCTCCGCCTGTCCCATCAGCTCATCGAGCATCTCGAGCTTCTCGTCATCGTCGAGCTCGGCGTACTCTTCTTTGAGAACCGCCGTGGTGAGCATGATGTTGTTCAGGGGGTTGTTGAGCTCGTGAGCGACGCCAGCCACCAGTGTTCCGAGGGCCCGGAGCTTGTGGGACTGCACCAGGATTTGGTGTCGTCTATCGAGCTCGTGGATCATCCGATTGATGGCCACCGCGAGCTGGGAGAATTCGTCGCGGTACTTCCTCACCGGCGTAATTGGCGTGAAGTCGCCCAGGCCGATACGCCGGGTGTAGATCATGAATCGCTTGAGCGTGCTGGTGATTCGTCGCGCCGTGAAGTTGGCAACGACGATGATCAGCACGACCAGCGCGATGAGGAAGTAGAAGGGGAGCTTCTGCGCGAGAGCGAGCATGGAATCGACTTTTGCCCGCTCCCGTGTGACGAATCTCGAGGCGAAGTCCAGTGTCCCTCCGCCGTGCACGCGGAGCTCCGCTTCGTAGCGAGCTCGCTCCTCGGGGGCGTCGGTCGCCCCGATCCTGCTGAGCAGCTTCCGGTATTCGTTTAGATGGCCATCGAAGGTTCGAAGATCGTCCGCGCCCATCACCTTGCGGATCTTGTCGTGGTTCTCCCGGCTGAGCTCTTGCGCGCTTTCCGCGTGTTCGAGTGCATGCTCGAGGTCGGTGCCGTACAGCAGGTAGTTCTTCTCGAAGCGACGTGCCTGTTGGATTTCGCTGGTGAAGTCGTCCGCGACCTCCAGAAACGAGATCCTGTCCCGCACGCCGGTGACGAGCTGGTAGGACCAGATCGTGATTGCGAGGCTCAGCAGGAAGAACAGCGAGAAACCGAGCAACAGACGCGTTCGGATGCTGAGGGTGGGCCGCCTACGCAGTGCCTGTTCCGCCGCTTCCTCGACGGTTACGGTGCTCTTGCCGAAGTCCGTGGCCGTGAGCACAGACCCCAGGCTCGGCGTTTTCGAGCTCATTTGGGGGTCGTCGTCCAGCGATTCCATGGTGGTTCTGCTCTGCGTGGGTTGAAAGCCTTGGCCCGGCTAGCCTCGCTCCTTGCGCAACTGTTTGACGGCTTTATCGACGATCACGCGGAGGTCCTTGGGCTGGAACGGCTTCGCGATGAAGTCGAACGCGCCCTTCGCAAGCGCTTCCCGGGCAACCTCCACGGTAGCGTAACCCGTGATGAGAATGGTCTTCGTCTTTGGATGGCGTTTTCGGACTTCGTCCAAGACCTGGATTCCGTCCACGTCGTGCATTCTTATGTCTGTGACGACGACGTCGAACTCCTTCTCCTGCAAGCGACGCAACGCGCTCTCTCCGCTGTCCGCGACTTCTACCGCGTATTGTCCCTTTTCCAGGGCGGTCTTCAGGCGCTTGCCGGCGATCTCTTCGTCGTCAACAACCAGGATTTCGATCGAGCTGTCCATCAGTTCTCGTCCTTTGTTTCGTCAGGGCATGACCCTTCAGCTCGCTGTCGCGGGTGTCTTGCGAACCCCCGTGACGACCGATGCTCGCACCCTCCGCCGCTGGAAGTAGGCCTTGAACACGAAGAACAGGATGATAAACATCCCGGTGATGCCGCTCGCGTACAGCAGACCCTTGCTTGCGGCGTTGAAGTACTCGTCGTAAGCGGGATTGTACTGTAGATACCCGAGTTGCCGCAGGTACACCGGGATTGCGATGGCCCGGCTCAATACGCACAGGGCGATGATACAAGCGGTTACGAGCCGAATGATGACTTCCTTTACGACCTTCGTTCCGTATGCGCCGATGTGGACGCCTACGAGGGAGCCGCAATAGAGAAGAAGCACGAGGCGGATGTCGACCAATCCCTCGAATCCGTAGTTCATGGCGCCGAAGGCGCCCATGAACACAGCGAGAAAGAGCTCCGAGCCGGCCGCAACCTGGGCGGGGACGCCAAAGATGTAGATCATCGCTGGCACGCCGATGAACCCACCGACCCCAATGGTACCTGCCAGGTAGCCGGTAGCCAGTCCGCAGATGAGTACGATCCACAGTGAAACGCGCACATCGGCGACAGGGAAGTGGATGACCGGAGGCAGCCGAAGCCGCGTCAGAAGCTCGACAATCTTCCGCGAGGGTTTCGCGTCGGCGGTCTTGGAGGACCGGATGATGTCGCGCAACATGGTGGCCGAAACGACAGCCAGAACGACGACGAACACCGTGCTGATGTACAGGTTGGCGCCGGCTCCGTGGCCGCCACCGTGACCGCCGGCGGGTTCGAACAGCTTGCCCATGATCCAGACCGCCAACCGGATTCCGATGGCGGCGGTCAGCAGCATGAAGATGGCGAGCTTCTTGTCGACGTGGCCGAGCTCGCCGTGCTTCTTGGAACCGATGATCGCCTTGCCGAACTTGTGGGTAATGTTGGTGCCTACGGCGAACGGTCCCGCCACGCCGAGGTTCATCATTCCGGGGGTCATGAAAAAGGCCCCGCCGCTGCCGATGAACCCGCTGAGTACCCCGCCGATGAACCCCAAGAGCACGATTTGGGCCGCTGTGAGCAAATCAAGATCGATGAATCCTGGCGGCATGTCAATTCCCTTTCTCCAATGACTGGGCCAGCGCCCCTTTACTCGAACTTGACCAACCTAAGGAGGTAACTCGCCGACTGGCCCCAGAAGTACGCGAATGTTGGAACGAACAAGACGAGCAACACCACGGAAAGAACCCGGTGGTGCAATCCTTCCTTCATCATGAACGTGGTCGCCTGTTCTTGGTGCGTCATCACGAGGCCGAACATCAACCCAGTCATGCAAAGCAAGCCGGCTAGCTTGAGCCATTGACTGGCACCGAACAGGTACTGCGCTTTCAACTCCTCCGTGGCGATCACTGGCACCCGGAGACTCTCTCCTACGTACGCGGTCAGCTCCCGCGTCTGTCGTTTGCGCAAGGAATCCGAGCGCGACAAGAAGACGTCGCCAATGACCACCAGACTCACCTGCAACGTCCGATCGAGACTCCGGATCAACGCTTGCGGGCTCCCGGTCACCGTCGTCCGCCCCCCCGCTCGTCCGTGACGAATCAGGAGGTCCATCGTGGCGTCCATGCCTCCGTCGTCCCCCGCTTCCTCGGCTTCCTCGTCGTCCAGGATGCCGCCGTCGTCCTCGGTCGAGCTCAGTGGGAACGCGTCGTCCGCTCCTTCCCCTTTCCTGGCCGCTTTGTCCGTCGCAGGCTCGGCCTCGTCGGTGGCGATCAAACGAACCAGGGTGACTGCGGCGTTCCACTTCTCCGCGATCTCGAGCAGCTCCGGTAGCGTGGTGCCTTCCGCGTTGTAACGCTCCTGCACCCAGAGGATGTTCGTGGCCGCCATCGTGCAAGTGACCTCGCTGACGTCACGTACGCTCGTGAGGATCTCCGGAATCGGAGCGGCAGCGGACTGGTGGCGCGGTGGGTAGGTCACCGTGATCTTCGAGCCCTCCGCTTTCACCTTGGCATCGATGTGACGCGTGCGGGGATCGTCACCGATGGCGAGCCGACACTGGGCAGCGCACATTAGGTTTTTCAGCTCACGTCGCGACGCTGGCGTCTGCTGGAACTCGGGTAGCCCGGCCAGGGACACGAGCGCGACCGCCGTGTTGTCCACGCTCATGTGGTCGAAGTTGACCACCATGTCGTAGAGACTGGGATCCTCGCAATCGACGTTGTACACCATACGAGCCCAGCGGCTGCGGTCCTCATCGACCTCGTTGATGTACTTGCGCGCTTTTTCTCGGCTGAGTCCGAGTCGAACCATCGTCCGATTGATTCGTGTTTCCGCGTCCTGAATGGCACGTATTCGAAGCACGTTGTCGATGGTTGGCAGCACGAGATGCCCGGTTCTGCCGTGGTAGACCATTCCCCCTTCCAGGGCGCCTTCGGCGAGCCGGGCGGTGATGAAGGCTGCGAATCGCTCCTTGTCGACGGCCAATTGTTCGTTGAGGGGTCGGTGCCGCACGATGGACATTTCCAGTCTGCCGACTGGAATACCGGCCCTTGCGGCGGCATCCGTGACTTCTTCGCGAGAGAGACACGCATATCCCAGCTTGACGGCGAGCTTTTCAGCGAGCTCCTTGCCCCCTGCGTACGTCCCTCTCGATATGCAGATGAGCTGCATGGCGCCTTCTCTCCCCCGGTCCTACCGGCGGCTACGTGGTTGCTGTTTTCTTCGTGGCCGTAAGCACCGGACACTCGATTTCTTTTCGAACCCTTGCGAGCCAATGCTTCGAGCGTTGGGCGCGGCCCGCCGACAACGCTGATTCGTCGCCACCCCACACCATCATGTCGACCGGCGGATGGGTTGCCATGTGCTTGACCAGCTCCGACGCCTTGTCCCCGCGCCGAACGAAGGTTGTGATGCAAATCCCTTCCTCTGCCGCCACCTGTTCGATCGACGTTCCCAATGCGTCACCCGTGCCGTCCACGGGCACTCGGCTCGAAAACAGGATCAAGACTTCGACGCAAGCATGCAGTCGCTTGGCGAGCTCAAATGCGTATCGTACGCTCTCTTCGCGACACGCTCCGTCTTCGAGAAGAACGAGTATGCGACCCGTGCTCATGCAGCTCCGGTCTGGTGTTGAACTTCTACTCCCCGGAGAGCAATGAAAGTGCCAAGTGCGTAGTGACCGACTTTATCGTTCGCCGTGGCCTGCTTGCATTGAATGGCGGTTGGCGTCGTTGCAATTCGCAACGATGACGACCCCGATGGAGCGCTGCACGCCTACAAACTCAGGTGGTCGTGGATCGTTGCAGATACCAACGCCAGCGTTGCAGATCGCAACGGTTCGGCTCCGAGTCGGAAAAGCGAAGGATTCCCATCGCAATTCGCCTTACTCGACAATCTCGCACCGTTTGAGTTTACGATAGAGTGATACTCGGTCGATTCCGAGCAATTGGGCGGCTTTGGTCTTGTTGTGGCCGACCCGGTCGAGCACCCATTGAATGTACTCCCGTTCCATTTCCTCGAGCGTCTTGATTCGCTCGGATTCGTACCGGAACGTTCGCAGATCCAGCGTCGTCAGGTCCGCGGGGAGATTGCCGGCCTCGATGGTTGGACGCGTCGCGAGTGATGCGGCCCGCTCGACGATGTTCTCCAGCTCGCGCACGTTCCCCGGATACCGGTAGCGAACGAGCAGCTCGAGCGCCTCTTCGGAGAACCCATCCACGCGCTTGCCGGCCGTCTGCTGAGCGCGACGAAGAAAGTGCATGGCGAGCAGGGGAATGTCTTCGCTGCGCTCGGCGAGTGTCGGCATTCGGATCGGAATCACGTTGAGGCGGAAGTACAAGTCCTCGCGAAACGATCGCAGGGTGATGAGGCGCTCGAGGTCCTTGTTTGTCGCGGAGATGATCCGGATATCGACGGGGATGGGCTTGGTCGCCCCAATGCGAAGTACTTCGCGCTCCTGCACCACGCGGAGCAGCTTCGCTTGCATGGCGAGGCTCATGTCTCCGACTTCGTCGAAGAACACCGTGCCGCCCTGGCCACTCTCCAACAACCCTGCTCGGGCCGAAGACGCCCCGGTGTAGGCGTCCCGCTCGTGCCCGAACAGCTCGTTGGCCAACAGGTCGTCGCTCAGCGAAGCGCAGTTGAACGCCACGAAGCCCTTTCCGCCTCGACGACTGGTGGCGTGGATGGCCCTTGCTACCAGTTCCTTGCCGGTTCCTGACTCGCCGGTGATCATCACGTTGGAGTCGGAGCTGCGGACTTGATCGATGAGCCCGCGCACCGCGCGAATGGCGCTGCTGGTGCCGACGATGCGCGACAACGCGTCGTACTGGCCCGCCTCCAAAGCACGGACCCGATCGCTCAGGGCCTTCTTCTGACACGCCTGACGTACCAGGTTGCGCACCTCGTCCGGGCGCAGCGGCTTCTGGAGATAGTGAAACGCTCCCTTCCTCATCGCCTCGATCGCTGTTTCCACCGAGGCATGACCGGTCATCACGATGACCTCGACCCCGGCGTCGCGGCGCTTTGCTTCCAGCAGCACCCGCATGCCGTCAACGTCATCCATCACGAGATCGGTCAGGACGACGTCGAAGGAGCTCTCCGACAGCGCGTGCAACGCTGCGCGTCCATTGGCTGCGAGCCGCACATTGCACCCTTGGCTTCGCAGAAGACGTCCGAGCATGGTGCGAGCCACCGCTTCGTCGTCGACGACGAGCAAGGAGAGCGATTGGTTGGGCTCAGCAACATCAGCAGGCATGTACACCCCGAGCGGTGGGCGCACTGTGGCACTCGATGCTGCGTGATGCAATCCGCTGCGCGTTCCCGTCACAATTAGGTCTTGTTTGGCGTCCTTGGGTGGTGAAGACTCAGGGAGGAGGAATTTGATGCGAACCGCCGTTTTTCTGATCGCCGGCTTGGCTGGGGTGCTGATGGCCTCATGCGGCCTGGACTCTGAAGGAAATGCTGCGGGCCCCGTCGGTGGCAGCGGAGGAGCGCTTGGCGGCTCGGGTGGTTCCGCAGGAGGAGCAGACGCGTCCGCGGGTGGCGTTGGTGGCTCGGGTGGCGTTGGTGGCTCGGGTGGCGTTGGTGGCTCGGGTGGCGTTGGTGGCTCGGGTGCCGTTGGCGGCTCGGGTGGCATTGGTGGCTCGGGTGGCTCCGCTGGTGCCGGCGCAGTCGCAGGCTCGGGTGGCGCAGGTGGCACCGGGACCGCGGGCATCGCAGGTGCCGGTGGTACGGGCGCTGTCGGTGGAAACGCCGGGACCGCGGGCACCGGCGCCGTCGCGGGCAGCGGAGGCACCGCGGGCGACGGCGGAACCGGAGGTACTGGCGGCGTTGGAGGAACTGGAGGTACCGGGGGCGTCGGTGGAACCGGAGGCACCGGAGGTGTCGGTGGAACCGGAGGCACCGGAGGTGTCGGTGGAACCGGAGGCACCGCGGGGTCGGCCGGAAACGCAGGAAGCGCTGGATCTGGCGGTATGGTCTGCGGCGTCGATGCTCCTCCGCCCGGGGGCACCTGCCCGCCCATTTGTAACGGCGGATGCGCCCAAGCTACCTGCACCATCAATTGCAACGGCCCCAACTGCCAAAGTCCTATCAACTGTCCCCCGGGGTTCGCTTGCGTCGTCCATTGCGCGACGGAAGACAGTTGTCGGGACAAGGCGATCAACTGTCCACAGGACTACGCGTGCAGCATCTCTTGTGAAGCAAGGCACGCGTGCAGAAGCTCGACGGTGACCTGCGGCGACGGGACCTGCTCGCTCAAGTGCGCCGACGTCGAACATCCCTGCGAGACCATGGATTTTGTGTGCGGCGTTCAGGCGTGCACCGCCTCCTGCGAGAACCAGGACAAGCTCCCGACCATCACGGGCTGCGATACGACATCCTGCAATTGCGATAGTTCGTGCTGAGCAACAGGCCGGCGCCATAGACGAGCGCGCCGTTCACTCAACCTGCCTGTGGCCTACGACGAGAAAGCGGACAAGGCTTCGTGGAGCGAGTTGCTCGCGCTTCTCAAAGAGGTGTTCCCGCCCGAGAAAAGGTGACGCCAATCGAGTACCGCGACATCGGCCGGCGCATGCAGGCGCGACGTGATTGACGTTTCACCAAGGCGAAGGTTCCGGGCAGACGAATTCGCAGATTCGGAGCAAGTTGCGCCTCCTTTCCGGTAGAGGGCGGCCGTCGTGGGCGCCGCCAATTCCCCCTATGGAAGATCCGTGCCGAAGAACGCGGTCCGTTCACTCGCTTTGAAGATCGCGGGATTTGCCGAGATTCAAAGGGGAGTGATGAGTTTTTGGCGAGAGCGAGTCGGACCGAGTGGCCGTCCGGGGCCACGCAGGGGTAACAAGGCTGACACCCAGATCTTCCCCAGACCGCGCGGGACGCGCGGACGACAGGGAGGAACGGCTCGGCACTACAGCCCGCTCACCCGCACCGGCACGGTCCTGTCGATCGTGGTTCCATCGCCCAGCTGTCCGAACTCGTTGGAACCCCAGCAGTAGGCTCCACCCTCGAGCGACTCCGCGCACGTGTGCAGGAGCCCAGCTTCGACGATCACCGCTTCGAAGTCCGCCTTCACCGCACGCGGCTCTGCCCGTGATGAGAGCGTTCCATCTCCCAGTTGCCCCTGGCCGTTCGTCCCCCAACAGAGCGTCTCCCAGGGCGGTCCGTCGTGCCAGCGAACCGCGCAGGCGTGGCTCAATCCCGCACTCCAGTCGACGAGGTTCCACGACGGCGTCATGGGCGTGGGAACGGAGATCTCGTCGCCGATGTCCGGTCCCAATTGCCCCGAGCCGTTCTCTCCCCAACCGTAAAGGGGGGGGAGGGCGTCCTCGAACTGCAAAGAGGCGATCACGAAGAATCCGCCAGCATCTATCCGCTGAACGGGTGCGTCCAGCAGCGCGCGCACCGGGCTCGAGCTGTCTTCGTTCGTCCCGTCGCCCAGCTGTCCGTAGTGATTCTGGCCGAAACACCACGCTTCGCTGGTGCCCCCATGGTTGACCATTGCACACGTAAAAAAGTCACCAGCCGATACGTAGGAAGCGGGGCCTGGGAGCGGAACGTCGGTGGGCGGAGCGTCCAGCGTGCTCGAACCAATCCCCAACTGTCCCTGCCGATTGCTGCCCCAGCAAACGAGCCGACCATCGGCGAGAACAGCGCAGGTGTGGTATTCGCCCGCGGCCAGCCCGTTTACGCCGGCGAAGCCCACGCCATCGATCGGCACGCGTACAGGTGACGTCGCGATGGATTCCGCATCGGGAGAGACCTGGCCGTCGGTGTTCTCACCCCAGCAGTAGACCTCGCCGGTGACGAGTGCAGCGCAGGTGTGACGAAATCCCGCGGTCAACGCGGTGACCGAGGCCGCTGGGAGGGCAACCTGAACGGGCAACGCTCGCGCATCTTTTGTCCCGTCGCCCAGCTGTCCTTGCTGATTGCCGCCCCAGCAGAGCAGTCGTCCGTCATAGCGGACGGAGCATGTGTGGTACGAGCCGAGCGCGAGCTGCGTCTGAGAGTAGCCCGGGCCTGCGTCTGGTGAGCCCGCCGCACCGCTCGTTCCGCCGGTTCCCCCCGCGCCGCTCGTCCCGCCGGTCCCCGAATCCCCTGGAGTCTCGGTGGCGCGAGCATCGAGCAGATCGGTTCTCGCGCCGCAGGCCAACAAGCCAGCGCTGACGAGCATAGACAGTACAAGCGGACTGGTTTTCATGACCTGTTCCCGTCAGCGAATGAACAACAGGTAGACGGAACCGACGGCGATCACCAGGAAGATTGCGGTCATCATGCCGCCGGCCTTCAGGTAGTCGGCGTTTCGGTATCCGCCGGGCGACATGAAAAGCGCGTTGACCTGGTGCGTCGGCAGGATGAACGAATTCGATGCGCACACTGCGACCAGCAGGGCAAGCCCGCGACCGTCGACGCCTGCCTTGGGGCCTACGATCATCACGAGAGGTGCGAGCAAGACGGTGGCTGCGACATTGGACATGAAGAGGGAGAAGACAGTGGCGAGCGCGCCGACGGCGGCCATGAGCACCAGCGGGTGGCTGCCGGTCAGCAGCTGGGTGATGTGGTTGGCGACGAAGGCCGCTGCGCCGGTCTTGTCCATCGCGGTGCCCAGCGGGATGAGTCCCGCCAGGAGAAACACCGTACGCCAGTCCACCGCTCGGTAGGCTTCATCAATGGGCACGACGCGGAGCAAGATCATCGCCAGCGCGCCCGACAGCAGGGAGATGGACAGAGGGT
>Ga0180009_10005233_pt1 | contig 13971 bp, 12 predicted proteins | sample OS_PC_MetaG_FD_123537 | JGI IMG/M metagenome (GOLD analysis project Ga0180009, IMG submission 123537) | Groundwater microbial communities from the Aspo Hard Rock Laboratory (HRL) deep subsurface site, Sweden - OS_PC_MetaG | ecosystem: Environmental > Aquatic > Deep subsurface > Groundwater... | reverse complement strand
ATGATATTAGTATAAGGCAACACTACAATTATATGACGAAGTTTTTTATCTATTGCTGTCTTTAATAAGTGAGCCATAACTGCTGTTGTTTTACCTGTCCCCACCGGACTATCGCAAGCATAGAAAGATGGATTTGTATCTGCTTTTCTGCACACTTCATATATTTCTTTTCTAATTTGATTTCTTTTATTCAGTTTATTCTTCTTACCTAATTCAGCAACATATCGATCAAGAGATTCTAGCCGCTTCTCCCATTTTGGCTCTACACGAGATATCGAAAACTCTTTCCCGTAATTATTAGCTGTATCACCGTGATCTGCATCAACCAAGCATGAAAGAGCGACTCTTAAAGTCAATCCATTCCATTCAGTCGGTGAGTCATTAATTTCTTTTAACTGTAGAAGTCCTGATTCAGCGTGTTTTGAAATATATTCGTTGAGCTTCTGTTCTGTATGTATCATTACATCTTTATCTCGAAGGCAAAACTCTTCTTTTGCTAACTCTGCTGGAATAGAAGGGATACCATAGTGAGGTTGATAAGCATGGTGAGAATGAACAAGAATGGAAGAACGACCCATTTTATTTTTTAATAACCAAGCTGTCCCTGCCTCAATATGATTAATTGGCAAACCTTTTCCCCCACCTTTGGAAAGGACTTTCTGATTTTCATCATCCAACTTTCCTAGATCATGAAAAATTGCTGCTGCCCGTATCGCTTCACGGAAAAAATCTAAATCAACTTTGTAATAGGGTGAAAGAGATTTGACGTTTTTTTCGGCTCGCCTTAATACTTCAGATATATGTTTATAGTATGTTTGAACCGGTACGGGCGGATTTTTCCCTTTGCTATGTGCTAGCCATTCAGTCATTTATATTTCTTTCATTAAATCTCTAATCGGCATTACCTTATTGCGTAGTTCTTCCGGTAAATCTTTATCAGTTGGTATAATATATTCCTCTCTCGATAGAGAGGGTTTCTCTGAATCTTCTTTTTTCTTTTTACGTGGTGTTAATGCATCTATTAAACCAAAATCCGAACAAGAACCTAAAGGCGAATTGTGTTCAATATACCAAGCATGAAGTATTTCTACCTGACTTCTAATATAGGAAGCTGTTTGTGTATAAGCATATGGGATAACTTTCGTTAGAAGTTCTATATCTTCTTTTTTGCAATCGGTCGCCCCAGCTGCAGAAGGATTTATAAAATAAGGCAAACAATATATTGCATGTTCAACGATTCTATAGCTTAATGGAGCCATTCCTTGCTCTTTTCCTTCCTCCACACCCGCCTTGCTTGTCGTTGTCAATCGTTGAATTCTGATAGGTGAAACAGAAACACCAAGCCCAAATTGAACAACTCCTGTTTTAATAGTTATCTTTTGTTGTCCCTCCTTTTTTTCTTTTTTACTTGTTTCTTCTTTTTCATTTTCACCTTTTTCAAGAAATGTATTTCCAAAAATTCTTCCATCCCAATATTTTTCTTTAAAAATTTTGCCGTTTTCATTTCTTAGTTCTTTAGTCAATAAACCTCGATCCCTATACCTCTGTTCAAATATTTGAAAATTATCAGGATCTAATACAGGACTAAATTTCGTTGATACTTCTTTCCATAAAGGTCCACTTTTGTCATCAATAAGATCACGTAGTTTACGCTTAAACGATACAGGCGATATTTCACCTCTCCAGTCTATATCTCTATACCTTGGATCGCTTTCTCGATCAGGATCGCCATTCGGGTTTGAATTAATTACTTCGATAACCAATAATCCGGTTGCACGGTTAAAGATTTCTTTTTTTGTTGAGTCTGACATATTAGTCTCCATTTGATTTATGAAATGATAGTTTTTGAATTATTTAATTCAAGATTTTCTTCAATTACAGCTTTAGAATCAATTCCGGTTTTCTTTTCTGATCTTGATAGATAACCTAATAAAATTTGAGTTTTGTCTATTTCAGTTGTTGCAGTAGGTAATTTCCCTTCTTCAATTGCGTCTTGGATTATCAAGGATATTTTTCCAATTTCAGCGATTGCCCCATGTGCCCAATTTCCTTTTGCAGGTTTCTGTTTCTCAGTCCACGCCTTATAAATGTTTAGGCGTTCAGATAGGCGCGCAAATGCAATGGAAGGATTTTCCAGGGCAATTCTGAAATGAGCGTTTCCAAGTAGTTGAGGGGGTATGGATTTTCTCCATTTATCTTCATCTTGTTCTTTAGGATAACCACCTCTAACATGTTTGCACCATTCAAAGTGCACAGTATCAACTAATGACAAAAAGCGACCAACATTGAATAAACTGCTTCTCATATAATTCTCCTTTAATATTTCAAGTTTGTGTAAGTAAATAGCAATAACCGATATTGCAGATAATGTTTTAAACTTTAATTCAGTTTTATATTTGTTCAATTCTATTTTGTGCTGAGCGTGTCCTATTTCAATGAGTAATTCATTTGTGCATTGGAATGTTAGAGTTAACAACTTTTCCACAACACTTTTTTTTTCGGTTTTTTGGGCAAAAAAGACATCATAGACTTCATCCATACTTACGCGAGTAACTTCTGTTGAATCTCTTTGTTTTTTCCTGTCCTTTTTCTTCGGTTGAAACCATTTCTTTTGTGTAAGTAAAGCAAGATCCGTAGGAAAAGGACATATTGGAGAAAGAAATATTTTTTTTGCCTCGACATCTTTGTTCTCCAGAAATAATTTAACATCTGTTAAAATATCTTTACGTTTAGCAGTACCCCTTTCTATTTCATTGCGGAAAAAAGGAAAAGAAATGACGGGAATATTCTTTGCTGCTTCCCTCCATCTTTTGTCCGCTTCTTCAAGCTGGGAAATAGTATAAACACGTTGTAATGAGATATGTTTATTCCCAGGGTCAGCTTCCCGTAGAATAAACATTCTTATCAATGAATTAGCTTTTTGAATTTGTTCGCCTTCTAATGCTTCAATAGCAACACTTGATATTGCTTCGTATGTAGTTTCACTAAATGCATCTTTACTTTCTCCCCCTAATAAGTGAGCCTGATTCACTTTTAAGTCGGGTTTGTTCTCAAGGTACACGATTAACAATTCCTTTTTCCCACTCTTGAAACTTGGTATGAGATACCAGGTCTTACCCTTCTTTTCAGGTCGGGTCATTCCTTTGAGCGATCGTGAAATGTCATCAGCTTCATCTTTCCCCACAGGTAATCTTTTTATACTTATTTCCCCATAACGTTCTAAACAAGGAATATTTGCAGAAGCTGAGAATAGATATGTCTTGCCAATGGGTAAAGTTATCTGTGGGTATTTATCATCAATTAATATTTTAGGATTGCCTGATAAGCTACTTATGCCAGTCGGAGTATTCCCATCCACTGAAAGGTTTTGCATTTTCGATACTATAAAAGGTTCTAAACGGGGGCTTGCTACACGATTTAAAAATTTGTTAGCATCATCCCAATCATCAACATCAAAAATCAAACGTACTTCAGCCCGGTATTCATCCTTGTTTTTATCTTTTTTATTACCAATGAGAATATTCTCGATGAGATAATAAGGGATATCGTTTTTTGAATCTTTCAATGCTTTAAGAAACCCAACAAGAAACTTGTCAAATTTACCCACAAGTTGGAAACGAGTCATCAATTCGTAGAAGACATTAAAATTCTTATCTGTTGTTTCAAAAAGTGGCTGTAATTCTTTGGCACGTTCTTGAAGTCGTTGCCACCAGTTTTCTTCAGTTTCTGTAATATTAAATTCCGCACTTTGATTAAAGAGTAGATTCTTTTTCTCCAGTTCGTTCTTTTTCAATTCTTTAAGATGTGTCCGCAGAATATCATTTGATTTAATATTCCATAAGGGCCGCTGCAATTTGATTGCTGGAAAACTGTTGTGATTTCCTTTTGTGATCGTCCATAACTTGATCGTTTCTTGTTTATTCCTGAATTCAATTCTCGTCACATATCCTTTTTCATCAAGTCCGATAATTAAACCATCGCTTTTACCTGGATTTGTTACATCACGGTGTCCACGTGTAAAAGATGATTCATCTACAATTCCACACCGCTCCAGGCTTTTATATAGTGTATATCCTTCATTCAACATATTTAAGTTCTCCTTTCTTAATCCAAACATCTTGCTTATATGTCGGAGAATAGATGCCCGGTGCACTGAAAACAGAAAAAAGCATGGAAGGAATTATTTGTTCGATAGATTCTTCGACTTTAGTTCCTTCGCGGAATTCACCAACGTATGATGGTGTAAACTCGTTCCATCCTAAGCATGGAACGTGATACCACCTGCCAGTTCGTAGTCTTCGTTCAAACTTGTCTTTTAAATAATGTAAATGGTTTGTTGTACGATCTATAGGTGCTTTTTCCAATTCTTCTACAACACCGTAAACACGGTAGCAAACATTTGTTAAGATAGTAGCAAATAGTTGGAAATTGTTTGTTCCACTTTTTCTTAATGGCCCATGATAGTTATTTGTATATCGGTGATAATGAATAGGCGCGCATATTTCAACTTTTATCGGTTTAATATATGCACTTTTAATTCGGGCAATAGATTCGAAAATTCCCTTTGCGGCAGAGTATGTAGGTGCAGGATAAGAAACTGGAGTAGCTCCAGTATCCGGTCTGGTGAACATTGCTGCGGGTCCAGCAATTTCAAAACTAACTTCATAAGGTTCTTTTTGAAGCGGCATTATAACCTCCTTGTTAATTGTGTTTCAATTTTGTTTTATTTCTGATAAACTCTTTCTTCATTTCTACCTCAGTTTTAAAAATCCTTCGGCAAGTCACTCCCAAAAATATTGACAGAATGTTACAGTATTTTGAAAGCCGAAGAATGAATTAATAGAAATTGGGAATTTGTTCTAATTATTTGACGACATTATCAATCATTCTGCAACAATATAATTAAAACATAATCAACTTTAAAGAAAATATTTTTTAGGATAATTTATCTCAAAATTAACAGATTACAAGCCGGGCTGCAGACAGGCTGCTTCAACTATCAGTTCGTCAGATTCCTCGCTGATAAAAAGGATTTTTTTTGACCGGAATTATTGTTCAATAGATTTAGAAGTTCTGAACCTTTCCGCAATCCATAAACCTAAGCCGATAACAGTTCCGCCGATTATTAGCTTTGTTAAATCAGATTCCTCCCCGAAAATTAAAAGCGAGACAAACACGGCAAGAGGGATCTTTAAATTATTCATAACAGAGAGTGTGCCTGCATGGACGAGTCTTGCGCCTTTGTTCCAAAGGAAAAAGGATATTCCTGAGGCGATAGCGCCTAGATAGAGCAGAGTAAATATTTGATTGGTTGATATAATTATGCCGTTGAAATCGATTGTAATAAAACCTAACAATCCGGTAATAAGCACGCCCCCAAAAAATAAAGCGGCAAATAATTCGCGCTCATTTTTCAAATTTATTTTATTTGCCGCGGAGCGGTAGAAAATTTGTCCGGAGGCAAAGCAAATATTAGATAATTGAACGAGAGCAAATCCAAATAAGTTTTGCGAGAAGTTGACCGCTTGCAATAAAATAATTCCCGCTCCTGTAACGGCAAGGAGCGAAGCAAATAGAAAAATTTTATTCAATGATCTTTTAATTGCAGAATCAATCAGCACAATGTAAATCGGGGTGAACACAGTAAATATTGCAATTTCGAATGCTTGCAAATATTGATACGAATAAATATATGCTGAGTACATAATGCCGTATTGAACAGCGCCGATAAGAGCGAATTTGATTATTACTTTCGAATCGTGGTTTTTAATTCGGAAGAGGGGCAAGAAGACTAAAAAGGAAATGAACAATCTTAAAAATGCTACAAGATTTGCATCTAGATTAGTGAGTTGCCCTTTGATTAACCCGAATGAAAAAGCCCAAATAAGAGAGACAATGATTAAATACTGCATAATGAAAAATCTATAAAATAGTGGGCGAAAACCTATAAAAGCGATTTTTAATTTCTTGCACTGTGCAAAATTCGATGAATAAAAATTGTTCCTTTTTCAATCGCTAAAAGATAATATAATTTTGAACGATGATATATTTGTAACCAAGATTTTTAATTTCTTCATCACGAGGGATTCTTCCAAGTTTAGGATTCTCGGATAGTAGTTCCAGGTTCTTCTCGATTTTGTTAGTCATAACATCTGCAGCAGACGGATTATCAGCCGCAATAAACGATATAATTTCTGCGAACTCTTCTTCTGCAATTTTCAGAAACCGAATTGTTAATCTAACTGCCGGCATCAATAGAATTCCTAATACTTGACATTACCTGTTTTAGCGTTTTACCCTTATCGCTCGCAGCTTTTTGGTTTTGCGCTACGGAAAGTTTAGCTAAGATATCAAGTTTTAGCTGAAGTTTGGAGTAATGCTGCATTGACATAACAACCAAATCGCCTTCTCCGTTTTTTGTTATGAAAATCGGTTCATTGAAGTTATGCGCTAATTTAGAAATCTCATTTGATTTATTTCGCAAATCCGATATTGGTTTAATTATGGGCATTATACCTCCATTATTTGTGTCAAAATTATATCATTATTATGATAGGTGCAAAATGTATTCTGCTTAAAAATTCGTGCGAACAATTTTCTAAAAGGTCAATTCTTTTTTTAAAGAAAAGTTGTAAACTTGGCTGCAGCTCACACAAAATGTTGTTAGTCAGAGTTAATCTCCTGCCAAACGCTTATTGCTTCTTCGAATGGTTCTATAGCGCGCGGCATTGCGCCATGCATGTAGGAAATTAAAACTCCGTAATTAACAATCGGCACGCCGGCAATTTTTGCCTGCTTAATTCTCATCTGCGTAGCTTTTCTTGTAATCATGCAGGCGCCGCAGTGCACAATTAATTTGTACTGCGTTAAATCAGCAGGGTAGTCTCTTCCATTCATCACTTCAATTTTCAAATCTTTCTTTGTGTGCAGTTTTAACCACCTCGGAATTTTCACTTTGCCGATGTCATCTTCCTGGGCGTGATGCGAGCAAGCTTCGGCAATTAGAACTCGGTCGCCGTTTTCCAACTGATCGACTCTGATTATTCCTTTAACATATTCTCTCAAATCGCCTTTGTATCTTGCCATCAATATAGAAAATGTTGTCAATGGAATATCTTCCGGCACATCTGCGGCAACCCGCATTATCGCTTGACTGTCGGTAACAACCAGCTTTGGTTTCACTGCGAGTTTGCCTAATGCAGCTCTAAGTTCCTTGTCTTTAGTTACCAAGACAATAGCGTCTTCATCCAATGCTTCGCGTATTGTTTGAACCTGAGGCATAATCAATCTTCCTTTTGGCGCGCCGAGGTCAATAGGAACAACGAGTACAATTAAATCATGCTGTTTAACTAAATCGCTAATTAATGGAGGATCGATTTCGGATGGCAGCAAAACCGTAAGCTTCTCTTTTAACTCAGCCACACCGGAGTTGTTGCGGCAGGAGGTTGAAGAGTAGTTTAATTTATTTTTTGTCAGAAATTCAATTATCTCAAAATTCACACCTTTGTCTGCCTTGTTGATCACAGTGTAAAAAGGCATTTCGATTATGTTCAAATGATTAATCAATTCAATCTCGGCATTCGATGGAGGAAGAGATGCATCGAGAACAAGAATTGCGAAATCAGCCTCACCAATAATTTTAATTGTTTTCTCAACACGTTTTCCACCGAGCTCACCGCTGTCGTCAATGCCAGCCGTATCAATTAGAACAACAGGACCAAAAGGGAGCAGTTCCATTGCTTTCTTTACGGGGTCAGTTGTCGTTCCCGGCACGTCGCTTACTATTACTAAATCCTGTCCGATTAGTCTATTCACTAAAGAAGATTTACCTGAATTTCTTGAGCCGATTACGGCTATATGTTTTCTCTCGGATTGCGCAACTTTATTCAATGTTCACACCTATTTCAATTGAAATAATTATTACGCACCAAATATATTAAAACTATTGCTTTTTATGGATCGAACTTGAGAATGCAAAACACAAATAATTATTATAATTATCGGGACGAATTTATTGATGAATAATCTTGGCTAAATTTAATGCCGAGTGGTTCCTTTCATTAAAATAAAATAAAGCGCGAATGCAACCGCGAATCCAACGAACCAAGCATAGTCGTACAAAAACCGAAGTGAAGGAATAACCAATCCTATTAGCGCAACGAACACTCCGGCGGCAAGTGCATAGATAGATTTAAAGTTGAATCCTTTTTTGAATTCATACTCGCCATTGCGGAGATACAAATCCCGTACATTTAATTTTCTTTTTCTGATCAAAAAGTAATCGCAAATAAGTATTCCAGCAATCGGACCAAGAAAACTTGAATAACCAATCAGCCATCCAAAAATATAAGCGCTGTAATCTGAAAGTAGTTTCCACGGCATCATTATAATTCCGATAACCGCCGTTATCAATCCGCCGCGAACAAAATTAATTTTCTTTGGAAAAAGATTTGAAAAATCGTTAGCAGGCGAAACAACATTCGCCGCAATGTTAGTCGTTAATGTAGCAACAAGCAACGAGACCAATGAAAGAAAAATTACGATCGGACTATCGAACTTTGAAAGTAAAACAACCGGATCCCAAATTGCTTCTCCGAAAATTATTACTGTAGCTGAAGTAACAGCTATTCCGATAAAAGAAAAGAGCGCCATTGTTGGTGGAAGTCCGATTGCTTGTCCAACCATTTGGGACTTTTGACTTTTTGCATAACGAGTGAAATCCGGAATATTTAGCGAAAGTGTTGCCCAAAATCCTACCATACCGGTTAATGCAGGAATAAAGAATTTCCAAAACTCTCCTGTGGTTTGAAATTTACTCGGCTGATTTAAAATCGGACCAAAACTTCCTACTGATTGAAAAGCCCAATACAATAAAACTAAACCCATAAGAATTAAAAACGGCGCGGCGAGAGATTCGAGCCATTTGATAGATTCCGTTCCTTTAATAATGAAGTAAACATTCATCAGCCAGAAGATCATGAAACTAAATCCTGAGCCATAAGCAAAATTTAGCCATGAGGGGAATAAAATTGCTATCATGGAATTTAATGCTTGTCCGCCAATCCATGTTTGAATTCCGAACCAGCCGCAAGCGACAATCCCTCTTAGTAAAGCAGGAACGTTTGAACCAAGCGTGCCAAATGACGAACGAGCCAAAATTGGAAATGGAATTCCGTATTTTGTTCCCGCATGTGCATTTAAAATCATCGGAATTAGTACAATAAAATTTCCGAGCGTGATTGTTAAAAGCGCCTGCCACCAATTCATTCCGCCGGCGATCAAACCACTTGCAAGCATGTAAGTTGGAATGCAAACGCTCATTCCGATCCAGAGGGCTGAGTAATTGTAAGTACCCCATGTTCGTTCGGAAATTTTTGTCGGTGCAAGATCGTGATTTATCAGATTACTATCGTGAATATCACTCACGTCAGTTTCAATCAATTTATGCTCAGTAAATAAACTCATGCCGCTTCCATTTCTGTTTTTTGTTAATCGAAATTACACAGACCAAAATCTGTGAAAATCAGTCGAATCCGTGTCATCCGTGTTCTATAAAAATTTAACTCCAAGCTGCACCAAATGTACCGCGTTTAATGAAATTACCTCTTCCGGCTTTACCTAGGAACTTTTCATTTTGAATTACTATTTCACCGCGCGAGATCACAGTCTCAACATTTCCTTTGACTTTTCTTCCTTCGAACATTGAATAATCAACTGCCATGTGATGAGTTTTTGCAGATATGATATGTTCTTTATTTGGATCCCAAATAACAATATCAGCATCGGAACCAGGAGCAATAGTTCCTTTCCTCGGATACATACCGAACATTTTTGCCGGAGCAGTTGAAGTAATTTCCACCCAGCGGTTTAATGAGATTCTCTTTTCATTAACACCGCCATCGAACATCATCTGCATACGATTTTCAATTCCCGGTCCGCCATTCGGGATTTTCGTAAAGCTTTCAACTCCCAATTGTTTTTGATCTTTAAATCTGAACGGACAATGATCGGTGGAAACAATTTGTAGAGAATTCTTTTTCAATCCAGCCCATAGTTTTTCTTGATTCCACTTTTCTCTTAACGGGGGAGAGAACACTAATTTTGCATCTTCGAAACCAGGTTTCCCCATATCATCAAGTGAAAGAAATAAATACTGAACACATGTTTCAGCAAATGCAGGCAATCCTTTATCCCGCGCCTCATCAATTTTTTCAAGCGCGTCATTACACGAAAGATGAACGATATAGATCGGAACTCCGGCTAATTCAGATAATGCAATTGCTCGGTTTACTGCTTCACCTTCGGCGGTAGTCGGTCGAGTCAAGGCGTGATAAATTGGCGCTGTCTTTCCGTCAGCAACAGCTTGCTTTACAATTTGATCAATCACATTTCCGTTTTCTGCGTGCATGCAAACAAGGGCTCCGGTTTTAGCTGTGTGCTTCAATGCGCTGAATATCGTTGAATCGTCAACCATCAAAACATTCGGATAAGCCATGAACAATTTAAAGCTTGTAACGCCTTCACGAACCATATCGGACATATCTTCCAGATGAGCTTCCGGAAGGTCTGTAATAATCATGTGAAAACCATAATCGATTACGGCTTTGCCGTCAGCTTTTTTCATCCACGTATCGAGTCCGTCTCTCATTCTCGTTCCCTTTGCTTGAATGGCGAAATCGATGATAGACGTTGTTCCACCGAATGCAGCCGCTTTAGTGCCGGTTAAAAAATCATCCGCAGAAGTTGTGCCGCCGAATGGCATATCAAGATGTGTATGAACATCTATGCCTCCAGGAATAACGTATTTTCCTTTTGCATCGATGACTGAATCTGCTTCCATATTCAAGCTCATCCCAATGAGCGATATTTTTTCTTTTTCTATAAAAATATCACCGACATAATTTTGCTCTGCGGTGACAATCCGACCGTTTTTTATTAGTAGTGACATTATATTTTCTCCTTTTTTAGCGTTCAGTTTTCAGCGATCAGCTTTCAGTAGGAACCGATTGCTGACGGCTATGAGCAGATAGCTCTATGTTTTTTCACTTAACTTTTTTATTAATCCGATTAACATCTTTTTTGTTTCTATAACTTGTAAGTTAGTTTGCTCATAATCATGTTTCGATAAATACTTCAATTCACAAGAAAAAAACAAGAGGTATTCCAATTCGCAAGCTGAACCAAAAGCTATTTGGAGAAATCTTTTAAAGTCTGCATCGGAACCACGACCAGACCCTTCAGAAATATTTGTCGGAATTGAAACACTTGCCCGTCGGATTTGACTAATCAATCCATACATCTCTTCCTTTGGAAAGGTAGCAGTAATATTATAAATAGCCAAGGCAATGTTATGAGACAATTCCCATACTTTAAGATTTCTAAAATCTTTCATAACTCAACTATAATCCAATTATTAACTGATTGCTGACTGCTGAAAGCTGACTGCTCTAATGTATCTCAATTCCAAATTTCTTTTGAAACGCTCTAAGTTTCTTCCAAGTTAATTCAGAATTCTCTTTTTTGAAATCCGTCACTAATTCGTTCCATGTTTTTGTTTCTTTGCCGTCATCAACCCTTACCATTGAAATACAGCCTTCAACTGGACAAATGATAGAACAAAGATCACACCCCACACAATCTTCTTCCCGAACAACAGTTCTACTTTTTCCATTCTCTGATATCAAATCAATGCATTGGTGAGCACCGTCTTCACAGGCAATATGACACAAGTTGCAATGAATGCATTTATCTTGATCGATTCTTGCAACAGTTTTATGCAGGAGATTGAAATTTCCGAAATCGTCTAATTGTGGAAGCGCTTTTCCTCTGACTTGATCTAAAGAAGTGAATCCTTTTTCTTCCATCCAGAATGAAAGTCCTTCCTTCATATCTTTTACAATCCTAAATCCATAATGCATAACCGCAGTGCAAACCTGAACGCTGGTAGAGCCGAGTAAAATAAATTCAAGAGCGTCCCGCCAGTTACTTATTCCTCCGATTCCGGAGATTGGAAGATTGACTTCTTTATCAATTGCTACTTGAGAAACCATGTTCAGTGCAATGGGTTTTACAATTGGTCCGGCAAGCCCGCCGTGACCGCTCTTTCCCGCAATACTAGGTCTCAATTCGAATGTATTTAAGTCAACTCCCATTATACTGTTGATCGTGTTTATAAGAGCAATTCCCGCGGCTCCTCCTGCTTTTGCTGCGCGTGCGGGCATTTGAATGTTGCCAATATTCGGAGTAAGCTTAACTAACACCGGAATAGTGGAAACTTCAGTAACCCACTCAGTAATCATTTTACAGTATTCGGGAACTTGACCAACTGCAGAGCCCATCCCTCTTTCGCTCATTCCGTGCGGACAGCCGTAATTTAATTCGAGTCCATCGCAGCCTGTATCAATTGTTCTTTTTACAATATCATGCCAGGTTTCGCGTTTGGATTCAACCATCAGCGAAACAATAACTGCTCTATCGGGCCAGAGTTTTTTTGTTTCGGCAATCTCTTTGAAATTGACTTCGTTACTTCTATCACTTATTAATTCAACGTTATTTAGACCAACAAGTTTTTGCCCGTTATAATCCAATCCGCCGTAACGGTTGCAGACATTCATAACCGGTTCGCCGATTGTTTTCCACACAGTTCCGCCCCAGCCCTCTTCGAATGCTTTGCAATTTTGATAAGCTGAATTAGACGGCGGCGCTGATGCAAGCCAAAATGGATTCGGTGATTTTATTCCAGCAAAGTTTATAGACAAGTCAATCATTTAATACCTCAATTGTAAAAAAATAGAACGCGAATGAACACGGATTCAACGGATTTTCGCAGATTTTTTATTTTCATTTGAAAATACTTTTCTAATAAATTTTGCTTCTTTGCCAAAGTTGAACAAAAGTCCAACTTCTTTATCAGTAGCTTTAAGATAATTTAACAATTGTGCTTCATGTTCTTCACAAATTGCATCTGCAGCTTTGAGTTCAATGATTACTAGATCATTCACAATTAAATCGGCAAAGTAATCTCCAACATCATAGCCCTCATAAAAGACTTTTATATTCTTCTGTTGTTCAATTTTGAATCCTGAACTAGTCAATTCAATTTTTAATGAATTTTCATAAACCTTTTCCAGAAAACCATAACCTAGAGTATTGTAAACCTTATAAAATGCTCCGATTATTTTTCTCGTTAATTCTTCGTGTAACATAACATTCGTGTTTATCCGTTTAATCCGCGTTTTTCCGTGTTCTATTTAAGTCGATAAATATTTATAAATTCCATGAGCTGCACGCTTTCCATCATAAGCGGCGTTCACAACTTCTTTTCCTCCGTTGATACAATCTCCACCGGCAAATACTTTTGGATTTCCAGTTTGATAAGTCCCTGGATCAACGATAATCATACCATTCTCGATTTTCAAATTTGGAATTGAATCAATGAGTACAGTGTTTGTTTGCTGACCGATGGCTTTAATAACCATATCAACTGGAATAACGAATTCAGAATATGGTATTGGCTTTGGTCTGCGTCTTCCTCTTTCATCCGGTTCATTCAATTGCATTTTTTGACATTCAATTCCCTCAACAGAATTATTTCCAATCAATCGAATCGGGTTTGTTTGGAAGTGAAATACCACTCCATCTTTTTGTGCAAGTTCAAATTCAAACTCATACGCAGGCATTTCGCTGCGGCTTCTTCTGTAAATAATCATAACTTGTTCCGCGCCAAGACGTTTTGCTTCAGTTGCAGCATCAATTGATGTATTGCCAGCGCCAATTACCGCGACACGTTTTCCAACGTTCACTTTTGACCACTTTTCTTTTTTTACTTCTTCTATGAATTCAAGCGCGCCAACCACTCCTTTTAGATTCTCTCCCTCAATTTTTAAGTCAAAACTTTCACCCAAACCAATTCCGATAAATATTGCATCGTGCCTTGCAGACAATTCTTCAAACGAAATTTCTTTCCCTATT
>Ga0180009_10005232_pt1 | contig 13972 bp, 11 predicted proteins | sample OS_PC_MetaG_FD_123537 | JGI IMG/M metagenome (GOLD analysis project Ga0180009, IMG submission 123537) | Groundwater microbial communities from the Aspo Hard Rock Laboratory (HRL) deep subsurface site, Sweden - OS_PC_MetaG | ecosystem: Environmental > Aquatic > Deep subsurface > Groundwater... | reverse complement strand
TGGCAGATCAGGGCCGGTTCCGCGGGCAGGCCTCGCGGTGGTCCGCTGTCGTCCCGGACCACGGCGACGTCCTGGATCCCGATGGCGTTTGTGACTGCGCCTCCGACTGCGCCTCGGTTGGGATTTCGTTGCGCGTCGGGTCTCCGTAGCGCCTCGAGGTCGCGCAGCGCCACCGCGGCCAGGCCCGCGAGCAGCCCGGCCTCGGCCGGCGCCAGGGGTGCGGGAAGGGATACAGGCGCCGGCACGGGCAGCGACGCGGGGGCGGCGTGGCCCTCGCCTTCGTTTACGAGCAATGCGATCAACCCCTGCGCCAGGGGACCGGTCAGCACCGCGTGGATCACACCGTCGCCTGGCGCGGTCAAGACCAGCACGAGATCGCCAAATCCGGGCACTCCCGCCGGGAGCACCGCGGGGGTTTGTCCCAGGTCCAGGCGCTCCAACGCCGGTGCGTGGCCGAGCAGCTCGGAGGTGGCCGGCCAGGGACCGCGCGCGCCGGAGACAAGATAGGCGTGTACCCGGTCCTCCGGAGAGCTGGCAGCGGGCAGGTCTGGGTATTTGTGTCGCATGGCGTACGGGCTCTATGTTTACACAGGCGGCGCCTCTGGCTGCAAGGGCCCAGGGCGGGCTCATCGGAGGTAGCTGGTGCCGTCGGACAAAAGCGGCGCGGGCGGCAGGCCGGGCTGACCCGCGGCGCGACGCTGGCGGCGGGCACCGGAGCGGCCGGTTTGGGAATCGGCGCCCCGATCGCGGCGTTGGGAATGGGTCGGGTCCCCCTGGGTGTCCACTGTGACACCGTCGAGGTCGAAGGCCTGGTCACCGCGCTGGGCGGCCAGGGTCTCGGCGACCCGGGTGAGCAGGGGTTGGTGCTCGGGTCCGGCCAGGAGAAGGATCTCCACACCTCGAGCGGTCTCCCGGAGGGCCGCTTCCACCACGCCGTCGCCCTGACGAAGTTGCAGGCGCACCTCGGCGGTGTTGCCCTGTTGGCGGAGCTGCAGGCCGAGCACGCCTTGATCCCGCAGCGCGCAGGCGCCTCCGATGGACGGTGTGATTTTGGCGGCCGGTGCGGGGTCCGGTGCTGCGCGGCGCAGGGGGCCCAGGGAGGGTAGGCCCTCCGGCGGGGGTGCCGGATCGGTCTGGAACCGGCGGTGCCTGGGGCGTCGCGAGGGAGTCCCATGTGATGCCGGCGCAGTCCCCTGGGTCCGGGATGTGGGCGCCCGTGAGGACGAAGCCCCCGAGGTCGAAGTGGGCGATGTTGCTGCCCCCGACGTCGACTCCTGGGGCGTCGAGGCGAGGGGGGTCGAAGCGCGGGATGACGGCGCTGGGGATGTTGCAATCATGGGAGCCTCCTTTCCGGGTTATCGGCCGGGTGGCTTTTGGGTTGCGGAAAATTGGCCCGATTTGAGTGTGTGTAGTATATTTACCTACATGAAACCACATGCCCTTCAGCCGCTTCCACCGCGCACTGCTCTGCGGGCTCTGCGCCTGTTTTTAACCGAGTGCTCCCTGGATCGGACGCGACACAATCTCCCGCTGCGCGAGCTCACCGACAGCGAGGAGATCCCGGACTTCCACGACTCCCTCGAGGAGATGGTCCGCGCTCTTTTGTTGGACTACTCCCTGGAACAGCGCTCGCAGCTCATCAAGGCTTCCCTCCGGCGGGGCGTCAGAGATCGCCACTTCCACTAGCTCTCAATAGATCTCATCCGGGGTCTGAGCCGTATCCTGGGACTGCGTCGCGCTGGCGCTGCCGTGCCTTCCCGGTCAGAATAGGGGGGTGAAGTCGGGCCTCGATTCCCGTACTATGTCCGAAGCGTTGGTTTACAACCGGCAAGCAGGTCCCATGAAAACATCTCGTCTGCTCCTGTTCTTCGCGGTCCTGGCGACCGTGCTTTTCACGTCGCCCGGGCGGGCTGACGCCCGCGCCTGGGTCGGCGGTCGTAACCCATGTAGCGCCACCATGATGGGACGCTACCGGGGGATGATCGACTCCACCCCCGGCAATCGTTGGGCCATGGGCAAGCTCCTGGCCTGTATTTCGGTCAAGGCCTTGGCCGAGCAGTACGCCAGGCGGATCAAGCGCTTCCCGAAGAACTACAATTTTCGCATCGTGCGGGGCAACCTGCTCATGCGCCTCCAACTGTACACCGAAGCCAGCGCGGCCTTTGGTGGTGCGGCCAAGCTGGACCCGGGTAAGTACCTGGCGCACTATCGGCTCGCCGCCGCCTATCGCAAGCTCAAAAAGCCCGAAGAGGCGCTTACGTCCTATGAGACGTCTCTGGCTCGCACCCAGGTCAAGTTCCTCAAAAAGAAGATCCTGCGCGCGCTCATTGATCTCACCATCGGGCGCCGGAGCCTCACCAAGGCGCGCTCGTACTTTGTGATCCTGCTCAAGCTCGATCCGCGCAACCGGCTTCTGCGGTTGGAATTTGCCCAGGTGCTCACGCGGAACCTGAAGTACAAGCAGGCCCTGATCGAGTACAGAAAGCTGCTCAAGCGGTACCAGGGCAACTCCAAATGGACCGCCGACCTGTGGAAGGAGATTGGCAAGGTCCACGAGCGGATGGGCAAGGACTCCGAAGCCAAGAAGTCCTACGAGAAGGCCATGCGGTACCTGACGGCAGGCCACTGGATGCGCATGGAGCTCATCCAGCGTATCATCGCCATCCACCGGAGAAAGAACGCCCTGCGCAGCCTCATCACCGAGTTCGAAAAGAAGTGGGGCGGCCGGGGGTACTTCCAGTGGTCCATCCTGGCGAGCCTCTACGACGAAGTGGGAGACGATGACAAGGCCATCCGGGCCTACGGCCGGGCGCTCAAGGCCAAACCTTACGCCATTGACGTGCGCGCCAAGCTCATCGCCCTGCTGACCCGGCTCAACCGGAACAAGGAGGCCATCAAGATCCTGCACGAGCAGGTGCGCATCGCCCCGGGGGAGCCGCGGTTCCACCTCGATCTCGCCAAGGCGCTGTGGCAGGCGCGGCGGGTGAAGCAGGCGATTTCCGTGCTGCGCCGGTTGGGCACATTGTTTCAGCGGGACCCGTCGGTGCACCTGGCCCTGGCGGACCTGTTCAACAAGTGGGGCAAGCCCGCCATGGCCTTGAAGGAGTTCAAGATCCTGGTGCGCATCGAGCCGCGGGATCCCGGACACCAGATCAACCTCGGCGAGCAGTACTGGCAGCGGGGTGACAAGCGCCGCGCGCTGTCGACCTGGAAGCGGCTGCTGGGTCGGGGCGTGTACCGCAACCGGGAGGATGCCTATGCCGCCCTGGCGGAGGTGTACGCCGAGCACGACCTCAACAAAGAGGCTTTGAAGCTCTTCGACAAGGCCATCCGGCTCAACAAAAAGAAGGTGGACTACCGGCGCGCCCGGGCCATGGCTCTGCAGAAGAACCGTCAGTTCGACGAGGCGGTAGAGGCCTGGCAGACCGTGATCAAAATGGCCGTGGAGAAGCGTCACCAGTCCTGGCGGCGGGAGGGGCGCACGGCCATCATCGACATCTGGCACCGGCGAAGCATTCTGAACCAGAAGATCAGCCTCTACCGGGCCAAGTTCCGCGCCCGACCGCCGGACTTGTCGGCGGGTTATTTCATGGGCGAGGCGCACCTCAAACAGAAGAAGATCAAGGAGGCCGAGAAGGTCTACAAGCGCATCCTGCAAATCGATGACAAGCAGGTGGAGGCGCTGCTGGCCCTGGAGCAGATCTACCGCGAGGGCTACCAGCTCAAAAAGGCCATTGCCATCCTCAAGAAGCTCTCGGATGTGGTGCCCCAGCGGCGGCGGGAGTTCTTCGAGCGCATCGCCGTGCTTTATCTGCAGCTGTACCAGGATCGGCTGGCGCTCAAATACGCCAAGTGGGCGAGCCAGCTGGCGTCCAAGTCCGACGCCTCGGCCAAGGCGCGGTTGGGGGCCATCTACGAGCGGCAGGAGAACTGGAAGGCCGCCATCAAGGCCTACAAAGAGGCGCTCGAGATCAACAGTCGCCTGTTCAAGGTGTATTTCTCCCTGGCGCGCATCTACCTGCAGCTGGGCAACCATGTCGAGGCGGTGAAGCTCTACCATGAGGTCATCCGTCGCTCCCCCGACGAGGATTTCGTGCGGAGGGCCGCGCGCTTCGCCATCGACATCGATGAGTACCTCGGCCAGCTGTTGGAGCTGGAGCGGGAGCTGATTCCCCTGGCCTTTACGTACACCCACAAAAAGACCTACCGCATCACGCTGGTGAAGCTGTATGCGCGGCTGGTGCCGCGGCTGGCTTTCGAAAAGCAGCTCGACCCCGATCCCAAGCGACGCCGACGGGCCGCGCAGCTGCTGTTCCAGATCGGCCAGCGAGCGCTGAAGCCGCTGCTCGAGGCGCTCTCGGAGCGCAAGGGCAACCAGCGCAACATCGCCATCGACGTGCTGGGTCACCTGGGAAACAAAAACGCGGCGCCGCCCCTGGTGCGGCTGGCCCTCCAGCCGCCCGACGAGGAGGCGGTGGTGGTGGTGACGCCGCCGCCCAGCCGTTACGGGTACCGGTACGGGTGGAGGCGCGGCTATGGCTACAGCGTCCCCACGCGGCCCAAGACCACCGCGGATGTCACCCTACGGGTGCGGGCCCTGGTGGCCGCCGGGCGACTCATGGATCCGCGCACCGTGCCGGACCTGAATACGCTGATCTCCCACAAGAGCGTGGAGCTTCGGGAGGCGGCGGTCTGGGCCCTGTCGAACCTGAGGCATCGCTCCGTCGTCAAGCCCCTCATCAAAGCCCTGGGCGATCCCAAGATCAGTGTGGAGATCTTTGCTTGCGTAGGGCTCGGCCGGCAGGCCCGCCCGCCCCTGGCCGAGCTGCTCGAGGTGCTCCGGTCCAAGGATCGGCGCCCCGAGGTGCAAGCGGCTTGCGCCTTTGCCCTCGGGCTCACCGGAAGCAGCAAGGCCGTCGGGCCCCTGCTTTCCATGCTCGATGAGGAGCGGGAGGACCTGGTGGTCATGGCGGCCTGGGGCCTGGGATTGCTGGGCGCTCGTCGCGCCACGGGGCCCCTGTCGCGGCGGTTGTGGTCCCGCCAGGGGGATGTTCAGCGAGCCCTGGCCTGGGCGTTGGTGCGCAGCGTGGAGGGCAAGCCCTACACACCTGGCGGTGGCGCTGACATCAGGATCAAAGACGGGCGCGTGGACTGGGAGGGTTACTTGAAGGACCTGCGGCCTACCGAGCCCATCGTGAAGCGTGCGGCCCTCGTGAGCCTGATGCGCACCTCGGGCACGCGGGTGGCGCAGGGGCTGCGCACAGCCTTGTGGCGGCACCGGGATCTGGTGCTGCGTCTGTTGCAGGGCCTGGACAGAAATCCGGTGCGGCTGGAGCTCGGTGTGTTTCCCCGGGCGCGGGCGGGCGCGGGCGCCAAGCCGTTGACAAACGCACAATTAGAGCCCCTGCGGAAGGTTCTGCGAGAGGAGACCGGTCGGCTGGCGCGCCACCGGGACGCGGACATCCGCGGTCACGCGCTGCGGCTGGCCGCCAAGGTGGGACATCCGGGCATCGTGGCCCTGGTTCGCGCGGGGCTGAAAGATGGTGTGACGCTGGTGCGGAGGGCGGCCGGGGATGGCGCGGTCATCGCGGCGGCGCGCACGCCGGCGTACCGCTCGGCCTTCGTGGGGCTGCTGGTAATTGGCATCGACAAGCTTGCCTGGCCTGAGCAATTGGAGCGCATCCGGCGCCTCGGCCAGCTCAAGGCCGCCTCGGCCCTACCCGTGCTCAAGCGCTTCGCGGGTTCTGACCACGGGTTCCTTGCCGAATACGCCGTGCGGGCCCTGGGGCGCATCGGGAACCGCCGGGCCTTGCCCGAGCTGCTCACGGCGCTCCGGTATCCGGCGGCCAAGGTGCGCCTGGCCGCGGTGGCCGCGGTGGTGATCGTGGACAAGCGCGCCGCCCGGGCGACCCTGCAAAAGCTCGCCGCCTCGGACCGGGACCCCGATGTGCGCGCCGCCGCCCAAAAGGCGCTTCGCTAAGAAGGTGCTTCGCGAGCCCAAGGCTCCACACCGGCTGTCGCACGGGCGCGGGGTCCAGCTTCTTCTGAGTCAGATCGATGTTGGATAGGGAAGGCGGGTGCGGCAGCGCCGGGCGATGGGAGCCGGTCTACTTGCTTTTCTCTTTGAGGAACTTGCCAAAGCAGTCGGCGAACTTCTTGCAGCTCGCCGGATCGGTCCTGCCGCCTGACGCTTCGAGGCAATCGTTGATGAGCTTGGCGTCGGCGGCCCGCCCCTTGTGTTTTTTGCACTCCCCGACGACCTGACTTTTTAGCGTTGCCCGGTTGCGCACGATGTCCTGAGCCTTGAGCGCCTCGTTCGCTTTTTTGATCTCGGGATCAGTGGCCTTGGCGAGGCTCTTTTTGGCGTCAGGACGGAGCCGGAACATGAGCGCCTCGGTGCAACCCGAGAGGCTCTTGTCGAGCTTTTCGCAATCCACTTTGGGGCCACAGCCCGCGGTCAGCGTGGCCACCAGGCCCAGGGCCGTCAGCAGTCCCGAAGTTGTGCGCATGTTCGCTCTCCTGATGCGGTTGCAGGCCAGCGAGCCGCGGGGCCCGCTCGCCGGAAAAGACTGACCATATCCGGGGTCCGGTGTCAACTACGGCCCCGGGTTTCCCTCAGAGCAGTGCGTACCCCTTGCGCGGGGAACTTACAATCTCGTGCCCCTGATCCCGCAACTCCTTGACCCGCAGTGCCACGGTGGCCCGGCCGATCCCGAGGGGTCCCCCGAGCTCTTTGCTGGTGACGAAGTTCCCCCGGGCGCGCTTAAGACGCACCAGGATCGTCTTCTGGGCCTTCTCCGGCGACACCCGCTTGCGCGGCGACGCCGGCTCCTCCGAGGGCCGCAGCTGTCGGAGCTCGGCCTCGCTCTGCAACCGGTTGATTCTGCGCTCGAGCCCCGCCACTTTGCGGCCCAGGTGGGTGAGCTGTTCCCGCTGCCGCCGGTCTTCCGCGCCCAGGTCGGCGTAAATGCGCTCCACGATGAGCGCGATGGCGTCATCGATGGATGGTATCTTTTTCTTTCTCGCCACAGGCCCTCCTCCAATTCGCCGGCGCGTTCTCTACGCCAATGCGGACGGTCAATTATCAGACATAAATGGCCAGTATGCAATGGGCAATTCACGCGACCGGGCGGTTCCAAGGCGGGAAATCCGGCGCCTTGAGAGGATTTAGATGCTTGAAGTTTCGAAGAATCAGGACGGGGTTTTTGCCGGAACGAAGCTTTGGGGCACCGACGGGGATGAAGCCAATGGTGCGCTCGACCGGAGGTCAATGGGCGCGGACTTGGGTCAGCGCAGCCGCGGTGTCGACGGCGACCTGATCCAGGGTGTGATCGATCAGGACTCTTCTCAGGGAGCTGGTGGTCGGGGCGGTGCGGGGACGTCGGGGCGCGGGGAGGGTGCGTGCGGGGTATCTGCATCGGGGTGTATGGGCTCGGCGCAGCCGGCCTCTGCGGCCGAGTTGGCCTTGCGGACAAAGCGCCGGATGGGCTGTTTGGCCGTGCCCAGGATGCGGCCCCGGGTGACCTGCACGGGCACCGGAGGCACGAGTCGATAGTAGTACCCCTTGTGGGTTCGGGAAAAACGGATGCGCTGGTCCTGGTAGCGGAAGTCGAAGCGCCACTTGAGGGGCTGCTCGCCCATGCGCTCGTGTCGCCGGTGCCGGAGCACAAAGGTCATCAGGCGCACGGCCAGGTGATTGTACAGTCGGTGGCAACCGTGGGAGTGGCGACCGAGAATGGACATGTAGTCGGCCGAGCCGTGGGTGCGGATGCCGCCGTCTTCGTCCACCTGCTCGCCCCGGCGCTGCAGCTCCCGGGTGTGCAGCGCCGCCACCAGGCCATAGGCGCTCTGGTACCCCGGCCCGATCTCCCACTGTTTGGGCACGAAGCGCACGCGCCCCTTGACCCACTGCTTGGCCACCAGGCTGCGCGGGGGCGTGCCCGGCGGCGGGATCCACACGGGCCCGGCTACCAGGAACTTCCAGAGCCGGTCACCCACCTCGCTGTTTTTGTACTTCCAGTAGTGGCAGCCCCGGCGCACCTCGGTGCGCCATCCGCCGATGGTGGTGGCCCAGCGGACCAGGGGCAGCCGCTGCTCTTTGTGGTGCACATACACCGACAGTCGCGGACCGCGGGCTCTGGGCTGAGCCACCGGCTGACCTTTTTCGTCGTAGGGGAAGTCGTAGTACACGTCCCCCCGATCGATGACCACCCGCAGATCCATGTTCGGCCCGTAGTAGTCCGGCAGGGGGGGCAGCCGTAGGGCTACGAGGCGACGCTTGAAGTAGCCCACGGGCCGCAGCTCGAAGAATCGGAGGGCCTTGGGCGGTGTCTCAACACCGAGCGCCTGGGTCAGGCGTTGGGTGCGGTCGCCCACGAGATCCCTGCCGCCGGCCAGGGCGGCGTGCTTCGCGCTCGCGGGCACCGAGCCGTCCTCCAGGATGCCCAGGGCCGAGGCCACCCGCTCCCGCAGCGCTCGCATCAGGGCCCGATGGTTGTTGTGCAACGCCGTGCGCGCCAGGGCGGCCTGGGTGGCGCCGCGGAGGCCGCCCCAGGCGAAGATCATGTGCTTGCGCTCGAAGCGCACCATGGCCCTCTGGTGGTTCCAGTCGATGACCCCCGACGTGAGGGGCTCGGCCGGCCGCGTCAGCCCCTCGCAGGCGAGTCGGGCCTGTACCGCGCGGATGGCGCGGAGCCGGGTTGAAGTGAGTCGATGAGCACGTATGACTTGCGCGCCCAGGTTTCGGGCCTGGGCTTCGGCGACGCTGTTGAGCCGGTGCCTGCGCAGCAGCCGGTCCAGCGCAGCCTGCCAGTTTTTTGACTCCCGAATATAGCGCCGGGCGGGTTTATGTCCGCTCCGGTAAACGATGGGGCGGTCCAGGGCGCCGATGGCTTTACGGTCGAGCGCCTGGTAGCAGGCGCGGTGGGCCCAGTCGGCGAGGAATCGCTGGTGCAGCGCGCCGAAGGAGGGCGGGATGCCGTAGGGCTCGAGATGATTTTTTTGTCCGGGCGGCAAATTCTTGCCGTCCCGGTCGGTGCGATTGTTGGCCAGGTCCAGATAGCGTTGGCGGTAGCTGTTGGGTTGGGCCGGGCCGGTGGTGGAGAACGGATAGGGCGCGTATTCGTCACCCAGATCCAGGATCGTATATCCCTGGGCTTTGGCCCAGGCCCGGTCCACGGTGCGCTCGATGCCGTTGTCGAACAGGGACACGGGGTCTTGGGGCGCCGTGGAGGGGACCCGGGGCGCCGCCGCCCGAACTGTGGGCTGCTTGGGTTTTGCGGAGTCACGGCGCTTGGCCGGGGGGTCGCCGGTGCAGGTGGCCACCACACAGCAGGGGATGATCCAGAACCACTTCATCGTGGTCCATGTAGCCCGAGACGAGTCGGGTTGCAACCACTGCTCAGATTCGCCGGCACCACGCGGTAGGTGGACGTTCTCAGTGGGGTGGCTATGATGAAGGGGTTGTATCCATGGTGCTGACTGCGGCTGATATTTTGCGCGTTGGGCTGACGATGTTCCTCGTCTTGCTGGCCTATGCCCGCCTGGGCAATCCATTGCGTTTTTTGTGGCCCGGGCGGGTCAAGCAGCGAACCCTGGAGGATGAGCCGGCGCCCGAGGGGCCGGTGCCTGAGGGGTTGGAGACGCGCGGGTTCCGCTACCTCGGGACCCGTCGGGAGACGCTGTTGGGGCTACCGAGCCGGGTGGCCGCCGTCTATGCGCACGAAGATGGCCGTGTGGTGGACCTGCCGTTGTCCGGCCGACTGCCGGGGGCCTATGCCATGACGAGCTACCAAAACGGTCGTTGCGTGCTCACCCGCGCAGGCGCGGGGCGCGATGTGATTCGCGACCGGTACCGCTCCCGGGCCATCGGTGCGGGCAAGACCCTGCGGGACCTGTTGGAGGCCCACGCGGAGTCCGAGGCCGCCGTGTCCCTCGGAGAGCAGGCCCGGGTGGCCACCACCCTTGAGGAGCGGCTGGAGCTGGGGCGGCGCTGGTATGCGGACCACGCCCGCACAGAGCTGCTACTTCCGGCCATTCTGGACGCACTGCTCCTGGGAGCCTTTGTCGCGTTCAGTATTTATATCTGGACGCTGTAGCCCGGGTCGGAAACGGGCTGCTCAGTACAGGCGCTTGCTGGGGAGCGGGGACTGTGAGACGGGCTCGGAGGCGCGGCTGGCCAGCAGCACGATCACCGCCAGCAGAAGGATGCTCAGCCCCGCCACCAGACACGCCCAGAGGCCCGAGCCGATCTGCATCACGGTCTCGAGCTGCTTGAGCTCGCTGTAGATGAAGGGATCGGCCACGGTGCCCCGCTGCACGGTCTGCCAGGCTCCCACCAACAGCAGGGTGGTGAACCCCGTGGCTACGCCACCCACCACAAAGAAGCTGGCGCGGAGGGACGCCGCAGAGACGGCGTAAACCAAGGCCAGTACGGCGCCGATGATCCCGGTGGCGGCCAGAATCAGGTGCAGGTTCTCACTCTGCGCCGAGCCCCCGATGGCATAGACTTTCGCGCTGGTGCGGATGACCACAAAGGGCATTTGCAGGGCTGCCACGGCCAGCAGGATGCACACACCGAGCAGGCCGAGGCCCGCGGCGACGCGCACCCACCGTTCGGCGAGAAAGGACGGCCCCTGGGGTTCGGATGGGGCGGGTTCGGAGCTTTTTGACAGCGTGGACATCACGTGGATTTGTAGCACTGTCTGCCGCGCCATTCAATTCTTCGCGGCCGTCGCCGGATCTGGTATGTAGGAGGCCATGATCGGCTTTGAGAAAACGCGGGTTGCCGAGGAGGTGGCCCGACACCTGCTCCGGTCGATCTTCGACCGCACCTTCCGGCCGGGAGATCGGCTCCCCTCAGAGCGCTCCCTGGCCAGCCGGCTGGGCGTCAACCGCGCCTCGCTCCGGGAGGCCCTCAAGCGGCTGGAGTTCATGGGGTTGGTCAAAACGCGCCAGGGGGACGGCACCCGCGTGCTGGACTTCATGAGCAGCGCCGGGCTGGAGCTGTTGCAGCTGCTGCTCCCCCATGCGGTGGAGGACAGCGCGCGGCTGCTCAAGGACCTGGTTGAGGTGCGCATGGTGCTCGGCCGCGAGATGGCCCGGCTCGCCACGCGTCGCTGCGGGCCCGAGGATCTGGCGGAGCTGCGCCGCGTGCAGCGCGAAGCCCTCGCCCGTTCCAAGAACCGCAAAGACCTGCTGCTGGCGGACACGGAGCTCTTCGTGACGCTTGGCCGTGCCACCCACAACCGGGTGGTACAGCTGCTCGCCAATTCCATTTACACCTCGGTCAAACATCACCCCGACATCTTTGTGCGCGTGATGCCCGAGGCGAAGTCGACCCTCGCGTATCATCAGGGGCTCATTGACGCCCTCGCCGCCGGGGAAGCCGATGTAGCGGCGGACCTGACCGAGCGTTACCTCGACGAGATTGTGGACCGCCTGGCCGAAGAGAGACTACCGAAATGACCCGATTTGACACCCTGAGACCTGTGCAGTGGCAGGATGACCAGCTTCGTCTGCTGGATCAGCGTCGGCTACCGACCACCGAGGAGTGGCTGTTGCTCGACACCGTGCAAGCCGTGCGGGACGCCATCTTCACCATGGTGGTGCGGGGCGCGCCCGCCATTGGCTGCACCGCAGCCTATGGCATGGCCATTGCGGCGCGCACAGCCCCGGATGATCCCGCACTCTTCTCCCAGCAGGTGGCGACCGACGCTGCGATTCTCAAGGGAGCGCGCCCCACGGCGGTGAACCTGGCGTGGGCGGTGGATCGGGTGGCCGGGGTGATCAGCGCGAAGATGGACGACGGCGTGGCGGCGGCGCGGGAGGCTGCCCTGAACGAGGCCCACGTCATCACCGCCGAGGACCTGCAGTTCTGTAAGGACATGGGGGCCCACAGCCTGCCGTACATTCCTGATGGTGCGCGTCTGCTCACCCACTGCAACGCCGGGGCCCTGGCCACGGCGGGCTACGGCACGGCCCTCGGGGTGGCGCGGGCCGCGGCCGAGGCGGGCAAGCTCATGATGGTGTTCGCCGACGAAACCCGGCCCCGGCAGCAGGGCGCCCGGCTCACCGCCTGGGAGCTGCATCACGACGGGGTGCCCGTGACCTTGATCGCGGACACCGTGGCGGGATCGCTCATGGCCCGGGGCGAGATTGATCTGGTGGTGGTCGGCTCGGACCGCATCGCCGCCAACGGTGACGTGGCCAACAAGATCGGCACCTACCAGGTGGCGATCCTCGCGGCGTATCACGAGATCCCCTTCTATGTGGCGGCGCCCTTGTCCACCGTGGATTTTGCGATGCGCACGGGCGCCGGGATCCCCATTGAGGAGCGGGACGGCGACGAGGTGGCGATCATCAATGGCGCCCGCATCGTGCCCGAGGGTGTGCCTTGCCGGAATCCCGCCTTCGACGTGACCCCGGCCAAGCTGGTCACGGCCATCTTCACCGACAAAGGTGTGGCCGAGCCCCCCTACTCCGAGTCCCTGGCCCGGCTGCGGGATCTGTAGTTTCCGGCAGGCAAATAGGTACTTGACAACGGACGGAAAACCGGTAAGTTAGCCCCCCTACAGCGCCTGTAAGGGGCGCTCTTAAGCGACGGAGTTGGATCCATGTTTGCGGTTCTTGCGACGGGTGGCAAGCAGTACAAAGTGGCGAAAGGTGACACCATTCAGGTCGAGAAGCTGACCGGTGAGGTCGGTGACCAGGTGGAGCTCGCCAACGTGTTGATGGTCGTGGACGACGACGACAACGTCAACCTGGGCAAACCGGTGCTCGAGGGAGCCCGGGTCAAGGCGGAGATCGTCGACCAGGGGCGCCATCGCAAGATCATCATCTTCAAGATGAAGCGCCGCAAGAACTACCGACGCAAGGCGGGCCATCGTCAGCCGTTTACGGCGCTGAAGATCGTGGAAATCGCCCAGTAGGATTAGGCTCTAGAGGAGATCCCCAAATGGCACACAAAAAAGGACAGGGCAGCTCCAGAAACGGTCGGGATAGCCCTGGACAGCACCTTGGCGTCAAGAAGTACGCTGGCGAGACGGTCCGCGCGGGCAATATCCTGGTGCGTCAGCTCGGCACCAAGATCCACGCCGGAGAGAACGTTGGCTTGGGCAAGGACTACACGCTCTTTGCGCTGACCGACGGCATCGTTCGCTACGACAACTTCAAGGGCGGCCGCAAGCGCGTAAACATCGACGGTTAGCCATTCCCGCGTCCCGCCTCCCCATTTGCTGGCATTTCTCTTTTTATTCCGGTAGTGTATAGCCCATGAAGCAGTTCGTGGACGAGGTGGAGATCCGCGTTTTGGCCGGGCGCGGCGGGAACGGCTGCGTGGCTTTCCGGCGGGAGAAGTACGTGCCCCGGGGCGGGCCGGCCGGGGGAGACGGTGGGAATGGCGGCAGCGTGGTGGTGGAGGCCGATGCGCGGCTGCGCACGCTGTTGGACCTGCGCTCCATGGCCCTGGTGAAAGCCCCCAACGGTCAACCGGGCAAGAACAAGCAGATGAACGGCCGCGGGGGTGAAGATCGGGTGATCCGCCTGCCCGTGGGCACGGTGGTGCTCGACGCCGATTCGGGAGATGTTGTGGTGGATCTCGTGGAGGCGGGACAGCGCACCGTGGTGGCTCAGGGTGGTGATGGAGGCCGGGGAAACATTCACTTCGCCACCTCCACCAACCGCGCGCCCCGTCGGGCCGAGGATGGGTGGCCGGGCCAGGAGCGGTCCCTGCGCCTGGAGCTCAAGCTCATGGCCGACGTGGGTCTCCTCGGCTTTCCCAATGTGGGCAAATCCACCTTCATCCGCCGCGCCTCCAAGGCCCGACCCAAAGTGGCATCCTATCCGTTCACCACGCTGATTCCTCACCTCGGCGTCTGCGAGCTTTCAGATCTTCGTAGCTTCGTCATTGCCGACCTTCCGGGTCTGGTGGAAGGGGCGGCCGAGGGGGCAGGTCTCGGCCACCGTTTCCTGC
>Ga0180009_10005231_pt1 | contig 13973 bp, 14 predicted proteins | sample OS_PC_MetaG_FD_123537 | JGI IMG/M metagenome (GOLD analysis project Ga0180009, IMG submission 123537) | Groundwater microbial communities from the Aspo Hard Rock Laboratory (HRL) deep subsurface site, Sweden - OS_PC_MetaG | ecosystem: Environmental > Aquatic > Deep subsurface > Groundwater... | reverse complement strand
GCAGGATAAGCGACGAGGAATGGCGCAACACGCTCAAGATGCTCGACTGGCTCGCCAGGAAGTGCAGCAGGATAGTGCTTGTCAGGGGGAACCACGACACTGTCCTGGGGCCGATAGCAGAGAGGCGCAAAGTGCTGTTTGTCGACGAGATGATATTGGGCGACAAGCTGATATGCCACGGAGACAGGATACCTGAAATCCCTCCCGCGGTCAAGACAATAATAATCGGGCATGAACACCCCGCAGTCAGCCTCCACGAGGAGCTGAGGAAAGAGACATACAAGGCATTCATTGTCGGGAAATGGAACAGGAATAAGCTGGTGGTGCAGCCAAGCCTTAACCCGCTCATGGAAGGCACAGACGTGAATAGCGAGAAGCTGCTCAGCCCGTTCCTGCAGAAAGACCTCGGGAATTTTGACGTCTACATCGTCGCGGACAAGGTGTATGCGTTCGGAAAGCTGAAGAAGCTTTATAAATACTGAAAATAAACAAGGCATATTACGATGACTAGGCCAGAAATGTGCCCTACTCCGCTTTTGCTCCTTTCAGTCGCAAAAGCTCCCGTGCCGCCACGCACGCCTGATTGATGTACCGTTAAAGTTGCCGAAGGCTAAAATCAATATTGATCATGTAATTATCCGATAGCATGCTAACAGGCGGCTACGGTCACATTTCTGGCCAGGCATGAAAGAGGTGAAACATGCTCTTCGCAGCGATGGAAGTGGCGATGGTAGTCCTGTTCTGCCTTGTGCTAGCAGACGCTGTGAGAAACTATGACCGGAACAGGAAAAAGCTGCTCCTGCTGGTGCTCGCGTTCATCTACGCGATAATATTCGAGAACTTCAACATGTTCCTCTCGCAAGGCCATCTCGGAAGCTACTTCTACAACCAGGGATTCACGCTCTGGATATGGAAGACGCCCCTGTCCATAGCGCTGGCCTGGGCCGTGCTCATCTACACCGCGATGCACCTCTCAGACATGCTCAAGCTGAAGACACTCACAAGGCCGTTCATGGACGCGCTGCTTATAGTGCTAATCGACCTGACCCTCGACGTGGTCGCGGTGAGGCAGCACATATGGTACTGGGTAGGGCACTCACAGGCGCAGGGCTGGTTCGGCGTGCCTGCAGACAACTTCATAGGATGGATGTTCGTGACCTTCATGTTCAGCTTCCTGTTCAGGTACTTCACCAGGACAGAGGATGACATGATAAACAAGACCACGAGGACAGAATACTTCTTCCTGCTGCCCGCGTTCGCCTACCTCGCGATGCTCGTGCTGTTCAGCCTTGTCAACCTCGCAGAGGACGCGCTCAAGCTGACAAAATCAGAGGAGCTCTTCCTGCTCTGGGCGATAGTGATATTCTTCGCAGCCATGCTCAGGCACCAGAAACACAAGGAGGTGCAGGAGCTGACAGTGGACAACTACACCATATTCACGATACTATTCACCAGGCTGCTCTTCTACTCATACATCGTCTGGAGTTTCGTGCTTATGAAGGTGTACGAGAACAACATCGTCCTGATACTGATACTCCTCATGACGCTGATAGCAGAAGTCCTCATCTACCACTCAGCATTCGGCGAAGTGGGCGGGCAGATAAGATTCGGAGAGAAAGAGATGGAACATTTCTAACAACAATAATACGAGCAGCACCACCGCCTTTATGCGTAGCGCCTATCAGCTTAATAATTCGCATCGACAAGGGGGAAGTCCCTTACGGGGAATGTCGATGTCAACAAACAACAACGGGGCGCGGAGCCTGGCGTGGTGCTGCGACGAATAGTCCGTCCTAATTCTCATCAAAAGAAATAATCTTTAACTAGGCCTTCGGCAAAAAAATAGAATAGAAAACAAAAAATCAGCAGGCAAGAATCATTCTCCCTCAAACTCCACGAGCGAGAACAGCTTATATCCTTCCTTTTCAAGACGAGCCCTCCCACCAACTTCTGGCAAATCAACTATGAATGCCATCTCCACAACTTCTCCACCGAGCTTCTTGACAAGAGTCGCTGCTGCCAATAAGGTCCCCCCAGTCGCAAGCAGATCGTCCACAATAAGGACCTTACTTCCCTTGGCAATCGCATCCACATGCACCTCAATCTTGTCCTTGCCGTACTCGAGCTCATACTCATGCTGCATGGTCTTGTAAGGCAGCTTGCCTGCCTTCCTTATCGGGACAAAACCCTTGCCGAGCTGGTGGGCGAGCGCGCCGCCGAGGATGAAACCCCTTGCCTCAAGCCCGACAATCACGTCGATAGGGACGCCTGTGTAGCGCTGCACGAACTCATCGATAACCTTGCGGAAACCCTGGGCGTCCTTCAGCAGAGTGGTTATGTCCCTGAACATTATCCCCTGCTTGGGAAAATGAGGGATGGTCCTTATCTTGGATTTTATCGCGTCCATTCACACCACCTTCTCCAGGTCCCCGTCCAGTATCACCGGACCCATACCCTTAAGCTCGTCAGTGAATATGCTTTCAGGGACCGGGTTCATCAGGAATATCTTCTTCTCCAGCTCAAATGCCTTGTTTATCTCGAGGAACGTGGCGCCTCCGATGTAGTTCGGCTGGCCGCGCTTCTCATAGTTCAGCACAAGGATAGCGTCGCAGGGGCGGATGTTATGCTCATCACGCCTCAGCATCATGCGCTTCCACTCGGCGTGCTCATCAGCGCCCAGTCCTTTCATCTCCTCTTCCTTGAAAGGGTCGTCGAAACTGTTGGGAAGTATGGTCGAGTGACCCCTGCTCTCCAGCACTGCCTTCACCGCAGGTATCTGATCATAAAAATGCTTGCTGCATGCCAGGAATATCTTCATGTTCACACCTCATATCAGTTATGCGCAAAACCGTGCCCTACTTCGCTTTTGCTGCGCAAAAGCTCTCGTCGTTGCCAACCTCGCGTCAGGATTTATTGACAGCCTATCTGGCACCTCCCCGTAAGGGATGCTCGCCCTTACTACGTGCGGGCGGCACCTCGCTCGCTACGCTCGGAGGCATCCCCCTCCAGATGCGCTGCATTCAGCGCATGACGCTGCGGAAACTGGCAACGACGGTCACGGTTTTGCTTTTTATGATTATTTTATCTTCGGTATCGCCGCTGTGATGAGCTTTGTCACCTTCTCGACGTTCTGGCCGAATATCTTGAGTATATCGTCCCAGGTCACAGGGGCCTCGTCATCCTTCCAGCAATCAAAGTCTGTGCTCATCGCGACTGCTGCGTAAGGTATGCCTGCCTCGTTGGCGAGGATAGCCTCAGGGGCTATGCTCATGTTGATTATGTCGGCGCCCCAGGCACGGAACATGTGGGACTCTGCCTTGGTCGAAAATCTCGGGCCTTCTATGGTAACGACAGTTCCTTTAGGATGATGCTTTATCTTCAGCTCCTTGCAGGTGTCGTTGAGGATCTTCCTCAGGTCTGCATTGAATGGCTCTGCCATGGGTGTATGCACTGGCTTGTGAGGCTCGAACATGTCATGGAACGAGAGCTTGCGCAGTCTTGTGAAATCTATGAACTGGTCGATGATCACCAGGTCACCCCTGCCTATCTCTTCCTTGAGGCTGCCGACAGCAGTCGTAGCGAGTATATGGGTGCAGCCTGCCTGCTTAAGAGCATGTATGTTGGCGCGGAAGTTGACCTGCGTAGGAGGGATAGTGTGCTCCCGGCCATGCCTTGCGAGAAGCACAACATCTACGCCAGCTATCTTCCCATGCTTCAATGGAGAGCTCGGGTCGCCGAATGGAGTCGATGCCTTGACGTCCTTTGCGTCCTTCATAATATCAGGATTGTCCAGTCCAGAACCACCGATGATGCCTATCTTCACCAAACATACCACCCCTTGATTAAGCAGATGGCTGGCGAGCTTATTTAAAAAATTTGCGGCAAAAAAGCGATACAGGGAGCACCCTTTAAACACGTGGAAAACAGACCCCTGCTGCTATTTTGTAACTATTATATAATAGTTACATTTTCAAAAGATTTATATACCGGTTATCCGGCAGGACAGGCACAATGACCAACGGCAATATAGATATCTCAAACCCGTTCATCCTGCAGGCCATAAGATACCATAAGTTCGGCGCACTCATAGAAGTGACGAACGGCGTGCTGAACCTTGACAAGAGGCAGGAGAAGAAGAGACAGGTTAAAAGGGGAACGGAGCTCCTGAAGAAGGCTGTCGGGGACTCCGCAGAGATAGCAGGCGGGCTTGCGCTGATAAAGACAGATGTGCCGCAGATAAAAGAGCTCGATTTCTTCATACAGATAGCAGGATACAACTCACAGATACTCGATGAGGTCGCAGACAGGCTGCTGGCGACAGACTTCCTGAACGACAAAGACAAGGAGACAGTCCAGAGGCTGATCCAGCTCGCAGAAAACAGGAGACACCTGACTCTCCGCGCGCTGCTGAACCCCACTGCAGAGACATACAGGAGGCTGCCGGTGTCCATGCGAGCCACATACAACGATGACGTGTGCAGGGTGAAAGGGGCAGTGCTTGAGGTCTATGTTGCGCGCCTGATGAGGCAGGTGATGAACTATGACGCAGTCTTTGCGCTAGGCACCACAATCAGGGACCCGGAGGTTGTGCCTAAAAGGACCGCTTACACAGACATCATCATCGCCTCTCCGAAGAGCGAATTCAAGCACGCGCTTGAAAGGCTTGTGGACGCCTATGCATCAAGAAGGAGCCAGGAGATACAGGTCACGCTCCATGATGACTTCAGGTGACCTCAGCAATAGCTTCAGCAATATACAACAATTTGCAGCAATAGATGATCTCCAGGCGCAGACACTGCCACATTCTAGGGTTTAAGACCACTCCACAATAGTAAAAATTTATAAATCATGCTCGACTAACAGCATCAACATGGGTGTTGAATGCATATTCTACGGAGGAGCAGGGGACGAAGACAAAGGAGAACTAGGGGGAGTCCAGGGACTGTTCCATGACACAGAAACAGGATCGCGGTTCCTCCTAGATTTCGGGCAGAGGCCAGACCACTGGAACGAGTTCTACGGGTTCCCATACAGGCCCAAGTCATTCAACCACCTCCAGATAGCAGAACTTCTTGAGATGTACGCACCCCTCAGAGAAGTGATGAGGCAGGACTACCTGCGCAAGATGGGCTGGACCCCAAGCAAGACAGACCTCGAACTCCTGGTCACACACCCGCACTACGACCACATAGGAGGAGTGCATCTCCTAAGGCCGGACATGAAGATACACATGCACAAGACAGCGAAGATGATCATGTACATCTGGCAGCAGCTGAGCGGAAGGACAAACAACCAGTTCGTGGATTTCGTGGACCAGTTCACGCTCGCCAACAAGCTCGGCGGAGACGAGGCATACGTGAAAGGCCTCAAGGCAACCATATCCAGGGACATACAGACATTCGAGCCGTACAAGCCGTTCAAGGTCGGCGAGCTCACAGCCACAGCATACCCTGTAGACCATTCCATACCAGGATCATGCGCATTCATCGTCGAGACATCTGCGGGAAAGATAGGCATAAGCGGCGACATCAGGATGAGGGGAAGGGACAGGAAGCTTACAGAACGGTTTGTTGCGGCGCTCAAAGAGCAGAGAGTGAAGCACATATTCTGGGAAGGCTCGCTCATGCACTTCGACCACGAAGGCACAGAGGACCAGCTCGTCATGAAGATGGCCGAGCTCATGCACGGCAGGACATTCGTAGGATACTCCGCACCGCCCAGAGACCTGGATAGGCTGAAGTCGATGCACCTCGCGGCAAAGCTCGCAGGAAGGATACTCTGCATACACCCTGACCAGATGATATACCTCAGGGCATTCGACGGAGAGCACGGCTTCCCGAAGACAGACGACCCGCACCTCGCAGTGATCATGACCCAGAAGAACAAAGGAAACCTCGACAACGAGGACGTGCCCAGGGACATCATAGAAGCAGACTACCGATACTGGGAAAGGCAATTCATCAACTGGAAGAAATGGGTGGATTCGGTGAAGAAGAGGGACCCGAGACAGCTCGAGCTGATAGCGGACGAAGAAGGCATGGGCGCGCCCAGGAAAGGCAAGCAGAGAGTGACGCTCGAGGATATCGCAAAACACCCTGACAAGTTCCTGGTCAGCATGCCGCCAGCATACATGATAGACATGCTTACGGCGATAAGGCCTCCGCGCAGAAGCAGGTACATCCGCTCACACCCTGCGCCGTGGACAAAAGACATGGAAGTGAGCGAAGACAGGATAATCAACGCGCTCATCAGGTTCGGAGTATACGAAGAGGAGTTCAAAGGCGATTTCCCAGACCACCTCACGCCGCACAGGGGAGTATACAGGCTCCACACAGTGCACGTCACAGGACACAACAACAGGCGGGAGAACAAGGAGATATTCGCACAGTTCGACCCGGACGTCACCATATACGTATACCACTGCATGTACCCGAAGGACTTCACCGAGGACGTCGCAAAGCACCTGAATGTGGTGGTGCCGATACGCAACATGCCATTCACAATACACAACACACCCAAGGCAGCATAATATGGACGAGAAACTCACACTGGAACAGCTGTTCGACGGCAGGCTGTACGTGAACATATACGAGAAGGAGAAGGAAGAGATAGAGGGAGTCATAACTGAATCAGACCTCAGGACATTCGTAAGGTGCCCATACGCATACTTCCTCAAGAGACACATGGCCATGACACGCACACCCATCTCGGCATTCGCTGCGATGGCGCTCATGTTCCAGCAGGCAAGGAAATCGCTGTTCAACCTCAAGGACCCTAAGACAGGGAGGCTGTTCCCATACCAGCACAGGGCAGGGACTGAGTGGAAGCTCCCAGAGGAGATGACTGCAGAAGAGCTCAGGGAATACCTGGCGATAACAGACCCTAAGAAGTTCGGCAATGCGCTCAAAGGCAAATGGGGATATTTCACCGGCAACAACAGGTACGCAGGAAGGGACATAGCATGGTCATACGAGAAACAGAGGTTCGCAGCAGCGCTCCACCTGGCAAAAGCAGCCAGGCACTACCATGATTTCGTCATCGCGAACGGCGCGCCAGTGCTAGGATTCATCAATGACATGGAGACGTTCGAATTCGAAGGAACACTCTTCAATGTCAGGTTCCCGGAGATACGCAAAGGAATGACGATCGACGACCCGACACTATGGGGGTTCAATACCGCAGACGACTTTGAGAAGCCCCAAGGGATAAACGACAGCTCCCTGGTCACGCTGAGGATACTCGCATACTGCACACTCGCGCACGACATACCGCTCTACCAAATGAAATGGGGAGTCCCTGACGAGCTCGCAGAGAAGTGGGACAGCAAGACACTCCATCTCGGCCCGGAAGTGAGGTACAGGCACCTCAACGCGATAGCAAACGAGACCACTGAGACAAGAAGGTCAGAAGAGAACCTCGACAGGTTCAGGAGAGCGGTCGCGCACTTCCAGGAAGAGCTCTCACACGAACGCTTCTACCCCAACCATAAGAGCTGCGGATCATGCCAGCACAACGTTATAGACCTGCTGGGCGATGGGGTCTGCAGGAAAAGGAAGAAAGGAGTGGCAGCGCCAGTGCCTGCACACTTCCTGGATGAAAGCGGACGGTCCGCCACCGCACACATCTCAAGGGACAGGATAAGACTGAAGGGGGGTGTGGCAAAGGGCCTGGCAAAGGAAGGAGGACAGCGCCACGACCTCGCAGAATACGAAGTCACTTTCAGGGAAGAGGACGGCATACTCTACGCAAGAGGCGATTACGACTGCTCTGCACGCGGCATAGGCCTTGAAGAGATGATGATAAAGAGGATGGACGAGGAGCTGCAGAAAGTCTCCAACGAGACGAGGCTGCCTGTCGAGCACGACATCGGCTTCGAGCAGAACTTCAGGTTCGCAGGCCAGAAGAGGATAGCTGAACTCCTGAATGAGATAGGATACAGGGACGGAAAGAAGAACTATTCACCTGAACACACAGACTGACACAGAACAGACAGAAACAGACTCAAAGCTTTGACTTCACAGCCTTATCAGAGACTATCGCAGAATTGCCTGACGGGTCCTCGATGACGAGCTTGATGCTCTCCTGGCCCCACATGACGCGGCCTATCTTCTTGATCATGTTCCTGCACTTCTTCTTGATATCCTCATCCTCCTCCTCATCGCGCAGGTGCTCCACCTGGTCCTTGATCCGCTGGAGGATGCCCTCGACATTGCTCACGAAACCCTCTGCATCAGGGCCGGGCTCGATGCTGCCGATGCGGGGTATCTTGATTGTCCCCTCAGAAGAGCGTATGACCCTTATCTTCATGTCATCCTCACTGGTCACGTCAAGAGAATACTTGCATGGGGGCTTCTGCTCAGCGCACTCCACATCAGACTTGTGGTACTTGCAGTTGGAGCAATCCATGCCGAAGATGAACACCCTGCCGAAATAAGGGATCTCGACCTCACCCTCAGTCAGGGCCAGGTTAGGAGTATGACAGAAAGGGCACATCTCGCCGGAAAGGCTCTCGCCCTCCTTCGGCTTCAGGTCGTTCTGATTCTCCTTCTCGTCCATGCACAGAGATAAAGCGAGAAAAATTTATAAAAGTTGTGATTGCGGATCATCAGGGTCATACTCCTAATTCTCACACCAGGTTTTGTGATGTCATCTCCGCAGGAGGCTAGTCGGCTTTTGGTGAGAATCATCCTCTCGCTGCGATGACCGCATCTTGGACCACAACCAAAAGCCAAGATTATATTGCTGTCTGATAGCAGACCAGAAGTAATGAAGAACAGACAAAAACTAAAAAATATGAAAAGATTTAAAGGTCGTCCCCGGGGCCCTCGAAGCTGCCGCCTGAAGATGTTGACTCCCTGTGTATCCTCGCGAAGCTCGGCGTCAGAGCGATCCAGTCATCGCCGAAACCCGCGATGTCACCCTCAACAGCCTCGCAAGTCTTCTTCAGCTTGTTGATCGCGCGCTTGAGCTCGACAAGGTCCTTGTCCTTCAACGGCCTGATGTTAACCAGGCTTATAGTGTAGCCTTCCCTTAGCGCATCGAGTATCGGCTTGATGTCGCTGAACTCCTCGATGACGAAAGGACGCACTGCAATCTTCGCTCTTGCCGGCGGAGCAACCCCTTCAGGAGGAATCTCTACATAACCAGAATCCCCCTCACCAGGAAGCTCGAAATCATCAGAACCAGAGAACTTCTGTCTTATCTTATTGAATAGCCTCTTCATGGTCTTGCCTCCTACTTTTCCGTTCAAACGTGAGTGGTCAAACTCGCTAAACCCTCTAAAAACAGAGAGATACCCTATTATTAAAGTATTTAAAACTTTCGTTTTGAAATGTTTTTGTTAGCATTAAAGAATAGGTAATGCATCAGGAAAACGATAAACAGCAGATGGCGAGAAAACCACCGGAAGCCCGAAAACGCTCATTACACGCCCTGGGTTTAAAATGAAAACCTTTTTATACCACCACATTTTCAGAAAGGTCAGCAAGCTGATTAAGGTACAGAATAGTACAAGGACAAAGACAACAGGATAAAGGTGCGAAAATGGTGCAAAGGAAGGGGGGTTTCAGGAGAAAGACAAGAAATAAACTCCAGAAGCCCATAAGGAACAAGGGAAAGCTGAGCCACCGAAGCTTCCTGCAGAAGCTCGAAGTGGGCGACAAGGTCCAGCTCACAGCAGAGCCCGCATACCAGAACGGGATGTACTTCCCGCGATACCACGGCATGGTAGGCGTGGTCAAATGCAAGCAGGGCGACTGCTACAATGTCTCAATCAAGGACCATAACAAGGAGAAGGTGCTCATCGTGCACCCGGTACACCTGAAGAAGGTCTGATCCGCTGAGGGGTGGATACCACAAGATGACAAAACCAGGCATAATAGAAGAGACGCCAGTAAGCATGGCAGAGCTGAAGGAAGAGCTGAAGAGGATCAAGAAGAGGGACACCTCGCTCAACTTCAGGGCAGAGAAGACAGAGGAGTACCTCGACCAGTTCGTGACCATGAAGGACAAGGAAGCGAAAGAGCTCTTCAAGAAGATAGAAGGGCTCGAAGTGCCGAGGATGAAGCCTGAACACATGGTCAAGCTAATCGACATCATGCCCACTAGCGCCGATGAGGTGAGGATCATCCTACAGGGATACACCATCACAGTAACAAAAGAAAACCTCAAAAGGATATCAGATGCAATACAAGAATACGCCAACAAGAAGGAATAATCCTTACACTGGAGAGGAAACATGGAACAAATGCAGAAAGAGAAGGAAGAGCAGGCAATCGTGCTCGACTTCCTGCCTAACGGGTACCCATTCGACCCTAGGCCCAGCCATCTCAAGACTCCAGTAGTGCAAGCGATAGGAAAGAAAAGATTCACACTTCTCGAACTCTGCCCAAAGAAGGGCATATTCCTCCAGCCCAGCGAAGAGGTCTACATCGGTGAGGGCAAGAGAGAGCAGATACACCACATACTCGGGAGGCTGCAGTACGACAAGATAACAAACACAGGCATCTCCACGCTCGAGATAGTCATCAAGGAGATGGTCAAGGCAAGGGAGAAGCAGTTCGTGGAGTTCTTCAACAAGGCGCAGCCCATAACCATAAGGATGCACCAGCTGGAACTATTGCCAGGGCTGGGAAAGAAGCACATGAACGCGATAATCACTGCGCGCGAAGACAAGCTGTTCGAGTCATTCGAAGACCTCAAGCACAGGGTCAAGCTCATACCCGACCCAGAGAAGATCATCCTTCGAAGGATACTCCTCGAGATGGAAGGGAAGGAGAAGTGGCGCGTGTTCACTGATTGAGACTTACTTCTAAAAATACCTTGTTCAGAACATGATTTCTCGGATGTCTTCCGCCTTTTCATGCGGTAAATATATAAAAAGGCAAATCTTTTTAATCCCCAGACCTGATTAGCCTAAAAGGGGGATTGGATGGGAAAAAAAGGGAAAAAAGAGCAGATAGAGCACATAAATTACGCTTTAGTGGCTAAACCTCACACACCCATGTACTTGATACACAAGTACTGGGCAAGGAAGCCCCACAATGTCGTTTCTGAATACATCAAGCATTACACAAAGCCAGGAGACATAGTCCTCGACCCATTCTGCGGCTCAGGCCCGACACCGATAGAAGCCATAAAGATAGGCAGGAAGGCTGTAGGCCTAGACCTTAACCCAGTCTCAGTCTTCATAACAAGGATGACTGCGATGCCTGTGGATGTCGCCAAGATAAGATCAACATTCCAAGAGATTGAGAAGAGCTGCAGGAAGGATGTTGAAGATTTGTACCGAACAACCTGCCCAAAATGCAAAAAAGATGCACTGATAGTCTATGTAATCAAAGAAAACGAAAAAATGATTGAAATTGGTTATGAATGTGAGAAATGCCTAAGCTCGAAAAAGTCTGCAAAAAGATTCTTGGTAAAAAAACCAGATGATGCTGATTTTAAACTACTTGAAAAAATTGAAAAAGCAAAAATACCTTTTTGGTATCCAACACAAAGATTAGCTTATAATGGGGATGAATTCAAAGAAGGAACGCACGATTCCGCGGTTGATTCGGTAGACAAACTTTTCGACAAAAGGGCGTTGATGGCTCTGTCAATTCTTCACAATTCTATCATGCAAATAAAAGATGAAAAGATCAAGGATGTTTTTAAAATAATCTTCACAAGTAATGTGCATAATGTTTCCAAATTAAACCCTGTTCACCAACCAAGATGGAAAGTTGGCATGCACCCTTCCACTAGTTGGATACTTCATAGATTCTGGTTGCCAACGCTAAGAGTTGAGTGTCCTGTTTGGTTCTATTTTAAAGAAAGGTACAAACACATCATTGAAGCAAAAAAAGACTCAACCAGCCAGATAAAAGAATACAAGGAAGCCAAGAAGTTCTCTGACCTTAACGATGGCGCGAACATCCTCCTCAAGGAGCAGGATGCTGTTGAACTGACAAAAGTTGTCCCGCCCAACTCAGTGGACTACATATTCACAGACCCGCCATACGGTGGTGCAGTGCAGTATTTTGAACTTAGCACTTTATGGGCTGCATGGCTCAAGATTGATTTAGACTACAAGGATGAGATAACAGTCAACAAGCAGCAGAAGAAAGACTTCGAGTCCTATCACAGGCTCCTGCGCACGGCGTTCAAGGAGATGTACCTCGCGCTCAAGCCAGGTAAGTACATGACAGTAACTTTCCACAGCACAGATATAAAAGTATGGAACTCAATCGTCAAGGCAGTGGCGATGGTCGGCTTCGACCTCGACAAGATAATATACCAGCCTCCCGCAAGACCATCAGCAAAAGGGCTTCTGCAGCCATACGGCTCAGCAGTCGGCGACTACTACATAAGGTTCAGGAAGCCGGAGACAGAGACACTCAAAACTGAAAAAGAGATTGACATGAAAACGTACGAGATGGAAGTGGTCGAGTCCGCAAAAATCATCATAGGCGAAAGAGCAGAGCCGACAATGTTCCAGCACATACTGAACGGAATAATGGTTGAACTCAAAGGCGGCAGGCACGTCCCTGTTGGAGCGAAAAACATAGAGCAAGTGCTGAAAGACCACGTAGGAACTGACTTTGAGCTGATTGACATCTATGATGATAAAGGGAAGAAGACCGGCAAGAAGTGGTGGCTAAAAGGGATGGACCTGACCCATTTCACTCAACCGATGCTGAGCGACAGAGTAGAAAGAACAGTCCTGAGCATACTGGACAAAAGACCAAAAGTATCTTTTGATGACATACTCCAGGAAATATTTATCACGTTCCCTAACGCATTAACACCTGAAACAGAGAAAATAAAAGACATTCTCAGCCAATACGCGGAACAAAGGAAAGGAAGTTGGGTACTCAGACCCGAAGTAAAGGTGTCATTATCACACCACAACAAGATGATATCTCTCATCGCAAATCTCGGCAGGAACCTCAAATTTGATGTGTGGGTCGGCCTTAAAGAACAGGCAGAAACATACAACAAACAGAAACTATCAGAGCTTGTCACTATAAAAGAGCCTAGTTGGAGGTTTGTAAATCCTCATAACTGGGACAGAATCAATATGATTGATGTAATATGGCATGATGGAGGGCGAATAAAGTTCATATTTGAGGTAGAAAACACGACAGCGATAACCGATGCCATATCAAGGGGCTCAAATATCCCTCCAAACCACTTGACGAGAGTCATAGTCATACCAAAGGAACGGGAAAAGATGCTCTCAAGGAAGATGCGCGACCCTATGGTCGCAGAAGGAGTGAAAAAATACGATTGGAAATTCACATTCTATGATGATATTGAGAAGGTATGCGGTAAGAAAAAGGTAGATATCTCTGAAATAGAAAAGACATTCAGGGTCCCAAAAGAAACACACCAAGTCCAGGATTCATTGAGCAAATACGTCTAACGCTGGTGAAATGTAGAAACACAGCTTCATCCAGAGATATCTTGAAGAATTCTACAAAGAATGGGAAGGGAAGAAGTGAACACTTAATCTCTCCATTTGTGGTCGTGGACATAATCTGTCAATATCTCAGGCCTGTTGCAATCATCCTCATTCTGCCTGTAGGCGCGCTCGCCCTTGTCTGTGACAACAACCACATCCCCCTGCCTGTCAAGCCAGCCCCTGTTTATCGCCGCGTACATAGCATCGTTGCCCAGCTTAGAAAGGAGAGTATGCACATCCGCACAGCAGCCTCCATTCTCCCACTTCACGAAGTTAAGAGCAGCAATGCTCTCTAGCTCTGCGACATCCTCTGGACAATCATCATGCACCACAGACATCCCTAACCACCTGCAAAAAAGATGCCAAAAACAGCAATCACTGATTAATAAACCTTTGTCTTGCGGGGTAAAGTCAAGAAGTGTGTCATGCCGCGCTCGCTGCAATCATCTAGCTGCCTATTTATGCTGAACTGCGACATTTAGCGCCTATTTTGCACTCAGCTCACTAGGCGGCATGACACCTAACT
>Ga0180009_10005230_pt1 | contig 13974 bp, 14 predicted proteins | sample OS_PC_MetaG_FD_123537 | JGI IMG/M metagenome (GOLD analysis project Ga0180009, IMG submission 123537) | Groundwater microbial communities from the Aspo Hard Rock Laboratory (HRL) deep subsurface site, Sweden - OS_PC_MetaG | ecosystem: Environmental > Aquatic > Deep subsurface > Groundwater... | reverse complement strand
TTTGTAGAGCAAAGAACGATTATCAATAAGGTTAGTTTCTTCATTTTTTATTTTTTTTTAATAGAAATAAAATACCGATTAAGAATAATGATATAATAGTTATATACTGCATTGTCAATTGTTCATCTTTAAAGACAAAAACAGAATTATCAGAATTTGTTTTTAGTTTAAGAATTTTAGCTTTTTTTAGAATGTCACAATATTTTCCTTTGATGTTCTTTGTGTATTCTTTACCTTTATAACTAAATCTAAAATAAGATTTTAGAGTTCTATTGCTAACTTCACAAGAAACAGGAACATCAATAATCCTTACTTCAACTTCTTTGCCATTATAGATAGTATTAAATTTTTTATAACTACTAACACAGATGGCTACACTTATACCTATTAAAATTACACCAAATATTTTATACATAATTAGGCATATGCTTTTTTAGTTTGAGCATCTCTAATAGCGAGGTCAAGAAATTTTATAATCATCGTTTTGTCTTCATTATCCATATCTTGAATAGCTTGAAAACGTTTAAGAAGTTCCTTGTCTTTTATAGTAATATTATCATCACTTAATAAAGAATCCGTAGAAACACCAAGAGCATCAGCAATCGCTTTTAAAGCATCAGCTGGCGGAATACTTGTGTCTAACTCATAACGAGAAAGACTTTTGTTATTTACACCTGAAATCTCTGCAAGCTCTGCTTGAGATAAGTTTTTTTGTTGTCTATACAATCTTATACGTTCTGCAATAGTCATAATTGAGAATTACTAATTAAAAACACCTCTAAAAAGTGAATATTAGACAAATATAAGCAAGATAAAATTAAAAATTCTACTAAGTGTCTTGTATAGCTTTCTCACAATTGTTACTTTTGGGACAAATCTGGGAATAATAATTTTTTAAACTTTTTTAAATAATGACACTCAACACAACCAACCCGAACAACTACGAATACACGACCAAACATTTAGAAACTCACGTTTTGGGCGGCATCAAGACCAACAAAATGGAAAGTCTGCGAGTAACGTTGAGCATCCAAAAACCTAAACAATACAACGTAGTTAGACAAAGTATTGATTTATACAACGACAACCAAATAGAAAAATTAGTTAGAAAAGTAGCGGAACGATTAGAGATAGGAACAAGCGTAGTTAGGCGAACATTACAGGAACTCACAAGAGAACTTGAAAACTACCGGTTTTTGTTAGTGGAAAAAGAGACCATTGCCAACCAACCATTTTTTAAAGAACTATCAGCAACGGAAATCAAACAAGCAGAAACCTTTTTAAGTTCTAAATCCTTATTGAAAAAGACAAATGAACTCATTGGAAAGTCTGGAGTAATCGGCGAAGAAAATAACAGGCAAACAATGTTTTTAATCTTCACGTCGAGGAAAACAAATAATCCATTGCATTGCATCAGCTTGGGAAGTTCTGGAGTTGGTAAAACACATTTACAATCTAAAGTGTCAGAGTTAATGCCAGAAGAAGATAAAGTAGAAATCACAGTCTTATCCGCAAACGCTTTTTATTACTTCAACAGAACCGAATTACAACACAAATTAATACTGATTGAGGATTTAGATGGTGCTGAAAGTGTACTCTATCCATTACGAGAATTACAATCTAAAAAGCGTATCACAAAAACGGTAGTTCACAAAGATGCAAAAGGAGATACAAAAACAATACATCTAACGGTTGAAGGTCCTGTATCTGTTGCAGGTTGTACGACACAAGAAAGTATTTACGAAGATAACTCAAATAGAAGCTTCCTTTTATACATCGATGAAAGTGAGGAACAAGACCAAAAAATAATGAACTATCAGCGCTTAATAAGTGCAGGAAAAGTTAACCAGGACGAAGAATATAAAGCAAAGGAATTACTAAAAAATGTACAGCGATTATTGAAACCTATAAAAGTGATAAATCCGTATGCAGAATATTTAGAGCTTCCGCAATCTGTTTTTAAACCGAGAAGAACAAACTCACACTATCTACAATTTATTGAAGCGATTACATTTTACAAACAATACCAACGAGAAAAGCAGTACAATGAGGAAACAGGAGAAGAATTTATAGAAACTGAAATCGAAGATATACAGGAAGCCAACGAACTGATAATAGATGTTTTGCTTCGCAAAAGCGATACGCTAACAGGAGCTTGCAGAAACCATTTAGAAAATCTCAAAGATTATTTAATCAAGAACAACCAGACCACTTTTACAAACGCTGAAATTAGAAGAAATCTACGCATTAAGGAAAGTACATTACGTTGGTATCACAAACAATTATTAGCAGAGAATTATATAAAAAGAGTAAAAGTAAAATCTAAAAATTACTGTTTTGAAATCGTTGATTTAGGCGAATATACTAATCTTAAAAAGCAGATAAACAAAGCATTACAAAACTGTATTGATAGAATAAAAGGGACAAAGTAAGTCGCAAAGTCGCAACCAACTCGCAAGTATTGTTTTTGCGAGGTTAGTTGAATAACTATCAATTAGTTAACTGTAACTCGCAATACAATCCTAAAAATGCAACCGACCATAAAATAAAATGAGAAAGAGCAAACTAAATAATCCAAGTTATAAAGCCTTATTAATTGATTTTAAAGCGTGGATAGAAGTATTAGGATTTAGTGAAGCAATGCAAAAGAATTATCCGCATCAGCTCTGTGAGTTCTTTTATTGGTTGGAACAAAACAATATTAATCATATCGATTACATCCAAAAAGAGCACATTAAAAACTACTATAATTATCTAAAACAAAGACCAAATAAAACAAGAAACGGAGCATTAAGTAACAGTTATTTAAACTCACATCAAAGTACGTTAAAGAAGTTCAGAGATTATTTATCGAAGCATCACAAGAAGCCTTTTAATATGCATATCAGACGTGAAAAGATAGAAGATGAAAAAATAAAATACTGTACTGAAAAAGAAGTCAAGCAATTATTTAAAGCCACAAAATACAGCCACGAACTACCAAGGTTCAGGGCAAGACAAAAAGCCTTATTGGTCTGTCTGTACAGCTTGGGAATGCGAAGAAACGAAGTCGTCAATTTAATGCTCAATGATATTTTATGGGATAAAGAACGTGTATTTATTAGAAAAGGAAAGAACTATAAAGAACGCTTTGTACCCATCAACCCTTACAATCTAAAGATGCTCGAAGATTATGTTTTTGATGCACGAATAGACTTCAAACAAGCCTCTTTAAGTGATTATGTTTTTGTAAGCAGGCGAAGTACTAAAATAAGTGGTTGCACCATAGAAAACGACTTAAAAATGATTATCAAAGCTACCAATAAAGAAGCATTACAAAACAAGAATATTACACCTCATATGTTACGCCACTCTATTGCTACGCACTTTTTAAAAGCAGGAATGAAAATAGAAGATATACAACAGTTTTTAGGGCACGCATCTTTGGAAAGCACGCAAATCTATACACATATTTTAAAGCAAGAATAGTTATGAAGTACGAGCAATATTTAATAGAAAATAATTACAGTAAAACCACCATCGAGCATTATCTAAAGCGCACCGAGGAATTTACGGCTTGGTCAAAAAAGTACGGAATTAGGGCAACCGAAATCGATTATAAAACCTGTTTGAAATACATAAAACACCTGCAAGAAAAAGGCATACAGGTACAGACCATCAACAACCATATCGTGACCCTGCGCAATTATTTTGATTATTTAATGGCTGTCGGCCTCCGACCGGAAAACCCAATCGAAGATGTATCGGTAAAAGGAACGGTAAAACGAGTATTGCACAATCTTTTGGATGCGGACGAGTTAGAGGATTTATATTATAGTTACGAGACCGGCAGCTTTAATAAATACACCAACCACAAAGCGAAGTTAACCGCAAAACGGAATAAAATTATCACAGGATTATTAGTCTATCAAGGTTTAAATACAACCAATCTAAAAAGTCTTTTGTTAGAACATTTAGAACTTTATAAAGGAAAGATTTATATCCCAAGTACGAGAAGAAATAATAGTAGAACAATGGAACTCAAATCCTGGCAAGTCCTCGACCTCTTGGAATACGTCAACGAAATCAGGCCAGAGATAGCGAAATACAACCAAACCCACAGCGAAGCATTGTTAATCCCCCAAAACCATTTTAACGACCTTGTGCAAAGAGGTATCGTAAAACGGTTGAAGGCGATAAACCAAAAGGCAGGGAACATCAACCATCTGCGGGCATCGGTCATCACAAATTGGTTAGGTCAATTTAATATCAGAAAAGTCCAATATCTGGCTGGCCATAAATACATATCGTCAACGGAAAGCTACAAACAGGACAACCTTGAAAGCCTGCAGGAAGCCGTGAACGAGTTCCATCCATTGAGTTAGCTTTTAAAAGAAGCTTCATAAATTGGGTGTCGCAATTTGCGATACCCAATTTTAAAAACGTTAAATTTACACCGAAATACCAATCAAAAAATGAGCGACAAAATAACCATTCCAGACGAAGTAATCATCAATAAAATATACGTTATACGTGGGCAAAAAGTGATGTTGGATAGAGATTTAGCAGAACTTTATGACGTTGAAACGAGAAGGTTAAAAGAACAGGTTAGACGAAATATAAATCGTTTTCCCGAAGAATTTATGTTTGAACTAACCACAGAAGAATTAGAAGAATGGAGAACAGGATATGCATCATCCAAACGTGATGTCATGGGGATTAGAATTGCACCTTTTGTTTTTACGGAGCACGGAATTTTAATGTTATCAAGTGTTTTGAATAGTGAAAAGGCTGTACAGATGAACATCCAAATCATAAAAACATTTGTCCAGTTACGAAAATTGGCAAACAATTATGAGGAAATAATGGCTAAAATCCAGCAGATAGAATCTCAAACAAATGAACAGTTTAGCGAGATTTACGAAGTTCTTCAAAATCTATTATCTAAACCGGAAGAAAAACCTCGAAAACAAATAGGCTATAAAGCTGACAGGGGTTAAACTGAAAGAGCCCCACCGGGCCCCGCCCGCGCCAGCGCCCTTGTGGTTTTTGGCTCCCAACGCTCACGCGGCACATTGTTTTTTTGTTTAGAATTGTTGATTTTTTTTCATCGGATAAAACAAAAAAACAAAGAGCCGCTTCCAACTGCGCACGCCCAAAACCACCCCAAGCTATGTTTACATAATGGTTAGTTATAGCCCATTCCCAAGCCCCAACGCACCAGCCCCTGGTCTATAACCCCATTATGTAAAATAGCCGCTTAGCCCATGCGCCCGTCCCCCGGCCACCCACCCCTTGCCAGCGCACCGGCCATCAATCAGGACGTGACGCTCCGTAGCCGCTTGGCTATGCTCCTTTTTTTAGAAGAAGACGCGCAAAGCCCGCCGCAAAGCCAAATCTTCTTCTAAAAAAAGCAGCCTTGCCGGGAAAGCCGATCTGCCAAAGCCATGCCCAACCGTAAACCCCGGCTTTTTTGCAAACGGGGGACAGATAAAAAAACAGGCTTTGACTGCGGGAATTAAATATCAATTAGTATATTAGTGGCATCAATGGGATGCGCCAAACTCACATACCGAAATTTTACTTTTTTGGAGGTAGTCCACCGAAAAAACACGCCCGATTTTAAAAAAAACCGCGTATATGGAGACCACTTGGGGAACATACGGTTGTCATACGCGGACGCAGACGGAAACGGGGTTATTGTTGCCACAGGGATTGGTGCAGAGATAAGGGAGGAGAACAATTTTTACCCCTTTGGACTTGAACATAAAGGGTATAATAATGTTGTGAATGGCACGGAAAATAACCACTTCAACTTCCAAGGAAAAGAACTGGACGAAAGTCTTGGTTTAAATTGGTTAGATTTTGGAGCTCGTCATTATATGCCAGATATTGGCAGAACACCTACATTAGATCCACACGCTGAAAATTATTTTTCTGTTTCGCCTTATAGTTTCTTTGCTAATAACCCAATATCTTTTACAGACCCTACAGGAGCAGATATATTATTTTGGAGATTTAATAGTGATGGTGATGGTGGTGGTGATTGGGAACAAGTTGAATATGACCAATTGGACAAAAAATCACAAAATGCTATTGCTAATTTTGCTAAGACTAAAGCGGGTAAATCCTTTTTAGGGTCTTTCGCAAGAAAAGGCGATAAAATTGGAGATACAGAATTTACAGAAGATGGAAAGTATGCAGACCATAACTGGAATTTTGGAGAATATAGCAGTTATGGTAGCGCTGAAGGAACGACACCACCGCCAAGAGCTCATTCTATTTATGGACCTGCTGAAGAAGGAAGAAAAAGTGCAAGCTATATTGACTTTTATACTAACCTTAATACTTTTATAGAAAACGATACCGACATAAATTTTGCAGAAACTATTGGACACGAAGTGTTCTTACATCTAAAGCAATATTTGGATGCATACATCGAAGCATTTGAAAGTAATGGCAGAAAAGGAGCTGATGCTGTAATTAATGAGCATCAAAAAGGCAATTACAAAGGCTATAGAGACCATTTCTCTATGGGCAATAAAACAAAGGCGTCACGAGAGTACTATGATTATATCAATCAACTTAAAAGTGTATTTAATCCAAGTGCTGTTCAAAAACACGTAGATGCAGAAAGAAAGAAAAATTTAAATGCAGCGAAAGCTCAAAAAGCAGCTTCTGGAGATAATTAATAAATTATGAAAGGTATATTTTTAATCTTATTTGCAACAGTCTTTTTTAGTTGCAGTAGCCCAACAAAAAACGATAACGTTTATTATTACAAAGCAATTAGTAATGGTAATATAGTATCTTTTGAAAAGAGAAGCTACAAAATAGATGATGATTTTATAACAGAAAACATTACTGTAATCGGTGCTGACGGCAACACTATAGAAGAAACCAAAAATAAGTTCAAAAAACTAAAATCAGGATATGAGGTAATAATCAATGATAAAGCAAGTAAATATCTTTTAACATCCAAACCAAATCAATGTGCTGTTTACGAGCATCCGATGATGTATGAAGTAAAAAATTGTTATGAAAAAACAATTGATTATAAAGGCTACAAAAACGCTTTAAAATATACCTATTCAGAAGAAGTAACAGACGGCTTAAGTATGACTATCTATCGTGACAAAGAGTTTGCTCTAATAGATAAAGTGAATATTATTGGAATGGGAAATTATGATGAATTGATTAGAATAAAGAAAAGTTCAATCCCACCAGAAATTGAAAAGAGCTTTTAAAAACAAAACCACCTTAAACGAGGTGGTTTTTTTATACCTTAAAGCGAAGCGACATTTTTATTAAAGAAGTCTTTAAACTTCTTTTTGGTCAGGAAGGAATCAATCATTTTAAAGATGATAGCTCTGTCATCGGTATCCAGTTCAGATATTAACCTTAATTGTTCTTGTGCTTGTTTATCTTCAATGACCACTTCTTTAGGGATATCCCCATCAAGGTTGAGCACTTGGTCAACTGTAATATTATAAAACTCAGCAAGGCGTTGTAATTCTTTTACAGAAATCTCACGATTACCATTCTCAATTTTATTATAGTTAGAATAACCAATATCAAGAGCGTTAGCCACTTCTTTTTGGCGTAGCCCTTTATCTTCTCTTAATTGTTTAATATTATTAGCTAAGCTCATATTCATCAATATTAGGCGTTGTAAAAGTAGCGAAAAACGACATAAACATAAAATAATAGTGAAATTATAAATTTATTGTATTCGATAAAAGAAATATAATTGTATTTTTGAAGTATCGAAAATCGAATAAAATAGTTCCACTATGCTCAACACCACCAACCCCAACAACTACAGTTACGAAACCAAACATTTAGAAATCCACATTTTAGGCGGAGTAAAGACCAATAAATTGGAAAGTCTGCGAGTAACTTTGGCGGTGAATAAAACAACCAATGAGCATAATGTTTTACGCCATAGCATCGATTTATACAACGATAATCAAGTGGAGAAGTTCACAAGAAAAATAGCCGAACGCTTGGAGATAGGCACAAGTGTGGCGAGACGAGCCTTACAAGAACTTACTAAAGCACTGGAGAACTACCGTTTTTTGTTATTGGAAAAAGAGCAAGAACAATATAAACCCTACCATAAAGAACTAAGTACGAAGGAAGAAAAACAAGCCATACAATTTTTAAAAAAACCTAATTTACTCAAGCGAACCAATGAACTGATCGGCAAAGCAGGAGTTATCGGAGAAGAAAGCAACAGGCAAACAATGTATCTCATCTTTACAAGCCGTAAAACCAATAATCCCTTGCACTGCATCAGCTTGGGCAGTTCCGGCACAGGAAAAACCCACCTGCAGAGCAAAGTAGCCGAACTCATTCCGGAAGAAGATAAAATAGAAATCACGGTATTATCGGCAAACGCCTTTTACTACTTCAACCGCACGGAACTGCAACACAAATTAATTTTGATAGAAGATCTGGACGGAGCAGAATCTGTATTGTATCCACTTCGAGAATTACAATCCAAAAAACGCATTACCAAAACCGTCGTCCATAAAGACAGCAAAGGCACAACCAGAACCATTCATTTAACGGTGGAAGGTCCTGTAAGTGTAGCAGGATGTACCACCCAAGAAAGCATTTACGAAGACAATAGCAACAGAAGTTTTTTATTGTACATCGATGAAAGCGAAGCACAGGACAAGAAAATAATGGATTACCAGCGGAGAGCCTCCGCAGGCAAATTAAATGAGCAGGGTGAAATACAATCCAAAGAATTGATGAAAAATGTACAACGGGTTCTAAAGCCTGTAAAAGTCATCAATCCTTTTGCTGAATACTTGCAATTGCCCCAATCGGTTTTTAAACCAAGACGCACCAACTCACATTATTTACAATTTATTGAAGCGATTAGCTTTTACAAACAATACCAACGAGCGTCGAAGGTCGACACCCAAACAGGAGAAGAATACATCGAAACTGAAATCGAAGATATACAAGAAGCTAACGAGTTAATCATTGATATTTTATTGAGAAAATCGGATACACTTACAGGCGCTTGCCGAAACCACTTGGAGAATCTAAAAGATTATTTAGTCAAAAATAATCAAACCCAATTTACCAATGCTGAAATACGCAGGAACTTACGAGTAAAGCAAACTACTTTATTGCGCTACAACCAACAATTAATAGGCGAAGGCTATATTCAAAAAATCAAAGGCAAAAAAGGGCAAGCTTACCATTACGAAATTATAGACATCAATGAATATAAAGACCTTAAAGCAGAGATAAACAAGGCTTTAAAGAAGTGTTTAGACAAACTACAACCTAACCACTTAACCACCACCTAACCAGCATCAAATGGATAGGTTAATAAAATGAAAATCAGCAAAATAGATTAACCTAACCACCACACTCAAAAAAGGCAACCGAGCAATGAAAAAACTAAAACTACAAAACGAAGTTTTTAAGATGTTTGTCAGCAATTATAAAGAATGGTTGGACATACTCGGTTATGCAGAAAGTACAGTTTACCAATTACCAATTCACTTGCAAGAGTTCTTTTATTATGCAGAGCAACATCATATAAAAACGCTCACAGAGATTACACCAAAAACAATAAAGGAGTATTACAACGAGCTTAAAGAAAGAGCCAACGAACGTAGAAATGGAGCATTAAGTAAAAGCTATCTGAACAAACACCAACAAGCCTTAAAGAAGTTCAAGGAATATTTGCAAAAGCATCATTATAAAGACTTCAACATCCACCTAAAGAGCGAAACCCATCCCACAGAAGAAAAGCTCAATATACTTACGCAAGAAGAAGTAAAAGAACTCTTTAAAGCCACAAACTACAGCCATAAAGAAAGTAGATTTAGGCTAAGAGACAAAGCCATTTTAGTCGTACTCTACAGTTGTGGACTGCGCAGAAATGAAGCCGTACATCTTGATATCAGCGACATCCTTTTTGATAAAGAACGCATTTATGTTAGAAAAGGAAAAAACTACAAGGAGCGTTTTGTACCCATCAACCGAAAAAATGCCGAACTACTGGAAGATTACCTTTATGAAGCTCGCCCAGAATTTTATCAATCGCATTTAAGCGAAGCCTTTTTTATCAACAAAAACGGCACACGAATGCAAGGAATGAGCTTTGCCAACCGACTAAAAGTTATTGTTGAAACCACAGAGAACAAAACCCTAATAGAAAAGAATGTTAGCCTTCATATTTTAAGGCATTCCATCGCCACCCATCTACTGCAAAAAGAAGTACCACTAGAAAGCATCAAAAGCTTTTTAGGCCATAGCAGTTTAGAAAGCACACAGATTTATACACATTTATTAAAAACCATTGAAAATGTTGAATACCAATAAGAATAAACAAGTTGTGAAATCCCGAGAGCAAGGCGATTCGGGAAAATCCTATAGCGAATTTTTAGAACAACAGAATTACAGCAAAACCACCATCCAAGTTTACACCACAGAAATACAAAGCTTCATCAAATGGTGCAAAAGAAATAGTACAACCGCAACCGAAATCGATTATAAGACTTGTTTGAAATACATAAAATACCTAAGCAGAAAAGGAACAACCAAAAAGACCATTAATCACAGACTACGAAGCGTTAAACTATATTTTGATTACTTGATAGATGAAGCTTGCAGAATAGATAATCCAATCGAAAACACAACGATAAAAGGCGAAAAAAGAAACATCAATTATAACCTGCTCGAAGCCGACGAATTAGAAGATTTATATTATAGTTTTGAAACGGACAACTACCAAGAAGAATATCACAAATACACCTTAAAAAGAGCCAAAGTAATTTTAGGATTAATCGTTTATCAAGGTTTAAATACAACGGATTTAGGTCATCTAAAAATAGAACATCTGCAACTAAACAAAGGGAAAATTTATGTTCCAAGTACCAGGCGAAGCAACGCCAGGGAACTGGAGTTAAAACCTTGGCAAATAATGGAATTTATGGACTATTTAAACGAAGTTCGGCCAAGCATCCAAAACAAGATTAGAAACTATAGCGAACAACTTTTTAATACCAATGCGCGTTTTACATCCATAGTCTATCACCTCTTTAAAAAGCTGAAGAAGTACAATCAAAAAGCAGATAACATAAAGCAGATTAGAGCAAGTGTAATTACAAATTGGTTAGGTCAATACAACTTACGAAAAGTGCAATACTTAGCAGGACATCGTTACATCAGTTCTACAGAAAGGTACTTACAGGACGATTTAGAAAACCTACACGAAATCGTCAACAACTTCCATCCGATCAGCTAAAAAGAAAAATCCGAACATAAAAGTCCCCACAAAACAAAACCCAGTTTTTTGCAGAAAAAGCAAAAACCCTCTGTCTTTTGTTTTGTTCCGCTCGCCACCGCTTCTGCATTTTATTGGCTTGCTGAAACCGCTCACACAGCACATTACTTTTTTAAGAAATGTAGTCGATTTTTAGAAATAGGAAGCCTTAAAAAAGTAAAGAGCTGTTCCCACCGCTGAAAGCCAAAAAATGCCCCAAGCTATGTTTACATAACGGGTAGTTATAGAAGCATCCGCGCCATCCCCCGCCACGCCCAAGATGTTCTATAACGCAATTATGTAAAATAGCCGCTCTTCCCACGCTCACCTCCGAACTACACCTCAAAATCCGAACTAAAAACAAACCTCCAATCCCACGCTACTGCCATAGCCTGTCCTGAGCGAAGCCGAAAGGCACTAGGAAGGTTAATTATTTTGCTCAATCGCCGCAAAGGGCTATCATTTTTTTAAACTAAAGATTGATGAAGGTTGTTTATAAATCCTAACGCCTGAGCTTGTAAATCTTTAGCTTAAAAAAACGTAAAAAACAACTGAAAACCTTATGAAATAATGCGGAAATAAATAAGGTTCAGACGACTAAAACCCTGAAGAGTTAAAATAATTAGCTTAGAATAGTTGAGTAAAACCGATAATTTATATATTAGTCGCACCAATGGGATGTAGAAAACTCGATACTGATTTTTATAATTTTTTAGCGGAGATACCCGCTGAAAAAAGGCACTACGGCGAAAAAAAATGCATAAACTACTATCCATTTGGCCTGAAACACAAAGGCTACAATTTTGCGGTGAACGGACGTGACCATAAGTACGGCTTTGGCAACAAAGAAGAACAGGACGAGCTCGGCCTGGGCTGGATAGACATCACCGCCCGGAACTACGACCCCGCCCTGGGCCGCTGGATGAACCTCGACCCGCTGGCCGAAGCCATGCGCCGCCACTCGCCCTACAATTATGCGTTTGATAACCCCGTGTATTTTATAGACCCGGATGGGATGTTGCCGCAATGCGAATGTGCTAAAACATATAGATTCTTTACCACCATTAATGGAAATGTTCAGCAAAATGGGGGTGCAAATGGTAATGGACAAGACGAAACTGTTAGTGATAATAATTTTGAAAATCAAGATTCACAAAGCGGCAATATAACCAATCCCACAGCAAACCCTGTAAAACCTTTTGCTGAAAGAGAAGGAGAAATTGCTCTTGAAGAAGTCGCTGTCGTGGCTTATACCAAAGAAACTCAAAATCTTTTAAACAGTGGTTATACGCTTGGCGATGTTTTCTACAGAAATTACTTAAAAGAGCATAACCCTTTCTATTATAATGTGGTTAGAAGAAGAGAAGCTAGAGGCATATTTAATAGCTTAAGGTCTGCAAACAAAGGGTATTGGAATGGTTTTCAAAGCGAGTTTGATGCAGGATGGAACAATTGGGATAAAGATGGAGTTGCTAACTTTTGGATGAATGCTACCACAGCAGGTGTTGGCGGGTCTTTGCTATTGCCTTTTGTGAGTGTTGCGGGATCTGGTACTTCCTTGAATTTAGTATTTCATTCTTCAGAAGTATCTTCTGTTACCTATGGAACAATGTTCAGAAATGGCATATACCGATTGACAGTAAGAAACTCTCTCGGTCAATTTGTAAGGGGCAATGGCACTAGATTAGTTGACAGAGTTTTCTTTCAGCGGTATGGACTTAATGGCTTAGGGCAGGCAACAAGGATCACACCTACCATACCACCAAATTGGGGAACAATTGCAAAATGGACAACTGCAAGTGGGTTGTCTGGGGCTACGGGTTATTATTATTATAAAAATCTCTTTGAATAGGTAAACTATGAACATAATAAAATATTTCATAAATTTAATTCGGAATGACACTCCCAAAAATCCAAATGAGTTCGTAAAAAAATTCATAAAAGATTCAAAGAAAGAAAGAGCCCAATTGGAATTGATTTATGATGATGAAATAATATTGCAGGTTGATGCATTGAATTTTGTGCCTTCGTGGTTTAAAATCACTAATAAAAGTGCAAAAGATTTCAAAAATGGGTATGTAATATTTTTTTCTAAAAACACAGAGGACTTTTATGGCAGTCATGCAGAGAGAGAATTAAACCATTTAGAGAAGGATGATTTTATTAAAATCGAAGAAACTTATGATAATCTGCCTGTTACTACTGTAGCAAAGTTTGTATCGGCTATTGATAATTATCTTTCCTTGGCAAATGAGATGAAAGACTTTGTGAATAAGTTTTATAGATTTAAAGAACGTGACCCGTCTATATTGTTCAATATTAGATATTTGCCGAATTTAGAGGGATAAACGCCGGGATAGCGCGGAAATGTTTCCCGATAGCGCGGATTTGTAGCCCGTGCGATAATAAGACTAATACAACGGCAACATGCTCACCAATGCCAACAAGGGCATCACAGGCATAACCTACAACCACCTCAACCCCCGATAGCGCGGACTTGTAGTCCGTGCCCCCTTTGCCGCGCGACACGAGCCAAGCGTACTGACGAAGTAATACCCGATAGCGCGGACTTGTAGCCCGATAGCGCGGACTTGTAGTCCGTGCGATAATAAGACTAATACAACGGCAACATGCTAACCCCCGCTACCGTACGATTGCATCGTGTGGTAATAATAAAAAGAAAAGCTTATTGTAGGCAA
>Ga0180009_10005229_pt1 | contig 13975 bp, 14 predicted proteins | sample OS_PC_MetaG_FD_123537 | JGI IMG/M metagenome (GOLD analysis project Ga0180009, IMG submission 123537) | Groundwater microbial communities from the Aspo Hard Rock Laboratory (HRL) deep subsurface site, Sweden - OS_PC_MetaG | ecosystem: Environmental > Aquatic > Deep subsurface > Groundwater... | reverse complement strand
CCGACCTGAATATTGTTCATCTACTTGTTGACACCACATCTGATTTGACAGAAGAATGGTATGTTATTGGTAAAACAACCCGTTAAACATTTTTCAGAACCCGTGAAGAGCATAACCTAATTTGGTCAGGCAGCCATCTACAAATTGACAATATTCATATAACATGCATATCACTGTTGAAGCCCTCAAAAAAAGAATTTCTGCCGCGAGAGGAGAAATTCCTGTGGATCTTGTCCTGAAAAGGGGAAAGGTTGTAAATGTATTCTCCGGAGAAATTCAGGAAAAAGATGTGGCAATTTACGATGGCGTTATTGTCGGCGTGGGCTCCGGGTACCATGGAAAAGAAGATAAGGATTTAATTGGTAAATGGGTTGTCCCTGGTCTTATTGACGGGCATTTCCACATAGAAAGCAGCATGCTCTTACCCTGTGAGCTTGCTGCAGCGCTCTTGATTCACGGAACCACTACCCTTGTGGCCGACCCACATGAAATCGCGAATGTAATGGGCCTTCCTGGTATCCGCTTGATGCTCAGAGAGAGCCTGAAAATCCCTTTTGACATTTTTTTTATGGCCCCCTCGTGCGTGCCTGCCACGCATCTGGAAACAGCAGGAGCAACTTTAACGGCTTCCGACCTCTCAGCACTTAAAGAGGACCCACGCATCCTTGGCCTCGGGGAAATGATGAATTATCCAGGGGTTCTTATGGGGGATGAAGAAGTGCTTGAGAAAATCGTTCTTTTCAGAGACCAGATTGTAGACGGTCATTGCCCTTCATTAAGCGACCATGATCTTCAGGCATATATCACTGCTGGCATCCGTTCCGACCACGAAGCAACTGTCCGCCAGGAAGCTCGTGAAAAGGTGGAAAACGGCATGATGCTCATGATCCGTGAAGGGACATCCGCCAAAGACCTTGAAGAACTTCTTCCCCTGGTTAACGACAAAAATTCGCGTCGTTGCTGTTTTGTCTCAGATGATCTGCACTCTGAAGATATTCAGCAGCGCGGCCATTTGAACTTCATGATCAAGAAAGCGATCCATTTGGGCCTGGACCCTGTAACAGCGGTCCAGTTGGTCACCCTAAATCCTGCCGGGTATTTCGGTCTGAAAGATAGAGGCGCTATTGCACCGGGCTACAGCGCTGACATTGTTGTTCTGGATGATCTGGAAAGTTTTGACGTGACTTCTGTTTACAAAGATGGCCGCATTGTTGTAGACCATGGGGCCTTGGTCAATTTCCCTGTGGACTTGCAAAAAGCCACATCTATTGAATCTAAGGCCTTGAATATTGCCCCCTTGAGCCCTGAAAGCTTACGCATTCCCTTTTCTGGGGGTAAGGCCAGGGTAATTGAACTTGTTCCCGGCCAGCTTATAACACATGAGAGTTATGAAGACGTGAAATCAAAAAACGGTTTTGTAACGTCTGACATTGAATCGGATATTTTAAAACTCTGTGTGGTGGAGAGGCATCACGCCAGCGGACGCATTGGATTAGGGTTAGTCAGAGGATTTGGCCTCAATCGGGGCGCTATGGCCTCCTCTGTGGCCCATGACTCTCATAATGTAATCGCCGTGGGCGTCAGTGATGAGGAAATCTTTACTGCAGTTGAAGAGGTAAGACTTATGGGCGGTGGACTCGCCGTCGTGTGCAACAAAGTGACGCTTGCAAAAACGCCTCTTCCCATAGCCGGGCTCATGTCAAAGGAACCTTTAGAGACACTCGTCAAGCAGTTGAAGTCGATTAAAAAGGCAGCCTCAAAATTGGGCTGTATTATTGAAGAACCGTTTATGATGCTTTCCTTTTTAGCACTTCCTGTTATTCCTGAATTAAAGTTGACGGATAAAGGACTTGTTGATGTGAGCCGATTTGAAATTGTTTCGCTATTTAGCGAATAAATAAACTGGGCCGCTGCTGTATCCCTTATCATGTTGAAACCTTAGGATATTGAGCAGGCATGATCGATAAATACCGAGCTTTGAGATCAAGAACTAAAAACGACTGTAGGCGTTTACGGGTTTAAAGGTTCAAGGTTCTATTCTCGTCCCCGGACTTCATTTGGAATGTGTATTTATGAGAAACGTGTTATCTTCGTCATGCCTAATCCAAAATTTGTACCCAAACTGACAATTACTTTGGGAATAGAACATTTTTAACGAGGGCTTAGGGTCTTCAAAGCTTTCTTTGTCCTTAACCATGAACGTTGAACCCTCGTATGTGACTCCACAAGATAGAGTCACTTTTGTGATCAAACTGGCAGCTTTGGCGGCCAGAGGCGGCGCTGAACCTGTGAACGGTTACAAATAACTTTAGCTCACTTTAGTCCCGCCGAGGCGGGATTAGTCACTTTAGACACTTACTTTGGAGGACCTCTTTTATGCCTTCCGGATCGGTAGGGATCATTTATAAACACCACCACGAGCCTGCAAGAATAGAGGCTGAGAAACTCAAAGATTGGTTCAAGCAAAAGGGCATTAAAGTCTTTTCTGAGGAAATGAAGACCAAAGGGTGTTTGGACGGTTCCTGCAAGGAATCGATGGTTATCCCAAAGACCGTGGATTGGGTTGTGGTTCTTGGTGGAGATGGGACCCTTCTTGGGGCTGCACGCAGGGTAGGGCGATTCGGGTCTCCAATTCTTGGAGTAAATTTAGGGGGCTTGGGTTTTCTCACGGGGATTCCCTTTGAACGTCTTTATCCTGTGATCGAGATGATGATTAATGGCCGTCTTGAGGTAGAAAGCAGGGTTATGCTTGAGACGAAGGTATTACGCAAAGGCAAAGTGGTATGTAGGTTTGAGGTCTTAAACGATGTGGTGATCAACAAAGGGACCTTGGCAAGGATTATAGATCTCGATGTAGCAATCAACGAGGAGTTTTTGACCACCTTCAGGGCAGATGGTCTAATTATATCTACCCCAACAGGTTCCACGGCTTATAATCTGGCTGCCGGAGGACCCATACTGTATCCGACAATGGAGACCTTTATTTTAACTCCCATCTGCCCTTTCACATTGACAAATCGTCCCATCATCATTCCAGATACATCTGTTATTCAGATTAAAATGAAAAATAAGAGTGAAGAGACTGTTGTTCTGACTTTTGATGGACAGGTAGGCTTTGATCTCTATTATGATGACAAGGTAATCATTCGTAAGTCAGAAAAAAAAATAAAGCTTTTCCGACCTCCCGATAACAGCTATTTCAACATACTGAGAACCAAGCTAATGTGGGGCGGGACAACCTATAATAAAGATGCAGACAATTAAACGCCTTTTCCGTGTGGATCGCAGGGATATCAACTACCTCCGAACAACCATTGAATCGTATGACGGTATGGCCGTAGTCTCAACTCTCGACCCAGGCAAAGCATATTTGGAAATACGGATCTCCCCGGGTTGTGAGCAATTGATTACAGAGTTGCTGGATTCTTTGAGAGAAGAAGGGCTTGATCTTGTTGCTCTTAAAGTAAACTAAAGTTATGCAAAATAAGACATTCTACATAAAAACCATGGGTTGCCAGATGAATGAATATGATTCAGATTTTCTGGCCCAATCCCTTATAAGTTCTGGGTTTTCACCGGTTGATAACTCAAAGTATGCGGATATCATTCTCATCAATACCTGCACCGTGAGGGCAAAACCTGAACAGAAGGCCTTTAGCCTGTTAGGCCGTATGTCGGAGTTAAAGCAAGAAAACCCGGGTTTAATCATGGGTGTTGTAGGATGCCTGGCCCAGCAAAAAGGACACGAATTGATGAAGAGATTTCCTCAGCTTGACTTCGTAATGGGGCCAAGAGAGATAGGAAGGATTAAGGAGGTTTTAAGACGGATTGATACGGATGGAGAAAAAATTGTTGCTACGGATCTCGAACCAGGGCCGCCCCAACCAGTTACTTGCCAGGGATACTTTGGCGGTAGAGTTACTGGCTACTTATCTATCATGGAGGGGTGCAATAATTTTTGCAGCTACTGTATCGTTCCCTATGTGAGGGGCCGGGAGATTTCACGTTCTCCAGAAGAAATCATGATTGAGGCAAAAAACTTGATCTCAGAAGGTATCAAGGAGATTACGCTGTTAGGTCAGAATGTAAATTCATACCAATGGGAAGGAGTGGAAAAATGGGATTTTGTGTCCCTGCTGCGGGAAATCACAAAACTGGATGGACTTTTGAGACTCCGTTTCACCACCTCACACCCTAAGGATCTCTCTGAACAATTAATCCAATGCTTTGGGGATCTTGATAAACTCTGCCCCCACATACATCTCCCTTTCCAGGCAGGTTCAAATCCTGTCCTTGAGCGCATGAAACGGGGGTATACTCGCGAGAAGTATATTGAACTAATAGAAAAACTGCGCACCGTCAGGTCAGACATTGGCATTACCAGTGACGTCATGGTCGGTTTTCCCGGAGAATCTGAACAAGATTTTGACATGACGCTCAATCTTATTAAACGGGTCCAATTTGATGCACTTTTTTCCTTTAAATATTCGGACAGAAAGGGTACATTGGCGGCAGAAATGGGTGATAATGTCGGTGAGGTTGATAAATCCTCACGTCTAAGCGCACTTCAAAGCCTTCAAAAGCAAATCAGCCTCAAAAAGAATAAGGCGCTTGAGGGAATGCGATTGGAGGTGTTGGTCGAAGGGTACAGCAAGAGGGGAGGGCAAATAAGCGGCAGGACAGGGTCTAACAAAGTTGTTAATTTTACAGGTGATAACAGCTATATATCTGATATAGTTACAGTATATATTAAACATGCCTTTTTGAATTCGCTACATGGGGAATTGGCTTTGGGGGAATAATTCATTGACAGGATAGTAAGATTTATCCTATCTAACTAAAAATTTAACTGTTCTGGTAAGATTTCATGGATATTGATGATATCAATTATAGTGATGAGTTTGTGCTTGTCGTGGATGACGAGGACTACATTAGAGAACCTATCGTAGAAATGCTGAGGCGTATGGGGTTTCGGGTCGATTCTGCAACTAATGGAAAACACGCCCTCGAGAAGCTAAAAGCAAAACCATATACGTTTTTGCTCACCGACATGAGGATGCCGGAAATGGACGGCCTTGAATTGATTAAGAGTGCTGAACGTGATTACCCCCACGTTTCAACAGTAGCAATGACTGGCTACTCCAAGGAATACGGCTATGTTGATGTGGTAAACGCAGGAGCCTCAGATTTCATCAACAAGCCTTTCGGCATCGAAGAACTTGAGGCCAAGGTCAGAAGAGCAATAATCGAACGAAACATTAAGGATGAGCTCAGCAAATTGTCCCTAACTGATTCTTTGACCGGCCTATACAATCAAAGACATTTCTATATCAGACTGAAAGATGAGATCACGCGGGCAGAGAGACAAAAGCATCCACTTGGTTTGATCCTTCTCGATCTTGATAATTTCAAGAACTACAATGATACCCATGGGCACCTTGCCGGAGACGAGCTTCTTCAAAAGGTGGGAGAAATTATAAATTTGAAGATACGCCAGGGCGTTGATTCCGGATACCGGTATGGAGGAGATGAATTTGCGATTATCCTCATTGATGCGGATGAGGGTATTAGCAAAGTTATAGGGCAACGTATTGAACAAGGTATCGAGGAGAAGTGCAATCTGAGTGCGAGCCTGGGTTACGCGTATTTTTCAGAGGGCACGGCCATGATGACCTTTGTAGAAACGGCAGATAAACAGCTTTATAAGGTAAAAAAACAAAAAAACAACAGAAGGAAGTGAATCAGCAATGTCTGATAATATATATTATGTAAACTAAATTGCCTTCATTTTTCTCCCGGCATCACTCTTCCTTTGTTTTCCAAAATAACTGTTGACATCCTTTATTCCAAAGTAGTAAAAGCTGTTAACAATTCCAAGGAGGTTTTTATTGAATGGGTAGTGTTGTTAAAAAGCGCCGAAAGAAAATAACAAAGCACAAACACAGAAAACTGAAAAAAAAGATGCGGCATAAAAACAAGTAGCCACTTATATCCGCTTTTCAGATAAAAAAAAGAAGGCAGTTCAGATCGAACTGCCTTCTTTTATGGGGTGTTGACCTCATATATCCGTATTTCAAATGGGTATTATTATTTGGTGTAATCGTACCACCCTTCGCCTGTCTTTCTCCCCAGCTTACCGGCACGAATCATTGTCTTAAACAGATTTGGCGATACCCACTTCAATTCCTTATTTAGTTCCTTGTGGAAATACTCATTTACAAAATAGCAGATATCAATACCTGTGAGGTCCATCAACTCAAAAGGTCCCATAGGGTAATTGAGCCCATTTTTGACCGCAGTATCCACATCTTCCTTGGTTGCAATGCCCTCTTCAACGATTTTTATGGCCTCCACCATATGAGGTATCATAATCCTGTTGACGATAAAGCCAGGAGAGTCTTTCTTGACCTCAACCGTTGTTTTGCCCATTTTCTTTGCAAGGTCAGTTGTGATTGCCACGGTTTCATCGCTTGTGGCATATCCACGGATCACTTCAACCAGTCTCATGAGGGGCACGGGGTTAAAAAAGTGCATGCCGCAGACATTTTCCGGTCTTTTAGTGGCAGCCGCTATTTCAGTCAATGACATTGAGGAAGTGTTGGAAGCTAAGACCACCTCGGGCCGGCACAATTCATCCAGCTCTTTGAAAACGCTCTTCTTTAACTCCAAATCCTCAATAACTGCTTCAATCACAAAATCCACATCTTTTAGCCGGGACATATCGGTTGTTCCTGTAATTCGTCCCAGAATTGCATCCTTTTCCTTAGATTCAAGTTTCCCTTTTTCCACGCTCTTTGACAGGAACCTATCAATGTTTTTCATGCCCCGCTCGACAAATGCATCCTCAATATCTCTCATGACCACATCGCAGCCTATTTGTGCTGCGAGCTGGGCAATTCCATTTCCCATGGCGCCGGCACCCACAACTCCTAACTTTTTTATGCCCATAATTACTCCTTTCTGATGAAGGCGTTTAAACAGACTCCACGCTTGTCACTTCAGGGATATTCTGTTTCAGGATCTTTTCAATTCCCATTTTAAGGGTCATCTGAGACATGGGGCACCCTGCGCAAGCGCCCTGCAGCGAGACCTTGACCACACCATCATCGCCCACATCAATGAGCTTAACATCCCCGCCATCTGCCTGAAGCGAGGGCCGCACTTTTTCAAGGGCATTTTCCACCTTTTCCTTTAATGTCATAGCTACCTCCTTAATTCAAAATAGAAATTCACGTCCTCATAGATCTTGATTTTTTTATTGAAACCAATAATCATATAACTTTTAAAGTTAACTACCACATAAATTTGTGCATTACTACCCAAAAATTTCAACTACTCGCCTATCCAGATAGCTACGCAAGCCTATGGAATTTCTTGGCGACCAGCCCAGGCTTTTCTGCCAGACATCATCGGATTCCATGCAAAGATAAAGGCCTAAGTTCTGATGCCATTTTTCAAGATTTTCCCGCATAAATTTGTAAAGAGCAATACGGATGGGCTTAAAATAGCGCATCTTTCCATCCAGACCCGTAATGAACTCACCGTCAAGCACGCATGACCCAGGGTGGCGTCTCCTGATGATCGGTTTCAGGCCTGGCATAAACCGGAAAGAACCCAGACTAATCCATATGATCCTCTTGGGATCAACATATTTATCCATTAATTCAATGGTCCTGAGATATTCATCTTTCCAGTTGGGATGAGGGATAAGGGGATCAAAATGAAAACCCAGGACAAAACCTTCTGATTGGCACTGTCTCGCAGCCTCCAATCTCTTTTTAAGACTCGCGGCTTTGTGTTCCTCATGCGCAGAAATGTAGGGACTGTTCAGGGACCAGGACACAATGATTCGGTCCCTGTATTTTCCAGCAACAAGCCGATCTATCTGCGTTGTCTTGGTCTTAAGCTCCAAAACTGCGTTTTTTCTTTCTGAAAATCTCGGGACCAATAAATCAGACCAGCAGGTGATGGAATCAATAGCAAGGCTGTCAGTAAATTCCCCGGTCCCTACCCTGAAAATACATTCAGGCTTTGAATCAATTTCCTTCAAGACCTGATCGATCTTTTCATCCAGATTGGCAAACACCCTCAAGTTAGGCTGATTGAAGTAGGACTGAAGAATACAATAACTGCAATTAATTGGACAGTTTGTAGCCACGTTAAGGATTTGATACCCACAGCAGATATATTCCCTGGTTCCTGGACACGGTTTAAGAAATTCTCCCTTATAAGAAAGGAGGTGCAGGGTATCCTTTCCCATGTCTAATTCATCGGACACTGTTGCTGATGTAATGTCCTTTACATGTTGGACAGGAATTCCGGGTAATCTGCTAAGGACCTCATCGGTAAAAGCCCGTTTGCGAGCGCCCTCTTCCACGAGCACTTTTTTTATGGTGAAATTGGACATCAAACATCCTTCTCCCAGGGATCGCCTAACTTGTCCAGGCCCTCTGTCAGGTTTAAGCGATTGATAGTTTCCCTCAGTTCCTTTCCTTCTCTGAAAAGCACTTCAAGGCGATAATGTGGTTCTTCAAAATATGGGGGCGCATGGATACTCGCAGATTTGGGCAGATCCAGACTGGACACCTTTTTCTTAAATGCCTTTTCAGCCTTAACCAGGGATGGAAATCGTCGGCCTCTCAAAAGCTTAAGTATCGCTTTGGCTTTCTGTGGATTGTTCAATTGCTTGTTTACGAGTATCCCTTTTAACGACGGCTCATTTAAGAGCTCATGGGCTGGTTTGTTTTCTATTAATACCAAATCAATTATATTATCAATAAATTGCTTCTGTTGGTTAATGTTAAACTTTATATTTGACATAAAATTGAAGGCATGACTCCTTTCGTCAGGTTCCATTTTTAGAAGCATTTTAGCAGTCTGCAATGAAATTTTTTTTTGAATGAGATATTCCTTGATCTCTCTATCCAATTCCTGTTCGAGCTTTATGAAAAAAAGCAACGCAGACTCATTAGAGGGGAGTTCCAAAAGAGGCATGTAAAGCTCCAGTATTTCTTTTCCCTGAACCTGTGAGTGCAGGCGATTCAGAACCATCCCCTTCTCCACTTCATTCAGCTTTCTGGTAGCCAGGTTGTCATACAGGTTCAAGAGAAGGCATTCCAGGGGAGATACTTCAGATTCCGACAAAACTCCACAGGGTATCCTATCCCACCCCAGAGTTTTCAGGGCATGAATCCTTCGGTACCCTACAATGACCGTCAGTTCAGCGTTTTTGTTTTCTATGAGCAGAGGACAATTAACAAGCCCCACTCTGTCAATGGATTGAGCCAGAGGCCTGATGTCGAATCCAAAGCTCATGCAATAAGGTCCTGGAAAATCCTCTATTTTGTTTGGATTAACCAACTGAGATTCAATAGGTGTAATTTTTGGAATACCCATACTTTTATATGTCCTCGATGATTAGCAGAGATATCTATGGTAAAATTTCCGGGACCAGCATCCAGGCGATTGCCCAGTTCTTTTCCTCTTCATTAGTTCTCAGGCACACCACCCCACCCTGTTGAAAGCTCACAATCCGACTGGAGTCGCTCCCTGTAGTCAGAAAAGATACAAGCTTTTCCAGATAGGGCAGATGTCCTACAATCATAAAGTCCTTTTGCCCTTGTTTGATTTCCTCTGCAATTGCTTTCACATCATCTAAAGGTGAAAGGCCTTCCCTTTTCTGCGATTCTTTACCGGGATTGATTTTAGAGCTAATTATTTCTGCAGTCTGCCTGGCCCTTGTTTTGCCACTATGAAAGACCGTTTCCACCTGAATCCCAGCTTTTTTGAGAAAACCGGCCATTTTTTCCACGTCATCTCTTCCACGATCCGACAACGGTTTGTCCGGATTTTTTTCTTTTGGGACCGGCTTTCCATGTTGCATCAGGTAAATGTTCATGACCCATTCCTCCCTTTTAAGGATTGACTATTTTCGATTGACTATTGACTATTTAATGAATTGATTCCGGGTGTGAAAAAGAGTATCAGAATTAGTTGTTTTGGGTCAACGATTTTGCTTCTATTTCTCTGTACTGTCCGAGGTTCTTTTTGAGATTTTTATTTGACAAAACATATCATATTCATATATTTCTTCTCACAATAACTTGACGCAGCAACGCTGGATTACACAAAACCCTCAAAGCGATTTTATATTTCACACGGAGTAGAAAGTTTTATGAAATATCTGTTTTCCCCTTTCCGGATAAAAAACTGTGAGTTCAAGAACCGGATCGTGATGCCGGGCCTGGCCTCTTTCTTGTTTAAAAATGACGGATCTATCACGGACCGCGCCATTGAGCATTATCGGCTCCGGGCTGCTGGTGGACCGGCTATGGTCATTATGGAGGCATGTGCTGTTTCACCCGAAGGCATTGTATCACCCCATCAGGCCAGGATATACGATGAACGATTCCTGGAGGGACTATCGAAAATCGCTCAAACCATGAAATCGGAGGGAACGATTCCTGCTATTCAAATCCATCACGGTGGCAGGCAGACATCGGCCAGAGTGATTAATCAAAAGCCTGTGGCCCCCTCCCCTCTACCCTGCCCTTCCATTCGGGGAGATGTTGAACCGCTAACGATTGACGGTATACAGGAACTGGTTAAAAAATTCGGAGATGCAGCCGCGAGGGCCGTTGAAGCTGGCTTTGAATTGATAGAGATGCATGGAGCTCATGGGTATTTAATCAACCAGTTTCTTTCGAGATTTTCCAATATCCGTGAGGACAAATATGGCGGAGATTTGGTTGGCAGAACCCGGTTTGCCAGGGAGATTGTTCAAGAGATCAGGAATCGCATAGGCGAAGATTTTCCACTGTCTTTCAAGATCAGTGCCCAGGAATTTGTGGAAGATGGCCTGACAGTGGATGAGAGCATAAATATTTTGAGAATATTAGTTAATGCCGGAATTGATATTGTTCAGGTATCGGCGGGTAATGATGCTACCCCTGAATGGATTTGTCAGCCCATGTTCATGGATAAAGCCTGTCTTGCTGATTCGGCCGGGATAATCAAAAAGGCACTGGATATCCCTGTAATGACCGTTGGAAGAATCAATGATCCTTTGATCGCGGATGAAATCATAAGAAAGGGGAAAGCTGATCTTGTCTGTATTGGCAGGGGGTTGTTGGCGGACCCTGAACTGCCGAATAAGGCCAAAGAAGGACATTTGGATGATATAATGATTTGTATTGCCTGTAATACCTGCATGGAATCCATCTTCAGAAAAGGCCGTGTAGAATGCCTGGTCAATCCTGCGCTGGGCCGCGAAAAGGAGATGGCCTTTCATCCGACCAGAAATCCCAAGAAGGTCATGGTGATAGGAGGTGGTCCGGGAGGCCTGAATGTGGCATGGGTTGCGGCGCGGCGGGGGCATGATGTTCATCTTTTTGAGAAGCAATCCACCTTAGGCGGGCAATTACTGTTGGGCAGCGTGACGGACTATAAAAAAGAGCTGCGGAGTCTTATCAAATACCAGAAGCGCCAGGTCGAAAAATTCGGGGTCAAATGTTATCTCAACCGTGAAGTCAGCGTAAACACCGTAAAGGAAGAAAATCCGGATGTGGTGATTGTGGCAACGGGTTCCCTGCCCTCCTTGCCTCCCATTGAAGGCCTTGATAAGGACATTGTTATCCCTTTTGCAGAAGTCCTGAATGGGGGACTGCCAGCTCAAAAAAAGACAGTGGTGATTGGCGGCGGACCTACCGGGTGTGAGGTAGCCCACCATCTTTCTCAGAATGGATGTCAGGTGATCATTGTGGAGATGCTTCCCAAAATTGGTAAACCACTTGAATCCATTACTAAAAAAGTGCTTCTAAAGCAGTTGCAGGCGAACCATGTGGAAATGTTGACCGAGTGCAGGCTTTCGAGGGTCGAGGATAACGGAGTGGTTGTGACCGGTAAAGATGGAAAGGAACGATTCATCGAGGCAGGGAGGGTAATAATTACGATTGGAAACCGGCCTGACAGCAGACTTTACGACCAGATAACAACCCTTGGATATGAAGCACATCAGATTGGAGACTGCCTGGAACCAAGAAGCGCCAAGGCGGCAATTTATGAGGGCGCTGTTTTGGGTCGGGCTATTTAGACTTTCAGTTTTTGGTAGGCCTCCTGTATTTCCTTGAAGCGCCTTTCAGCCAGTTCCCTGAATTCGTCACCCATGTGACTCACCTTGTCCGGATGATACTTGTTCGCAAGCCTCCTGAAAGCCCGCTTTATTTCTTCCGGAGACGCGTCTCTGCCAACGCCTAATATCGAGTAGGCGTTTTTTTGGGAGGATTCCTGTTCACGTGGCCCTGCAGAAGGTTGCTCCCTTTCCTGAGAGGGTCCTTCATACCTGTAGCGTTTTTTTTTGTGCTTAGATAAATACCACCACAGCAGGCCCAGGACGGCCAGATCATCAATCCAACCCCAGCCGATAATCAAATCCGGAAAGAGATCATATGGTGAAAGAGTATAAAGCAGTGCCAAAAGGCATAGAAGGATTCTCATTGTTTTAACGGGTCATGTCTCAGGGTTTTTGCGCCTTGGCCTCTTTGACTAACGCTTCCCCGTATTTCTTAAGAAAGGCGTCCAGGTCTTCTTTCCAATTGCGCATAACGTTGATTCCCTGATTTTTCAATAGCCTGTTTTCCAGCAGGCAATTAGCTGGTCGAACGGCTAATCCTCCATAGTCTTTCATACTGCAAGGTTCAATAGGTGTCTTAATGCCCAGTTTCTTTAGTACATATTTTGCACATTCAAATCGGGTACAATAGCCCTCTGATGTCGCATGATACGTTCCCCTCGCATTGTGATGCAGGAGTTCCCTGATCTGTAAGGCAAGCCTGTTAGCCCATGTTGGAGAGCCAACCTGATCATCTGCGACCTTCAAGGCCTTGTGTTCTTGAATGCCCTGGCTCACAATAGATTTGATGAAATTGCTCCCGTTTATGCCATAAAGCCAGGCCGTACGAACGATAAGATGATTGGGGGAATTCTCTCTAACGGCCGTTTCGCTTTCCATCTTGCTCTTCCCGTAAGCAGACAATGGATTTGCAGTGTCATCTTCAAAATAGGGTTGGGGAATCATCTTCTGCCCATCAAACACGTAGTCACTGGAAATATGCACCATTTTGCACTCGAACCTTGCAGCGCCCTGGGCCAGGTTTCTGGGTCCTTCAATATTTATTTTCCGGACTTTGAAATCTTCTGTTTCACAGGCATCCACATCAGTAAACCCTACACAATTTAGAACTACATCAGGGGAGATTTCCTGAAGGTTTTGGATAACCATGTCCCAACTGATAATGTCCAAATTATTTTTGTCCGGTGCTATTACTTCGTGCTCCCGGCTGAGGACCTCTTTACATTCACTCCCTAACATACCTGTACTGCCTAAAATAAGTATCTTCATTTTATTTTTTCCCTTTTTTTTACTTAATCTTATACTTATATCAAAAAATAAGAAAAAATCCACAAAATTATAGTTCGCCAGAGCAATACCGCAGATCTATCCGATTCAATATCCTCATAACAAGCTTAAATAATGTGCGATTCCTGAATCCCTACCCCGCGTTCCGCGGGACTAAATACATGTAAAAAGGATTTTTTGCATAGGCATAAAAGCACAAGGTTCACTCTTGCCAAATCGGTCGTTTCGTGTAATATAGCAAAATTAATGACAGTTCATTGATATCATCGTCTGAACCACCCCGCCGACTCAATAATCCTTTTGGGTTGGTCGCTGCAAAAAAATCAGTGCGTTGCCACTTAATTTACCCCTAACAAAAGGGCTTCAAGTTGAAAAGACACCTCCCCACCAAATCATACATCCTAAAAATATTTCTTTTCTTGACCCTTGCTTCACCCTTGCCATTGGTTCCACCGACAAACACCTGGGGCATGGAAAACCCAAAAGGCAGTGATTGTCAGGGCGCTAAGATCAACAAGGACATCATAATGGGGATTGATCTGCTTTATGATGAGCAGT
>Ga0180009_10005228_pt1 | contig 13975 bp, 11 predicted proteins | sample OS_PC_MetaG_FD_123537 | JGI IMG/M metagenome (GOLD analysis project Ga0180009, IMG submission 123537) | Groundwater microbial communities from the Aspo Hard Rock Laboratory (HRL) deep subsurface site, Sweden - OS_PC_MetaG | ecosystem: Environmental > Aquatic > Deep subsurface > Groundwater... | reverse complement strand
TTCCAGGGTTATTTTAAAAGGTGGAAAAATAGATTTGGGTGTCAGGCAATTATCTTTTCCCAGGAAAAATTCCATGAGTTGGGTATCATGAAAAATTGGTTTGATCAGAGTTTTATTAAGCTGTTCCGGCAGCCCCTTCCAGGTTTGAAGTTCAAATTCACCCTGGTCGTGGTTAATAAGAAAAATGGTGCCAATACTGAAATTCAATAGTTTCATAGCCTCATTCAAGGCTGTATTCAGAACCTGTTTCAGGTTTTGGGAACTATTCATCGTAAGCGACACTGTGTTCAGCAAAACAAGTTCCTGATGATGTTTGTAAAGCCTTCGAAAGGAATCCATTCTGGCTGTAATATCTTTGGCAATGCCTTCGTAACCGACTATATTGCCATTATCATCCAAAAAAATATTAGCACTCAGGCTGCCGTGGAGCCGTGTGCCATCCTTTTTTTTGAAACCAACCTCAAAATCCTTAACAAAGCCGTTAAGATCAATGTGTTTTTTACACACATGCCAATGGATTGGATCAATAAAAATATGTTCAATATTGCCCAATAAATACAACTCTTCTTTCTTTTTGTAATCAAGCAGATCAACCGTGGCCTGGTTGACCTCTATAATCACTCCTTCCTTGGATATGATAAAAATCATATCCTTGGTACTTTCAAAAAGGCGGCGATATTTGAATTCAGAATATATTAAATTATCTTCAAGACATTTGACCTGGGAAATCTTCTTAAAGACTTCAACCACACCAAACATGAGCCCGTCAGAATCAATAAGAATATTACGGGTGCATTCCACAGGGATTTTTGTACCATTTTTCCGGGTAATCTCAAGTTCACGTTTATAATTGGTTTTTGGGGTGATGTCCCTGTTGTTAATCAGGCAGTCTGTATCACAGGAGATTGTTTTAAAGATATCTCTGCATTTCATTCCCTTTGCTTCAAAGCCTGCATACCCTGTAATCCGGGCTGCAACATTATTGAAGTAATTGATCCTGCCATTGGCATCCATTATCATGAAAGCATCTGACAGGTTGTTTAAAATAGCGGCAACACTTTTATTGTGCGTTTCCATTCTTTAAATCAGTCCATATGGCAGTGGTGACAGGTTTTAGTTTTCGCTATCTATAGTCGAATTTTTCATTAACACGGCCATTGAAAAGCATAACCTGTTTTTTATTTATCCCTTTTAAATCATGGTCTACCCTAATGCTTAATAAGACCAAATGTCAAGAAAATCAGTCATAGTACAAGTTAGTGACTCAACTGGCCTTAAGTCCTTGCAGACAGGTCAGGCTTGTTTTATTGCCCGCAGCTTATTCTTTTTTCTTGCTTCTTTGCCGCCTATAAAATACAGATGCATGTGAAACAAAGGCTTCTTACTATTGGATTCTTATTCGGGCAGGAAAATAAAAAAGGAGTGAACAAAAGAGGATAGGCTTATGAAAGGACGTATTCAGATCTATACGGGGAATGGCAAAGGTAAAACAACAGCTGCTCTGGGACTTGCCATACGGACTGTGGGAGCTGGAGGAAAAGTTTTTATCGGTCAGTTTTTAAAATCCGGAGATTATTCTGAAATAAAAGCATTAAAAAAAGTTGCAGACCAGATCACCATCGAGCATTATGGGCTTGGGCGGTTTGTTAAAGGTCATCCTACCCAGGAAGACATTGAAGCCGGGATGGAAGGTTATAAAAGGGTGACACAGATTGTTGAAGCAGGCGAACATGATCTTGTCATCCTTGATGAAGGAAATATTGCCGTTAAATACAATATATTTTCCGAACAGGATTTGCTGGATCTTTTGGAGAAAAAACCGGACCATATGGAAATCGTTGTTACAGGCAGAGGGGCGACCCTGACTATTATGGAAAAAGCTGATTTGGTCGTAGAAATGAAAGCTATAAAGCATTATTTCCAAAAGGGAGTGGAAGCCAGAGTCGGAATTGAAAAGTAAAAAAACAAAACTGCCATCAATCAACGACCGGACAGAATACAATTTATCTCAATTATTCTGGGGTAAACAGTTTCGCTGTTCTGTGTTAAACTTTGTACCACCCGAAGGTCTGGTATGATAATAACAGTTGATCTCTTTGCTGAATTTGTATAACATTGTGGTACTAAAATGGAATTTAACAAAAGATTTTTTAAACCTGGTAGTTTAAGGATTTTAATGAGTGTTATTCACAAATATTATTCAAATGTGATTTACTCGCTGCTTGTTATTTTGATCTGCTTTTTCACCGCATGTTCAAATGATTCAGAATACAAACAGGTTGATTTTTCCAAACCTGTGTCGTCTACTTCTCAAACAGTTCAAGAGGCAGGCCATCCAAACCTGCGGGTGGCCATTGCTGCTGTGGTCTCCCCAAAGGAAACTATTACGATATACAAATCATTAATGGATTATATCGGGAAAAAGATGGGCTATCAGATTCTCCTCATACAACGAAAAACCTATGGGGAGATAAATGAACTTTTACAAAAGCAGCAAATCGATCTGGCACTCATCTGTTCGGGCCCCTATGCAAACGGAAAAGAGATCTTCCAGATAGAGGCATTAGCCGTTCCACTGGTTCGTGGAGAACCCCATTACCAGTCATACCTGATCGTCAATAAAAAAAGCCCGTTTAAAACACTTGAGGATTTGAGGGGAAAAACCTTTGCTTATACTGATCCGGATTCCAATACCGGTGCCCTTGTTCCCAACTATTGGCTGGCCATGAAAGGAGAAACGTCCCAATCATTTTTTAAAGAAACTACCTATACTTACTCCCATGATAATTCCATTATTGCAGTGGCCAAATCTTTAGTGGACGGAGCTGCTGTTGACAGCCATATCTGGGAATATTATCATCGGATAAATCCGGCACACACAGTCAATACGCGGATAATAAAAAAATCGATCCCCTTTGGGAGTCCGCCCATTGTTGCTTCCCGGTCACTACCCCTTGTATTGAAGGAGAAAGTTAAAGAAATATTGCTGACCATGCATTTAGATCCGGAAGGCAAACAGATCCAGGATTCCTTACTTATTGATAAATTCGTACTGCCTCAGGAGTCATGGTTTCAGTCCATTATAAATATAAAACAGGAAATTGAACGATTTAAAAAAAAGAGACCCAATGGGACCGGCAAGTCTTAGAAAAAAACTGACGTTAATCATAACAACCATTGTCATTACAAGCGGCATTATTATCTCTTTGCTGGTCACCCAGCGTTATAAAAACAGCATGTTTCTGGTTGCCCTAGCCCAGGCAGATAACATTGCCCACAGCCTGGCCCTGGAAGCTGCTGATATTGTTCTTATCAACGACCGGATGGCCTTGCAAAGGCTGCTGGAGTATCAAAAAAAAAGCAACCCGACCGTGGGCTATCTTTTTGTTGTGAATAACAGCCTGATCCTTGCCCATACTTTTGATGATAATATCCCTGCTGATCTTATCAAAGCAAATCATCCCGGGAATAAACTTCAAGGGCAGATCCAAAAAATTATTTCAACTGATGGCGACAAATATATTGATGTGGCCTGGCCCATATTTGGAGGAAAAGCCGGTGTATTGCGCCTGGGAATTTTTGAAAAATCATATACTGATAAGGCATTCAGCCTCTGGTACCAGATGAGTTTCATTATCATAGGTATTTTAATAACCTCCCTGTTTGTGGCCCATCTTTTTATCAAACGCATCACCCGGCCGTTGAAGGAACTGACACGAACAGTTGAAAAAATCGATCACGGAGATGCAGAAGTTAAGATAAACCTGACAGGAGATGGAGAAGTCGGACTTTTATCCACCTCTTTTTCCAATATGCTTAGAAGAATCAATGCCAGCACACAAAAGCTCAAGGAGAAAAATATCGAACTTGCCCGAGCCTATCGTCAAACCCGTACATCTTTTGAAATTGCCAAGGAGACCGGGGGGCTTCTGCGATTAGATGAGATCTGTATCTATTTGATCCAAAAACTTCAGGATATTGTTACCTGCCGGCAGATCGTCATGCTTGTTTTTAGCAGCAACCGCAAAACTCTTTTTGTGCATTCGGAAAGTGGAAACTTTACGTTTGATGGAAAAAATATTGATACTTTCCACAGTTACCTTGAAGATATTCAGTATCATGACTTTAAGGAAAAAAAATATTTCCCTCTAAATCTATCGGACTTTCATTCTGCTAAAAGGATAGCCTCTTTTCCATTACGGCATAAGGAGACTATTCTGGGAGGGATCAGTGTCGGATGCCCCGGGGACTGCCAATGTGTTACCAAAGAGTTAGATGTCATTGAACTGATTTTAAATCAGACAACCGCCTCCATTATAAGGGCGGTTTCCCATGGAGATGAAATTCGTGATTTACAAGGGAGGGCAGATTTGACAACAGGCTTTAGCGGAATGTTAGGGAAAGCCCCTCAGATGCAGATTATATACAAGCTTATAAAAGATGTCTGCATTTCCGATGCAACCGTTCTTATTCAGGGAGAAAGCGGAACCGGCAAGGAGCTAGTGGCTAGAGCGATTCATGACAACAGCCCCAGAAAGGATAACCCTTTTATTGTGATCAACTGTTCTGCATACCCTGCAACGCTTTTAGAAAGTGAACTTTTTGGTCATGAAAAAGGAAGCTTTACCGGTGCAGACCAAAGAAGGGCTGGGCGGTTTGAACAAGCTGATGGAGGAACAGTATTCCTTGATGAGATTGGAGAAATAGATCTTTCAGCCCAGGTTAAATTACTCAGAGTATTACAAATGAAAAAATTCGAACGTATTGGCGGCGGTAATTCACTGGATATTGATGTCCGGATTCTGGCCGCTACCAATAAAGACCTGTTGCAGCAGGTTAAAATCGGCCAGTTTCGTGAAGACCTTTTCTATCGATTAAATGTCATTCCCATTAATCTTCCTCCCCTTCGAACGCGGCGCAATGATATTCCCTTGCTGGCCCGTCATTTTTTAAATTATTTTGCCGGCCAGGAAAATAAAAAAATTGAACAATTCACCTCTAATGCCATGCGAGTTTTGCTTGGGCACTTCTGGCCTGGGAATGTCCGAGAACTGGAAAACAGTGTAGAGCATGCTGTTGTCCTTGCAAAAGATCAGTACATTCATGCGTCAGACCTTCCTTATGCAATTCAAGATTCCGATTCCTCCATACAAAATAATACCAATACCAATGGAAGTTTTCTTAAAGATATTGAGAAACAACATCTCCTTGAGACTCTGGAAGCCTGCAACTGGAACAAAAAGGGTGCGGCAAAGGCCTTAGGCATCGGCCGATCCACATTATACGTAAAACTTAAAAAATATAAAATCTCTTTCCCTTCTTAATTCTTAATTTATTATACTTGCAATGGCTGTTCAATCCAGAAACAGGCAAGATGTGTCTATAAATTGGACACGTTTAAGCAACTGAAATAATTCAAGAATCAAAATTTCCCCTTTTTTAGATCCCGAACCAGGACACTTTCAAGGATCTTAATTTTTTGTGCCTACAATTATAGTACCAGTTTTGTATTCATTAAATTATCCTGTATTATTAAGGCATTACAACACATATGACAAGGCTCAGAGCTATGGTAAATCATACAAATCATCACACTGGCATGGATATTGATATGGATTATTGATGGGTAGAAAGTTTTAATTCCACTTTTTTTGCAAAAATTAAAGGTAAAATCGAAGGTGATTGCCATGGATAAAAATAGTGTTGAAACCTTGATTGTTATTGTTGGGAACAATGAGGACGGATACCAGTCGCTGATTCACCTGCTCCAGGATAATGAGTATAAAGGGAGCACAATAAAAACAATTCAAGCATTAGAAATGTATTTATCTGAAAATGAATGTTTGGCGGTTTTGATTGATATTGATACGATTTCAGTTGAGAACAGAGAGATGAGAGAATTAACAATTAAATACCCTCATAGTCCCTTTTTGTGTATGTCAAACACAAAATATCATCCAGAGCTTAAGGAAACGATATGCTACCACATTTTTGCATGTATCAACAAGTCCATTGATCCTGATGAACTCTTTTATTTGCTTAGGAGTATTAGAGATGACCACCAGTAAAGATTTTATGATGAAGAAAGTTAATAGTAACCATTTATTTAAACGGAGGGAAAATGAAAAAGAAAAAATCAATCTCCCTGATTTCTGATTTTCTGAAGAATAAAGGATTGTCTCGTCGATCCTTTATGAAAGCGACTGTAGCAACTGGCGCTGCTGTATCTGTTGATGGCGGTATGCTGCCCCAGATGAAGGCCTTGGCCGCTGCATCAGCAAGTTCAGGAAAAGATCAGGGGACATGGCTTCCCGCGACTTGTCAGGGGTGTACCTCATGGTGCTCAATGCAAGTTTATGTGATTAACGGCAGAGCTGTTAAAGTGAGAGGGAATCCACACTCTAAAGTGAACCTGGGTGCCAGTTGTCCACGATCTCATTTAGCATTACAGCAGGTTTATGATCCGGATCGAATTAAAACACCCATGAAGCGGACAAATCCGAAAAAAGGTCGAAATGAAGATCCCAAATTTGTTTCTATCACCTGGGATGAGGCCATTAACACCATTGCCGATAAAATTATGGAACTCCGCAATGATGGTGAGACGCATAAGTACATGCTGATGCGGGGACGTTATTCATATATGAGAGATGTTCTGTATGACAGAATGACAAAAATTATTGGATCTCCCAACAATATCTCACATTCCTCTCTTTGTGCAGAAGCTGAAAAATTTGGACCCTACTATACTGAAGGGTATTGGGGTTACCGGCAGTATGATGTAACAAACGCTCGATACATTCTTTTATGGGGTGCGGATCCCCTGGCAGCCAACCGGCAGGTGTCCTATTACTCTAAAGTCTGGGGCGAAGCCATTGACAGGGCAACTATAGCCATTGTTGAACCAAGGCTATCTGCAACAGCAGCCAAAGCAGATGAGTGGCTTCCCGCAAAACCGGGAACAGATGGTGCGTTAGCCGTTGCGATAGCCCATGTCCTTTTAACAGAAGGACTTTGGTATAAGCCATTTGTGGGCGATTTTATCGATGGTCAAAATCTTTTTGTTAAAGGCCAGCAGGTGGATGAAACACTTTTTGAAGAAAAATATACATATGGGCTGGTCAAATGGTGGAACCTTGAGCTTAACGATAAGACACCGGAATGGGCAGCCGAAATTATCGGCCTTCCGGTAGATCAGATCCGGCGGGTAGCAACTGAGTATGGGAAAGCGGCTCCCCATGCGATTTCCTGGCTGGGTGGCGGCCCATGTATGCAGGTAAGGGGCGGTTTTGCTGCCATGGCTGTCCATGCGCTTAACGGTCTCGTGGGAGCAGTTGATAATGTTGGGGGAACGCTTACTGCAAATAAAGAATATACCCAATCATTTCCAGAACCCGATGATTTCATGGATGATATCGCCAAAAAGGGTAAAAAACATGAAAAAATTGACCAAAGGGGAAGGTTACAATTTCCCTGTATGACTAATGGGAAACCAGGCAGCGGTGTAATTACCAATAATGCTGCAGAAGGGATACTCAACGAAGATCCCAATGAGATCAAAGTTGCCATTGCCTATATGAACAATTTTTCCTTTTCCGCACCCCAGCCTGAACGATGGGAAAGAGCGTTATCAAAAATCCCATTTTTAGCTCATATCACAACGAATGCATCGGAATTTTCATGGTTTGCAGATATTCTGCTCCCGGATACGCATCATATGTTTGAAAAATGGGGATATGTTAAATCGCATGGTAATGGGCACAGACATGTCACTTTGATGCAACCGATAATAGACAATGTCTGGGATTATAAAACAGATGAAACTGAAATCCCATGGCTGATTGCAGAAAAGCTTGCTGAAAAAGGTTTTGATAATTTACTGCGTCACTTTAAAACCTATATAGATCCTGAAACCGGCAAAGAACCAGCCAATGAAAAAGAATTTGCTCTATATTCATTGAAATATGCAACCCAACAACTCTGGGACCCAGCTCAATACAAAGGCGGTGACAAGTTCAACGGTTGGAAAACTCTGGCGGAAAAAGGGGTTTGGAATTCAGCACCTTATCCTTTTAAGAAGCGGTGGGGTAAGATGAAAACCAAGACAAAACAGTTCGAATTCTACAGTGAAACCCTGAAGGAAGCATTAGGGAAACATGCTGAAAACCATACAACAACCGTAGATGAAGTTATGAAAGCCACCAATTATCTTGCCAGGGGTGAGATGGCATTTGTCCCGCATTACGAAGAGCCTTATATAATGGGAGATGAAAAAGAATATCCTTTTGTTCATGTCGATCATAAATCACGCCTTAATCGAGAGGGACGATCTGCAAACTGCAGCTGGTATTATGATTTTAAGGACATTGATCCCGGGGATGAAGCCTGGGATGATGTGGCAAAAATCAACCCCCTGGATGCAAAAAAAATAAATATAAAGAACGGGGATACGATTAAACTGTCATCTCCCACCGGAAGCCTTGTCTGCACAGCAAAACTCTGGGAAGGCGTCCGGCCTGGAACTGTTGCAAAATGCTATGGACAGGGACATTGGGTATATGGCCGTCTTGCATCCAAAAAATTTGGAAAAGTACCACGCGGCGGAAGCAGTAACGACATCATTCCGGCACAATACGAAGCATTAAGCGGCGCCACGGCATATTATGCTGTGACCCGGATCAAAATTGAAAAGGTATAAGGAGGAATAAAAAATGCCAAGATACGCAATGGTCATAGACCTTCAAAGATGCGTCGGGTGCAGCGCCTGCAGTATTTCCTGCAGGAGTGAAAATAATGTACCTGACGGGATTTATTGGTCAAATAAAATTACAGAAACATCCGGGACATTTCCCAATGTCCGGTATCACTATATTCCAACACTTTGTAATCACTGTGAAAATGCACCCTGTGTAAGGGGGTGCCCAACCGGTGCAATGCATAAATTGGAAAATGGGATTACCATGCATAACCCTAAAAAATGTATTGGTTGTAAATATTGTGAATTCAACTGTCCTTATGGAGTCATCTATTTTAACTGGACCTATCCCCACAAATCCTGGAAAAATAATGAAAAGGTTCTGGAAGGAACAGCCTCACCCAAAGAAGAAGTTGCAAAAGTTGGTGGCAAAACCATACCTTATTATAACCCTGAAAGAGAAGACACACTTTCCGGGATACGTCCAAAAGGTGTTGTAGAGAAATGTACATTCTGTGATCATCTGGTAAAAAGAGGAAAACTGCCAAGATGCGTTGACGCATGTCCGGCAGATGCAAGAGTCTTTGGTGACATCGATGATCCAAATAGCAAAGTCAGACAACTGCTGGGTAAGTTCAGACCGTTCAGGTTGAGAGAACAGATTGGAACCGATCCCCATGTATTTTATATTCGGGATTTTAACCCTGCAAACTACCAGCCAAGCAAAGGAGGTATCTAATGAATCAGTCAAAAGCTTCAAACGGATTATTTTTTACCTGGCTCGGCCTTCTGGGTATTGCAATCCTTATCGGATTGTTTGCCGCCTTTAAGATTCTTACAGAAGGCCACCATCTTTTTAATGCCAATGATGTTCTGATTTGGTCTTTGCCTTTAGGTGCTTATATTTATCTGGCCTTAACCAGTTCAGGATTAACGTTGCTTGCAGCAATACCCCTGGTATTTGGTATTAAAAGATACGAACCTATTGCAAAACGATTGATTTTCCTCGCGATAGCAGCCTTGCTTGGCGGTTTTATATCCATAGGCCTGGAGCTTGGAAATGTGTTTCATATGGTTTATATCATATTTTCACCGAACTTAAGTTCTCCTATCTGGTGGATGGGCGCTATTTATAGCCTTGAGCTGATTGTACTGATCTTTAAATTCCAAAGGATTCATGCGGGGGATTGGACCAGTACCACAAGTAAAACGCTGGGGAAGATTTCGTTTCTTTGTGCTTTAATTGCTCCTTTGATGATCGGGTCGGTTTTCGGGCTCACAGAATCAAGGGTGACTTATTTTGGACCGGTTATGTCCATATATTGCCTTTTTATGGCTATATTGAGCGGTTCTGCTCTCTGCCTTTTTTATAACCTGGTTCACGCACAGGTTACGGGTAATGGTATTTCAGATGAAAAGGACTCCTTATTCAGGGAGTTAACAAGGATTTTCACAGGCGCTCTAAGTGCTGTTATTATTTTGACACTCATCAAGTTTTTTATAGAAGGATCAACGGTCATCCCTGAGGTTTTAAATTATCATAAATATGCACAGGCATTCGGCAGTGTTGCCGGTATGAATACAGAAATTATTTTAGGATTGTTCCTGCCGTTTATTTTAATTTCCATGCCAGGACTTCGCTACAAACAAAGTACAAGGATATTTACCTCCGCTCTTGTACTTTTGGGAACGCTTGCGATGCATATGGAAATTCTCTTGGCTGGCCAGAGCCGTCCGGTCGGACCAAAAGCAGAACAATTCCCTGATGTGATTTCCTATTTTCCAAGCATTTGGGAGTGGATTGTTTTTACATTGTCAATTGCTGTCATGTTGCTTTTGTTCTCCTTGGGAGAAAGGTTTTTGAAATTAGAGTCAAAACCTGCTTAACCATTAAACACAGCTTTTTATAAGCTTGGCCTGTGGCTGATTTTTTCATCCGGGTTAACCACCTTCCCCGGATGAAAAAATCAGCATTAATTCAAAAGACCAGATAGTAACGTGATAAAGGAGAAATTGAATGGATATTCAAAACATTGTATCCCAGGAAACAGCAAGACAGGATATCTACAAAAGTTTAGCAAATTGTTATCGGTTGCCGGAAGAAGTCATTTTCACGGATCTGGAGACCCTGTCAGATCAGTTGTCAAATTTGAATTCAGAGGCGGCATCATATATAAATCGCATGCAGACTGAACCGGATCAAAGTTGCGACCTTGAGCTGTTACAAATTGAATTTACAAGACTTTTTATCGGGCCTTATAGTCTGCCGGCACCTCCATATGGATCTGTCTATATTGAAAAAGAACGCAAGGTCATGGGTGATTCAACTATAGATGTCCAACAAAGATATCAAAATTTTGGATTGGATATCTCCAAATATTTTAAAGAAGTACCAGACCATATTACGGCTGAACTTGAATTTATGTTTTTTTTAACTTATAAAGAAATTGAAAGTATTCTATCCAATGCACCCGAGCAGGCACAGGAGATGCTATTACATCAAAAATCGTTTCATAACGACCATTTGAATATATGGATACCCGACTTCACCGATTGTGTGATTGAGCATGCCGGAACTGAATTTTATCGTAATCTTGCAAAAGCCACCAGGGTTTTTATTGCAGAAGATTTTGAGTACCTGAAAAGTGTTTCTATTTTAGCAACCCAAGGCTAAAGGATACGAATGGAATCTTTTGAAGCTTTACTTGAAGAATCGGCTAAAACACATGGGCATCTTTGCCCGGGCCAAGTCGTAGGTGTTCGGATGGCGATGTTAGGGTGCAGACTCATAGGTATTGATAATCCAAAAAGTCGAGAACAGATTAAAAAGCTTCTTGTTTATGTCGAAATGGATCGATGTACGGCAGATGCCGTGGCTTATGTTACGGGTGTAAAACTCGGGCGAAGAAGCCTGAAATTCATGGATTATGGTATTATGGCAGCAACTTTTATTAATCTGACTACAGATAAATCATTTCGAATCATTTCCACAGAAGAATCCAGGGATCTTTCCGATATATATGCACCCGAAGTGGATGAAAAATCACAAAGGCAACTTTCAGCTTATAAAAGAATGCCGGACAGCGTACTTTTCAGGGTTCAAAAAGTTCATGTGAACATTAGTAAATTTGATCTTCCAGGTCCTACAAAACAAAAAATAACATGCGGTCAATGTGGACAGATTATTCGTGACGGCAGAGAAATCGAAAAAAATGCTCAAACGCTTTGCAAACCCTGCAGTGGAAATTGTTATTTCTCACACGCCATGGAAATTTCCTGGCCTGGAATGAACTGGTCTCCATTGGATAAGAAAAATGGTAATGCTCAACCTGGGCTTAAAAAAGGAATTGCCCTGAACAACCCCTTATAGAGTTGATCCCTATAGGGTATTAATAAAGGAGAGTCTAACGTGTTTAAAAAAATCCGTGTCCAAGATGCTGTTGGTGAAACCTTAAGTCATGACATTACTGAAATCAGGCCGGGTGAATTTAAAGGAGCTGCCTTCAGAAAAGGCCATACCGTATGTGATGAAGATATCTGTCATTTGCAGAAGCTGGGGAAAAATCATCTTCACCTGATCAATCTTGAGAAAGATGAAATTCACGAAAATCAGGCGGCGGCTATCCTTGCAAAAGGATTGGCAGGCCCAGGTATTACATGGAAAGATGATCCCAAGGAAGGTAAAATATGCCTTTATGCCAAAACCGATGGATTATTGGTTGTGGATAAAGCAAATCTGGCTGCATTTAACATGGTTGATGAAGTCATGTGTGCGTCCCTGCACAGCTATACCCTGGTCAAAAAAGGTCAGCAGGTCGCTGCCACTCGAGCCATCCCCCTGGTAATGAACAGAACACCTGTTGAGCGTGCTGCATCAATTGCCCAGCAGAATGGGGGAACTGTTTTTGTCCATCCTCTTAAAAATTCTAAAATTGGTATTGTTATCACAGGCAATGAAGTCTTTAATGGTCTTATAGATGATAAATTTGCTCCGATATTAAACAAAAAAATTGTGGAACTCGGATCGACCGTATCAGGAATTGCGTTTGCACCTGATGATGAATCCCTTATTCAACAGGCTATTGAGAAACATATTGATAATGGCTGTGACCTTATTCTGTTAAGTGGCGGCATGAGTGTTGATCCTGATGATGTTACGCGAAAAGGTATACAAAAGGCCGGGGCCAGTGAAATGCATTATGGTGCCGCTGCCTTGCCGGGTGCCATGTTCATGGTGGCTTATATTGGAGGAATTCCTATTTTAGGTGTCCCTGCCTGTGGACTTCATCACAAGGTGACTGTTTTGGATTTGATTCTGCCAAGGGTCTTAATCGGTGAGCACATCGGGAAAAAAGAATTGGCTTTTTTAGGGCATGGCGGTTTATGCATGAATTGTCCGGAATGTGTTCACCCCCATTGTCCGTTTGGCAAAGGCATGTAAAATTAACCCATATCTTTATAAGAAGTGATCAATGTATCTTTCAGTTTGATTTTTCTGTGTCTGTTTCTCAAAAAATTATAATAAAGGTCCTGCATATGATGCAGGTTTTTTTGAGTTTTTGGCAACCTGAACTATCTCCAAGGCCAGGACCTGGGATGCGTCAATGGTGTGTATAGGAAGCGAGCTATCAAGAGCGCTGAGTTCTGTAGGCAATCGCAAGAAAGTCGGCTCCAAAGGTTTCAAGTCGTTTGCCCATGTCTGCCATGCAGGGCCCTGGATCTTCTCCATCTCCTTCAATAATGGCTTTTATTCTGGACGGAACCTTGGGGTTATTATCCACAATACACCGGATATGATCCTTGTCATCCAATGCAGGTGTCAGCCTTATGATACGCTGCATAAGATCAATCGTTGCTTCGGGGCCCATACCGCCGAGTATTCCTACAATTTTTTCTTTTTTTATCATGATTGTCATACTCCCTGAATCCGGTACCAATCCATGGGAATATCTTTATGATTATCCCATGGAGGCTTAAATTGTCAGAATAGTAAATATTGAGGATTAAACTAAAATTACTTAAACGCAATTTTAGTTTAATTTATATAATTTTCCATTTCAATATATTTAAAAACAATTCTTTTTGCACCTTCAAAACTTTGAAAGCAATAGATTAATTGTTTCTTTTTTTAGCCTTTTTTCAGGATCAACAGCAAAGGCTTATGAATCTGCAAGGCGCTGGTCATACATTGACCCAACCCCATATTCGTTCCGGCGCATGAATTTATCCAGAGAGGGTCCAATGAGCTGCATTTCTGGATTTTCTTTTTGAACCTCCTGG
>Ga0180009_10005227_pt1 | contig 13976 bp, 10 predicted proteins | sample OS_PC_MetaG_FD_123537 | JGI IMG/M metagenome (GOLD analysis project Ga0180009, IMG submission 123537) | Groundwater microbial communities from the Aspo Hard Rock Laboratory (HRL) deep subsurface site, Sweden - OS_PC_MetaG | ecosystem: Environmental > Aquatic > Deep subsurface > Groundwater... | reverse complement strand
TAATATTCAGCAGTTAAAACCAATCAGAAAATCTTACCGTTATAAATAATATAGTTTTATGCCTTTCAGTGCAAAATAATTAACAGCAATGGGGGTGAAATTCAGTCAAATATCTGAATTTAGCCAGACTTCCTTCAAAACCAAGTAAAAATGTCTTGACAGTGGTTTATATTATGTTCAATAATTGTAGCAATTCGTACAACTATTTTAGATACCTGCTGAATTAGGCAAAGGGAACCGTAAGTTCAAGACATTCAAATTATAATTCTGCCGAATATCTAAAATCACGAAAAGAGGAGGTGATGGCTTTCAGGGAATAGATGCTTACTGTTGTGGCTTGCGAAATTATAAAGGGAGGTAAATAAGTGAATAAATCAATACTGCTAGTTATTCTTGCACTGGTATTAATTATGGCCTTGATTGTTCCCAGCTGCGCCAAACCGGCTCCGGCCCCCGCGCCCGGTGCAGCGCCAACAGCGGCACCACCCGGAACTGAGTACCAGTATCAATGGCGAAACAGCAGCAATTACCCAACCGACTCTGAAGGCGCTGATGCTATGTTCCGTTTCGGCGATCTGGTAACGGAAAGGACCAAGGGTCGTGTTACGGTTACCAGTTATGCCGATGGGGTGCTGGGGGGATGGGATGCCATCCAGGAGATGGTTATCCGCGGCGATGTTGAGATGATGTTTGAAGCCATTGATGACGCCTTTGACCCCAGAATCGCCGTAGGCTATTACATCCCGTACGTATTCATTGACTACGATGCGGCCCAACGCCTGTGGGCTCCGGGTGGCTACGTCTATGAGACCCTGAATAACAGAATCATGGTTCCGCTGGGCTACCGGGCTCTCGGCGCCTGGTGTGCTGGCATCGGTGGGATAACCACCAGGGACGTTCCTCGCGAACCGTGGAATACCGATGTAGCCAAGGATATGAAAATCAGGGTCATGGCCCTGACCGCCTGCCAGCTCACCGCTGAGACTCTGGGCTATATGGTGGTGGGTATGCCCTTTGCCGACGTCTATACCTCCATACAGACCGGCATCGTCGATGGTCAGCAGGGTGGCGGCACCATGCAGGCCTATATCTTCAAGGATGTACAGAGCACATACCTTCACTACAAGGACTACATTGAGCCCATCTGGTATGTAGTCAACAATGATTCCTGGGCATCGCTCACTGAGGAGGACCAGCAGATTCTCACCGATACCGCCCAGGAAATGCAGAATGAGCAGGCGGCATACGCCGAGGAGATGGACCAGAAGTACATGCAAATGCTGCGAGACTATGGCTGGACGGTACTGGAACCTACCGATGCAGAGTGGGAGCGCATGCAGCAAGCCGTCTTCGAAGAGGTCTGGCCAGAGCTCACCCCAATCATTGGTAAAGCCATCATTGACGGGCTTTATGATGCGCTGGGGATACCGCGTCCTGGATAATTGACTGGAACAGGCACGTTTTACTTAACCGGTGAGGGAGCTCAAGGCGAGTTCCCTCATCGGCTGGATGTGAGGAAATATGGCGGCTGCAATAAGCTCTTTAGCCAGTAAGCTGGCTTTTCGCTGGATACCATCGCTCATGTGGTGGGTGATACTGGTATCCTGCATCCCTCTGGTAGTGCTTATTTTTATTCAGGTGTGGCTGCGTTATGTCTTCCATGTTCCCATGCTCTGGGTGGAAGAAATCGCCATTACCCCTGCCTTCTGGTTCTACATGATGGGGGCGGCTTATGCCGTTTACGAGCGGACTCACATTAGGGTGGACATAGTAGAAATCGCGATTCATAACCCGAAGCGACGGCTGATAATCAGATTTATCTCCTCGCTGATTACACTTGGACTGGCCATGCTTTTTGTCTGGTGGGGCTATCAATTCTTTGTTTCGGACCTGGGATTCAAAATGGAGACGGCGACCTTGAGATACCCCATGATCTACGGACGCTGTTCTATCTTCTTCGCAGCCGGTATACTGGGGGGCTTTTACTTCTGGGTAGAAACAATAGACCTGGCGCGCCAGCTATTCTGGGGCAAGCCTCCGCTATATGAAAGGAAGGAGACGTAGAGCGAATTGGAGACCGCTTTATTTGGCATACCCAACCTGGGCATATTTGTTGACCTGGCCATTCTGGTAGGTCTGCTCATGCTCGGTGTGCCTGCCCCCTTTGCCTTCATGGCGGCGCTGGTATTTCTGGTTTATGTCTATGGGTTTGAGCCCGGGGCGCAACTGCCCATGGCTTTTCATAAGTTGAAAGCATTTACCCTCCTTTCCGTTCCCTTCTTTATCATGCTGGGAGGGTTCATGAGTTTGGGAGGTATGGCGGACAAGCTGGTCGCTGTGGCCGATGCCCTTGTGGGCCGGATTAAAGGTGGTCTGGGAATGGTTGCGATAGTGGCCTGCGCCATGGTTGGCGCCATCGCCGGCACCTGCTCGGCGGCAGTGGCATCCTTAGGTCCACTGGTGATTCCAGAAATGGAAAAGCAAGGTTACTCCAGAGGATATGCCACCGGGATGCTGGCGGTCGCTTCGGTGCTGGGGCAGCTAATCCCCCCCAGCGTACCGATGATTCTCTATGGCTTTGTTACGTGGGTGCCAGTCACCGCCTGTTTTCTGGCCGGGGTCGGGCCCGGCATCCTCACCGTTATCATTTACTGCATTATTAATTACTTCATGGTACGGAACAATCCCAACGTCAGGGTGGCACCCCCGATACCGATTAAGGCACAGGCCAAGCAGGTGGGAGTTGCTATTCATAAAGGATTTTTTACCCTGTTGCTGCCCATTATCCTCCTGGGGGGTATCTACGGTGGTATCTTCACCACCACCGAAGCCGCCGTTGTAGCCATGGTCTATGCCATAATCGTCGGGCTGTTTATCTATCGTTACCTTACTATCAGGATGATCGGGAGGACCTTTGTCTCACAGTGCGTTATCACCGGAGTGGTCATTCTGATGATTGTCTTTGTCATCATTTTAAGCCGGGTGATGACCATGCAGAATATCCCGCAGAGTTTGATTAAGATGATAAGTGGGGTTACCGAGAACTACTACGTAACTCTGCTGTTGATAAATGTTTTCCTCATCCTCTTGGGTATGATCGTGGATGATTTCACCGGCACCCTGCTGGCAGCACCTCTTTTGTTTCCACTAATAACACATATCGGGGTGAACCCCATTCACTTCGCCGCTATTTTAGGCACTAACCTGGGGCTGGGAAACGTTACTCCACCCACGGCTCCCATCCTTTATCTGGCGGCGCGTATCGGCAATGTCAGCGTTGATAAGATGATAAAGCCGGCGCTGGTTTTCATGGTTTTTGGCGCCCTGCCGGTGGTGCTAGTCACCACTTACTGGCCCGACCTGTCGCTGTTTCTGCCCCGGTTGATATTGCCCAAGATAATGGCCGGGATGGGCGGATAAAACAAAGAGAAAAAAGGCCATCACTGATAAGTGAGGGCTTTAAAATAAAATCAATATAAGGTAAAATATCGCTGAAAAATATGGAAGGGGGTTGAAAATGACAATCAATACATTAAGTATAGTTGATGAGTATATTAAAGCGCATCCCGGCTCACAGAAGCTGCATGAACGAGCAATGCGAATTTTCGCGGCCAATGGTGCTACCCATACTGCCCGTGTCCTTGATCCCTTCCGCCCCTACGTAGTGCGCGCGCAGGGAACCCGCAAGTGGGACGTCGATGGCAACGAATACATCGATTTTGTCATGGGACACGGTGCCTTAGTTCTGGGTCATGCGCATCCCGCTATTGTCCAGGCAGTGCAGGAACAGGTGGCTAAAGGGACTCATTATGGGGAAAACCACGAACTTGAAGTAGAATGGGCGGAACTGATTCAGCGCATGATGCCGGCAATGGAAAAGATTGAGTTTTTCCCCTGCGGCCAGGAAGCAAACATGATGGCCGTTCGTCTTTCTCGCCTCTTCACCAATCGTAAGAGAGTACTCCGTTTCGCGGAGAACTTTCACGGCTGGGGTGACGAGCTTGTCGCCACCACTACTCCAGGGGTGAGCAATGACTGCGTCACCATGCTACCCGGGCATGATTTGGAACTGCTGGAAAAGGAGCTGGCGACCAAAGAGTACGCCATGGTCATGATTGAAGGTGGCGGCGCCCACATGGCCGGGCAGGTTCCCTGGGACCCTGATTTCGTCCGCAGTATCCCCCCGCTGACGCGCAAGTATGGCACGATATTCCTTATCGACGAGGTGGTTACCGGCTTCCGCGATGCCACCGGTGGCTGGCAGTCCACCATCGGGGTTACGCCCGATTTGACCAGTCTGGGCAAGATTATCGGCGGTGGGCTCGGTGTCGGCGCAGTTGGTGGTCGGGCTGATGTAATGGACATGCTCAAACCCAAGGCTCCTCCACAACCTTTTGCCCGGCACTCCGGAACCTGGAATGCCAACCCGCTCACCTCGGCCGCTGGGGTAGCCGCCTGCAAACTGTACCTTGATGGCGAACCACAGCGACGGGCCAATGAACTGGGCGCATATCTCAGGAAGAAAGGCAATCAGGCATTGAAGGACAAAGGGTATGCCGGCCGACTCTATGGGCGAACAATTAGCCATGTCTATCTTGGTCCGCCTGACTATGAACCGGCTGATGATAGCCTGCCGCCCACATCAGACGTGGCGAAGTTAATGTCGAAAGCGGATGTGAAGTTAAAGCTTTGCGTGCACCTGCTTCAGAGAGGCATCGCTACCATGGGCGGAAGGTTCTTCGTCCTGTCTGGTATGCATACCGAAAAGGAGCTGGACCAGGCAGTGGATGCCCTGATTTCAAGCCTTGATGCCATGGCAGCGGATGGAAGCTTAACTTAGCTTTGATTCGGGGGCAGGACTACTGGCGCCCGTTTCCAAAACCCCGATGCTACTTTGCTTTTGCATATCCTGTTCAGGCAATCGAGTCCAGTGCCCCGATGATGCAGCTCCAAGCTCCTGATACGGTTCAAATCCGACGGACAGGCGCAGCATACCGGGAAAAGGATACTTTTTCTGCCCGAACACAGTGGGCACGTGTATCAGAACGCTCTCCGCATTGCCAAGCGTGAAAACGTTGCGAATTATTAAGAAGGCGCACTTAGCACATTGGCCCCACAAGTAAACAAATTGCCAGCCAAGCGTTATCTTGAAGAAGGTTAACATAAAATGAAGATTACCGATGTAAGATGCCTTGTATTTGACTGGGAATATATAAACAAGCATAAGACTTATGAAACACCGTCGCTTTAATTCTCGGTGAAGCACTATTGTTATTAAATAGAAGAGGGAGTACAGAATGAAAATCATCGATATTAAAACCTATCTCGTCGATGCTAACTGGAGAAACTGGGTCCTGGCGAAGGTGGAGACCGATGAAGGGATTCACGGCTGGGGCGAGGCCAGCATGGAGATGAATGAGGATATAGCTCCTGAGGCCGCGATAAAGCGTATGTCAGATTATTTCATCGGCAAGGACCCGCGCACCATCGAATTACACTGGCATACTGTGTACCGCGATACCTGGTACCACCCGTGTTACGTGATGGAAAGCGCGCTGGCCGCTATGGAAATCGCGCTCTGGGATATACTCGGGAAGAGCCTCAATGCGCCTGTTTATCAACTTCTCGGCGGTGCCTGCCGCCCCAGGGTAAGGGCCTACGCCAATGGCTGGTACTCCAAAGCAAAGAGCATAGATGACTACGGGAAACTGGCCCAGGATGCCGTTTCCTTTGGTTTCAAGCACATTAAAATTGACCCTTTCTGGCCCAGCGATCTATACGGTGAACCGGATGAAATAGCCAGACCCAGGGAAATAATTCGAACGGTGCGCGAGGCTGTGGGCTCCAGCACACATATACTTGTTGAAGGTCATGGGCGATTCAATGCCGACAGGGCTATCCAGATTGCGCGTGCCCTTGAGGAGTACAACCCCTATTTCTTTGAGGACCCGGTGCCTCCGGAAAATGTTGATGTTTTAGCCAGAGTGACTTCGTCAATCGGCATACCTGTCTGTTCCGGAGAAAGGACATGCACACACTGGCAGGCCCGCGAAATAATAGAGAGAGATGCGGTATCGGTCTTCCAGCCCGATGTGGTTCATATAGGCGGCATCTCGGAGACCAGGAAAGCGGCGGCCATGGCCTCCGCTCACTACATCCCGATATCCATCCATAACCCCAATGGGCCGGTGCAAACGGCAGCCAGCATTCATATAGGTGCGTCAACGCGTAATTTCCTGTTTACCGAATTTTTCTACCCGGACCTTCCCATATATGAGGAGATACTGAAAGAACCGCTATCTTTCTCCAAGGGCTGCTTTGATTTGCCAACTCGGCCCGGTCTGGGGATTGACTTCGATGAAAATGCCCTGCTGAAACGGCCACCGAAACAATACCGTGGTGTGGCCGCACTATATGATGCCAGCGCCGAACCAGGGTCGGGTTCCGGGTATTAGGAGACGGCGCCATTTGCAGACAGGTCATACCTGATATGAATGGCGGTGTAAGAACTTAATCATTAAGTGAGTGTCACAGTATCCCGGTAGCCTGGAACCCGTGTTTGCCACCCTGTCTGTTCACTGATGAATTTCGCAAGGCTGGTCGCGGCTTTTTCCTCACCGTGGGTGACAAAGACGCAGCGAGGTGGCATGCGCATGTCGGAGAGCCAGGCCAGCAGCCCTTCGCGGTCAGAGTGGGCGGAGAAGCCATGTATCTGAACCACACGCGCCCGTACCGGATAGGTATGCCCCAATAGTCGGAGTTCTCTTGCCCCATCCAGAAGGCGTCTACCCGGCGTTCCCTGCGCTTGATACCCTGTGAACAGTATGGTGTTCTCCGGTCGAGTAATGTTATTCACCAAGTGGTGCTTGATGCGGCCGCCTGTTACCATACCGCTGCCGGCTATGATTAGTACACTCCCTTTGGTGGAGTTGATTGCTTTAGACTCCTCCGTAGTCTGCACTATCTTCAAGTTATCAAAACTAAAGGGTGAATTCCCCTGGTGCAGACGCTGCATCATTTCCCTGTCGAAGAGTCCAGCGTGATGTTTGAAGACCTCGGTAATACGTATCGCCATCGGGCTATCCAGGAAGACAGTAATCGGCGGGATTTCATCGCGCAGGAAGAGTTCGTTCAAATGGTAGAGCAGTTCCTGGCTGCGCTCCAATGCGAAGCTGGGCACAACGATGTTGCCGCCAGCCTTGATTGTCTCGTTGATACAGTCGCGCAGTTGTGCCTGAATATCGACGTTCTTGTGTTCGGCGTGGGTGCGGTTGCCGTAGGTTGACTCGATGACCACGTAATCCGCCTCATAGAAAATGGCCGGGTCATTTATGATAGGGCGGTCGGGTTCGCCAACATCGCCGGAAAAGAGGATGCGGCGCTTCTCACCGTCCTGGATTATATTAATGGCAACAGTGGCCGAACCAAGCACATGGCCAGCCTCATAGAAGCATCCTTCGATGCCATCTTTCACTCTGATACAACTATCGTATTCCACGGCGGCGAAATGCGGGGTAACTGCCTCGGCATCCCTGGTGGTGTAAAGCGGCAACTCTGGATATGGCCCACGCCGCCCTTCGCGCTGATGACGCTGTGCCTTATAGATAGCGTCTTCTTCCTGCAGGTGTGCAGAGTCGAGCAGTATGATTTGGGCGATTTCAGACGTTGCCTGTGTACAGTATATCTTGCCCTTGTAGCCATCGCGCACCAATTTGGGCAACAGGCCGCAGTGGTCGAGATGGGCATGGGTTAAAAAGACAGCGTCGATGGTGTCAGGGCGGAACGGGAATGGCTGCCAGTTCCTTTCCTGATATCCGCGTTCCTGATATAACCCGCAGTCCACCAGCACACGGACATCTGAGGTCTCCAGCAAATAGCAGGAACCGGTTACATTGTGCGACGCACCAAGGAATGTGACTTTAGCCAGCATAAATCATCAAGTCCTTTCATCATTGTACTGCTAAAGGGTCTTGTGTTTGAATATACCAAATATCATAGGTAAGGTGAAGTGAGCGGCATTCTTAAACCGAACTCGTTACCCATCTCCTTTCTGACTTCGCGGTAGAGCTCTATACATTCTTTAACCGGCGTTCCCGCCGCCAGATTAAAGTATTCTGGGAATTTCTTACCGGCCGGGGGGTCCTTTAACGAGCTTTCATACTTATCAAGCAGTGCCTTCACTATTTTATTCGCCTCCTGACGGCTCATCCCGACTACGGAATGCGCTATCCCGTTGCCGAAGATATTCTCCAGGGGTCCGGAATTGTCTACAATTACCCCTCTCGATGGGGGAGCGATTTCGACGGAGCCACCGGACACCACGGAGGCGACAATCGCCGCGCTATACTCGTAATAGCTCATTTTGGTCATCGGCCCGGCCATCGAATACACCGGACTAACTATCGATAGTGGGCTGTGGCGGGTCGTGGCTTGATTGGCTACGCTCCGTGCCCAGATTGTATTACGGTTGGAGGTGGTCCCCATCTCAATGGGGACGGCAAAGGGATGTTGTGCCACCCCTCGTATGACAAGCATATCTACCGGATTATAGGCGGCGCTGACCACCGCCACGCCCACCGGTCCACCGGCGAAACCACCCAGGATAACCCCGTTTTCGGCAAAGGTTAAATTCCCCACGGCTTGCGCATAAGCGACCTTGTTCAGCGCGTCGAGGTCTACCTTCAACTCGTGGACGGTGCCTATTTCCAGAAAATCCGTTTTCGGATTACCAAATCGGTGACCCGCAATATGTTCCGGAGCCCTTATCGCTGAAGCCACCTCATTGACCACCGGCATTCCCGGACGGCCGGCTCGACGCAAGGCCTCACGGGTTAGAAGTATGGTCCTAATGGCACCCTCCAGCCCCATGGGACTACCCGCCACCAGTGGCTGTCCATCCAGATTGGTCAGGCAGGGAGCGGTGATACCATCCGAAAGAGGGTCCTCCGCATATGTCTTGACTATATTGATTAAATTCAACTCGCTGGATACCGGACCGGCTCCTGAACCGGAACACCAGGGAGGCGTTTCATCTTCCGGGAAACGCCGCGGCATCACCCTGGCATCTTTTCCCTCACCGTACACCACATTCACCGGTGCTGATGCAATGGCTCCTTCTATCTCCTCTCGGGTGAAAAGAACCCGTCTTTCCGTATCAAGGCAGTAAACCCCCGTCTCAACGAGAAACTCCATGGCCGCTTCCCAGACTCTATCAGCCAGGTCGTCATCTGCCGGGACCGGGTTCTGCGGGTCATATTTAATGTCATACTTCTCTACCACTTTGCGCAAGTTAGGCACAAAGATACGGAGGTCAAAATCCCGCTCCGTGCAAATTGGGCCATTAAACGCCCGCTCCATAACTGTCCCAAAACTAATCATCGGTTTATTTTACCCTCTTTTCTGATTATTTACAGTGTTACATAGGGGCCTATGAGCAACACCAGAATCAGGCTGGTTACTCCGACGATTGTGGCTGCGAACAGTCCGACGTAGAAAGGCTTTATTCCCAGCCCTCTGACAGTAGCAAAGGATGTTCCAAGGCCAACCCCGGCCATGGCTGTGGCCAGGATGTATCCGGACCATTGTTTAATATTGACCACTACCGCCTTCCAGGTCTCATCGGTAAGCAGTGCGAAAGCTTGACCTCCGCTATTTATGCCGGCATCGCCGGCTGACCTCAGGATAGCCATAACGAGAAATCCAATGATGAACAATGGGAACAATTTCAGTGGATTAATCCTGGCTCCGCGTTTTGACTCCCCCGATTTAATACTTCGTCGGTTATAGATGTAGGCCATAACGGGGATAACTGCGGCCATCATGGCGTTCCTCACCAGTTTGGTTACCATGGCTGCGTCGGCAGCGGTTGGATTCGCGCTCGTCTGAAATGTCTGGTCGTATATTAAGCCCGCTCCGGCTACCTGTGCGGTCTCATGAATTGAAGTCCCGGTGAAGAGGCCAACCATGGTCGTGCTCCCCGAGAATATCAGGTGAGATAGGTAGGGATAAATAAACATGGCTATCAGGCCAAAAACCGTGATATTAGCCACTGCATAGCTCACCTCCTCATCCTTGGCACCGATTCCCGGCGCCGTCGCCACTATCGCGGAAGCGCCACAGATGCTGGTGCCAACGGCGATTAGCGTGCCAAGGCGCTCCGGGAGCTTGAGCAGACGTGTGAAATATGTGGTGACGATAAGTCCAACCAGGATGCAGAGTATAACGATGGGCAGCCCCCAGGTACCCAGCTTCAATACATCGAAAATGCTCAACCGGATGCCCATCATGATGATTCCCAGCCTCAGGAGCTTTTTCAGACAGAAACTCAAGCCGGGTTTGAAGATGGGATGCAGCCCAATCAGATTCCTTATCAGGATGCCGGCCAGAATGGCCACTATAATATAGCTGATAACCCCTCTTTGTCCCAGAGCGGAGTTGATTAGGTTGGTAAGCTGTATTGAGGCGACAACCAGCACAACAGCCAGAGCAACCCCGGGAATGAGCGCCGGTGTTTCTCTCAACGTGCAGCCGAAGATGAGCTCTTCAATCAGGTTGGGTTTGCGTTTTACCTTGTCGCTGTCACTCATGATTTCTTATGAGCTTCATTTTGCCATCTTTGCGTTGTTCCGTATTGTAACAGAAAGGCATTTGGTGCTCAATGCTCGTGAAATCACTAATGGCGTGAGGTATCACTCCTGTTGAAGCTCAACTCGAATGCTTTCATAATAATCCAGCGATTCGGGATTCATCAGGGCGTCCCGATTTAAGACCGGGCGACCATTTATTAAATTCGTTACCGCCATTTCCACCTTTTTCATGTTGAGCGTATAAGGGATATCCGGCACTTCAATAATTTTGGCAGGGACATGCCGTGGCGAAGCGTTTTCCCGAAGCATCTTTTTGATTTTATCCTTCAGCTCCTCGGTCAGGTGGTAACCTTCAGCGAGTTTAATAAAAAGTATGACGCGCTGGTCGCCTCTCCATTCTTGACCAATAGCGAGGCTATCAGCGACTTCATTTAATTTTTCAACTTCGTTATATATTTCAGCGGTACCGATACGAACTCCCGATGGTTTTAAAACAGCATCAGAGCGGCTAAAAAAGGTTATTCCTCCGGTATCACTGTGAATCACGATATAATCCCCGTGACGCCATACATTGGGGTAAACACTGAAGTAGGTTTCTATATACTTTTCATCCTTCGGGTCATTCCAGAAGCAGAGCGGCATAGAAGGGGAGGGAGCTTCACACACCAGTTCTCCCACCTGGTCCAGCACCGCTCTACCCTTTTCATCGTAACACTTGACTTTCATTCCCAAAGCCGCCCTTTGCAATTCACCGGCATATACCGGAAGGGTGGGACTACCCTGAGCGAAACAACCGTTGATATCTGTACCCCCGGAAATGGAATTAAAATGAAGGTCTTTCTTAATCGCCTGATAGACGTATTCAAATCCATCAGGCGATAGGGCTGAGCCAGTCTGTGATATTTCCCGCAAAGATGAAAGATTAAAATCTTTACCCGGCATAAGTCCCTGGCTTTTAATAAAATTTATATAACTGGCGCTGGTTCCGAAAACGGTTATCTTTTCATCCTGTACCAGTTTCCACATAGCCGTTGCATTGGGATAATTGGGATTACCATCATACAATACTATTGTTGCCCCGACGGCCAGTGAACTGAGAAGCCAATTCCACATCATCCAGCTGCACGTTGTGATATAGAATATGACATCTTCTCGCTTTAAATCAGTGTGTAGTACCAGCTCCTTCAGGTGATTTATTAAGACCCCGCCACCTCCCTGGACAAGACACTTCGGCTTGCCGGTGGTCCCTGAGGAATACATGATAAATGCGGGGTAGTCAAAAGGCAGCTGTTCAAAATGGATGTCACGTTGACGCTTATGGGCGATAAAATCCTCATAATAAATTGAGTTGGGAATATGGCTGATACCAGAATCTCCTTCCCGGTAGCGGACCACGACAACGCTTTCCAGCGAGGGCAACCCTTTTGCGATTTCACTGACATTGGCTAGAGAATCATGTGCCTTTCCTTTATAAAAATAACCATCGACGGTAAACAGGACTTTAGGCTCAATCTGGCCGAGACGGTCCAGTGCCGCGTGTGCCCCTAGGTCAGTAGCACATGAGGACCATATCGCACCAATGCTGGTGGTAGCGAGCATGGCGACGGCGGTCTCGATTAAATTGGGCATATAGGCGGCTATCCTGTCCCCGGGTCTAATTCCCATCTCGCGAAGTGAAGCCACAAGTCGAGCTACCGCATCATAAAGTTCTGCATAGCTCATTCTCGTTGATTTCTGTGTCTCTCCCTTGAAAATAAAAGCAGGTTGGCTATCTCGGTATCTCAATAAGTTCTCGGCGAAATTCAACTTGGCGCCGGCAAACCATTTCGCCCCGGGAAACTTGCTTAAGTCGTCTACTACCTCGTTATACTGGCGGGAAGCTCTAACCTGGGTAAATTCCCAGACAGCGGCCCAGAAATCGGGGATGTTTTCGATTGACCAATCATGTAGCGCGTCATAGGAGTCGATATTAAGGCCAAATTTAGAGTTAACAAAATTGATGAATCTGGTCATGTTAGCCTGGTTTATTCGTTCTTGAGAAGGCTTCCAAAGCAATTTACCCACTGTCTTTTCTCACCTTTAGTTCATAAGATATTCTGTCCGATAATTCCTGTTTTTGGTAAGTGTATATAATAATTCCGAACATAGCAATCCGCCAGACCATTTAAATATTAGCAGAATAAATAGTTTTACAAAACAGGGATTACCTGTTATTGAACAATTGCTTGTTTTGTTACCGTGTTGAACAAATTGACAGACTTGCTATTGAAGTTCTGGTGTCGAAAAGGAATCTTCGTTTGTGGTTCTGGTATCATAGGAAACGCGTTTTTGCTAATAGGGATTATCACTGCTGCCCTAAATACGAGTATTGCTGGTTTTACACCTGTAGTCTGGATGCTACTGGCTTTTATTCTATATGTGATCATGATTTTCTCCGTAACACTTAGAATCATGACCCAGTTAGAATCTCAACGGTAGCTCATCTTAGGCATGGATAGTTTTCCTGTCCAGCGGATTTCCCAAAGGCTGCAGCTACCTGCATTCGGGTAATCAACGATGTCTTCCTCATATTCTTCTGGCTGATGAGCAAGGGGACAAGATATAGGCGAACTGAAGGAAGTCGTTAGCAACCCCGTTGGATTAGCAAAACCCCAAAAAGAAACCCCTTGTCCGGCTGATTTAGCCTCAAAACAGGGGGTTATTTTTGTCTTGGTAGCCCAAGTTGTTCAATAGATAGAACTTTTAGAGCAGAGTTTGCTTTTGTTTGATTCGTTCGAGCTAGTTGAATGAAATTGTAGCAACTGTGGTATTGGGATTGCAACCAGATTGAAGACTAGCTAAATATTAGGGCACAATAAGATGAAATGTTACCTGTGACACCTTCTGGCATGGCGGACAGATTGGTAACGATGAATCCCACTCGTGGGAATAGCTGTCCCCGGTGCCACTTCACATCGCGCCTCGTCAAAGGCTAGAGAACAATTCCAGCTATCGGCCTACGCTCAAACCAGAGCTAGGTTTCTGCTTAATAATTTGTTAACAGAAGAAACGCAAAAGGCTGGGTAAGGCTATCCAGTTGGACGGCTCACCCAGCCAATCGTTATCCGCTGATAACTAATATCTTTTTACTGGGTTCGTTTTGCGGTAACAATCTGAACAGTAGACTGGCCTATCACCACGGGGTTCAAAAGGTACTTCAGTGTCTTTGCCACACGTGGCGCATTTCACGGGAAACATCTGTCGCGGGGAGCCGTAGCTACTGGAACCACCACCGTAACTGCCGCCACCGCCCCGCTCAGACTTTCTCGCCTGGCGACATGAGGGGCAGCGCTTTGGCTCGTTGGTGTAGCCTTTGGACTGGTAGAATTCCTGCTCTTCAGCGGTGAAGTC
>Ga0180009_10005226_pt1 | contig 13982 bp, 15 predicted proteins | sample OS_PC_MetaG_FD_123537 | JGI IMG/M metagenome (GOLD analysis project Ga0180009, IMG submission 123537) | Groundwater microbial communities from the Aspo Hard Rock Laboratory (HRL) deep subsurface site, Sweden - OS_PC_MetaG | ecosystem: Environmental > Aquatic > Deep subsurface > Groundwater... | reverse complement strand
TTGCAATAAAATAATTTACTTTTTGCGCTTGTTTAAAATCATAAATTCTCAAAAAGTGTCCCACAATTACAGCATAAATTTTAACAGGAAGATATTTTTGAAAATTAGAATTTGTGAGTGGAAGCGAAATTGGCGGGTAAATAACAATAGGATCTCGTCTATAAAACCTCTTAATTCTTCCTGCAACTTCTTTAGAATTTGCAATAAAATAATTTACTTTTTGCGCTTGTTTAAAATCGTAAATTCTCAAAAAGTGTCCCACAATTACAGCGTAAATTTTAACAGGAAGATATTTTTGGAAATTAACAGAAGTATTATATCCATAAAGCCAGCGAGGCGGCGCATGACAATAGCAGACCTCGATTGGCAATTTTGGATTTTGGATTTTGGATTTTGGATTAAGGTTTTGGCGAGAGCCAAAACCTTTTGTTACATACCAACTGGCCGAAGAAATAACAACGTCATATTTTGAAAAGTAAAAACTTCCCCAAATTAATGGTGTTAAAAACCGCAATGGACTAAAAAGTCTTACCGCAAAAGGAACATATTGAAACCAAGAAGTAATTATTTTTTTACTTTTAAAATGTTTATATGCAGTTGAGTTTTTATCGCAAAATGCAGTGTAAATCGGCGCATCAGGATAAATTTCACAAAGCGCCTTAAGCACTCTTTCGGCACCTCCAAACTCTTTTATATAATCATGCACTATCGCAATTTTCATAATCTATCCATTAATAACTGTTGATTCCTTAAAAAGAAATAATGATCACCCTTAACTATCTCCAATTCTATCCCACTATGCTTTTTGGGAAAAGGAATAATATTATCATCTCTGCCAAAAATTGCTAATACTTTTAAATTAGGAACAAAAGCAATCTTTGTTTCTGAAATTCTTCGTGCCTCTCTTATCCTATTAATTGGATGCAATAAGCTAGTTTTAGAAAAATCAATAATAAGTGTAAAAATAAAAAAACCAGGATTTATAGTAAGTCCCAATAGATGGAATATCCATTTGCTAAGCCAACTAAAAAAGGAGCTGCTAGTCGTAAATCCAGCCGGAGCAAGAAGAATAACCTTTTCTATTTTTTCTGGATAAGTCTTTGCAAATTCCATAGCAACTACTGCACCTGCCGAATGCCCTATTATTATGATTTTTTCTTTAATTTCTTTATTTATAAAGCTTAATTGATTCTTATAGTTTAAAAAGTCTATTATTGGGCTAATAACTGTGCCCCTTTGAGAAAGTTTACTTAAAATATGTTTATAAAAGTAAGGGCTTAATCCCCACCCATGAAAAAATAAAAAAGTTGTATTTTTGGAATTTGTTTTCATTTTCTTTTTATCGTTCTTAGTTATTAATTCTTAATTATTAGTTATCAGTTCTTAGTTCTTAGTTAATCCAGTAATCCTAATTGTTTATTTTTATCTTTTTCTTCCTGCTTTTTATCTTTTTCTTCCGAGGCTTTAGCAGAAGCTGCTTCTCTTTGCTCTACTCTATCTTCTTTTTCCAACCTTTCCAAAAGACTTCTAAACCCATGTTCTCTAAAAAACTCCGTTAGCTCTTTTTTGTCTATTTTATTAACTTTTGCCTTTTTTAAATCCAATTTAATGGGCGCATCAAGAACAATTTGGGCAAGTTTTTTTGCAATGCCTGCTGCTTCTGCTCCTTCTGCCAATTTTTGTGCCTGCCCCTGCGAAATCTCACCTAAGTTTTTATAAACATTTTCCAAGTTTCCATACTTTTGCAACAAACTACTGGCTGTTTTTTGCCCAATTCCTGCTACTCCGGGATAATTATCCGAAGAATCACCTCTTAAAGCTTTATAATCTACAAATTGCTCTGGTTTTAATCCATATTTTTCCTCAACTGCATTGCTATCGAACAAAATCATTTTGGTCATACCAATAATCGGTGCCAAAACTTTAACTTTATGATTAACAAGCTGAAGAAGATCGCGATCTCCGGATAAAATGATTACTTGAACATCTTCTTTATTATCCTCCACTGCCTGAACAGACAAAGTACCTATTAAATCATCTGCCTCGTATCCATCTACTTCAAAGATCGGCACATTTGCCCTTTCCAATCCTTCGTGAACCATTGTTATTTGTGGCACTAAGTCATTATCCATAGAGGGACGCTGAGCCTGATAACCAACATAAAGTTCTTGCCTAAAGGTTGGTTTTGGTCTATCAAAACAAACAACAAGGTAATCCGGTCGTAGATCAGCTTTAATTTTTAAGATCATCGAAAAAAATCCGTAAACCGCGTTTGCAAGTATTCCATCTTTATTTGTTAGTGGGGGCAAGGCGTGAAACGCACGGTGTAAAATTGCGTTTCCATCAACTAGAATCATCTTTTCCATAATGGGATTATACCATTAAAGTCGAGGTTAAAATGTTAAAAACTATTCCAAAAGCTTAAGATAAACAAATGCAACGGCAATAGCAGCTATTGGAATTGTTATTAAAAGCCCTACTCCAAGCAAAAGAGCGCCTAAGATATTTAAAACAGCCAGTAACAAACCAAACAAAAATAAATTCCATGCCTGTCCAGAGGTCATATTCCAGCTTTTTTTAATTGATTCCATTACTCTTGTTTTTTTATCTATTACAAGATATGGCGCAAACTGCAATCTTAACGCAAGAATAATTCCCGGAATAATAAAAAGAATAAATCCAAATACTATAATAATTCCAGAAAGAATTACGGTAAGCAGATAACGAATAAATGGCTTGTCGTAAAAAAGGTCTACCACAGCAGGCATTTCCCCTTTTGCAAATTTAATCGAAACCTTAATAAGCCCAATTTGGACAATTATGCCAATTATTGTAAAAAGAAGGGAGATAGCTAGCTTTGCTAAACCTGCAGAAAAAGAGTTATTTTGTAAAAAAGGCAATTCCTGAAGAAACGGTTGAAGTGTATTTATTCCAACTACTATTAAGGTTATTAAAACAACCAGCCAAAAATGCTTTTTTACTTTTTTATACCCAAATTTAATTGCTTCTTTTTTGGAAAACTTAACCATAAATTTACTATTTCATAGAAGAAGTAACGTGTCAAATTACTTGGTTTTTACAGAGGCAAGAGTTTTTTTAAGTCCTACTAGCTTAAAAAATCCCTCGGCTTCGATAGTTTCTTTTTTTAGAAGTTCTTTTGCCAAAACATCTAATTTTTTTCGAAGCTTTAGTAAAACATCAGATGCTCTTTTGTAGCCAAAATCTGTAATTTTTTTAACCTCGTCGTCTATTTTGGATGCCATTGCTGGAGAAAGATTAACTCGCTCATAAGGATTTCTCCTGTTTCCGCCGGGTTCTAAATTAATTGGCCCAAGGCTACTCATTCCATATTCCATAACCATCATGCGGGCAAGCTCTGTTGCTCTTTCTATGTCGTTAGATGCACCGGTTGTCATCTCTTTAAATACAAGCTGTTCTGCTGCCCTTCCTCCGAGCATTACGGAAATTTGCTCCATTAAATAAGTTTTTGTTTCGTGGACTTTTTCTGTTGGCTCCATCATTGTATGTCCAAGCGATAGTCCACGAGAAACGATTGAAATTCTGTGTATTGGATCCATGTGTGGCATAAACCAAGAGACTATGGCATGCCCTGCTTCGTGATATGCAGTCATTTTTTTATCCTCGTCCGATTGAAGTCTCTTTTTTTCTGGACCTAGTTTTACTTTTGTTGCCGCTTCCTCTAGGTCGCTCATGTCGATTTCTTTTTTAGAAAACCTAGCTGCTAAAATTGCCGCTTCGTTAAGCATGTTTTCTAGATCTGCTCCAGAAAAACCAACTGTTCGCTTTGCGATTCTATCCCAGCTAACATCTTTTTTAAACGGTTTACCTCGTGCATGAATAGAAAGAATCGATTTTCGTCCGTTTACATCCGGAAATTCCAAAACCACTCTTCTATCAAATCTTCCTGGTCTTATTAATGCTGGATCTAAAATATCAGGCCTATTGGTTGCTGCAACAACAACCACTTGCTCGTTTGGAGTGAAACCATCCATTTCTACTAAAATTTGGTTTAATGTTTGCTCGCGCTCATCATGTCCACCCATTAGTCCAGATCCTCTTTGCCTTCCAATTGCATCTACCTCATCTATAAAAATAATGGAAGGCTGGGCTTTCTTAGCATTATTGAATAAGTCTCGTACTCTACTTGCTCCAATTCCAACCAACATTTCCATAAACTCCGATCCTGCCATGGAAAAGAAAGGAACGCCTGCTTCCCCTGCTGTTGCTCTGGCCAAAAGAGTTTTTCCTGTTCCTGCTGGCCCAACCATTAAAACCCCTTTTGGAGCTCTTGCCCCCATTGCTCTATATTTACCAGGGTTTTTAAGAAAATCCACTATTTCAGTCAGCTCTTGTTTTGCCTCGTCTACTCCCGCTACATCATCAAAAGTAATTCCTGGCGTATCTTTGCTAAAAAGCTTTGCCTTAGACTTTCCAAAGGAAAAAATATTTTCTTGTGCTCCTCTTGCCTGTCTAAAAATAAAGTAGAAAAATCCAACCATTAATATTACAGGCAAGATTGTTCCCAAAATTCCAACCCAATTATTTAAAGCTGTTTCGTCTTTAATAATAATTTGCGTCTTGTTGGGAGAAATTCCAGAATCATTTAAGATTTGGTAAACATTAGATCCTGGCTCTTTAAAAGTTTCCGTAACCTTATCTCCTTTTTCGTAAACTGTTAATTTGTTTCCAGAAATTTCTATTTTTTCTATTTTTCCTTGTTTTATATTTTGTAAAAGCTTAGAAAGGGGAATTTTTTCTTTATCGTTAAAGGGGGAAGGCTGACTAAAACCCATAAACGTAAAGGCTAAAAATAAAAATAAGAATAAGTAGATTAAAACGTTTTTCCAGGAAGCCTTTACTTTTGGTTTTCTTGATGTTCTTCTTTTTCCATTTGCCATAACAGTGTATTATTTTAACATACTCAAGGCTGATTTACTAGAAGCTATAAAGGCAGACCGACTAGTTCTTTAACTTTCTTAAGTGTTTCTTCGGATTTGGATTTAGAAAACTCCAGCCCCTCTTTTAAAACACCGCTTAAATAACCCTCGTCTTCTTTTATCTCCTTGTACTTTTTTTGAATTTCTAAAATTTGTGGAACTACTAAATCCGCAAGCTCTTGCTTAAAAACTCCATAATTTTTTCCTTGGGTTTTTTGAATAGCCTTATTAAACGTACATTTTGCAAACGCTGCATAAATAGTAAGTAAATTTTGCACTGCGCCATTTCCCCGCTCGTGTACTTTTGCCGAAATAAAAGGTTCGGAATCCGTAACTGCTTTTTTAATTTTTTCGCGGATTTGATCCTCACCATCCAAAAGGTTAATTGTTCCAAGTGGATCTGTGTCGGATTTACTCATTTTGTTATTTGGATTTTGCAAACTCATAATTCTACCAGTCTCCTTTTGAATCATAGGATTTGGCAGTTTAAAAACTTCTCCGTACTTGTTATTGAACTTTTCTGCCAAATCCCTTGCAAGCTCTATGTGCTGTTTTTGATCTTGCCCAACAGGCACTTCGTCCGTACCATACAAAAGAATGTCTGCTGCCATTAAAACCGGATAGTCAAATAGACCAACTGTTGTCCCTTCTTTTTGCTTTCCGCTTTTATCTTTATATTGAGTCATGCGTTCTAGTTGCCCAATTGAGGTAATACAATTTAAAATCCAAGCTAAATATGGGTGGTCGGGGTTTTGAGATTGAATAAAAATATGCGATTTTTTAGGATCTATTCCGCATGCCAAATACAAAGCTGTGACTTCGTAAATCTTCTTTTTTAATATTTTTGGGTCTTGAGGTACGGTAATTGCATGCAAATCTACAATGCAAAAGATAGAATCGTATTCATCCTGCATTTTCTCCCATTGCGAAAGTGCACCGATATAATTACCGATATGTAAATTCCCACTTGGTTGAATCCCCGAAAAAACCACCTTTTTCATACTTCTGATATTATCACACCAACCACTCTTTTTTCATCTTTTCAAATTTATTTTCTAAAATTGACTGGCGGATTTTTTTTGTTAGATTAATTAAGAAATATGTATTGTGGTAGCTTGCCAGATGGTACGCTAAAAGCTCTTTTGCTCTAAAAAGATGATTAATATAGCCTCGTGTATAGTTTTTGCAAACCTTACAATTACAATTCTTATCAAGGGGTAGCTTTGATGTTACCCATTTTGCTTTAGTAATATCGAATCTAAATTTATTCTTTTTATTTCCCTCGCTTGGAGAAACAAAAATAACCCCTGTTCTACCAAGTCTAGTTGGAATAACACAGTCAAAAGTATCTATTCCACGTTCAATTATTTCGAAAATATCATCCACTTCCCCCACTCCTAGTAAATGTCTAGGCTTACTTTTGGAAAGATGCGGAACAACCCAGTCCAAAACTTTTAACATTTCTTTCTTGCTTTCCCCAACTGCAACCCCACCAATTGCAATTGCTTCAAAATCAAGAGCAGAAATAAATTTAGCCGACTCTATTCGTAAATCTTTATATATACCACCCTGGACAATTCCATATAAAGCTTGCTCATTTTTTGTTTTTTTGTGCTGACTCAGGCTTCTCTTTGCCCACCTATGAGTACGATCTACTGCCCTTTTTACATGGCTATGTGTTGCGGGGTGTGGAGGGCAATCATCAAAAGAAAGAATTAAGTCCGCTCCTAATTTTTGCTGAATTTTTATTGATTCTTCTGGAGTAAAATAGTGCACAGATCCGTCTATGTGAGAGTGAAGCTTTACTCCATCTTCGGTAATTCTTACCAGCTCTGCTTCTCCCTCGCCTGCTCCTCTTTTTTTATCTGTCTTTGCCAAGGAAAAGACTTGAAAACCACCACTGTCGGTAATCGTTAGTCCGTTCCAAGACATAAATCTAGATAAACCACCCATTTTTTTAACAACATCTTCTCCGGGGCGCAAGTGAAGATGGTAAGTATTGCCAAACAAAAGCTCTACGCCAATTTCCCGAAGATCTTCTCCGCTTAATGCTTTAACTGTAGCCTGAGTTCCAACAGGAGTAAAACATGGAGTATTAATTACTCCATGAGGAGTAGATAACTGCCCAACCCTTGCGGATGATTTACTATCAGTTTTTAAAACTTTGAAGGAAAATTTTGCATTTTGAATTTTCATTTTGCATTTTGAATTTTAAACTTTGAATTTAATCTAAACACTTCTTGCTTAAATTGCTCTCCCCGCTCTTTATAATTTTTAAACATTCCAAAGCTGGCACAAGCAGGGGTTAATAAAACAACATTTTCAGGCTTAGCAATTTTTGAAGCTGCTGCAACAATTTGGCTCATTGTCTTTGCCCCTTCAACCAGAATTATTCTAACATCCTTAATTTCTGGTTTTATTTTTTCCCATTCCTGCCCAATTCCAATAATTGCCTTTATGTTCCCGGCATTGGAAATTACCTCTCCTAATTCTTTGAAATCACTGTTTTTACTAGACCCTCCTAAAATTAAAATTTCTGGCTCTTTAAATGCTTTTATTGCTGCAATTGCAGTCTCGGGCGTCGTAGAAAAAGAATCATCGTAATATTTAACATCTTCCACAATACTTACCAGCTCTAACCTATGCTCTAGTCCTTTAAACGTTTTAAGTACAGAAACAATCTTAGGCACGGAGACGCCAAGAATTTTTGACGCAATAATTGCTGCGCTTACATTTTCCAAGTTATGTTCTCCTTTTAGTAGAATGTCTTTACAATCTATAACAAACTCTTCTTTCCCGTTTTCCCGAAACCAAATAGTTTTATTTTTTATAAAAACTGCCTCGCTTAGAACTTGGTTTTCTCTACTTATTTTATATACTTTTCCATCTGTTAAAATATCTGATTCGTTGCTTGCTGGATAGTCGTAATTTAAAATTGCATAGTCAGAAGACTTTTGAAATCTAACTAAATTTCTTTTTGCCTCTACGTATTCTTCCATATTTTCGTGGTAGTTTAAATGCTCCGGAACCGTCATTAGCATTATTGCAATATTAGGGCTTTTTTCTAAGTCCATAAGCTGAAAACTAGAGAGTTCTAAAATAGTAATTGATTGAGGATTTAAATTGTCCAAAAACTCAAGAGGAGGAAGCCCTATGTTACCACCTAAGTATACATCTTTCTCTGCATTCTTTAAAATTTCATATAAAAGTGCCGAAGTTGTGCCTTTTCCCTTTGTACCGGTAATTCCAACTATCTTACAAGGACAAAGATCAAAAAAAAGCTTAGTTTGAGAAGTAATAATTTGACTTTGGGCTTTTGACTTTGGGCTTTTGACTTTATCTAATCTTACTCCCGGGCTCCTAACTACCAAATCAAAATTGTTTAATTTTTCAAGATAATTCTCTCCTCCGTAAAAATCTATCCCTAGTTTTTCTAATGCTTTTAAGTACGTCGTTTCAATTTTAGATTTTTCTCTTTTATCAAAAACTGAAACCTTAGCTCCCCTTCCAGCTAGAAACCTGGCAGAAGAAAGACCTTCTATTCCAAGTCCAAGCACTGCAACCTTTTTACCCCTCATAGCTTTAGCGTCGTGGGGATTGTTTTTGAAATCTAATTTCATAAGCTCAAATTATAAACTTTATTTGTATTTAAGTCTAATAAGTCTTTAAGCGCCTTTTTAAATTTTACTTCATTTCCAGTTGTATAGAAATAATCATCGGATTTTAAATTTCCCAACAGATTTTCCTTTGTTAAAACTTCTTTTGTGCGCCTGGAAACAGCGCCTCCAGAATCTACAATTGCAACTTTCGGTCCCATTATAACCTCTATTTTATCTCTTAAGAATGGGTAATGCGTGCATCCCAAAGCCAATGCATCCACCCCTTTTTCCCTTAAGGGGGTTAATGATTCATGTAAAATCCTATCAATTTTTAAATTATTTAAATTACCCTCTTCTACTAAATCTTCCAAACCTGTTCCACCAACTTTATAAACAGTAGTTTTGCCAGCAAACTTTTCTATTAAATCAGAAAGATACTGACTCTTAGCAGTTGCTGGAGTAGAAAAAACAGCTGTTTTCCCACCGCTAGTTAAATTTGAGATTGTTTTTATGACAGGAACCGTGCCAATAATAGGAATTTTGTATTTTAGGCGTAAAAAATCGATGGAATAAACCGTTGAAGTGTTACAAGCAATTACAATTGCCTTAACTTTTTTTTGATTAACCAGAAAACTAACAATTTTATCTGCATAAGAAATCAGTTGCTCTTTTGTTTTGCCTCCATAAGGCACATTTTTCTGATCTGCAACAAAGATAAAAATTTCGTTTGGGAGAAGTTTTTTTAGCTCCCTTAGTATACTTAACCCCCCAACTCCCGAATCAAAAACACCAATCGGACGATTATTCATAGAAGAAAACTGATTGCTAGTTGCTGTTGGCTAATCACTAGCTTCGTACCAACGGCAGGATTCGAACCTGCGACATGACGCTTATGAAACGTCCGCTCTACCCCTGAGCTACGCTGGCATAATCAATATTTTACCACAGAAGTGATTAAAATTCTGGGTAATCCTGCCACAACCATGGACCTTCACGTCGAGCAGTTATAAATGATTGGTAAAGAGAATCGCCTAATGTTCTTGGGTCAAAGGAGGGAAATTTGTCAATTGTAAAACCAGGTTGTTTTAACATTCCTCCGAATAATTCTGTTAAATCTTCATCAACTAATACATCCAATCCTCTCTCATGTGCCCTTCGCGCTAATCTTTCAACGCAGTCCCATAAGTGAAACCCAGCAATTCTTACTGTCTTTATTTCTGAAATCTGGTTTAATATATGATCGGGATCGGGGTATAGAAACTCACCATTTGACTGTTTTGTCGTGTGCGTTTCAAAATCCATCCCTGCCTCAATAATCCTATCGGGTGGCTGAACGTCAACAGTATCAGATATTGCATGTCCATCAAATATAACATAGTTTATTCCAAACCCTTTTTTTCTATACTGCAAATTAATGCATTCATTCAAAGTACCTTTGTATTTTTCTCTATAAACCTCTGTGCCTCCTTTTTCAAACCAACCGTGGTTTTTTACTTCATGGTCTATATATTCTGGAATTGGGTATAAAAAAACAAATTCTTTCATAGAGTTGTTTATTGTATCATTTTTAGTTGACCGAGGCTAAGCCAAATGTTATACTACACATTACGCGCGGGATAGTGTACGGTGCACATGAGGCTCAAATTGGGCTCCGCTGTTAGAAATAATAGACGGTTAATCTGGCTATATCGGTGAAACCCTATCCACTGGCTGGCAAAGGGCAATACCGAGGGAAGTTTGCTTTTTTTTGCAAACCCCGTAGAGACTACACGCCGGACATCCTAAAAACATTTGCAGGATGATGATATAGTCCGACACTTCTGGTAACAGGAGAAACAGATGCATAATCTCATAGGCTAGGTTCAACTCCTAGTCCCGCAACATCGCAATTTAGATTGATATAGCAAGTTAAACTAAAACCCGAACTCCCCTGATGATACAAATCTATTATGCTCTTAATTCTTGATTCATTTTTTCACTTATGAACATTTTCATTAAAGACTGATAAGGAATGTCTTTTTTGTTTGCAATTTCTTTAATGCGAGCAAGTAGATAGGACGGCAACCTTAACGAGATTGATTCAGTTGATGGTTTTAAATTAGAAAAGATTATATTCTCGGCTTTTGACCAATCAACATAGTTAGTTGAATCGTGACTTGCCCAAAATTCTCTTTCTTCGTTTTCATTTTTAAAATCAGGGATTTGTTTAAGCTTTTTCATATTTCACCTCCTCATTTTTATTCATATCTCTTATTGAAATTATTCTTATTCTATTTTCTCTAATTGTAAATGATAAGAATACTTTTCTCTGTTTACTTGTTTTACCTAAGGCTTGAAATCTCTGCTCCCTTAAAGAATGTTTTTTGTCCTCAACAACAATAAAAGGTTTGTTAAAAAATACTTCTTCTGTCTCTTGGCTTGAAACTTCATGTTTTTTAAGATTTTTATCAATATTTCCCTTGTCCCATTCGAAAGCAATAACCTTAGGCAAAATCTTAATCACAATAAAAGTATATTACAGAAATATACATCTGTCAAGTACTAATGATATTTGAGGCTTCTAAAATCCCAAGCCTCTCTCATAGACGATGTTAGAACACTGCTTGGATTTTATTATAAATCAGGTATAAAAATAGGGGTTGTTTGGGAGAGGAAGATGGTGCGTATTTCTTCCAATCCCCGTAACATAGGTTTTTTAGCTTCATTATTGATAAGTTTCTACTGGCTCAACAGTTCTTAAGGATAATATAGGGCGTTTTTGCTTAAAAGATCAAGTACAAAGGTTTAAGAATATGAAATTGATATATTGACAAAGTGCTCATTTTAATGTACATTCATAATATGACACAAACAATACCAGTAACGGAGGCTAGAAGAAAGCTCTTGAGTCTTGTAGACGAGATAAATGATGCATACACAAGAGTAGATTTAACTAAAAACGGTAGAGTTAAAGCCACTTTAGTTTCTCCCGACTATCTTGATTCCCTAGAAGAAACAATTTATAGCCTTAAGAGCTCTCTCCCAGACATTAAGCTTGCTGAAAAAGAATTAAAACAAGGTAAGTTTCTAACATTAGAGGAAGTTAAAAAGAAATATAACATAAAACAATAATTTCAAATGTCAGCCAAAAACCTACGATTAGCTCAAGGCGTTGATAAAAACATAGCAAAACTTCCAAAACATATCCAGACAAAAATATTTTCATCCTTTGATAAGATTATGCAAAATCCAGTTTCTGGTATTAAATTACATGGAGAGCTTAAGAATTATTATAAATTTAGAGTCGGAGATTACCGCATAGTATATAGCTTTAATGTAAAAGAAAGTTTAATACAAATAGTTAAAATAGAGCACCGTCAAGGAGTATATAAATAGTTTCAAACTCTATCACTCGGAGTAAATGCCTCTTACAAGAATAGACTTTTTAGTCTAAGTCTGGTGTAAATATAGGCGTAGTTTGAGAGAGGAAGAAGATGCGTATTTCTTCCAATCCCCGCAACATTTCGACTCACCTTGCCCGCTCAGTGCAAACGCACACGAATAGGGTAAGTTTTTGTTATAAGGAAGAATTCTGTACAGCAAATAATCTCCCAATTGCCTGAATGGTAAATCCATCGGATGTTTCACTTAAAAGACTTGCATGAAAAAATCTTATTCCTTCAGGCTTTATTTTTTCATTTAAAAATTTAATTTTCTCTTGTAGCTCTGGTGTAAATTTATAAACTCGGAAACGTGGGTTTTCCGATTCTCTTCTTAATTCAACCTCATCAGGTTCTATTTTAACTCCAAAAAGTCTTACCCCCTCACCTTTGTTGGGATTAGCTTGAAAAAAAGCAGTATTTGGATTTATTGGTTTTCCTGCTAACGGCTCCACTCTTTCGGCAAGCGGCCTTATAACACCTGTTTCTTCCTGAAATTCCCTCATTGCGGTTTCTTCGTGGGTTTCCTGCGGCAAGGAAAATCCTCGTGGAACTTCTGCAACAAACCTCCCTGTTAAGCTTCTTTTTTGACTATTAGCTCCAACGTACAATTCCCCATCAACCCTTAAATAAGGAACAATTACAGAACCCCCCCTTTGGCTCTCTAATTTTCCACTGATCATATCCATCCGGTCCTTGACCCCATGAAACTTCTACTCCCATTCTTGCTTGGGTAGAATTAAAACTAGAAGCTTCCAAAGGAGTTGTTTCCCCTTCTGAAGTGGTTGTTTCGTGTTTCCAACCTGCATTGGGAATGTCTAAAACTGGCTTAAAAAAACTATCGGCTTCTATCACGAGAGGCATCCTAGCATATAAAGCAATATGTGTCAAAAAAAATAAAGATACCAAAAAAAGCCTTTCTGGTATAATTAGCTTCAATGACAAAAGAACACCCTATGAGTCAAGAAAACCAGCAAGAAATAGAAGCCGTTATCCAGGCTTTGACTTCTGGATTAAAAGGCACATATAAACTTCATGAAGGTCTAGGAGAATCTGGAACTACGAACTTTCAGGAAAATCAGTTTGGAGAAACGACCTTAACCATGGATTTACAATCGGAAGAGGAAATAATTAATGGTCTTAAAAAAACAAATTTACCCATGAGTGTTTTTGCCGAAGAACACGGGAGTTTTTTTGTTAACGGAGCAAATCCACAATATGTAGTTGCACTTGATGGACTAGATGGCTCAAGTGAGTATAAAGAAAGACGAGGCAAATCCATGTACGGAACGCTTGCCTGTGTTTTAAAAGGAAATAATCCAACTTACGATGATTACATTGTAGCTGGTGTTATGATTCATTCTCCGAAACCCAATTTACTTCTTGCTATAAAAGGGCAAGGAGTTTTTTCAATTGTTTTAAGCTCTGGAGAAAAAAAGCAGATTGGCATAGATACTACTAGGCATTTTTCCCGACAAACAATAATCGATCTAGATATAAATTGGCAACTCTATAGGCAGTTATTTGATGAAAATAGTTCTCTTTTTCCAAACATGCAATGTCCATTTTTTTCGGAAGCAGCTCGACTAGCTCTTTTTGCCAAAGGCAAAATAGACCTGGGCCTAGAATGGACAAGAAAACAAAACTTAGAACAACCCACAATGTATGCTTTTGTTAAAGAACTTGGCGGAGTAATGACATCAGCCGACGGAACTCCAATAAGCAATAAACCATATAAAACATATGGACAAGGTATTCACGTTCCTTTAATAGTTGCCCCAAATCAAGAAATGGCAATTGAAGTTTCAAAAAGATTTAATTTACGCAAGTTCTAGAAACGATCGCCCCCCCATAAGGTTTAATCAGGTACAGTGCACTTCCTGAGATGTGATGAGGGGAGGTGAATTTATGCATCATACAAAGATTACGCAAAAAGAACAAGAACTCATTAGTCAATGGAAGAAGGAAACAATTGCAAACAAGGAAATAGCAAGAAGACTTAGTCG
>Ga0180009_10005225_pt1 | contig 13982 bp, 12 predicted proteins | sample OS_PC_MetaG_FD_123537 | JGI IMG/M metagenome (GOLD analysis project Ga0180009, IMG submission 123537) | Groundwater microbial communities from the Aspo Hard Rock Laboratory (HRL) deep subsurface site, Sweden - OS_PC_MetaG | ecosystem: Environmental > Aquatic > Deep subsurface > Groundwater... | reverse complement strand
GTCCGCTTCGTCCAGGACCAGAATTTCCACGCCGGAAACGTCCAGGGTGCCGCGGTTGAGGTGGTCCAGAAGGCGTCCGGGGCAGCCGACGACCACGTCCACGCCCCGTCTCATCCGGAGCATTTGGGGATTGATGCTGACGCCGCCGTACACGGTCATGCTCCGGGTGCGGGTGTGGCGGCCCAGGGATTCCACCGCCTGGTGAATCTGTTCGGCCAGTTCGCGCGTCGGGGCGACGACCAGGGCCCGGGGACGCCCCTTGTTGCCCTCCATCAAGCGATGGAGAATGGGCAGGACAAAGGCGGCCGTCTTGCCGGAACCGGTTTCGGCCAGGCCCATGACGTCGCGGCCTTCCATGACCGGGCCGATGGCCTTGACCTGTATCGGGGTCGGGGTGTCATACCCCTCGGATTCGACGCCGGCCTGGACCCGGCTGTGAAGGTTGAATGATTTGAAGTTCATGAATGCTCTCTTTCCATGGTTCTCAAAGCGCGTATTTTCGGATGCAGACTCCGGCGTCTTCAAGTGTCGAGTGTTGATTGGCCTCCGGATCGCTGCCGCGTCCTGAGGCCGTACGGATATAACGATCCGACTGCGTTGTGTATTAGCAAAATTTATAACGAAAGAGTGTAGGATCGACGGAGGGTTGCCGTGACTTGCACCGTTGGCGCTAAATTTTGCCCGTATGCAGGGCTTTAGCCCGACATTACGTAACAGGTATATCCTAGCCCAGGAGAAAATGCAAGCCCAATTCCGGAATTAAATATCTTCCAGGCCCTGCTCCGAGGGCAGCACCATGGGAAAGCGAACCGGTTTTGGCCCCGGCCCACCCCCGGCCTTCCCGGACAGCCAAGTCCCGTCGCGGGCTTCAAAAAGCATTGACAATATCCTTCGTCCTGATTACTAAAAGAAGGGATATTGAGGCAGATCGCCAATTTTTTCATGAATTCCAGCGAACTATGAAATTGAAAACCATAGGGAGAGCCGAATGAAAAAGACGATTACGATCCTGGTCTTTATTTTAGTGGCCGCCGCGGCGTTGTATTTCGGCTTGCGCGGACCCGAGGCCCCGGAGACGATCCGGATCGGGGTGGCCGGGGCCCATTCCGGGGACCTGGCCTCGTATGGGATTTCGGCCTTGCGGGGCGCGGAGTACGTCGTCAGGCAGATCAACGATCGGGGCGGCATATTGGGCAAGCAGATCGAGCTGGTCAAGGAGGACGACCTGTGCAAGCCGGAAGTGGCCACCAATTCGGCCACCAAGCTGGTTTCCGAAGGCATCCGGGTTGTCATGGGCCACATCTGCAGCGGGGCGACCCGAACGGCCCTGGGAATCTACAAGCCGGCCAAGGTGCTGGTCATGTCGCCTTCGGCCACCAACCCGCCCTTGACTCAGAGCGGGGAATATCCGAACTTCTTCCGGACCATCGCCTCGGACGACGCCCAGGCCCGGCTGGAGGTGGATTTCGCCAAAAAGCGGGGCTGGACCCGGATCGCGGTCCTGCACGACAAGGGGGATTACGGCAAGGGCCTGGCCGAGTACGCCAAGGGCTTCATCGAGCAGGACCCGGACCTCGAACTGGCGCTCTACGAGGGCATTACGCCGGGCGGGGTCGATTACTCGGCGGTCGTAACCAAGTTGGACCAGGCCGGAGCCCAGGCCGTCATTTTCGGGGGCTATCACCCCGAGGCCTCGAAACTGGTCTCTCAGATGCGCAAGAAAAAGATGGAGACGGTCTTCATTTCAGACGACGGAGTCAAGGACGACACCTTCATCAAGGTGGCCGGCGAGTTCGCCGACGGGGTCTACGCCACCGGGCCCAAGGATGTTTCCACGAACCCGAGAGCCGTCGAGGCGACCCGGGCCCACCGGGAAACCTACAAGTCCGATCCCGGCGCGTTTTATCTGAACGCCTGCGCGGCCACGACCGCCCTGCTCAACGCCATCGAGCGGGCCGGCGGGACCGGCGACTTCGACGCCCTGGCCAAGGTCCTGCGAACCGAGTCGGTCGAGACCACCCTGGGCCGCATCCGGTTCGACGAGCGAGGGGACGCCATCGGCGTGGGCTTTTCCGTTTATCAGGTCCGGAACGGGGCCTACGCCGAGGTCCGGTAAACCGAGTCCGGCGGGCTTCAAACACGGGGCGGACGGCCCGGGTCGTCGTCTTATAGGAACTCGATGGATTATTTCCTCAAGCTTTTCCTGGGCGGGCTGACCAAGGGCAGTATCTACGCGCTGATCGCCCTGGGCTACACCATGGTCTACGGGATCATTCAGCTCATCAACTTCGCTCACGGCGAGATATACATGATCGGGGCCTTTACCGCCTTGATCGCGGCTTCGGTCCTCGGGTTCCTGGGGTTCAGCCAGCTGGCCATCCTGGTCCTGGCCTCGCTGGTCGCGGTGATCTACTCGGCGGCCTACGGCTTGACCGTGGAAAAGGTCGCCTACAAACCCTTGCGCCAAGCCCCCCGGCTTTCGCCCCTGATCAGCGCCATCGGCATGTCCATCTTCCTTCAGAATTACGTCTTCCTGGCCCAGACCTCGGACTTCCTTCCTTTTCCCGCCCTGATACCGGAATTCGATTTCTGGGCGCCTTACGCCCACATCATTTCCTCGGTCGAACTGGCCATCATCCTGACCACGGCCGCGATCATGGTCGTCCTGACCCTGCTCATCAAGTTCACCCGGATGGGCAAGGCCATGCGGGCCACGGCCCAGGACAAGGAAATGGCCATGCTGGTGGGCGTGGACGTCGATCGGGTCATATCGATCACCTTTATCATCGGTTCGAGCCTGGCCGCGGTGGGCGGCGTGCTGATCGCCTCCCGCGTGGGGCAGATCAACTTCTATATCGGCTTTATCGCCGGCATCAAAGCCTTTACCGCGGCCGTCCTGGGCGGCATCGGCAGCATTCCGGGCGCGGTGCTCGGGGCCCTGGTCCTGGGCTGGACCGAAAGCTTTGCCACCGGGTACGTCTCTTCCGATTATGAAGACGTATTCGCCTTCTGCCTCCTGGTCTTCATTCTCATTTTCAAGCCGGCCGGCATCCTCGGCCGTCCGGACGCCCAAAAGGTCTGACCCGGGATGCCTCGCGATCACCACCCTTTTCCCTGGGCCGAGATCAAACGCTCCCTTCTGGTTTCCCTCTGGTTCATGTTTCTGACCTTCCCCGTCATGGTCATCCGGGTCAATACCGTGGAGCGGACCGTGGAGTGGCGCTGGAACAACATGGTCCTGGTGGGAGCGGGCAGTTTCGCCCTGTCCTTTGTCTGGCGCTGGCTCATGGCCCGGCGGGAGGCGGGCCGGGTCCGGGCCGAGCGGGGAGAGCAGGGGGCGGAAACCTGGACCATGCGAATTCAGGGCCTCCGGGAACTCCGTTTACCGGGTCTATTGGCAGGGGCCCTGTTCATTGCCGCTTTTCCTTTCATTTTTTCAACCTATCAGGTCAACATCATGATCACGGCCCTGATGTACGTCGTGCTGGGGCTGGGCCTGAATATCGTCGTGGGCGTGGCCGGCCTGCTGGACCTGGGCTACGTGGCCTTTTACGCCGTGGGGGCTTACGGATACGCCCTGCTCAACCATCATTACGGCCTGGGGTTCTGGGCGGCCCTGCCCCTGGGCGCGGCCCTGGGCGCTGTGTTCGGGATTCTACTGGGCTTTCCGGTGCTGCGGTTGCGGGGGGACTATCTGGCTATCGTCACCCTGGGTTTCGGCGAAATCATCCGCCTGATCCTCGAGAACTGGAACGCGTTTTCCTTCGGACCCAGCGGCATCGCCCATATCGACCGCCCCGGCCTGTTCGGGTTGAACCTGGACCTGGACTGGACCATGAAGTACCTGTTTTTCATCATGATCGCCCTGGTCCTGTTCACGGTCTTCGTGGTCGACCGGCTCCAGAACTCGAGGATCGGCCGGGCCTGGCTGGCCTTGCGCGAGGACGAACTGGCCTGCCAGGCCATGGGCATCGACAAGACCCGGACCAAACTGACCGCCTTTGCCCTGGGGGCGACCTGGGCGGGCATGATCGGGGTCGTCTTCGCGGCCAAGACCACATTCGTCAACCCGGCCAGCTTCACCTTCATGGAATCGGCCATCATCCTGTCCATCGTCGTCCTGGGCGGCATGGGGTCGATCCTGGGCGTGATCATCGCCGCCTTTGTCCTCATGCTGCTCCCGGAATACCTGCGGGCCTTTTCCGAATACCGGATGCTGCTTTTCGGGGCCAGCATGGTCCTGGTCATGGTCTTCAGACCCCAGGGACTGATCACCCGGGTCCGCCGGCGATACGAATATCCCCTTCCGCAAGGCCTGCCGGACCGAAGGGGGGCCGATGACCCTGCTTGAAGTGAGCCGTCTGAGCTTGCGATTCGGCGGGATTCAGGCCCTGGACCGGGTGGATTTCGAGGTGAACCCGGCTGAGATCGTGTCCCTGATCGGTCCGAACGGGGCGGGCAAGACCACGGTCTTCAACTGCCTGACCGGCATGTACGTCCCCAGGGGCGGAGATATGATCCTGACGCCCTCCAAGGGCCCACCCCGGCGGCTCAACGGCCTCAAACCGAACCAGGTCACCGAACTGGGCCTGGCCCGGACCTTCCAGAACATTCGCTTGTTTCCCAGTCTGACCGTACTGGAAAACGTGATGATCGGCCGTCACTGCCGCACGTCGGCCGGCGTGCTGGGGGCCGTACTGCGGGGCCGGGGGACCCGGGCCGAGGAAAACGAGATACTGGCCCGCAGTTACGATCTCCTGCTCCGCTTCGATCTGGACCGACAGGCCAACGACATGGCCCGAAATCTGCCCTACGGGGCCCAGAGGCGCCTGGAGATCGTCCGGGCCCTGGCCACCGAGCCTGCGCTGCTCTTGCTCGACGAGCCGGCCGCCGGACTCAATACCATGGAAACCCAGATACTCGACGATCTCATCACCCGCATCCGGGACGAGAGCGGTGTGGCCGTTCTGCTGATCGAACACGACATGAGCCTGGTCATGAGTCTGTCGGACCGAATTTACGTCATGGACTACGGCCGGATGATCGCCGGGGGCCGGCCCGAGGAGGTGCGTGACGATCCGGCGGTAATCAAGGCGTATCTGGGCGAGGCGGCCGATGCTCCGCCTGCGTGACCTACATACCTGTTACGGCCGGATCGAGGTCCTCAAGGGCATCGACTTCGAGATCGCGGCCGGAGAGATCATCACCCTGCTGGGCCCCAACGGCGCGGGCAAGACCACGACCCTGATGTCGATTTCCGGGCTGGTCCCGCCTCGCCGGGGCGAGATCGTCTTCAAGGGCCGGCCCATTCAGGGGGAGCGCCCGGACCGGATCGTGGCCATGGGTATCAGTCAGGTCCCGGAAGGACGGCGGATATTCCCCCACCTGACCGTGACGGAAAACCTGGACATGGGCGCGTTTCTCCGGCGGGGCCCGGAAGGTATCAAGGCGGAACTCGATTATATTTTCCAGCTTTTCCCCATTCTGTCCGAACGGCGCCACCAGGCCGGCGGAACCCTGAGCGGCGGTGAACAGCAGATGCTGGCCATTTCCCGGGCCCTGATGGCCAGACCGGAACTGCTGCTCCTGGACGAACCCTCTTTGGGGCTGGCTCCCATGATCGTCCAGCGCATCTTTACCATCATCGGGCAGATCAACCGGGATCACGGAACGACCATGCTGCTGGTGGAACAGAATGCCAACCTGGCCCTTCGGGCCGCCCATCGGGGCTGCATCCTGGTGGGCGGCCGCCTCGTCCTGTCCGGTGACGCGGCCGGCCTTCTGGACAACGATGCCGTCCGGTCGGCCTACCTGGGACTCTGACCCAAACGGCCGGCGCCGGGTCTTATCCCCTGAAAAGATAACTTCTTGTAAAATAGGCCTTTTCGTGTTATTAAACCTGGTAACAAGGACCCAGGACCGGTAAATGACCGATCTGTTTTCAACCCAGGACGAGATTCAGCCCGGCGCCCCGCTGGCCGAACGCATACGGCCGGCGTCGCTGAGCGAGTTCGTGGGCCAGGACCATCTGATCGGTCCGGGTAAAATCCTGCGGCGCCTGGTCGAAGTGGGACGGTTGGCTTCCCTGATCCTGTGGGGGCCGCCGGGTACGGGCAAGACCACCCTGGCCCGGCTCCTGGTCCGGGCGGCCCGGGCCGAGTTCGTCAGCTTTTCGGCCGTGCTTTCCGGAGTCAAGGAGGTCCGGGAGGTTGTCGCCGCGGCCCGGGAACACCAGCGCTACGCCCGGCGCGAGACCGTACTCTTCGTGGACGAAATCCACCGCTTCAACAAGGCCCAGCAGGACGCCTTTCTGCCTCATGTCGAGAGCGGCCTGATCACCCTGATAGGCGCCACCACGGAAAACCCGTCCTTTGAAATCATCGCGGCCCTGCTTTCCAGAATGCGGGTGCTCGTCCTCGAACCGCTGGCCCGAGACGACCTGGCCTGCCTGCTGAACCGGGCCCTGGCCGACGGGCGGCGGGGACTGGCCGAAACCGGGGCCGAACTGGCAACCGAAGCCCGTGACTTCCTGATCCAGGCCTCGGGCGGTGACGCCAGGGCCCTGCTCAACAGCCTGGAACTGGCCGTGACGATCACGCCGGTCGTGGGCGGCCGGAGCCATGTCGGCCTGGCCGAGGCGGAGGAAGCGGTTCAAAAACGGAGCCTGCGCTACGACAAGGACGGCGAGGAGCACTACAACCTGATTTCGGCCCTGCACAAGAGCCTGCGGGATTCGGACCCGGACGCGGCCCTTTATTGGCTGGCCCGGATGCTCGAGGCCGGAGAGGACCCTGTTTACCTCCTCCGGCGGATGATCCGTTTCGCCTCCGAAGACATCGGTCTGGCCGATCCGGTCGCCCTGATGCTTTCCGTCAGCGCCCTGGAATCCTACCGCCTGCTCGGTTCGCCCGAAGGGGACCTGGCCCTGGCCCACGCGGTCGTTTATCTGGCCACGGCGGAAAAATCCAACAGCATCTATACCGCCTATCAGGAGGCCCGACGGGACGCCCGGGAACGAGGGCCCCTGCCGGTGCCCCTGCACATCCGCAACGCGCCGACCCGCCTGATGAAGGACCTGGGATACGGGCGTGGGTATCATTACGCCCATGACGACCAGGAGGCGGTGGTTGACCAGGAGCACATGCCGGACGAACTGGCCGGACGACGGTATTACCGCCCCACGGACCGGGGGCGGGAGCGGGCCGTGGCCCAGCGCCTGGATGCCTGGCGGTCGATCAGGGAGTCTCGGAGGCGTCGGACGGAGGAAGACGGTTCCGATGAGTAGCCGGGAGGCCGGTTCGTATTTCAGGTCAGGGCTTGATCAGTTTGATCAGGACTTGATCAGTTTGAAAGGATTGGTGCGTTCGGATTTCGGTTTTTTGGCCTTGCCCTTCATGATGTTCTCGTTGAAAATCGAGTTCTTGACGCGGACCGCGTTGATAAGGAAGAAGATGATGACGGATTTTTCCCATTCCCGTGTGGGCTGAAATTCCTCCATCTGTTTTTTGTATTTGGCCAGAAGCTGGGTCAGGGAGGCCTCATCCAGGGAAATGATCCGTTCGGCGATTTGGTCGAGCACTTTGTCCAGCATAATGATAACCCGTGACAAAACTTGAAAAAAAGATTATAATGGAAGGCCGGAGTTGTCAATAAGATAGTTGGGGCCGCGGAGCGGAGCCAACGGCAAGCCATGAAAAGAGAAGTCGAATATTTTTCAGCGCCCGGACCCGGGAACACCGAGGCCAGCCTCAACATCGCGGCCGGTCTGGCGGGAGAGGGCATCCGGGACTTCGTGGTGGCTTCGACCACCGGAGCCACCGGCGTGCGCGCGGCCGAATCCCTGGCCGGGCTGGGAGTGAACCTGGTCGTGGTCGGACATTCCGTGGGATTCAAGGGGCCCAACCAGGACGAATTCCAACCGGAGCACAAGGCGCGGATCGAGGCCTTGGGCGGACGCGTATTTCGAGGCACCATTCTGACCCACTCCCTGGAAACCGGACTGGCCGGCGCCTTTGGCGGGAGTTACCCGACCCTGCTCGTGGCCAACACGTTGCGCCGGCTGGGGCAGGGGATCAAGGTGGCCTGTGAGATCGTCATGGAGGCCTGCGACGCGGGCCTGATCCCCGAGGATGTGGAGACGGCCGCCGTGGCCGGAACGGGCCGGGGCGCGGACACCGTGGCCCTGATTCGTTCCAAGGCCTCGAAACGCTTTTTGGAGCTGGTGGTCCTGGAAATACTGGCCAAGCCACGGGGGTGAGGCCGCGCCCGGCGGGAGGGCCGGGTAATACAGCTTGGAACAAGGTGAGGTAAAATGGCCAAGTCGGAAAAGAAGGCGAGCCCGCAAGACACGATGATCGAACTCGATTTCAACAATGTGATGACCCACGCCGTGGGCGGCGAAAACGGTCTGAAAGCGGACGATATCGATGAACTGAAGCCGATATTCACCGAGGCCCACAAGGACTTGATGAACCGCCGCAAGGACGGCAATCTGCCTTTTTACGATCTGCCCTTCCAGACCAAAGACCTGCGCCGGCTTCGCCGCACGGCGGAAGACATTCGGAAGCGGGTGGAAAACTTCGTGGTTCTGGGCATCGGCGGCTCGGCCCTGGGCACCCGGGCCGTCTTCCGGGCCCTCAGACCCTTGTTCCACAACATGCTGCCCCGGGCCAAACGACGTTTCCCCCGCCTTTTCGTGGCCGACAACGTGGACCCGGAAGGCATGGCCTCGCTGCTCAGTCTGGTCGATCCGAGACACACCATGTTCAACGTGGTGAGCAAATCCGGGACCACGGCCGAAACCATGAGTCAGTTCATGGTCGTTTACGACCAGATTCGGCGGAGCCTCGGCAAATCAAGCCTCAAGGACCACGTCATCTTCACCACGGACCCGGAAAAGGGCATCTTGCGGACCATGGCCGAGGAGATGGGCTTTCAGACCTGTGACGTGCCGGCCGGGGTCGGCGGCCGCTTCTCGGTCTTCACCCCGGTCGGCCTGCTGCCCCTGGCCGTGGCCGGGGTCAATGTGGCCGAAATGCTGCGCGGAGCGGCTGCCGCGGAGGAGAGCTGCACCCGGGCCGCCCTGTGGAACAATCCGGCCTATCTGTTCGCCGCGGTCAACTACGCATTGCGCCAGAAGCGGGGCCGGAACATCCTGGTCATGATGCCCTACGCCGATTCCCTGTCCGAAGTGGCCGACTGGTTCGCCCAACTCTGGGCCGAATCCCTGGGAAAACGCCTTTCCACGGACGGGCGCGTGGTCATGGCCGGTCAGACCCCGGTCAAGGCCGTGGGAGTCACCGACCAGCACTCCCAGGTCCAGCTCTATATGGAAGGCCCCCAGGACAAGGTCGTCGTTTTTATCGCCTCCAGCGCCTATCGCGCCGATGTGAAGATTCCTCATCTTTTCAAGGATCAGAAGGACCTGGCTTACCTCGGCGGCCACACCATGGGCGAGTTGATCCAGGCCGAACAGGCCGCGACGGCCAAGGCCCTGACCGCGGCCGGACGACCCAACATGACGTTGCGCCTGCCCAAGATTACCCCCGCCAGCGTGGGATACCTCCTCTACATGCTCGAGGTGGCCACGGTGGTTTCCGGCTATCTGTATGACATCGACCCCCTCGATCAGCCCGGCGTCGAGTTGGGCAAGCGGTTCACTTACGGCCTCATGGGCCGGCCCGGGTTCGCCTCGTTCAAGGCGGACTTCCAGAAAGGCGCCGCCCCGAAGAAAAAGTTCATCGTCGGATAAGACGAGGGGACGTGGATGGACCCGGACAGCGAAACAAACCGATCGTTGGCGCAGGGGCACGAGTTTGACGGGCAGAACTCGGAAAGTCCCGCTGAATCCATACGGCCGTTCCAACTGGTCAAGTACTTCTCCCTGACCGGCTTTCTGGTCATCCTCGTCTTCACCCTGGGGCTGACCATCTTCATCAGCCAGCAGGCCAAGGGCATTCTCCTGAAAAAGAGCGACGACTACGCCCTGCTCCTGGCCGATAACCTCAACCACCAGGTCTTCCTCCAGTTCGTTCTGCCCACGGCCGTGGCCTTCGGCCGCATCCGCCTGCGGGACCCGGTCCAGTACGAGCGCCTGGAACTGGTGATCCACAACACCATCCACTCCTTCAACGTCAGGCAGGTCAAACTTTACGACCTGGAAGGCAACACGATTTACAGCACCGAGAAGTCCCTGGTCGGGGGCCAGGGCATGAATTCTCCTCACTACGTCAAGGCTCTGGAAGGCAAATACTCGTCCGAACTGGTCTCCGCGCCCGGCAAGGGGCTGGCCGGGTTCGACAACAAGCGGGTACTCAAGGCCTTCTACCCCTTCCGGGCCGAGCGGCCCATCGAGGGAGCCGTGGGCCAGGTGCTGGGGGTTTTCGAGATCGCCCTGGACCTGACGGGAGACTACGCCGAAGTCAGCAAGTTTCAATACCTGAGCATCGCCATATCCCTGGTCTTCATCGGCGTGCTTTTCATGGTTCTGCGGCCCATTCTGTCCCGGGCGGAAAAGATCATCGAACAGCGCAACGAGGAAAGGCGGCGGCTGGAGGAGAAACTGCATCATTCCGAGCGGCTGGCCATCCTGGGCCAGATGATCGCGGCGGTTTCGCACGAGATACGCAACCCCCTGGGCATTGTCAGCAGCACGGCCGAAATCCTCCAAAACCGTATCAAAAAATACGAACCGGACAATCGCCTGGCCGAGGTCATTGTCGAGGAATCCCAACGGCTCAACGGTATCGTGACCGAGTTCCTCGATTTCGCCCGGCCCCAGATTCCCCGTCCCCAGCCCTGTCAACTCTCCGATATTCTGGACAAGAACATTCGGTTCCTTGCTCCGACCCTGGAACGAGAGGGCATCGTGGTCGAGCGGGACTACCAGAGCACCATGACCATCGAGGCCGACCCGGACCTGCTCTATCGGGCCTTTCTCAATATTTTTCTCAACGCGGTTCAGGCCATGCCGGAAGGGGGATGCATCTCCGTCAAGACCTCTCTGCCCTACGGGCCGGACGGCACGAGTCTGGGCGTGATCGAGGCCGCGATCGAGGATACCGGGTCCGGCCTGGAGCCGGGGCAGATGGAAAAGCTCTTCATGCCTTTTTATACGACCAAAAACCGGGGCAGCGGGCTGGGGCTGTCCATTGTCAAGAATATCATCGATGGTCACAAGGGTGGCGTGGCCATTCGTCCTGGTACTAGCGGAGGAGCCCGGGTGGAGATCCGGCTGCCCATTGCCCGAGATTGACGCGTGATGGAAACCATTCTGGTCGTAGACGACGAAAAAAACTACCTCCTGGTCATGGCCACTCTGCTCGAGGACGAAGGGTTCAAGGTCCTGACCGCGGAAAGCGGCGAACATGCCCTCAAACTGATGGAGTCGGCCCCTCCGGACCTGATTCTGACCGACATGAAGATGCCCGGCATCGACGGTATCGAGCTGCTCAGCCGGGCCAAGGCCATTCAGCCCGAACTGCCGGTCATCATGATGACCGCCTTCGGCACGGTGGAAAAGGCGGTCGAAGCCATGAAGCGGGGGGCTTTCGATTATATCACCAAGCCCTTCCAAAACGAGGAGTTGATGATCACGGTCCGCAAGGCCCTGTCCATGAGCCAGCTCGTGCGTGAGAACCGGGAACTGACCCAGGCCCTGCGGGAACGATACAGCTTCGGCAACCTGATCGGCAAAAGCAAGCCGATGCTCGAGATATACCGCCTGGTCGAAAAGGTCTCCGACACCCGGGCCAACGTGCTGATCACCGGGGAGAGCGGGACCGGGAAGGAACTGATCGCCAAGGCCATTCACTACCACAGCCCGCGCTCCCAGGGGCCGTTTGTGGCCGTCAACTGCTCGGCCCTGGCCGAAAGCCTGTTGGAAAGCGAACTGTTCGGACACGAAAAAGGCGCCTTTACCGACGCCCGGTCCAGCCGGAAAGGCCGCTTCGAATTGTCCGACGGAGGCTCCCTCTTTCTCGATGAGATCGGTGAAATGTCCACCAATCTCCAGGCCAAACTTTTAAGAGTCCTCCAGGAGCGCCAGTTCGAACGCGTGGGCGGTACCGAAACCATCGAGGTCAATGTCCGCGTCATCGCCGCCACCAATCGGGACCTCAAACAGGAGATCTCGGCGGGCCGGTTTCGGGAAGACCTCTTCTACCGACTCAACGTCGTCCACGTCCACGTGCCCCCTCTGCGGAAACGCACCGACGACATCCCCTTGCTCGTCTCCCATTTCGTCAAGGAATACAGCAAGGAGAGCGGAAAAAAAGGTCTCCAGATATCCCCCAAGGCCCTGCGCGCCTTGTACGGCTACCCCTGGCCGGGCAACGTGCGAGAACTGGAAAACGCCATCGAGCGCGCCGTCATTCTCTGCTCCGGACACACCGTCGAACTCGACGACCTGCCCGAAGACCTCCTCCAGACCGCCCCGGATCAACCCGCGTCCGACACACCCCGCGCCGCCGCCGGCAACGCCGGGCCGCCGTCCCGGAACGGCCTTGAACTCGACGCCTTCATTAGCCCCAAGGTCGGCCTCAACGAGGCCCTCGAGGCCGTGGAGATGAAACTGATCCAGCGGGCCCTGAATCGATCCGGAGGCGTCCAGGCCCAGGCGGCTGACCTTCTGGGCATTGCCAAAAACCTCATGCAATACAAACTGAAAAAATACCCCCCGGACCTGCTGGCCCGCGGGCCGGACCTGGACCTGGACGTCGACCGCTTCATCCCCCCGAACTGGGACCTGAACCAGGCCCTCGATGCCGTGGAAAAGGGCATGATCGCCCGGGCCCTCGAAGCCTGCGGCGGTATTCAGGCCCAGGCGGCCGAACTGCTGGGAACCACCAAGCGGGTCGTGCAGTACAAGGTGAAAAAGTTCGGTCTTTAGACCGGGCACAAATTTTGTGCCCGGGGTGAAAAAAATGTATCCGGAGGACAAATTTGGTGTCGCCGGGTACATTTTTTGTGCCCGGTTCCCCAAGGCAGGCCCCGACCTGCCGGAGCATATATTTGCATCAATTGAGTTTAATTAGTGATAAATTAAAAAAAATACGGCGGGCTCACGGCCAGGCATGAAGCGGATTCAAAGGCCTGTTTTCTTTTTTTGCATGAATACAGGGTAGTTATAGAGTTGTCGTTTTAAAGGGCTGCTATTAACAATTTTTGTACGGTCCGGATCGGGTGTTTGGTGGAGATTCTGAAAGGGACGTATGTTAAAGTTTAATAAAAACAGGTATATGTAATTTAATTCAGGTGGCGGCCTCTTTTGGCCGTGGGATTGCATATACCCATGAGCAAGGCACCCAAGGCCTTAACTACCCAAACTCTTTTCTCCTTCCCCAAGTCAGCCGGAACCCCATAGGGGCTCCGGTTGTTTATTCCGGGCCCTGGAACCGGCGGGCTTTCAGGGGCGACGGCAGAACGGATGTCACGGGAAAACCGCTTCTTTGGCCCTATCTCCTTGTTGGACGCTATCCTGAATCATATATATATCCATATATTGAATAGTTTGAGAGCCCAAGTTCGCCTCCGCCTTGAATCGGTCTGGACCTTTTTTCAGGGGCCTCGAACGGTCCGGACCTGCTGGTCGAAGATCAGTAGCAGATCAGATCGCGTCCGTAGACACAATTTTTGTACTCTCCGGATCTTGTGCTTTTCGATGATTCAGGGAGTTCAATTATTAAATCCAATGAAAACAGGATGATATATTATAATTCGAGGTGGCGGCCTCTTTTGGCCGTGGGATTGCATATACCCATGAGCAAGGCACCCAAGGCCTTAACTACCCAAACTCTTTTCTCCTTCCCCAAGTCAACCGGAACCCCATAAGGGCTCCGGTTGGTTTTTTTTAAGGGCTTCTGGAACCGGCGGCGGACGGCTCAGACCGGAGGGCGGTCGATGCCGACCCGTCGGTAATGGATGGTCGAGTCGGCGGTGTAGATGGCCAGGGCGGTCCAGATGACGGCGAAAGAGACGACCTG
>Ga0180009_10005224_pt1 | contig 13982 bp, 11 predicted proteins | sample OS_PC_MetaG_FD_123537 | JGI IMG/M metagenome (GOLD analysis project Ga0180009, IMG submission 123537) | Groundwater microbial communities from the Aspo Hard Rock Laboratory (HRL) deep subsurface site, Sweden - OS_PC_MetaG | ecosystem: Environmental > Aquatic > Deep subsurface > Groundwater... | reverse complement strand
CGAAGTGTCATAAAGCTTCCCAGAGGTAAGGAGGTCTGAACTTTCTGTTCAAATGCTCCCGCGGCCCAACTATCTGTTTATATAGAATAAAGGAAATTCCGCGGTTTTGGGCTTAGAACCCCATAATGGGATCTTTCTTGGCCATCCGCCTCAAGATCCCGATGCCGATAAACGCAATGCCAAGTGATGCCAGAATCAAATAAAGACTCATGGTAATTGCCATTACGCAGCAGATCATGCCCAATGCGATCAACGGCGTGCGTTCACAGCCGGCAATCAATGCCGGCCGTGTCAACGCCCGGGCAATTTTGATCCTTCTCATCAGATAACGGCCCCTGCCCCGCCTGCAGCCGGGTAAAGAACCGCAAGCGCATTCTGGGCGGCTACCAGTATGCCAAGGACAAGAACAACGTATGATCCTCTTTTGGTAAAATCATTGATTTCTCCTCCGAAGATGAGCATGCCGCCGGTTGCAAAGATAGCGATCAGGGCAACACCGAAGGCAACCGGTCCGGTCAAAGACGTTCTAAGGGTTGTGATAGGAGCTTCCCAGGGAAGACCGACCGCTGCAAAGGCGGCAGAAGCTGCAAACAAAATTAAAAGATTCAGTCCGATGAGCAGTAAAATTTGTTTTTTCATTGTTAATCCTTTTTTTTGATGGTTTTTAAAATTTAATTTCCTGATGATTGATCAAATCCGTCAGGTTGTAGTTACTCTCTGAAAAATCCCGGAGACAATAAAACTCCTGGACCTTTCTTTTGCCGTTCATTTTTTTAAAAAATAAAATTTTATCTACGGTCCTGGAAATCAGGCGTTGACACTTGTTACCGAAAGCAATGGTGCATAGATCTTCAAGCCGCTGAACCGCATCAAGGGCAGAATTGGCATGAAGGGAAAAAATGCCGCCTTTATGCCCTGTGTTCCATGCCTGGAAAGCTTCTTTTGCCTGGTCCGCTTCCCGGATCTCACCGATGATGATGCGTTTTGGCGACAGCCGCAACATGGTTTTTATACAGCTCCCCAGGGGATTGTTTTTGTTGGCAATCATCTTGAAGGTATTGGGAGCGCTTGACTGTATTTCGTCCACGTCTTCACAGATTACCAGGCGGTCGTTGGGGAATTTTTCTGAAATCTGCTCCACATAAGCATTGATAAAGGTTGTCTTGCCGGTACCGGTACCGCCGGCCACCAGGACATTGTCATAATTTTCAATGGCATCATGCAGAAGCGTGAGGGTTGCAAAGGAGAGGATACTGTCATTCAGGTAATCTTTGAATGTCAGTATCCGGACAGCTTTTTTTCTGATTGAAAAACCGGGGCCGGGTTTTGCCACGGGCGGCAAAACCCCTTCAAACCTTGCCCCCAGAAGGGGAAGTTCGCCGCCGATGGTCGAGGACTCCTTATTGGCAACTTCATCGAGCGAGGTTGCCACAATTTTGATGATGGATTCTCTGGCCTGGTGGGACAGGGTCGCAATTTTGATGATTTCCGGTGTGTCCAGCCTCTCAATCCAAACATTGCCGTCCGGGTTGACATTGATGTCGGTCACATTGGGATCATTTAGCGCTTTAATGACAGCCGTACCAAGCTCTCTTTCGAGCTTTTTGATTATCCGCTGCTGCTGAGTGCCGGCAGTGGGAATGGCTGTGATCCCTTGGGCTCCCAAAAGTATAAACTCCTGTCAATACCGTACGGTTTATGGCTGTGCCATAAAAACATTGTTTTTTTTTTTTTGATTGATAAGATGGCAGGCGCTTATGGGGTTGCCATTTTGTCAACCTTGTAAATCAGGCCCTGGCAATCCGCAAAATTGGCAGGGCCTTTTTTCATTATATATTTATTAAATAAAGTAATAATAAATTTAATCGTATTACTTTTATAAAAATGCTTTATCAACTATTTTTTTTATCTTTGTCAATCATTTTTTTAAATCTGGTTATTTTTTCATGTTCGATGTCTATCAGTGTTCTAAGTACCTTGCTTTGATTGACTCCGTACACCGCAGACAATTCGTTGACCTTGTTTTTTGTTTCCTCGTTGACCTTGAAGGAAATGGTTGTTTCTTTTGTTTGTATTCTCATTGAATCTCTTCCATTAAATATTTTTCAATTTGTAATACATTTTTTTATTGAAAAACGTATTACTTTTTTATCAGTATAAACCCTGATTTTAAAAAAAACAATGCCATGTTGTTCGGTAGTTGAAAACCTTATCCTGTTAACTATCAGGTAAAATATCGCGGGAATTTGAATTCTCAAGGAATTCTATTTTTTGGAATTACAAAAGTGTTGTGTTTTATGTGCAATTTTGCTGAAAATTTTCATTTTTTATAATAAAATATCAAGCATGGTTTTTTAATGAAAAAATGTTTTTATGTGGATCCGCACAACGGATTTACATAAAAACATCTTTGCCTGATTTGCAGCCTCCTCCTTTAATCCGGTTAATTTATTGCTCCGTTCCAGGGGCGAAAAGAATAAAAAAAATATTTTTTTAGAAGCACGGTAAAAAAATATTTCCCACCCTCCGGGTTTTTTTCTTGTCTTCCTTCCTCTCCCGCAAATTTACTGAAACCGGGATCAGGAGGTTAATTCACGATTAATAATACACCCCTGAAGGGCTTATCCCTCCGGGGGCAGGTTTTTGAAAAACCTGAAAACCAGGTGAATTTAACCACAAAAAAGGAGATTGAAAAATGAAGGAAATTAAAGAATTAACCAACAATCAGCTTATTGAACAGGTTCCGTCAATCGGAGCAGCAAACCCTTATTGTAACGTATCCGAAAGATACTCGTTTGTGCCGACCATTACGGCTGTCAATTTTTTGAGGGATGGCGGCTGGATACCTGTAATGGCAGGTCAGGCAGGCGTCAGGATACAGGAAAAAAACGGGTTTCAGAAACATATGGTCCGGTTTACCCGTCCGGATCTCGTTGTGAACGGTCACCGCATGGATCTTTTGCTGTATAATTCCCATGACAGGGGTTGTGCCTTCAAATTGATCGGGGGAGTTTTCCGTTTTGTCTGCACCAACGGCATGGTAATTGGGGACAAGGTTGCAGAATACAGTCATAAACATGTCGGATTCAGTCCAGATATGTTTATCGCGTCGGCTGAAAATGTCGGAAAACATATTGAAAAATCGGCAGGCGTCATTGAGGACTGGCAGACGATCCGGATGGAGGAAACAGAGCAGGATGTGTTTGCCATGGCTTCCCACCGGCTTATTTATGAAGATCCTGCAAATGCCCCGATTGAACCCCGCCAGCTTTTAACCTGGAGAAGATCTGAAGAAAGAACCAAAAAGGATTTATGGTCTCTTTTCAACAAGGTGCAGGAAAACATGATCAAAGGCGGGTTGCGCGGCCGGGGAACAACCGGCAGGAAAATGCGGACCCGTGGAGTGAAAGCAATCGATAAAGACAGAAAGCTGAATCAGGCCCTTTGGATTCTTGCCGAGGAAATGGCAAAGCTGAAAAAATCATAATCCATACGGCTCTTGTCGGGATATTTCCCGGCAAGGGCCTTTATTAATAGGAAAAATAAATGAATGAGCTGATGAATCAACTTACAACACCGCAGATGCTTGAAACCTATTCAAGAATATGGAGCAATTTAAAAGAAATTATCCGCCTGTTGTTTAAAACCACGATAACCGTTTTTGATACCGGGATTACAGGGCCTGTGTCTTTTAGCCTGGGGCTTTTCGTTCTTTTTCTTTTGGTCTATTGGACCAAAGGCCGAACACGTTATCTTTTTACGCGGATTATATATTTCAAGGTGGCCCTGGCTGTTATTTCGGCTGCTGCCAGGCACGCCCTGCCCTATTTCCATTAATGTTTGATTTGTTTTTTAATTGACATTACACGTTATGTGTAATATTTTATTTACAAACATGGTTATGCTTACTTGTGTAATTCAGGAGCCGATATGAAAAATCCTTTTATGTACAGCAATTTTGTAACCGGTCCTTCCTTTTGCAACAGAATAAAAGAACAAAAAGAGCTGCTGGAATTTATTGGTGCTTCACAAAACGTTTTGCTCTACTCCCACAGGAGAACAGGCAAGAGCTCATTGATAAAACAGGTTTTTAAAAACATAAAAGAACAAAAACTTGATATTGGAATGCTCTATATAGATCTTTACGGCACAACTTCTGAAAAAGAATTTATTACAAGGGTTTTTCAACAGCTGAACACATTGGAATCAAACACGGACAAGTTGCTGAACCTTCTAAAAAAAAGTGTTAACAAGCTTTCTTTTCAGATCGGTTTTGATCCGGTGACCAATTCTCCTACCATTGCACCCTCTTTCGTGGCTGCGGACGAAAATATGATCTTAAAAAACCTTATGGAGCTGCTTGAAAAGTTTTCTGAGAAAAGGAAACTTGTCATTGCTTTTGATGAGTTCCAGGAAGTGGCAAAATATTCAAACGCGGATTCGTTTGAAAAACAATTAAGGTCTTATATTCAGCAGCATTCCAATATCTGTTATGTTTTTTGCGGAAGTCAGCAGCATCTGCTTACGGCGATGTTCAAATCACAAACAAGGGCTTTTTATCAGCAGGCCGCAAGTTTCCCGCTGGGAGAAATTGAAACAGAACATTATATCCCATGGATGGAAAAACTGTTTAAAGACGGCAATTTTTCTATTGAGGAAGACAAATTAAAACAGATTGTTGATCAGCTTAAAAATCATCCCATGTATATTCAGTTGTTTTGTTTTTTTCTCTGGAAGGAATTACAGCAAACCCCTTGGACTGACGGGACAATAGATAAAATCGAACATGCGATGATCGAACAAAAACGCCTCGAATACCAAACTTTGTGGGACAATCTGTCGATCAACCAAAAGAAAACATTAAAGCTTGTCCTGCTCAACGACGGGCAAAATCTTTTTTCTGCAGAAGCTTTAATGGCGGTCAGTATTAAAACAGCCTCCATCGTCACACGGTGCCTGAAAAGTTTGTCTGAAAAAGAAATTTTAGTAAAAAACGGAAAATTTATAATTCAGGATATCTTCTTTAAAAAATGGCTTGCTTTGAGTGTTTAACATTTCGTTAGAATTTTATAACTTGAGCGCATTATGGAGCCTTGAAAGCCCGGGTTATTCTGCAAAGCCAATTCAAAATACCAATACAAATGATAACAATTTTCATTGAAAATTGTTATCATGGTTTGTTGCAAGTAATCGTAACTCTCTATTTTATAAATCCAAACTGAACGGCTAAACTCCGGATAATGTTGAAATTACCTTTGCATGTGGATAAAAACAGTGTTATGAAATTTCATAGGCTAAAAGATTTACGCAGATTGGATATCCTTAATTTCAATGTATTATCCAGTAATGATGTCCTGAATTTAACATCCGAATCTCAATTTTGGCACATGATATGAGAATGAATTAAATGACAAAAACTAAGACCTATGACAAGAAAATAATATTCCCTCTAGGCCCTCACCCACTTCCACCACACCCTTGTGGCATTCACTTAACTGCCACGGATCAAAACACTGCACACAATGTTCCGCATCGAGTGCTACAAGATGAACATTTGCAACCTGTGGGATTCACTACCACAATGGCCCAATGGATAGTGAATCATCACGTTAGCCCTGAAGCCATCGAGCGAGATCGAATTCGTTATGAAGCATTGACGAGACAGGGTCTTGTTGACCCTGTACAGCGCTTCCCTATTAACTCGAACACACAGAAAGGAAATTGGGCAGAGGTATTGCTCGCTGAGTATGTCTCCGCATCATGTACTGTCAAAGTGCCAGTGTATCGTCTTCGTTATAATCCAAACGTGGACCAGTCAATGAAGGGGGATGATGTACTTGCATTTGATCTCGATTCAAATCCTGTTCGTGTGTTAGTAGGAGAAGCTAAGTTTAGATCGACTCCTTCAAAAGCAGTAGTGGAGGAGCTTATTGACGCACTGGTTAGATCTCACTCGGGTAATATCCCTGCATCTCTGCAGTTTGTTGCTGATCGCTTATTTGAATCTGGGAACGAAGAGTTAGGAGCGAAGGTCATGTCTTGCAATGTGCTATTTGCGCAGGGACGTCTACAATTGGATTATGTTGGCTTACTCGTAAGCACAAGGAATGTTCATCGTCATATAGAGAGGAACGCAAAATTAAATATACATCGTCTTGCAGTAATATCGCTCGGGTTATCAGACCCTGAGGGAATTGTGGCCGCATCCTATATCAGGGCTGGTGAATACATATGAGTCTCTCAATCCAGAATGCTCGGGTTTTGGTGCAGTCGATGCGCACAAGGAGAATCCAAAATCTCGTAGCACAATCTAAGGCCAAGCAGGTCTTGAGAGAGGTACGCGAAGACCCCGTAAACTTCCCAAAATTTGAATCAGACCTTGATGATCGAGTCACGTTTATCGCATATGGTTTGTTGGCCGCCGGTTGTAGTCTGATTGAACGGAACGAAACAGCCGAGGGCCATGTGGAGTTGCATGCTGCCGCAGATATACTTGAGTCTGCACACAGCACAGAGATTGTTAACCATCAAGCAAGTGCGATGCACTGCCTAATCGGTGCTATGGCATTCTATGCTTGCGGCCAATATTCAAGGGCATTTGTACTGATAAAAAATATTGAAGCAATGACACCTTCGGCTGGTCTCATTGCTTCATACTTGCGGAAGGATCATACACGCCTAATCGATAAATTAAATGAAGTGTTACTTCCCCCAGTTCCGGTTTTTAACGAAAAAAGTCAGTTTGACGATTGGGCCCTTACAATCTGTGTAGCACGCTCATTATCAATAGCGACGGAACATGCCTTCTCAGGCCAGCCGGAACTTCTCTCAACTGCGGACACGATCCTTCATGATGCGATGACAATAAGCGAAGGAGCCTCACATCAGGCCTTTTGGTGGCTTGCTCGCTTGTTGCGGTTGATGCTCAAGGACTATGGTAAAGGGTCTTTGTGGTCTGTGCTACCACCTTTCTTTGGGCTGGATGGCAAGGCACAGGTGAACAGTTATGTAAAGCTCCTTGCATTCCAAAAGCCACCAGTGATTGAGTTGTGGCAATCTCAGACAGTCGCGCTACAGCTTGCCCTAAATCCGCAGAATATAGGAGGTGTAATCAACCTCCGAACCAGCGCAGGAAAAACCAGAGTCGCGGAACTAGCTATCCTCCATACGCTAAAGGCTGATCCAAATGCAAAGGTTCTATATCTTGCACCCTTCCGGTCGCTCGCCTTCGAACTGGAGAGAACTTTCAGCAAAACCTTAGCACCATTGGGATACTCCGTTTCGCACCTTTATGGCGGGTCACGCTTCAGTGGTGTGGATCGTGAACTGTTTAATGAAGGCCACATCACTATCGCTACGCCCGAAAAAACCAAAGCTATGCTGCGGTCTTCACCAGAACTTTTGGAGCCAGTAAAACTTGTTGTCATCGATGAAGGCCATCTTCTAGGGGACAATGAACGGAATGTCCGAAACGAAATGTTTCTCGAACACTTACGCCTTTTGGCTCGCATGCGTGGCGCAAGAATACTGTTACTTTCTGCTGTTCTTCCAAACGCCGAGGACTTGGCAGCTTGGGTTGGCGGAACTCCTGATGCTTTGGTGAAATCGAGTTGGAAACCATCAGCCGAGAGACGAGGAATTCTTCAATGGAGGAAAACAGGTGTCACTATTGAATGGTTAGGAGAGGAACGTAGTTTCAATCCGCATTTTATTGAGTTCAAAAGGGTGCCTCATGTGACACCCAAAGGAAAAATTACATCACGCGTCTTTCCCAAGAACAAAACGGAGGCCATAGCGGCAACAGCCACTCGACTTGCAACACTTGGTCCAGTTTTGATCTTCGCTGGACAAGCTCAGTGGGTGCCTTCCATGGTACGGGCGGTAATCCTTTCTCTCGGTCCTGAAGCACCGGTCCACCAGTGGCCTGATACAGAATGGCGGCTTCTTGATGCAGTTTGTAGAGAAGAGCTTGGCGATAATTCGTTGGAAATCACTGCAGCACGATTGGGAGTCGTGTGCCACAGCAATAAACTACCTCCTCAGGTTCGGATTTCCTTGGAAAAGCTAATGGCAAAGCATCCCCCAAGGATAATTGTCGCAACTACGACATTAGGGCAAGGGGTGAACATAGGTATTTCCTCCGTCATCGTAGCTACAACTTTTATTGGTGCCAAATTGCAGATCAGCAAACGTGATTTTTGGAATATTTGTGGGCGTGCTGGCAGGGCGTTTGTAGATGGCGAAGGCAAGATCCTGTATGCAATTGATGGAACCCGTAGCGCTTGGAATGTCAAAAACGATGAGGCAACTGCTGCAAAATATTTTGATATCATTCATATTGACCAGGTGGACAGCGGTATACTTCAGGTTGTACAATTTATGCGCGATATTGCCGCTAAATCTGGGGTCCCATTCGCGAGCCTATTGGAGATGGCAGCTAACGACAGTTTTGATCGATGCGGTGAAGATAGAGTGAACGTGGAAGGAGTCATGGATTGGATTGACGATCAGTTGTTGGCGTTGCATGTAGCATACAAGGGTGATGCCCCTGAGCTATCCATCGATTGGGTTGATGATGCATTTCGGGATTCACTTGCAGCCATTCAAGAGAGAGTTAGGCGGAAACCTGTCCATGATGACCAATTGATAAACTTCTTGAAGGCGCGGGCCATAGGTGTGCAACGGAAGGTTCCTTCGTCCGAGGCACGACGAGCGGTTATTTCATCAGGTCTTCCATTGTCGGTAGGCCTTTTGGCATTCAATCAGTTGGATATGTTTCGCGAAATGGTGGATCGTTTTTTAGCCTCTGGAGCTGACGCCGAGGCACTATGCGTTTTGGTCATGGAGTTTGAGGCTTGGGCTCGTCAACATGCGAAGATAATTGTTAAAGGAATACCCGAACAGGAGCAATTGGACAAAATTCGCCCTCAATGGCTTGGTGGAGGCCTATTAAGAATGATAGTCGAAACGTGTGGGGATAATGCCACGAGCATTTGCACCGATCTCTATGGCTATCAGCTTCCTTGGCTTTTACACGCAGTTGCCCAGAAACTTGACAAGCTATCCGAAGAAAATCGGATAGAGACGCTTGCCAAGGCAAGCCTTCTCGTGGAACTCGGTTTGCCAACGGAAGCTGCTGCCAAAGTCTTCTTGGCAGGAGTACGTTCCCGCTCAGCGGCTGTTGAGTTGAGCCGCTTTGTAACAAATCCCACCGCAAGTGTCTCCAAGATTCGAACGGCTTTGTTGAATTCTGTCACTGTGAAATCGCTTTCCGCTTCGATTTCAGCGTCGACTCTTGAATGGCTTCATCTTCTTTCGGCAGAACATGGGACTAAGGACGCAACACCTCCACAATGCGCAAGATTTCGTTTGGAAGCACCCAATGAGGTGGAAACTCTTCATTTGCGACAACTGTCGCCGGGTAATTCCATTGTTCTATGTTCGACCGATGCTCGGTTTAAGGTTGAAGTGAGAGCGACTGAACAATTGCCCTTCGACAATTTTGTAAATGACCTCCGTTTCATCTTCACACGAGAGGGTGATGTTTGGGTTAAACAGTGCCGAGACCCCCGCATCAATCATTAAGTATGAGAGGTTTTGAGGACTTGCCTGTATGTTGAAATGTGATGGAAAAGAACATTAAAGATATTGCTCAACAATGTTATTTTTCTGACAATCTTCAATTCAAGCATTTTCCCATTGTAATCTTATTAAAGATATAAAAAACATTTCACCACTTAAACTCAAGATTAATTATCGTTTGAACCTGGCGCTGGTTCATTGTTGAGAGGGAATGCGAGAGCATAAGCCCTCCCGGGTAAGGCTTAGTCAACCACCCGGTAGTGAGTCTGCCCAGCTTTTGGGAAGACACACGAGTCAAGCGAGGTGAAGAGTGTATGCTCTGAATCTGACCCATAGCCCCGAGAAATCTGAATTTTGGGATGGTGCCGATCCCCTGATAATAGGCGCAGGCAATACGGGAAGTACGTTCAAGACGAGTACCGACCGACACCCCGGGGTCGCAGACAGCATCGAGCATGACAACGACAGTGGAGTAACCAGGCGAGCATCGGAAGGTACCCAAAGGTTCTTGGTAAAGAATCCCAGATCGACGGGAGTGTAGCCGAGTATGGCCTACCGACATGAAAGGAGGAGGCCAAAAGACGCCGATGCGAGGGATGGAGACCGGTAATACCGCAACGGTTTAGCGATGAAGCAGCTAACCCCCTGCTGAGCGAAGGTCTCCACGGTCAATTGCCCGTGAAAGGAGAAACGTTGACACTATACAAGGAGTGAGAATCAATGAGTACAGACCTGACACGGATAGGAGAGAGGGCTCGCAGACAACCGGATTTAGTATTCACTTCGTTGTATCATCATGTGACGGATCTGGACAATCTGCGGGTTTGCTATCGATTGTTGGATGGCAACAAAGCCGTTGGTGTAGACGGCGTAACCAAGGAACAGTATGGAGAGAACCTTGAAGAGAATCTACAGGCGCTCTCTGACCGGTTGAAGCGGATGGGCTATAGACCCCAACCCAGACGTAGGAGTTATATACCAAAGCCGGGCAGTGAAAAGGGGAGGCCGTTAGGCATCAGCTGTTTTGAAGATAAGATAGTTGAACTGTCGGTTAAACAAGCCCTGGAACCGATCTACGAAGTTTTCTTTGAAGACAACAGCTATGGGTACCGACCCGGACGAAGTCAGCATTTATGTCTGGACACTCTGGGAAGAATAATCCAGCAGAAACGGGTGAGTCATATAGTGGAGTCAGATATTCGTGGCTTTTTCAACGAAGTCTCCCACAAATGGACCCTGAAGTTTTTGGGACATCGTATTGGTGATCCCCGTATACTGAGGCTGATCAGCCGTATGTTAAAAGGTGGAATAATGGAGGATGGGCTGGTCAAAGCCAGCGAGAAGGGCACACCCCAGGGCTCGATTTTATCTCCATTGCTATCGAACATCTATCTGCATTATGCGCTGGACTTGTGGTTCAACCGGAGGATCAAAAAGCAGTGTCGGGGAGAAGCATATTATTTTCGATTTGCAGATGATTTTCTGGCATGCTTTCAGTACAAAGGAGAAGCGGAATACTTCAGGAGTATTTTAAATGAAAGGCTGGAAGGTTTCGGCCTGGAAATAGCTGAAGAAAAGACGCGTTGCATCGAATTTGGACGTTTTGCGCGTTCTGATGCTCGAAGTCGTGGGCAGAAACCAAAGGAGTTCACTTTTCTTGGTTTCACGCATTATTGCGGTAAAACCAAGTTAGGGCACTTCAGGGTAAAACGACGTACCAGCCGTAAAAAGCTGGCACAAAGCTTGCGGAACTTCACCGAATGGGCGCGCAAGAGCAGAACTGTTCTGAGAAAAGGTGAAATGCTGCGGCGGGCAAAGATTCGCCTGTCAGGGCATTTGAACTATTACGCTATATCGGATAACTCACAAATGTGCTCTAAATACCGCCACTATGTAACGAGAATCCTGTTTAAATGGATCAATCGTAAGAGCCAAAGGAGGTCGTATACATGGAACGGGTACCTGCAGGTACTTAAATGGATTGGGTGGCCAAGAGTGATTATCCGTAAAAACCTGAATCCACATCGGAGATTGGGGGCTTTCTGAATAATTGATCGAAGAGCCGGATGTATGGGAAATCCGCTTGTCCGGTTCTGCAGAGGGACTGGGGAACAACCGAGGTTAAATCTGAGGAAGGCCCCGGTCTACTCGACAATGTCAAAAGAATTCAAAGACCTGAATCTCCAGGATACAAAAAATATTAAAAACAATAATTCAGACCAAAAGCGATTCTGGCAAATGCAAGTAGTCATGATCTTCTGTGATACCATTTATTCAACCAAATGATTTTTTCCAAAGGTGATTTTGAAATTTATTTACATATATCTTATATTTTGATACGAAATTATTGATCAAACTTTTTTTATTCTTTCAGGACGTAATGTGTAATTTCGCGTATACTCAACCCCTAAAAGAGAAGTGATGAATCTATAATAGCAAATGAGGATGTTGAAATGGAAAATATATTAGAGCTAATAACAATCAATGAGCTGCAAAAATATAAATTTTACATTCCTTCGTATCAGAGAGGTTATAGATGGGGTGAAAAAGAAGTTAAAGATCTATTAAATGATATTTCGGATTTCATGCCACGACTCGTAGGTGATTCAGATGAAAAAACTTGGTATTGTTTACAACCAATTGTTATAAAAGAACGAGAAGACAATGAGTTAGAAGTGATTGATGGACAACAGAGATTAACAACTATTTATTTGATTTTACACTATTTAAACCAAGATTTCATTGAAGCTAAAAGAGATAAATTATTCGAATTAGATTACCAGACAAGAAAGGATTCTAAAACCTTTCTTCAGAATTTAGGAGGGATACCAAATAACAATGAAAATATAGATTATTTTTATATATCTGAATCATATCAAACAATCACTAATTGGTTTGAAGAAAAAGGTGGTAATTTTGACAAAGGAGAATTTCGTTCAAAATTCAAATTCAATTCAAAGGTCATTTGGTATCAAAGTTATGAAGAAGACTCGATAGCGATATTTACAAGAATAAATATTGGGAAAATTCCACTGACTAATGCCGAACTTATTAAAGCTTTATTCTTAAATAGTTCTAATTTCGAAAAAGGCGATCTCAAAAAACTTAAGCAAAAACAATTTGAAATTGCATCAGAGTGGGATAATATTGAGCATTCATTACAAAACGACAGATTGTGGTATTTTATAAATCAAAATAAAGTATCTACTAATCGGATAGAATTAATATTTGATTTAATGAACAGCAAAAAAGATCCAACAGATCAATATTCTACATTTAGATTTTTTAATGAAATATTTAAACATAAGACTCAAGAGATAATCGAAAAAAAGTGGTCAGAAATAAAACAGTATTTCCAACGATTTAATGAGTGGTTTAATGAACGAGATTTGTACCATAAAATTGGATATCTGTTATGTGTTGAAGCAGTTAAAATAAGCAATTTATACCAATATTCCAGTATATTAACTAAGAAAAATTTCAAAAATCGTTTGGATGGTATCATAAAAGAAAACCTAAAAAATATAAATTTAAGTGATCTGCAATATGGTGATAAAAATATTAAAAATATTTTGTTGCTATATAATATTTTAACAATGCTAAACAGTGAAAAAGACCAATCATATTTTCCATTCGATATCTATAAAAACGAAAAATGGGATATTGAGCATATTACCTCAGTAAAAGATACCCTCCCTGAAAAGAATAGAGATAGTTGGCTAAAAGATGCAATTGCATTTATTGATTCTTCAAGAAACGATGGACCATCGTTGATTGAAAGAGCTAATAGTTGTGATTGTGATGACGATGAGAATTTTAAAAAACTTTTTGAAGATATAGTGGCGCATTTTAATTCTGAATTAAAAGATGACGATATAAATGACATTTCAAATCTGACTCTTTTAGACTCTGAAACGAACAGAGGTTATAAAAATGCTGTATTCCCTCTTAAAAGAAAAACAATTATCAAAAGAGACAAAGCAGGGGTCTTCATCCCAATTTGCACTAAAAATGTTTTCCTAAAATATTTTAGTGATTATCCCCCTAAAATTTCATTTTGGACCCAAGATGATAGAGAAAACTATGAAAAAGATTTAGACAGGGTTCTTAACGGTTACATAAGCAATTGAGGCAAAAATGACTGACTATAGATATAAAGGAAAAATACTGAGCTTTTGGCAGCTGATAAATCTCTATACAGTAGAAATTCCTATAATTCAAAGAGATTATGCTCAAGGAAGAGAGGATAAAAAAGAAATAAGACTAAATTTCCTAAATGCTTTATACAAAAGTATCGATGATGAAAAGAGTATACAACTTGATTTTATTTATGGAAGCAATGTTGAAAATATTTTTCAACCATTAGATGGTCAGCAAAGATTAACAACCTTATTTTTATT
>Ga0180009_10005223_pt1 | contig 13983 bp, 11 predicted proteins | sample OS_PC_MetaG_FD_123537 | JGI IMG/M metagenome (GOLD analysis project Ga0180009, IMG submission 123537) | Groundwater microbial communities from the Aspo Hard Rock Laboratory (HRL) deep subsurface site, Sweden - OS_PC_MetaG | ecosystem: Environmental > Aquatic > Deep subsurface > Groundwater... | reverse complement strand
GCGTGGACAAGTGGTAGCACATCCCAAGTCGATAGAGCCGCACACGAAATTCAAGGCTGAGGCGTATATATTGACGAAGGAGGAGGGTGGTCGTCACACGCCATTTTTCAATGGTTATCGTCCTCAGTTTTATTTTCGAACGACGGATGTGACAGGGGTTACGACGTTACCTGAAGGGATAGAGATGGTGATGCCTGGTGACAATGTGTCGATGGCGGTGAATTTAATTACCCCCATAGCGATGGAGAAGGAGTTGAGGTTTGCCATTCGTGAAGGTGGGAGGACTGTTGGTGCCGGGGTCATCAGCGACATTATTGAATAAAAGGAGACCTTGCAGCAATGCGTGATATAGTTACACTGGCCTGTGAAGGATGCAAGAACAGGAATTATACGGCCACAAAAAATAAACGAAAAACACCAGATAAACTGGCATTTAAAAAATATTGTCCGTTTTGCAGGACCCATACAGTTCATAAGGAAACGAAGTAGCCTGTGTTTGTTGGGTTTATTGATGCTTTTGGGTTTGTTGTTTTCACAAGAATGGCGTTGATGAGATAAACGCAATGAACCCTGCAAACACAATAAACACAATTTATGCAGGCCAGTAGCTCTAACGGCTAGAGCACCGGTCTCCAAATCCGGGTGTTGGGGGTTCGAATCCCTCCTGGCCTGCCATTTTTTTGCATGCTCAAATTGATATGAAAAAACAGAACCAGAGACAAAAGAAAAAACGCCCAAAGAAAAAGATCTCCGTTACAAAGAAAACTGAGGGCGTGGATTCAAATGTAAAGCCGCTGCCAAAAGAGATGGTTCAACAAAAGCCTGTCCGGACGAACTCGAAAAAAGTATCTGAAAAAAAAGTGACAGGGGACCGTTCCATTAAGAAATATGTTGGAAAAGCGAGCCAGTTTTTCAGAGAAGCAAAGATGGAGTTAAAGAAGGTCAAGTGGCCCACGCGAAAGGAATTGTTGGCCTCCACGGCTGTTGTGATCGTTCTTACGCTTATCGTTGCTTTATTCTTAGGTCTGGTGGATTTTGGCCTCATAAAAATTCTAAAGAATGTTTTGGGATAGAGTTAAGAATTGACTATTGACTATTGACTATTGAAAATTGTCCATTATTGATCGTCAATAGTGATGTTTTTGTAAAAAGTCATATAACCGGTCATTGCAAGGAGCGAAGCGACTAAGTAATCCTCTGATTTCAAACTGTTACAATAAATGAGATTGCCTTGTCCCGCTAATAGCATTACTCGCAATGACATGCCGGTTGGCTTTTTACAAGTACATCAATGGTCAATAGTCAATCGTCAATAGTCAATTAATAAATCAGGTGTTGGTGTGGATCAAAGGTGGTATATAGTTCATACTTATTCAGGTTTTGAGAACAAGGTAAAAAAGAACCTGGAAGAGAGAATAAAGACACTCGGGAAGGAAGAGTTCTTCGGCCAGATTGTTGTCCCTACTGAACAGGTAATGGAGCTGCGAGGCGGTCAGAAAAAAACCTCTTCCAGAAAGTTTTTTCCGGGATACATTCTCGTCCAAATGATCTTGAATGAAGAGACCTGGCACATAGTAAAGGATACCGCCAAGGTGACAGGATTTATTGGTGGAGAGGTTAAACCCACACCTATTCCTAATGAAGAGGCAGAGCAAATTCTCCATCAGATGGAAGAGGGTGTGAGCAAACCAAAACCAAAGTACCGTTTTGATGAGGGGGATGAGGTCAGAGTAATTGATGGACCTTTCAATAACTTCCAGGGAGTTGTGGAAGAAATTAAGCCGGACAAAGAGAGATTGAGAGTTCTTATCACCATATTTGGACGCGCAACGCCTGTAGAACTGGATTTTATTCAGGTAAATAAGGTTTAAAAGAGGTTAATCATGGCAAAGAAGGTCATTGGGGCTATCAAGCTTCAGGTGAAAGGAGGACAGGCTAATCCGTCACCACCCATCGGTCCTGCGTTAGGACAGCACGGTGTCAATATCGCAGAGTTTTGCAAGTCATTCAATGCAAAGACACAGGATCAACTGGGCACGGTTATTCCTGTTATTATTACAATTTACGCTGACAGATCTTTTTCCTTTATCACTAAGACCCCTCCAGCCGCGGTCCTTCTAAAGCAGGTGGCAAAAATAGCCAAGGGTTCAGCAGAACCAAACCGAGAAAAAGTGGCAAATGTGACTCGAAAACAGGTGGAGGAAATTGCAAAGCGCAAGTTTGACGATTTGAATGCTTACGATTTAGAGGCTGCCGGTAAAATAATTGAGGGTACGGCAAGAAGTATGGGTATTACGGTTAGCGAATCTTGATATGAGAGGAAGGTCAGGTATGGGCCGGGTAGGTAAAAAACACAAGGATAGTGTTCAAAAAATTGATAGACTCACGAAATACAATTTCGAAGAGGCAGTTCAACTGGCAATAGACTGTGCGCATGCTAAATTTGACGAAAGCGTGGATCTGGCTGTTAGATTGGGGGTGGATCCAAGGCATGCCGATCAAATGGTTAGAGGTGCCGTCGTTTTGCCCAACGGTGTGGGAAAAGACGTCCGTGTGGCCGCTTTTGCCAAGGGCGAAAAAGAGAAAGAGGCCCTTGAAGCAGGTGCAGATTACGCAGGTTCGGATGAACTTGTAGAAAAAATTCAGAAAGGATGGCTTGAATTCGACAAGGCAATTGCCACACCGGACATGATGAGTTCTGTTGGAAAACTGGGACGTATTTTGGGTCCGAGAGGCATGATGCCGAACGCCAAACTGGGTACTGTCACATTTGATATAGCGAGGGTAGTGAAGGAGATTAAGGCGGGAAAGATAGATTTCAAAGTTGAAAAAACTGGCATCATTCACGCCTCGATGGGCAAAGTTTCATTTGGTGTGGAAAAGCTTTTGGAGAACATTGCTGCTTTTGTGGATACGATTCTGCGATTGAAACCTCCCACGAGCAAAGGGACCTATCTCAGAAGTATGGCCATCTCTACCTGTATGGGCCCGGGAATCAAGATAGAGCCCGCATACGTTAAGGATCTCTTAAATAAATAACATCACGAAAATTCAAGGATATTGAGAATAAAGGCATAGCCCCGCAAGCTGGGGACTGTAAAAAATTGTGAACTGATTCTATAACCACCTGATTGAGCATCGCTCAATAGGGGTAGTAGTATACCTTTTAGTCAAAGACAGTAGGTGCCGTGAAAGCCGGTGGGGGCCAAATTTGCCCAAAAACGGTGATTACGTGCTTAAAGAGTAAGCCTGCCGAGACTGATACAGGGTGATTTCTTTTTTTTGCACCTCTGTCTTTGACATATCTATTGTCGAGCAGAGAGGAGGTGAATATGAATAGAGAAGAGAAAGAGAAGCTTGTCGCCGATTTTGGCAGCCGCTTTGAGAAAGCAGAGGGGACTTTTCTTGTAGACTACCAGGGCCTCAATGTGGAAGCCATGAATCGATTGAGAAAAGGGCTCAAAGAAGTGGGCGCTGAATTTCAGGTAGTAAAAAACAGGCTTTTGAAGTTGGCCTGCAAGGGAACCGATACAGCGGTGTTGGCAGATCAAATGAAGGGACCCTCAGGTATCGCGATGACATATGAGGATGTGGTTAGTCCCGCTAAGGTTCTGGTCGAGTTCTCGAAGAAATTTAAACAATTCGAAATTAAAAGCGGCCAGGTTTCAGGCAGGGCAATCGACGCGGAAGCCATAAGAAGGTTGGCGGAATTACCGGGCAAAGACATACTTCTGGCCCAGGTTTTATCCGCCATGCAGGGGGTTCCCTCGGCGTTGGTCAGGGTTTTAAATGGAGTTATTTTACAACTGTTGAATGTGTTAAAAGCCATTCAGCAGGAAAAAGAAGAGTCCGCTTGATGCGTGACGAGAAATGATGGAGGTTGAAAGTAAGATATGGCAGAAAAAATAAAAAAGGAAGATGTTATTGAATATATTTCGAACATGACCGTTCTTGATCTTTCAGAGTTTGTAAAGGAACTGGAAGAAAAATTTGGGGTAAGTGCTGCAGCTCCCATGTCCATGGCAGCGGCAGCGCCGGCCGAAGCAGCACAAGCAGAGGACGTTGAGCAGACGGAGTTTGATGTGGTGTTGTCTGCTGTTGGGGACAAGAAAATCCAGGTTATCAAGGCTGTCCGCGCCATTACAAGTCTGGGCCTTAAAGAGGCTAAGGCAGTTGTAGACAGCGTGCCTGGCCCCGTAAAAGAAGGAGTCTCCAAGGATGAGGCAGAAAGTATCAAGAGTCAGCTTGAGGAAGCGGGTGCTACCGCCGAGATCAAGTAGGGGCTGCTGTAAGCCGAAGGCTGCGGCTATTGGATTGATTATTTTTGATTGTTTTTTTCAATCTTCAATCGTCAATAGTCAATCATCAATCTAAAGGAGATACCATGGCAGGAGAAAATGGTGTCAAAAGACGCCTGAGAAGAAGCTTTGGGAAGATTAAAAAAGTTACAGAAATTCCGAATTTAATTGATATGCAAAGGCGTTCCTATGAACGCTTTCTCCAAAAAGATGTTCTGCCCGGTGAACGCCAGGCTTTCGGACTTCAGGGGGCCTTGATAAGTGTTTTCCCGATTCACGATTTTGCAGGCACAGCCTCTTTGGAGTTTGTCAAATATAGATTTGAAGATGCCAAATATGATGAGGAAGAGTGCCTGAGTAGAGGCATGACATATGAGGCGCCCCTCAGACTAACCGTCCGGTTGGTTGTTTTTGATACGGACCCTGTAAATGGCACGAAAAGTATCCGTGACATCAAGGAGCAAGAGATCTACTTTGGGACCCTCCCCATGATGACGGATAAGGGGACTTTTATTAGCAACGGAACCGAAAGGGTTGTCGTTAGCCAGCTCCATCGCTCTCCTGGGGCCTTTTTTGACCACGACAAGGGTAAAAAGCATTCCAGCGGAAAGCTTTTGTATTCTGCAAGGATTATCCCACTAAGAGGTTCTTGGCTTGATTTTGAGTTTGATCCCAAGGATATTTTGCACGTTCGTATAGACAGAAGGCGGAAATTTCCAGCCACGATACTTTTGAAGGCGCTTGGATATTCGACAAGGGAAATGCTGCGTTATTTCTATGAAACAGAGATCATTACCATCGACAAAAAGGAGTGCTGGCGAGAGGCCAAGATAGAGAGTTTATACCAGAAGAAAATTACCAAAGATATTGTTGATACCGAGACGGGGGAGATTTTAGCCAAGAAAGGGGACAAATACACCAAACGTCTGCACAAGGCCGTTCAGTCAGCAGGGCTGACCCGCATACCCATAGACCTGTCTGAGGTTGAAGGTCGCGTTATTGTTGATGACTCGGTTGACCCTGAGACGGGTGAAGTCTTAATAGAGGGTAATCAGGTGCTTACCAGTGAGATGCTGGAAATATTTAAAGAGAAAGGGATTACTGAGATCGAATGCCTTGTCCTGGATGCGTCTGGTGTGAGCACTGCCATTAGAGACACAATGCTTCTTGATAAAATAGCTTCACCTGATGAAGCAGTTCTTGATATTTACAGGAAGATGCGACCCACCAGCCCTCCGACCCAGGAAGTGGCAAACAATTTCTTTAACAATCTTTTCTTCAATGATAACACCTATGACCTCTCTAAGGTGGGAAGGCTTAAACTGAACTACCGACTCAATTTTGATGTTCCTCTTGAGCACCGAACCCTGAGAAAAGAGGATATCCTGGGTACGGTGCATGAGTTGATCACGCTGAAGAGTTCCGAGGCCATTCCCGATGATATTGATAACCTGGGAAACCGGCGGGTGAGAGCGGTGGGCGAACTCCTGGAGAATCAATACAGGATAGGGCTTGTGAGAATGGAAAGGGCTATTAAGGAGAGAATGAGCCTGCAGGAAGTGGAAACCTTGATGCCTCACGATCTGATTAATTCCAAACCAGTCTCGGCAGTCGTCAAGGAATTTTTCGGCACAAGCCAGCTTTCCCAATTCATGGACCAGACTAATCCATTATCGGAGATCACCCACAAACGGAGATTGAGCGCCTTAGGCCCCGGCGGTTTGACGAGAGAAAGGGCAGGATTTGAAGTCCGGGACGTTCACCCAACGCACTACGGCAGGATTTGCCCTATCGAGACGCCAGAAGGCCCAAATATTGGTTTGATAGTTTCACTCGGTACATACGCAAGGGTGAATGAGTTTGGCTTCATTGAGACACCTTACAGGCAGGTGGACAATGGGAGGGCGACTAATAACATCAAATACTTGTCTGCGCTTGACGAAGTGGATTATGCCATTGCCCAGGCCAATGCCCCCCTGGATGAAAAAGGCAATTTTATAAGAGAAGAGGCTGCGGTGCGGATAAGGGGAGAGGCTGGGAAAAGCCCCATTGGGGACGTGAAGTATATGGATGTATCTCCAGATCAGCTTGTGAGCGTTTCTGCCTCTCTGATCCCCTTTTTGGAGCACGACGATGCCAATAGAGCTTTGATGGGGTCTAACATGCAACGTCAGGCTGTACCCCTCCTAAAGGCCAGGGCACCTTTAATAGGGACAGGAATAGAAAGTGTGGTTGCGCGGGATTCAGGTATAGCTGTGGTTGCCAGAAGAGATGGCGTGGTCGAGAACGTGGAGGCCTCGCGCATTGTCATTAGATCCAGTGGCGGGACGGATGATGACCAGCCGGAGGTGGAGATTTATAAATTAGCCAAATTTCAGAAATCCAACCAGAATAGCTGCTATACTCAAAAACCTATTGTGCACAAGGGGGATATTGTCAAAAAAGGGCAGATCATTGCTGATGGTCCTGCTTGCGAACTTGGAGAACTTGCCTTAGGCCAAAATGTGATGGTGGCTTTTATGTCGTGGGGCGGCTACAACTATGAAGATTCCATGCTCATCAGCGAAAGAGTGGTGAAAGAGGATATCTATACCTCCATACATATAGAAGAATTTGAGGTTGTTTCAAGGGATACAAAGTTGGGCAAAGAAGAGATCACGAGAGATATTCCGAATGTGGGTGAGGATGCCTTAAGGGACCTGGATGAAAGTGGCATAATCAGGATTGGTGCAGAAATCAATCCGGGGGATATTTTGGCAGGAAAAATCACTCCAAAAGGGGAGACTCAACTTTCTCCGGAAGAGAAGCTCTTGAGGGCTATTTTTGGGGATAAGGCCGGAGACGTGAGGGATACATCTTTGAGGGTCCCGCCAGGCGTCCAGGGGATCGTGATTGACGCCAAGGTATTTGCCAGGCGTGGCGTTGAAAAGGACCAGCGAAGTCTCTCTATCGAAGCCCAGGAAATGCTTCGGCATAAGAAGGATCTCCAAGACAAACTGGATGTCATTAGGAAAGGCGTAAAGGAAAGGCTGGGGGACCTTTTGGTTGGAAAAGGGCTGAAAACCGATCTTCTTGACAGGGCAACAGACGATATCCTCATGGGTGAAAAAAAGACAATAAAGCAGGAAGATATTGACCGCATTGCAATCGAAGCCTGGTCAGGTGCAGACCTTAAAGGCAGTATGGATGTCATTGAGAGTCTTGAATCTATCATTAATAATTATTCTACTAAGGTGGCTCGTCTCACTAAAATATTTGACGATAAGATAGAGCGATTGAGCATCGGTGATGAATTGGCCCCGGGCGTCATCAAAATGGTGAAAGTTTATGTGGCGGTGAAACGCAAATTGTCTGTGGGAGACAAGATGGCTGGTCGTCACGGAAATAAGGGCGTCTTATCCAGAGTTCTTCCTGTTGAGGACATGCCTTATTTTGCAGATGGGACCCCTGTGGACATTGTCTTGAATCCTTTGGGTGTGCCATCGAGGATGAATGTGGGGCAGGTACTGGAAACGCATTTGGGATGGGCCTCCTACGAACTGGGAAAACAGGTTAAAGCGCTGCTGGATAAGATGAAAACCCCTGATGAATTGAGGCGCAAACTGAAAAAAGTGTTTGTAAAACAGGAGTATAATGAATTTATAAGGGACTTATCTGATGAGGAGCTGATAGACAGGGGCCGCTTATTGATGGACGGGGTACCCATGGCGTCGCCGGTTTTTGATGGTGCAGACGAAGAAGAAATCCAAAATTGCCTGGAGGAGGCGGGATTATCTGTAACCGGCCAGGCGACACTTTATGATGGCAGGACAGGCATTCCATTTGATCAGAAGATCACCGTCGGCATTATGTACATAATGAAGCTCCATCATTTGGTGGATGACAAACTGCACGCACGTTCTATTGGTCCCTATTCTCTTGTAACACAACAGCCATTGGGCGGAAAGGCCCAGTTTGGCGGTCAGCGATTGGGTGAGATGGAGGTCTGGGCAATGGAGGCCTATGGGGCTGCGTACACTCTTCAGGAGTTTCTGACCGTTAAATCGGATGATGTAGCCGGGAGAACCCGGATGTATGAAAGGATTGTAAAGGGTAACAATGTGCTTGAAGCTGGACTCCCGGAGTCTTTCAAGGTACTCATGAAAGAACTGCAGAGCCTTGGACTGGAAATTCAGCTTTTTGAGGATAGCCAGATTTAGGAATTGACTATTGACTATTGTCAATTGATGATTGCAGATTGAAGATCGGCAATAATCAATCGCCAATCAAAAATCCAAAGGAGATAGGCATTGGAAGAATTCTACAGTTTCTTTACAAAGCCAAAGGATCCATCAAGCTTTAACGCTGTCAGGATTTCTTTGGCATCGCCGGAAAAGATTAAAGAGTGGTCTTTTGGGGAGGTCAAGAAACCTGAGACCATCAACTACAGGACTTTCAAGCCAGAGAGAGACGGGCTGTTTTGTTCGAAGATATTTGGGCCCATCAAAGACTATGAATGCAATTGCGGCAAGTACAAACGAATGAAACACAGAGGTATCGTGTGTGAAAAATGCGGCGTTGAGGTAATTCAGTCCAAAGTTCGCCGTGAACGGATGGGACATATTGAACTTGCCGCCCCTGTAGCCCACATTTGGTTCCTGAAGTGTCTTCCTTCCAAGATAGGTCACCTTTTGGACTTGACACTGAAAGACCTGGAACGGGTACTTTACTTTGAGGGCTACATTGTAATTGATCCGAAGGATACACCCCTTGTAAAAGGCAGCCTGTTGACAGATGAACAACTGCACCAGGCAAGGGAGGACTATGGTGATCGATTTGAAGCGGGTATAGGGGCTGAAGCGATCCAGACGATGTTGCGGCACCTGAACCTGGATGAACTCTCGGAAACCCTCAGAGATGAAATGTTAGCAACAAAGTCTGAAGCAAAACGGAAAAAGCTGGCAAAGCGGTTGAAGATTATTGGTGCGTTTAGAGATTCAAACAACCGACCGGAATGGACGATTCTGAATTATATTCCGGTTTTACCACCGGATCTTAGGCCGCTTGTACCCCTTGACGGCGGCCGATTTGCCACGTCTGATTTGAATGACCTTTATCGGCGGGTTATTAATCGCAATAACAGGCTGAAAAGACTTCTGGAGCTGAGTGCGCCTGATATCATAGTAAGAAACGAAAAGAGAATGCTTCAGGAGGCAGTAGATGTCCTGTTTGATAATGGGAGAAGAGGCAAAGTTGTCACGGGAGCAAACAAACGTCCTTTCAAGTCCCTGAGTGATATGCTCAAGGGCAAGCAAGGAAGGTTTCGACAGAATTTACTCGGAAAGCGGGTGGATTATTCAGGCCGATCGGTTATTGTGGTTGGGCCTGATCTGCGCCTGCATCAGTGTGGACTTCCCAAAATTATGGCGTTGGAGCTCTTTAAGCCCTTTATTTATAATAAACTGGATGAAAGAGGGCTTGTCACCACGATAAAAAGCGCAAAGAAGATGGTTGATAGAGAAACACCTGAGGTCTGGGATGCTCTCGATGAAGTGGTCAACGAATACTGTATCCTGTTGAATCGGGCTCCCACACTGCACCGTTTAGGAATTCAGGCTTTTGAGCCTATACTTATTGAGGGCAAGGCAATTCAGCTTCATCCTCTGGTGTGTACCGCCTTTAATGCGGACTTTGATGGCGATCAGATGGCAGTCCATGTTCCGTTATCCATCGAGGCCCAGATAGAGGCAAGGGTCCTCATGATGTCTACTAATAATATTCTTTCACCTGCCAGTGGGGATCCCATCATCGTTCCCAGCCAGGATATTGTATTGGGAATCTACTATTTAACGCGAGAAAGACCATTTTCTAAAGGAGAAGGAAAGGCTTATTCGAACCCACTGGAAGTGAGGATTGCTTATGATGCCGGTGAGTTAGGTCTTCATGCCTCCATCAAAGTGAGGATAGAGGGAAAACTTCAGGAGACCACTACAGGCCGTGTGATTCTATATGAAATCCTGCCAGAAGCCCTTCCCTTTGCGCTGATCAATAAGGTCATGACAAAAAAGGAACTGCGTATTTTGATAAACGAGTCCTATCGCGGGGCAGGGATCAAGTCTACGGTTATCCTGGGAGACCGGTTGAAGGATATGGGTTATAAATACGCCACGCTTTCAGGTATATCTATCTCCATTGAAGACATGACGATCCCATCCAGGAAGGGAGAGATCATTGAGCGGGCCGAGAATGAAGCAAGAAATATTGATGAACAATACATAAGCGGGCTTATAACGGATGGGGAGAAATACAACAAAGTAGTGGATATCTGGTCCCAGTCCACAGAAGATGTGGCCTCGGAGATGATAAAGGAGATGGCCTTAGAAGAAGTAAGGGGGCCTGGAAACAAGAGAGTGAAGACCAACAGTTTTAACCCCATCTATATGATGTCAGATTCAGGTGCAAGGGGAAGTAAAGATCAAATGAGACAGTTGGCCGGCATGAGGGGCTTGATGGCGAAGCCATCAGGAGAGATCATTGAAACCCCCATTACGTCTAACTTTCGAGAAGGGTTGACTGTTTTACAGTATTTTATATCCACTCATGGAGCCAGAAAAGGCCTGGCCGATACGGCACTCAAGACAGCTAATTCCGGGTATCTGACCCGAAGACTGGTGGACGTAGCACAGGACGCCATCGTTACTGAAGAAAACTGCGGTACCATGGATGGCATCTGGGTGGATGCGCTTGTGGAAGGTGGCGAGATACTTCAGCGAGTCGGAGAACGGATCCTGGGTCGAGTTAGCCTTGAGGATATCTATGATCCAGTGACCAGTGATTTGCTTGTGAAGGCTGATGAGGAGATAGACGAAGAAAAAGTGAGGAAAGTCGAAGCTGCAGGATTGGAAAGGATAAGGATCAGATCCGTTTTGACATGTGAGGCGAAAAGGGGGGTATGCAAGAAATGTTACGGCAGAGACCTTTCGTACGGCCATGAGGTCAATATCGGACAGCCCATTGGTATCATCGCTGCTCAGTCCATAGGTGAACCTGGGACCCAGCTCACAATGAGGACATTTCATATTGGCGGCACAGCAAGTAAGAGGGTGGAACAATCTACAATTCAGCCCAGAAATCAAGGCAAGATAAAGTTTATTGACCTGAAAACGGTCGAAAATGAAGAGGGGAACCTCGTTGTCATGAACCGTAATGGACAAATTGCCGTTCTGGGCAAAGGTGAAAGGGAACTTGAGCGATATCCCATAATATACGGTGCCACTTTGAAAGTTAGTGATGGTAGCAAGGTCAAATCAGACCAGATTCTGGCTGAATGGGATCCTTTTACGATACCTATCATGACAGAGGTGAGTGGCGTTATCAAATTCGGTGATATTACGGAAGGCCGGACCATGCGGGAAAAGCGTGACAAGGTCACGGGAAAGATCAGCAGGGTGATTGTTGAATCCCGTGACGTGGATATCAGGCCTCGGATTTCCATTAAAGACAGCAGTGGAAAAACGGCCAGTCTGCCTGGTAGTACGAAGGCCAAGGCCCGGAATTTTCTGCCGGTGGGTGCTATAATTATGGTTAACGAGGGAGATGAGGTGGGCCCTGGTTCCGTATTGGCAAAGATCCCGCGAGAAACCACTAAGACGAAGGATATTACAGGTGGTTTACCGCGTGTTGCAGAGCTATTTGAAGTGAGAAAACCAAAACAGACAGCCATCATCAGTGAAATAGATGGTGTTATCTCGTTTGGGAAATATACAAAGGGTAAGCGAAAAATGACGATTACCCCGGAGGTGGGTGAGGCTGTAGATTATTTTGTGGCAAGAGGAAAGCATGTGAGCGTCCTGGAAGGGGACTATGTGAGGGCAGGTGAGGCGTTAATGGACGGATCGATTGACCCTCATGACATATTGAAGATCAGAGGCACCAAGGAACTGGCCAAATACCTGGTCAATGAGGTGCAGGAAGTGTACAGGCTGCAAGGGGTGAAAATTAATGATAAGCATATTGAGGTTATTGTCCGTCAGATGTTGCGACAGGTGAATGTGACTGACGTGGGAGATTCCCATTTCCTTTTGGGGGAACATGTGGAAAAGTGGCGCTTTGAAGAAGAGAACAGAAAAATTATCGATAAAGGTGAAAAACCGGCCACCGCAGAACCTCTACTGCTGGGAATTACCAAGGCGTCCCTGAGCACTGAAAGTTTTATATCAGCAGCATCTTTCCAGGAAACAACCAAGGTCTTGTCTGATGCAAGCGTGGCCGGAAAAATAGACAACCTCAAGGGGTTGAAAGAGAATGTGATTATGGGCCGCCTGATTCCGGCTGGTACCGGGTTGAAGAGTTACAGAAATGTTGAAATGGGTGTTGGCAGCTAAATTTTTTATTGTTTAGTCTTGAAAATACCTTGACAAATAGTAATAACAAAAATAAAAGAAAGAGTTCTGTATTTTTATGGTTTTTCAGGATCAAATATTGATAATCTATGAGGCAGTTTCAAAATGTTCAATTTTGTTCAAGATCAAGAAAGGCGAAAATTTTAACCACAGGAATACAATTGGGTATTTCGAGGATTAAAATTTGAGCCTGACGCAGATATTGGGCAAAAGGGGACGTTTTGAAATTGGCTCATATGCCTTTGATTAAGTGAAGCTATAGGAGATTCTATGCCGACCATTAACCAACTCATTAGAAAGGGCCGACGTAAACCCAGGAAAAAGGCCAAGACTCCTGCTCTTCAGGGCGCGCCTCAGAAGAGAGGCGTGTGTGTAAGGGTATATACATCGACACCCAAAAAACCCAACTCTGCACTGCGAAAGGTTGCCAGGGTGAGGTTGACAAACGGAATTGAAGTGACTTCGTATATCCCGGGTATGGGCCACAACCTTCAAGAACACTCGGTTGTCTTGATTCGAGGAGGCCGGGTTAAGGATTTGCCCGGTGTAAGGTATCATATTATCAGGGGCACGATGGATACAACCGGCGTGGATGATCGCAGGCAGGGTCGATCAAAGTATGGGGCTAAACGACCAAAGAGTCTTTGATATCCCTATTTATTTTTTTGGAGAGTTTTTTATGCCCAGGAAGCGAATATTTGCGAAACGAGATATAGTGTCTGATCCTAAGTACAAAAGTGTACTTGTAACAAAATTTGTTAATAATCTGATGAAGAAGGGTAAAAAGAGCATTGCGCAGTCGATCCTTTATGGATCTTTCGACATTATTTCGGAAAAAACTAAGCAAGACCCCTTAACAGTTTTTAAGAAAGCAGTCGACAATGTTAAACCTACGGTGGAGGTGAAATCCCGACGAGTTGGTGGTTCTACATACCAGATCCCCACGGAAGTGAGGCCCTCCAGAAGGCAGGCGTTAAGCATTCGGTGGATCATCAGCTATTCCACCCAGAGGGGCGAAAAGACAATGGCCGCCAAACTTGCGGGCGAGTTAATGGATGCTGCCAATACGAGAGGGGCTGCGATTAAAAAGAAGGATGACACACACAGGATGGCTGAGGCCAACAAGGCTTTTGCCCATTATCGATGGTAAATGGCAGTAGGCAGTAATCAGTAAGCAGTAGGCAGTAAGTGTGAAGTGGGTTATGTGGTGTTTACTGCTTAGTGCACATAGGAGGGAATGAGATGGGCAAGAAGAAATTTGAGAGGACGAAGCCGCATATAAACGTGGGAACGATAGGGCATAT
>Ga0180009_10005222_pt1 | contig 13988 bp, 13 predicted proteins | sample OS_PC_MetaG_FD_123537 | JGI IMG/M metagenome (GOLD analysis project Ga0180009, IMG submission 123537) | Groundwater microbial communities from the Aspo Hard Rock Laboratory (HRL) deep subsurface site, Sweden - OS_PC_MetaG | ecosystem: Environmental > Aquatic > Deep subsurface > Groundwater... | reverse complement strand
TTCACTGTTCACTGTTCACTGTTCACTGTTCACTGTTCACTGTTCACTGTTCACTGTTCACTGTTCACTGTTCACTGTTCACTGTTCACTATTTTATATCAAGGGAAAAATGAATTGTGAGTGGCGGTATTGATTCGCTATTTGTTGGGATGTCAAATGGCTTCGAGGCGATGGCCTTGCTTGGTCCAGCATAGGGCTTGCGCGCTGCCTTTTTTCCAGTCGGGCAATACGAAGCGCTTCGCCTTTTGTCCGTCGATTTCGAATTCATGGATCGCCGGCCGGTGTGTGTGGCCGTGGATCAGTTGCAACACGCCGTGTTCGCGCATTATCTCGATAACGGTCTGTTGGTTGACGTCCATGATGTCTTGCGTTTTACCGCGTTTGTGGAAATGGCTGCGCAAGCGGTACCAGCGTGCGGCGATTAGTCTTAGCCATAAAGGCTTGGAAAGTACGTTTTGCTGCCACTCCGGGGTATGCGCTTTTTCGCGGAACGCTTGATAAGGCAGGTCATCGGTGCAGAGCAGGTCGCCGTGAGTCAGCAAGGTCGGTGTTCCGAACAAATCGATCACGGCATAATCGCCTAGCAGGTTCACGGCCGTTTCGTCGCAAAATCGTTGCCCGAGCAGGAAATCTCGATTGCCTTGCTGCAAATAGACTTGCGTGCCGGATGAGGTTAGTTGTTTGAGTTGCTTTCTGATTTTACCGTTCGGCGGCGTCGGATCGTCATCGCCGATCCAGGCGTCGAATAGGTCGCCAAGAATGTACACGGCTTCGGCGCGCGGCGCCTGGCGTTCCAAATAGGACAGGAAGCGCTTGGTGATTTCGGTTTTTTCAAGCGAGAGATGCAGGTCCGAAATAAATTGGATTTCGCGTGGCATGGGCAAAAGACTGGCTCGTTGAATTGGGGGAGGCGGGGTAGGAATATGCACAAAATAACCTCTATAAGTAGTAGGCTTTGCGGCGGTTCGGTGACTCGCTTGACAGGACGCCGTGAATACGTCCGTGTAGGCTTGACGGCGGCTTTCCCTGCCGCCGACACCTGTCAATCGAGCCGCCGAACCCCCTTCCAAAGTTGTCGACGTTATTTCATGCTCGTTCCTTAGGGAATGGAGCACGGATGCGGCTAAGGACTTTGTAACAAAAAACTTCCCGTTAAATTATCGTTCCCATGCTCTGCGTCCCCGATGACCGATAAAACAAGCAAAAGCCAACCTATGCACTTCCTAAAGTCTATCAAGCAACCTAACTGTCGCAGTCGACGCGCAGCGTCTAAAGCAGCGTTCCCACGCAGAGCACTCATCGTTATACATAAGTCAAAAATTACCTTTTCGCAATCTTAACCAACGAGACCTCAATACCATTTATTGTCACTTAACACTCGCGGATCACCTAGCGCTAGGCGATCCGCGGAGGGTACGCTGTGCGTACCATGGTAACCCCGCAATGTTCATGTTTTGGTACGCGCAGCGTACCCTACAATTTATGTATAACGATGAGCACAAGGCATGGGAACGATAAGCTTGCGTGGGATGTCGACCGGCAGCATCCGTGTTCCATTGGCAAAAAAGTCTTATTCGACGATTTCGGCTTTTTCGATCACGATGTCGGTTTTCGGAACATCCTGATGCATGCCGCGGTTGCCGGTCGGTTGCTTGGCCATCGCATCGACCACGTCCATCCCCTCGATCACTTCGCCGAAAACGGCATAGCCCCAGCCGTTCGGAGTCGGACTAGTGTAATTCAAGAAGGAATTGTCCTTGTAATTGATGAAAAATTGCGCGGTTGCCGAATTCGGATCGGGCGTGCGAGCCATTGCCAACGTGCCGCGGTTGTTTTTTAAACCATTATCGGCTTCGTTTTTGATCGGTTCGCGAACGGCTTTTTGGTTGAAATCGGCGTCGAAGCCGCCGCCTTGGGCCATGAATCCCGGAATAATGCGGTGGAAGATCGTGCCGTTATAAAAGCCATCTTTAACGTAAGTCAGAAAGTTTTCGGATGAGATCGGCGCTTTTTCGTGATTCAATTGAATTGTGATTTCACCCAGTGTCGTGGTGAGTTTGACCTTATTTGCTTGTTCTGACATTGTATTTTCCTTTGCAAAAGAATGGGTTGTTGCTAGTAGCAGTATTGTAGCGGTAAAAAGAGTACGCATGGTTGATTCCCGTGAGTAACAAGTAACCAAGAATTCTATGTGTTTTTGTCTTGAAAGAGAAGTGCCGGCTTGGTACATTGCCCTGCTTTGTTGTTAACCCGCCTTATCTGTCATGTTGAAAATATATAACACTCTGACGCGCCAAAAAGAACTTTTTAAACCCCGTGTCGAAGGTAAGGCCGGTTTGTACGTCTGCGGTATGACGGTCTACGATTATTGTCATGTCGGGCATGCGCGTGTGATGGTCGTATTCGATGTCGTTTCGCGTTATTTGCGTTACTCGGGCTATAACCTGACCTATGTGCGCAATGTAACCGATATCGACGATAAAATCATTCAACGCGCACGAGACAACGGCGAAGATTTCCACGCCCTAACCGAGCGCTTCACCGAGGCGATGCATGAGGACGAGCGCGCGCTTTCAGTATTGCCTCCCGACATCGAGCCAAAAGCGACGCAATCAATTCCTGAAATCCTAGCAATGATCGAAAAGTTGATTGCGAATGGCTTAGCCTATGTCGGTTCTAACGGCGATGTATTTTATTCGGTCTCGAAATTTAGCAACTATGGCCGTTTGTCCGGCAAAAACCTTGCCGAGCTGCAAGCCGGCGAACGTGTCGAGATTGAGCAAGCCAAGCAAGATCCTCTGGATTTCGTGCTATGGAAAGCGGCCAAGTCCGGCGAGCCAGCTTGGGAATCGCCTTGGGGTCAGGGGCGTCCCGGCTGGCATATCGAGTGCTCGGCGATGTCGACCGGTTGCCTGGGTAATCATTTCGACATACACGGCGGCGGCATGGATCTGCAATTTCCGCATCACGAGAACGAAATCGCGCAATCGGAAGGCGCGACCGGCGAAAAGTTTGTCAATTACTGGATGCACAACGGCTTCGTGCGTATCAACGAAGAAAAAATGTCCAAATCGCTGGGTAACTTCTTTACCGTTCGCGAAGTATTGAAGCGCTACCGGCCGGAAGTCGTGCGCTTTTTCATCTTGACTAGCCACTACCGCAGTCCGCTAAATTATTCCAACGAACATCTGGACGAGGCGGCGGTCGCGTTGACCCGTCTGTATACCTCGTTACGTGGTATCGATGCCGGCGAGTTTGAAGTCGACGCCGATTACGAGGCGCGCTTTAAAGAAGCGATGGACGACGACTTCAATACGCCGGTCGCGTTGTCGGTGCTGTTCGATCTGGCTAGGGAACTCAATAAAGTTAAAGATTCCGATAAGCAAAGGGCGAGTCAATTGGCCGCCACTATACGGGCGCTGGGCGGTGTTCTGGGTATATTGCAAGACGATGCCGAGCGCTTTTTGAAAGAAGGCGATAACCAAACCGAAGGCTTGACGACCGAGCAAATCGAAACGTTGATACAGGCGCGAATCGACGCCAAAAAGAACAAGAATTGGGCGGAAGCCGATAAAATACGCGATCAATTGAAGCAACAAGGCGTGATACTCGAAGACGTTCCGGGCGGAGGCACTAACTGGCGTCGGGAGTAAACGTCGCCGAAGCGGCACGACTTTAATGACAAAATAAGCAAATCGATCCATGACCAATATCAAAGACAAATCGTTACAAACCTATCTCGATGAATTGGCCAGCAAGACGCCGACACCGGGCGGCGGCAGTGCCGCTGCGTTGATGGGCGCGCAAGCAACCGCGCTGGTTGGCATGGTGTGCAACTTGACGATAGGCAAGCCGAAATACGCCGAATTCGAAGCGGAAATGGGCGTACTATTGGACAGGTCCGAAGCGTTACGCGAACGGCTAACCGGCATGATCAAGGCCGACGTCGACGTCTTTGACCGGTTGATGGCCTGTTACGGCATGCCGAAAGAGACCGAACAACAAAAGGCGGTCCGATCCGAAGCCATACAGTCCGTATTGAAAGAAGCGACCGAAGTGCCGCTTGAATGCGCCCGAGCTTGCTTCGAAACGATCGAGCTATGCCGGATTGCCGCCGAAAAAGGCAATACCGGCGTCATTAGCGATGCGGGCGTCGCTGTCATGTCCGCTTACGCCGGTTTAAAAAGCGCGGCATTGAATGTCTATATCAATGTCGGTAGCTTGAAAGACAAGGAGTTTGCCGAACGTAAGACTCAGGAACTCGAATTGATTTTGGAAGGCACCGAACAAGCAGTCGATGATGTTTATCGCATTGTAAAAGAAAGGCTATAGAAACAAGCCGAACGCCGAGCGTTCGCCGTTATATACATCTCTTTGAGATAAGCTGTGCGTACCATGGGCAGCCCCTCCAATATTAACCAAGCCCTCATGGTTTGATGTGGCTAGAAATTTGCTGTTTAACGGCATAAAGGTACGCGAAGCCTACCCTACAATTTATGTATACTCATCATAGATCAAAATTCGGCACCGGGATGTCCGTCAAAGGACGCCGAGAATAACTCCCTGTAGGCTCTAAGCCAGCTCCATGCTGGCCTCTCACCTAGCGTTAGGTGAGGGGCCGCACACCCTGGTGCCTCCTCAGTCAGGCGCTGCCGAAATTTGAAGTACGAAAGGTATATAACTATGAGCGCAGAGCGCGGGAACGATAATTGCCGGGGGACTGAATAGTTACCAATAACTTGTTATACGTTTGTATAGCGCTTTCGCTCACCAAAAAGGTTGGCGAGAATGTTTAAGGATTTAGTCGCAAATAACTTCCCTATTTTACGGAGGGTTCGGTAACTCGATTGGCAGGTGTCGGCGGCAGGGAGCGCTGCCGTTAAGCCCCCATGGACGGGTTCACGGCGTTCCTCGATAGATACATCCCATACCTTTTATTCTTAGACGGTTTTTCAATCAAAAGGGAGTAGGTTGAATTACTTTTTGAGTTTATTGTTAAAGATTAAAAAAATCTATTGACGAAAGTCATGAGAGTCTTTATCATACGCAGCTCTTCACGGGTGGATAGTTAGACAAGATTCGAACTCATTCACGAAGGTCAATCGGGGTATAGCGCAGTTTGGTAGCGCGCCTGCTTTGGGAGCAGGATGTCGGGGGTTCGAATCCCTCTACCCCGACCATACTGCGCTTGTAGCTCAGCTGGATAGAGCATCGGCCTTCTAAGCCGAGGGTCGCAGGTTCGAGTCCTGCCAAGCGTGCCATCTCCTGTTGAAATACTTTTCTGTGGTGATCGTAGCTCAGTTGGTAGAGCCCCGGATTGTGATTCCGGTTGTCGCGGGTTCGAGCCCCGTCGTTCACCCCATCCAAATCTAACCCCTTCTCTCTCCCCTCCGCTTTCACATTGTCTACTGTGACACAAAACTGTGTCGACGGACGTTGCGCCATTACAATGCCTTTCAAAGCCGGTTTTCTCGCTGTTAGCCTTATATCTGCGTTGTATCTAGATTTTATCGATCATCGTTTAGACGCCTTCTTTAGTTCTGCCGAAATTTAAAGTGCGAAAGCTATAATCTTGCGGTTGTCGAGGGTGCAGAATTTAGCCCTGCCTGGCGTCTACTGACAGTTCCCCCGCACCGAATTTTGATCTGTAAAGAGCAGTATATCGTTTTGGAGAAACAGGAGTTTTACTCATCTTCTTTCAACCGGTGTCCGCAATATTTACAATAGACGGCGTCGAAGTCGTGGCCGGTCGCGCCGCAATCGGGGCACGGTCTGTTGTCTATTCGGCTTTGCTTTTGGCTTTTCATCAGTTCCGCGCTGTAAATGCCAGTCGGCACGGCGATGATTCCGTAGCCCATGATCATGATAGTCGAGGCGAGTAATTGTCCTAATGCCGTTTGTGGCGAAATGTCGCCATAACCGACCGTGGTGATCGTGACGATGGCCCAGTAGACCGATCTGGGAATACTTGTGAAACCGGCTTCGCTACCTTCGATGATATACATCAGAGCGCCGAATACCACGACCAGCGTCAAGACCGTATACAAAAATACCGCAATTTTTCGAAAGCTATTGTTTAGTGCAATCAGTAGAACGTTAGCTTCGCGCATGTATTCGGATAACTTCAATACTCTGAATATGCGCAGCAATCGTAAGATTCGCAATGTCAGCATATATCCGACGCCGGGAATCAGCAGTCCCAAATAAGTCGGCAGGATCGAGAGCAGATCGACGAAGCCGAAAAAACTACGTGCATACAGCAAGGGGCGGCGTACCGAAAGTAGGCGTAAAATATATTCGAGCGTGAATAACAGCGTAAAAAACCATTCCGATAAATAGAGCAGTTGTCGATACTGATTACGTATCGTTTCGACGCTATCGAGCATAACTGCGACGATGCTGAGTAAGATCATGATGATCAAAACAACGTCGAAAGCCTTTCCTGCTTTGGTTTCAGCGCCGAAAATGATCCGGTTCAAGGTTTGCCGCCAAGCCGAGGTAGGGCTTTCTTCATGGGGGCGAGGGCGTTTCGAAGGCGGTTGAATGGTCATGGCGGCGTTTTCGGGGTTTTAATAAATAAGAAGGCCTACTTTAGCCGCTAACAACAAGGCTATCGGTTGGAGAAAGAATTCGATTCGAATAGAAGGCGTTCGGACTTTATCTCGAAATAGCGGGCAAACAGCAAGATCAAAATACCGCTGATTGCCAGTAGATAACAATACTCTGCGAGGCTTTGCCGGGCTATCTTTTCGGTGTATTGAATCGGCTTGTTTTCGAGACGCCCGATTTCGTCGATGACGTTTTGAAGGGCTTCCGGGTTTTGGGCTTCGAAAGCTTTATACGGAATGCCGATGCTTTGGAAAAACTGATGCAGAAAATATTCCGGCGAGGTGGTTTCGTTTGCATTGGCCGGCTTGCTATCGAGAGGGAGGCTTCTATCGTCGCGCAGATAAACCCAATACAGCATGACTTTGTATTGATGGAACAACTGGGCAAGCGTGCTTTGCGTTTCGAGATCGATGCGCGCGGCGCCGTCCGATACCAGTAAGATGACGCGCGATCCAGTCAACGGACGTTCCTGAAAATAGTCCAACGCCATCGCGAGACCCGGCGCGATGTTAGTGACGCCTCGGCCGCGCGATCGGGTCGCGTCGATCGCGGCCAGAGTCGCGGTTTTGTCTTGGGTCAACGGCATGACATGAATGGGCGCAGTGCTGAACGAAATCATGCCGAAAAAATCGTCTTTTCTACGTTTGATGAAATCACCGAGTAAGTCTCGAGCAATCGCGATTTTGCTTTCTTTTGCCGCACCGCCGAAATAACGGCCGGCGAAGTTTTCGTTCATGCTCGCGCTTCGGTCGAGTAGGATGACGATTTCGGCGCCCTGGCCGAGTCGTTGCACGGTTTGCTCCTTGAGATAGGGCCCCGATAGCGCAATCAGCAACAACAGAATGACGCCGGCGCCGGTCAACTTCAATAGTGTAAACAACAAAAACGACAAAGGGTCGAACGGTAATATCGACAGGCTTGAGTAACGCAGTGCGGGTAAATGCTTACCGAAAAACGACAGTAAGGCCAGCGGTGAAAACAGCAATACCCACGGATGACTTAGCGCTAAATCCATCGATTACTCCTTTCGAGTTTCCGATATAGCAAGCACAGTTTCTCGACTTGAGCCGGACTTATTGCCGATGATTCGCTAGCGGCATCGGCAAAGAAGAGTTGCCGCGAAATGGCGAATAAAGCTTCGGTCTTTTCTCGAACCGGTAAAAATTTCGGATGACGTTGAAAAAAGTCCGGCAATTGTCCGGCAAAGAGTGTTTCGCCGGCCAGTTCATTCAAGGCATGATGAAAGCATTGCAAGGCTTGTAAGCTGACCGCTCTCGATTGTGGCAACTTTTTGAGTTTTTTGATTTCCCGGCAGGCTTTGCCGAATGAGCCGCTGTAACGTTCGAGAAACGGGATTTTGCCGTAAAACCACACGATATAGAGCAATATAATCGAAGATACCCCGAGCAAATAAGTCAAGGCGCGGCGGTGCGAAGTCGTATCGATTAGGCGCGGCGGCGCTTCCGATTCGGGCTCGATGTCGCGATCCGCTTTGTTTTTTGGAATCAGCGGATGATAACTGAAAGTCCAAGGCGGAAGCGTTTCAATTTCGGGCTTGCCTCGGTGCATGAAGCGAATCGGCAATGGTGGGATCGTCAATTCCTCGGTGGCGCGCACGCTCTTGAAAACCTGATAGGTGATCGCAAGCGAGTGGTCTTTCTCTGGCTTGCTTGGTATTGATTCGATACTATAAAGCCTAAGCCACTCGTTGATCGGGCCAGGGGTCGGCAGAAAGCCGGATTCCAGTGTATAGAATAACGGTACCCCGATATGGGCCGTCAAGGTGATTTTGTCGCCAAGGCTGTAGCCGTAGTTGCGCGGCGTATCGAGTTCGATTTCAATGTTGGCCGCGTTTGCGGTCATGGCGCCCGATAAATACAGCAATAGCCATAAGTAAAAATGAGCTAAGGAACGAGCATGAAACAATTTAGACAACTGTTGGAAGGGGGGGCGGTGGCTCGCTTGGCAGGTGTCGGCGGCAGGGCAGATTTTTGCTCCTGCAAAATCTGCATTCATGCCATCCATGGCAATCTTATAGCCGCCCGCCGTCAAGCCTACACGGACGTATTCACGGCGTCCTGTCAAGCGAGTCACCGAACCTCCGCAAAGCCTGCTAATTGTAGAAGTTATTTTGTGCATATTCCTAGGTGTTTATTGTTCATAGAAATAATGGGTGAGCTGATCGGCCTGAAAGGTGTCGTCGAGAAAAAACGCTTGGCGGCCGTAGCGCGTAAACAAATGCTTGAGCCGTTCTTGCCGGTCTTCGAATGTCGCGATGATTTTGCGTTTCAGCGTCGGACGCATCAGTAATTGCCGGTCTTTACCGGTTTCCGGGTCTGCCAGGCGCACCAGGCCCCATTCCGGCAGATTACGATACTCTTGGGGATACCATAATACGACAGGGATCACGTCGTGTTTCAACAGCGAATCGAAAATCTCGGCGGTTTCATGCAATGGAAAATGAAAGTCGGAGACTAGAAAAATCAAAGAGCGATGCCGAGGGCAATGTTCGGCGATCGAGAGCAGGCTTCGGCAATGGCTGTCGTCGGGGTCGAATTGCCCGAGCCGGTCTACAAGTTCGGCGGCGCCGCCTTTATACCAGCGCGGCGGTAGATGAAAGTCCGGCAGTAAATCCTGTCCGCAGCCGAAAAAGCCGAAATGATCGCCGCTGCGATAGGCCGAATAAGCCGTCAATTCGGTAAACCGTGCCAAGGTTTTCATTTTGCCGTGAAAGCTCATCGATGCCGATAAGTCTGCAATGATGTTGACCGAAATCAAGCCGCGCTGGCGAAAAGTCCTGACCATGAATTGGCCGAACGGGTCGAGCAGACTGGCATGAATATCGATATTGTGCGCTTCGGGACGGGCAATCAACGGCGCATGCCCGTGAAACTCGTGTTCGCCGCCGCTGTGTTTGCCGGCATGACGGCCAGGGTGCGCGCTCGCGGTGCGCCAAGGCAGTTGATAATGAAATTCTTCGAGCATCGTTGGCGTGTGGTAGTAAGCGGTTAGTAGTGAGCAGTGAGAGGAAAAATAAATAATAAAATTCTTAGAACATCATCCGATTAAGTTTCGCGTACAAATGGACTGGAGCAAATTTTCTTAGGGCGCTGCTACCTGCTGCAGTATTTTTTGGCTGAGCTGTTCGGCGAGCAGTGTGCGTCTCAATTCGTAAGTTGGATTGAAAAACACCCGGTGCGCGATCGTTTCATGAAAAATTTCGCGGATGTCTTCCGGTAAGACGTGCGTACGTCCGTTCAGCCATGCCGTCACGCGCGCCGCGCGCATCAGCATTCCGGCGCCGCGTGCGCTGGCCCCCGCCAGGATTAGCCGGTCCATGTCGACGTTGTCCAATACAATCGAAAAGTCTTTCGGAAAGCGGGTCGCCTGCCAAAGTTGCAAGGCATAATTTTGCAAGGTTTCACTGGCTTGAATGTGATGCTGAATTTGCCGGCTGATATCGTTCAATTCACGGTAGGGGAGGATGCCCGGCTGTATCGTCTCGATCAATGCGTCGACATCGTAGAATCTCGGATTGAACATCAATTCGCGCTGCAGGGCCGGGTCTTCCGGTGTTTCGATCTTTAGCTCCATCATGAAACGGTCGCGGGCCGCGGAGGGTATTTCGAAGGTTTCGTCTTTTTCGACGCGGTTGCGGTCGGCGAAGACCTGCAAATGTGGGAAGTAATGTTCGCGGTTGAACGCCGTGACCGATTTTTCGGCCATCACGCGCAGCAGCAATGAATGGACCTGGGGTCTAGCGCGGTTGACTTCGTTGAAGAAGAAGGTCGACAGCTCCTCGCCATGTTTCAATATCGGGCCGGGGTCGACCTGCGGTTTGCCGGCTTCGTTGATGTAGGTGTGGTAGACCAGGTCGTTAGGCATCAAGTCGATCGTGCCTTCGATGCGCTCGTAGGCGCCGCCAATGCCGCGTGCAACGGCTCTAAGCAAGGTGGTTTTTCCGACTCCGACATCGCCTTCGAGCATCGCATGGCCGCGCGCGAATATCGCGGTCGTGACGAGTCGTACCGGGCGTTCGAGCCCGATTACGGCTTTGTTGATTTCCTGTTCGAACAGTGCGGCGCGGTTATGCCAATCGGCTAGGTTTCGGTCGGTCATTGTGGTGTTTAGTTTAAGTGCTGTTGTTAGAATTAATTGGGCAAAGGTTAACCGGATATGGATTTTGAGTGAAGCTTTAGTTCCTTGGTAAGACGGAGTGCGCTGTCCTTCACCTTTCGACCGTGGTCAAAACATATCGAAACGTTCGTGTCAGGAAGTGGAAAATAAAGTCATCAAAGCCTGTTTGTCAATGAATTGCTCCAGTCAATGCCGAATTCTAACCGGTGCAATCGCAAAGAAGATAAGAAAGCTGAAAAAAGAAACGATGGCCAACCATTTAGTTAGGCCGTAAAGTTTGCGAATGCCCCGATTGGCTTTTTTGACGATTTCGAATTCCTCCAAGTAAACCGTTTCGCAGGCGCCGTTGCCGGTGTCGTCTCGGGTAATGCTGGTGCCGCGAAAGAAATTATTGCTTTTGTTGGCATATTCGGCCAATACGCCCTTGAAACGGATATGATCGCCCGGTTCTGCGGACATCAGCGCTTTTTTGATGCGGTCGTCGTTGGTCAGTAAATGATTGTTCGACAGTGCGTTCATCTTGAATAAAGCCCCGGTCTCGTAGTCTTGCCAGGAAGCCCAGCATGTCCAGCTATCGTTATGAAACTTCATTTGCCGGTAAACGCCGGAACCGACATTTTTACCCCAGATCACGCATAAGTCGCGAAGGTTTATAAAATCATGCCAGCGTTTGTGGTGCCAGATGTTGGTGAAGGCATCGGCGTCGCTGTAACTGACGACGACGCCGTGTAGCTCATAGTCATACAAAGGCGTGATCGTATATTCCTGATCGTTGACTCGGCTCTTGAACGGCTCGGCCTTTATCTTGGCTTGAGCCGGTTCTTCGAGATAACCGAGATCGTAAAAATTCGGCTCCGGTAAATGGTCTTTTTTGAAATAAAGCAGGACTGTCAGTAATGCGCTGACGATGAAAACCCATTTGAATAGCTGCTCGAAAAAGGAACTGGTAGCCATGGTTCAGATTGGTCGTAAAAATTGAAATTATAGTCCAACCGTTAAAATGCCTGATATATAGAAGGGCTATTTTTTACTGCAACGGTTCCCATTCTAAAAGGCTTTCTTCAATAAGTCTCATTTAAACGATAGCGTTTGTTTATTGCGCACTCCAAGGCTTCTGTGTATGCTCCGTGCATGCAAATACAACTGATTACTATCGGCAATAAAATGCCGGCTTGGGTACAATCCGGTTATGATGAATACGCTAAGCGACTGCCGAGAGAGTGCGAATTGGTGCTCAAGGAGATTCCGCCGGGCAAGCGGGGTAAAAATAGCGATTCGGCCCGTATAGTCAAGGACGAAGGCGATAAAATGATCGCGGCAATCGCCAAAGACGCGCATGTCGTGACCTTGGACGTCCTCGGAATACCTTGGTCGACGCCGGAATTGTCGGTTGCCTTGAAACGATGGCTCGAAAGCGGGCGGAATGTCGCCTTATTGGTCGGCGGACCCGAAGGATTGTCCGATGATGCGAAACAATTGGCGCGCGAATCCTGGAGTCTGTCCAAGCTGACTTTTCCGCATCCATTGGTGCGTGTGATTGTTGCCGAACAGATTTATCGCGCCTGGAGTATTTTAAATAACCATCCCTATCATCGCGAATGAGTGTGCAAATCCTATTGGCTTCGGCGTCTCCGCGCCGTCAGGAACTGTTAACGCAAATCGGAGTCAGTTTTAAGGTGTTTCCGGTCGATATCGATGAGACGCCTTACTCAGGTGAGGCGCCTTTGTCTTATGTTCGACGTATCGCTGCCGAAAAATCGGCCGTAGCACTGGAGCGGAGTGGGGCAAGGCTGCCGATTCTGGCCGCTGATACGGCGGTGATCTTGGGCGGACGGATTATGGGCAAGCCGAAGGATAAGGCCGATTGCCTGGCCATGCTTCGCTTTTTGTCGGGACGGACGCATCAGGTCTTTAGCGCAATATCGCTCAGAGGCTTCGAACACTGGCAAGCCGTCAATGTTACCGAGGTCAGTTTTCGTGATATCAGCGAAGATGAAATCATCCGCTATTGGCATAGCGGCGAGCCAGTCGATAAGGCGGGTGCTTATGCGATTCAGGGTTTAGGCGGCGTGTTCGTCAAATCGATTACCGGCAGTTTTAGCGGCGTGGTTGGTTTGCCGCTGTTCGAGACGGCTGAACTTTTAGCGAAACAAGGGATAACGATTTTCAAATGAGTGAAGAAATTTTAATCAATGTCACGCCGCCGGAAACACGCGTTGCCGTCATCGAAAACGGAGTCTTGCAGGAACTGATTATCGAGCGTAGCCGACAACGCGGTTTGGTCGGTAATATCTATAAGGGTGAAGTCTGCCGAGTATTGCCCGGCATGCAAGCGGCTTTTGTCGATATTGGTTTGTCCAGGGCTGCCTTTTTGCACCTATCCGATTTATGCAGCAAGGATTTGGAAAAAAAAGGATCGGCGAATATCGAAAGCTATCTGCACGAGGGGCAACATATCGTCGTGCAAGTGACCAAGGACCCAATCGGCACTAAAGGCGCGCGATTAACCACCGAAATCTCGATTCCGTCGCGTTTTCAGGTTTATATGCCCTATGCCAATAATTGCGGCGTGTCTCAACGGATCGAATGCGATGCCGAGCGTGCTAGGCTCCGTGCTTGTCTTGAATCGTTTCGCGAAAAAAACCAATGTGGCGGATTTATTGCTCGTACGGCAGCCGAATGCGTCGAGGAAGCGGTTTTGTATTCCGATATGACTTTCCTGCTCAAGCTTTGGACGACAATTTCGGAAAGCATTAATAGCGCGCAACCGAAGCAGTTCATTCATAAGGACTTGCCGCTGAGTGTCAGAACGTTGAGGGATCTATACAAAGAAGGTATCGAGAGGGTGCGCGTCGATTCTAAGGAAACTTATCTCAAGCTGGTCGAATTCGCGAAGATTTTCGTGCCCGATATCGTCGATGTGATCGAGCATTATACCGGCGAGTGTCCGGTCTTCGATATTTACAGCGTCGAAGAGGAAATTCAGCGTGCGCTGGATCGTAAGGTCATGTTGAAATCAGGAGGACACTTGGTGTTCGATCAAACCGAGGCGATGACGACGGTCGATGTCAATACCGGCAGTTATGTCGGCGGGCGTAATCTTGAGGAGACGATTTTTAAGACCAATTTGGAGGCTGCTCAGACGATATCTCGCCAACTACGATTGCGAAATTTAGGTGGAATTATCATTATCGACTTCATCGATATGCAGAGCCATGAGCATCGCAAACAAGTCTTGCAAG
>Ga0180009_10005221_pt1 | contig 13991 bp, 12 predicted proteins | sample OS_PC_MetaG_FD_123537 | JGI IMG/M metagenome (GOLD analysis project Ga0180009, IMG submission 123537) | Groundwater microbial communities from the Aspo Hard Rock Laboratory (HRL) deep subsurface site, Sweden - OS_PC_MetaG | ecosystem: Environmental > Aquatic > Deep subsurface > Groundwater... | reverse complement strand
TTGCCCGTTAAATTGACTTTGGGGCAGGGCGTTGCTAACATTTAGGTGGGAGGCAGTATGACCACAGGGCAAAATGAATCCGGACTGGTACTATTTCCGCCGACAGCCGAAGTCAACGAAAAAAGCCACCTTGTCATTGGTGGCTGCGATACTATGGCGCTGGCGGAAGAGTTCGGCACGCCTCTGTATGTTTTCGATGAGGTAACTTTGCGTCGAAAGTGCACCGAGTTCAGAGACGAGTTCGGCAGGCGCTATCAGGATACGGCGATAGTCTACGCGTGCAAGGCATTCGTCAACCGGGCGCTGGCGCTCCTATTCAAGGAAGAGGGGCTCGGGCTGGATGTTGTCTCCGGCGGAGAGTTGAGTATCGCCCGTTCCGTTGATTTCCCGATGGAAAAGGTCTATTTCCACGGCAACAATAAGTCCGCCGAGGAACTGGGTATGGCCCTGGAATATAAAGTCGGACGCATTGTCATCGACAATTTTCAGGAACTTGATACGCTGGCGGAAATTGCAGGTCAGCGAGGTGCCACGCCTGATGTCCTGTTGCGGCTGACGCCGGGCGTTGACCCGCACACGCACAAACACATCTCCACCGGCGTTGTGGACAGCAAGTTCGGCATCCCTCTCGCCAGTGCTGGTGAAGCGGTGGCCAGGGCGATGTCGGCACCCAATTTGAACCTGATAGGGCTGCACTTTCATCTTGGCTCGCAGATATTCGAGGTGGAGCCGTACCGGGAAGCCATCAGGGTTATTATGGATTTGGTTGCAGAGATGAAATCCAAACATGGTTTTGAACTCCAGGAGCTCGATGTCGGGGGCGGCTTTGCTGTCCAGTATACGGTCGATGCACCCGCGCCGCCCGTATCCGACTATGCCGAAGTGATTGTTACCACAGTAAACGAGAAGTGCCGGGAACACAGTCTTGGCCTGCCGAAGCTGGTCATCGAACCGGGCAGAGCCATCGTGGGGCGGGCCGGCGTGGCGCTATATGAAGTCGGGGTCGTCAAGGACATACCTGGTGTCAGACGTTACGTATCCGTTGATGGCGGAATGGCGGACAATATCCGCCCTGCTCTGTACGGCGCCCGGTACGAGGCTGTGGTGGCGAGCAAGATGAACGATAAAGCAGCGAAGAAGGTTACCATTGTCGGCAAGTTCTGCGAATCCGGTGATATCCTTATCAAGGACATTGACCTTCCCGAAATAGCAGTGGGGGATATTCTGGCGGTGCCCGATTGCGGCGCCTACTGTCTGGCGATGGGCAGCAACTATAATGTCTCATTGAAACCGGCCATCGTGCTGGTAAATGGTGGTAAAGCACGCCTTATCCGCCGACGGGAAACGTATGAGGATTTGCTCCGGTGTGACCTGGTATGAAAGGTGTAAGTTATTTATGTGGCAGGTAGTGGGGCAGGATAGGGCGGTATCCATTCTGCAACGTGGACTGGAGCGGGGCGCCCTCGCTCACGCCTATCTGCTGGTGGGCCCGCCTCACGTGGGCAAGATGACGCTGGCACTTAACCTGGCACGGGCCCTGAACTGCGAATCACCGGAAACACCCTGTGGGCAATGCCAGACCTGCCAGAAGGTGACTTCCGGAAACCATGCTGATGTCCAGATAATCGGCCTGACCCAGAATGGGGATGCTGCTGAAGCCAAACTGATAAGCATTGACCAGGTGCGGGATATGCAGCACTCGGCCAGTCTGCCGCCTTTTGAGGGCAAATGCAAGGTGTTCATCATTGAGGACGCTGAACTTTTATCTGTTGAGGCAGCGAACTGCCTTTTGAAGACTCTGGAGGAACCCACGGATAAGATGGTTTTTCTTTTATTGGCCACGAATGAAAAGCTCCTGCTGGAGACAGTGGTCTCGCGCTGCCAGCGTCTGGAACTTATCCCACTTCCTTCTCTCGAGATGGAGGAAGCACTGCAAAAACAATGGGGAGTTGAGCCACAGCGGGCTAAACTCCTCTCCCGATTATCCAAAGGATGTCTGGGCTGGGCAATCATGGCAGTTTCTGATGACCAGATACTGCAGGAGCGGGCCGAAAAGCTGAAATTTTTGTATGAGGTTATCAGGTCAGACACCGAGAAGCGCTTCGACCACGCGGCGCGGTTGGCGGCTCAGTTTGTGCAGAACAGGGCAGCGGTGCAGGAGAGGCTCGACCTCTGGCTGGACTGGTGGCGCGACCTGCTGCTGCTGAAGGTAGGTTGTCCGGATTACGTCGTCAATACTGACCAGTTGAGCATATTGAATGAAATGGCAGGGCATTATACTATGGAACAGATAAGAGATTGTCTTGGCAGTATCAGGGCTGCGAAAGGACAACTTAAGCTGAATGCCAATCCACGACTGGTGCTGGAAGTGCTGATGCTGGATATGCCGGGAAAGATGGAAGGCAATCGAGGAGAACTGAGTAGCAAGGAGACGGTGAAAAATGGCTGATAAGGTTGTTGGCATTCGATTCAAGACGGCGGGAAAGGTCTATTACTTTGACCCGGCGAACCTGGACCTTGAGGTCAATGACTATGTTGTCGTGGAGACGAGCCGCGGAATGGAGCTGGGGAAGGTGGTCATTGCGCCGCGACAGGTGCTGGCGAACGAGGTTAATGAGCCTTTCAAGCCGGTAACGCGTAAAGCCGAGCCAGAGGACGTTTCACGTATTCAGGAGCTTGAGGTCAAGGCTGAGGAAGCGCTCATTGAATGCGGGAAGATGATTGATGAGCTTCAGCTGCCGATGAAACTCCTTTCGGCGGAATATAACATTGACGGCAGTCGCCTCACCTTCCTGTTCAGCGCCGAGCAGAGAGTGGATTTCCGTGAGCTGGTGCGCCGGTTGACCGGGCAGTTCAAAGTAAAAGTGGAACTGCGACAGGTTGGTACCAGAGACGAGGCCAAGCTCATTGGTGGTTTTGGTCGATGCGGTCGTCCGCTGTGTTGCATGAGCTTTATCACCGATTTTGACCCGGTTTCCATCAGGATGGCGAAAGACCAGGGCCTGCCGCTGAATCCGATGAAAATCTCCGGCTGCTGCGGCCGTCTGATGTGCTGCCTGAGCTATGAGAATGAACAGTATCGCACCATGAAGGAGAAAATGCCCAGGATGGGCCAGCAGGTATCAACGGCTATGGGTGATGCGACGGTTGTGGGTAATAACCTGCTGAAGGAAACCGTGCTGGTGCAGCTGGAAAGCGAAGCAACGGTGGAATTGCCGCTCAGTGATGTCTCGTACTAGTCAGTGCACTCACTGTGGCAGGTATCTATGCCATTCCAGTCTGTTCTGGCGGTAGTGGTAGGGGATGCTGAATAAAAGGTTGTCGCTGGGGTAGGCTGGTTTCCGGGTTAATTTCATGCCGGCTTCTTGCGGAGTTCTCCCTGCCTTGCGGCGATTACAGGGAACACAGGCGCTGACTACATTTTCCCAGGTGTGCTGTCCGCTTCGGTAGCGAGGAATTACATGGTCCAGGGTCAACTGCTTGGTTTCCTTGCCGCAGTACTGGCAGGAATAATTGTCACGGTTGAAGACCTCATAGCGGGTCAGTTTTTTCCGCCGGTAAGGACGTTTCACCATGTGGGCGATGCGTATCACGGAAGGAAGTTCAAAGCTATCGCTGACGGTGTGGATAAAGCCGACGCCGTTCTCAAGCATCTCCGCCTTGCCCTGGTAAATCAGGACGACGGCACGCCTGGCCCGGCATATGGTGAGCGGTTCGAAACTCTGGTTCAGCACCAGAACAGGAAGATTTAACATTTATAAACTTCTTTCTCTCCGAGGCTACCTCATTTTACTAAAAATACGCCGGCAGAAGCAAACCGACAACTTCTCTGCAAACAAAATCCTGATAATCAGGGAGGGTTCTGCTCTCCCCGATGTTTTTTGGTAAATCTACGGTCTGGTCTGACAGGCGATGAAGCGCATGGCGCATTCCGCAGCATTGGCCAGCAGTTTCTCGGCATTTTCCATGGACTGGTCAAGTGTGATGGGCCCGGGAGCGATGCTGAGCACAGCATCGATTCCCTGGTCGAAGACCACCCGGCAATCGTCGGCTACTTCTCCCGCCAGCGCGATAACCATGGCGCCGAATTCTTTGGCGGCCAGAGCAACGCCGGTGGGCACCTTACCCATAGCCGACTGGCAGTCAATACGGCCCTCGGCGGTAAAGACGATTTCGGCACCTTTCAAGTCGGCCACCAGATTGGTCGCCTTGATGACAACATCGATTCCCGGCACCATCCTGGCTTTCAGAAAAACCATCAGCCCCAGTCCCAGCCCGCCGGCAGCCCCGGCCCCGGGCACCTCCCTGAGGTCGATATCAAGGCCTTTTTTAATCACGTCGGCGTAATGCCAGAGCGCGGCATCAAGTTGCTTCACCATATCGGGGGTGGCGCCCTTTTGTGGACCGTAGATGGCGGATGCTCCACGCGGGCCGCAGAGCGGATTGTTGACATCGGAAGCGAGCGTGACCTCAAAGTCGGCCAGTCGCGGGTCCATCGCGGAGATATCGATTCGTTCCAGGTTGGCCAGCGCTGCACCGCCGAATGGGAGTTCTTTACCCTCGGCATCCAAGAGTCTGGCACCGAGCGCCTGTGCCATGCCGGCGCCACCGTCGTTGGTGGCACTGCCGCCGATGCCGATAATCAGCTTTTGACAGCCGTGGTCAAGCGCAGCACGAATCAGCTCGCCGGTACCGTAGGTAGTGGTAATTAATGGATTGCGCTTCTCCGGAGGCACGAGCGGAAGGCCGGAAGCGGAAGCCATCTCAATCACGGCGGTGGTCTTATCGCTCAAAATTCCCCAGTGGGCGTTCACCCGTTCCTGCAGCGGTCCGGTGACCTCCGTGGTCATCATTTCGCCGCCGGTGGCATCGACCAGTGCCTGCACCGTGCCCTCGCCGCCATCCGCCATCGGCTTCAGCACCGTTTCCGCATCCGGCACGATGCGCTTAACCCCTTCCTCAATGGCTCGGGCTACTTCCAAAGCGGTGAGGTTTCCTTTGAATCCCTGTGGGGCAATGACTATCTTCATGGCATCGCTCCTAGAGAACTGCTTGCTGTGTTCAATCTTTGCCTCTGGCATTCCGGTAAGCCTCGTCAAGCAGTTCCACGATTTCAAGGACAGATACCGGCAGCTTCTGCTGGCCCACGCCGCAGGAAAGCTGCATGATACAGGCGGGACAGCTTGAGACCAGGGTATCGGCGCCGGTCCTGGCAACGTTACCCATCTTTCGTTCCAGCACTTTCTGGGATAAATCGTAGTTTTTAAAGGCGTAGCTCCCGGCAGCACCACAGCACATGTCTGCCTCACCCATCTCCACAAACTCAACACCGGGAATGCTCTTCAATATGGTGCGTGGCTGGTCCTTTATTTTCTGGTGGTGGGCGAGGTGGCAGGGGTCATGGAAGGTGACCTTTCTTTTGAGCTCGCCCATTTCGGTGCTCAGGCCGATGTCAACCAGGAATTCGCTGATATCCCTGACTTTGCCGGCAAATCCCTTGGCCTTCTCCGCCCATTCTGAATCGTCAGCCAGCAGTTTGGCATAGTCTTTTAAGAAGGAGCTGCAGCTGGCACAGGGAGTAACTATGGCATCAACTTTCATTTTGCTGGCTATATCTATGTTTTTCCTGGCCAGGTCCCGGGCCGATTCCATATCCCCGTAACCGGCGGCGGGCAGGCCACAGCAGGCAAAGTCGGGCACGGCGACTTCCACCCGGTTTTTATTGAGCACGCGAATCGTCGCCGCGGCTTTTTCCGGGGCGAAATTGGGCGCGTAACAGCCAACGAAATAAGCGGCGTGGTATTTAGGCCTGTCGATTTTTTTCACCATACGCTTTATGGCTTCCAGCCCTTCGCTGGCGGGCACTTTAGGCACCATGGCCTCTGCCTTTCCAGCGTCACCGACCAGTCTGGTAAGGCCGGTTTTCCTCGCCAGGGTACGAAGGCCGGTAACGTCGGCCAGCCTGAGGAGCTTTGTGGCCTTATGAAGCATTTCCGGGTTGGGCAGCAGTTTATGGAACAGCATACGCTGTATCCAGGATTGTCCTTTCTGTCTGAGTAGCTCCTGCCTGGCTCTGAAGATGATTTCTCCCGTCGGTACTGCAGGCGGGCAGTGCTCCGTGCAGCCGTTACAGGTCAGGCAGTTGTAAATCGGGTCCTTCAGGTCGCTGAGCTCCACCTTCTTATCAAGAAAGGCGTTGCGGAGCAGCGCCACACGCCCTCTGGCATTGGTCCATTCTATGCCGGTGATTTTATAGATAGGGCAGCCCGCCAGGCAGAGCCCGCATTTGTTGCACAGCTTTAATACTTCTTCTAGTTCCTCGGCCACGGTTGGCATAATCAGTGCAAGCCTCCTGCCAATCGACCCGGGTTCAGAATATTGTTCGGGTCGAACCCGGTTTTAAGGTGTCGCATTATTTGATAGTCATCGCGTGGTGGCAGAATGGCCACCTCTTTCCTGACCGAAAGCGGTGCCACCTCGATGAGGAAAAACCCGCCCAGGCTGGCTGCCGCCTGCTTAAGTTCGCCTGTAATGCGTACCAGTTTCTCATGCTCGTCAGCCAGGTAAGTGTATAGTATTCCGTTGCCGCAGTGGGCCGTCACGCCGATTTCCACGCCCTGGCTGGTGCTTACTTTCTTCACCCGCTGCACCATGTCTCCTAACTTGCTGATGGGTACCGAGGCCTTGCCCTGAAGGGCTGATGAACTGGCACCAAGCATTGCCCTGTGGATACCACGGTACGCTTTCCAGGCGCCAGACGCTTTTTCTTCTTCTAGCGTCATAATAGATTTCGCCTTGTTAGCCTTGGCGAGGGAGGTAATATCCTTCCGGTGCCGCTCGACGTCACCCTTCGTTCCTTCAGCGTTGACAATTAAAAATACCTCATCGTCACTGAGGCTTGAGCCTGCGGTTTCTGCCACATTGCGCCCTGCTACCGAATCAACAAGTTCAATGGCGCTGGGCGTTAGGGGTGAATTCAGGAGCTGGCCGACGACGCGGAAAGCATCCTCAGGACCGGGGAAGGTTATATAAATCCCTGTGCTCACTTCGGGGAGAGGGAAAAGTCTCAGCACAGCCTCGGTAATGATGCCCAGCGTGCCCCAGGAGCCGATGTACATCCGGCACAGGTCCATGCCGGCCACGTTCTTCATCGTCTTCCCGCCGGTATGGATGATATCGCCGGTAGGGGTGACAACGGTAACCCCGAGAACAAGGTCGCGAACGGCCCCATACAAGATTCGTCGCGGCCCGTTGGCATTGGTGGCGATTTCTCCACCGATAGTCGAACTTTCTATATAAAATGGGTCAAGGGGGAAAAAGAGGTTCTTTTCCGCCAGTTGCTTCTGCAACTCGTCATTAACCATGCCGGCCTGTACCTGTGTTGTGAAATTGCTGGCTTCAAGCTCCACGACCCGTTTCATGTTTTTCAGGCAGAGCACAGTATCGGCTGCTTCCAGGCACGGCCCGATGTATTGTTTGGAGCCACCTCCCCACGGTACAAGTATTGTGCGTGATTCATTGGCCGCCTTTATTATATCCGCTACCTGCCCGGTTGAGGCTGGATAGACGACGGCTTGGGGAGAGATACCGTCAACTGTGTAGGGTGCGGTTGCCTTTTCTCCGGTCAGTACATTTTCGGCACCAGTTATTTCACCGAGCTTCTGATAGAAAACCTGTTTTTCCTGTAAAACGGTATCCTCCATTAATGGGCTACCCCTTCTTTTTCCGATAGCGGTGCTTCCGTCTCTGACGGGAACATCTTCCCCGGATTAAGAATGTCATCGGGGTCGAAGACATCCTTTACCTTGCGCATGGCGGCGATATCTGCCGGGTCGAACATATGCCGCATGGCGCCTATTTTCTCCAGACCGATGCCGTGCTCACCGGATATGGTGCCACCCATGGCGATACAGGCATCAAGGATATCTTCGCCGGCTTTTTTCGCCGCTTTATGTTCTTCCGGATTGGTGGCATCAAATAAAATCAGGGGATGAAGGTTACCGTCGCCGGCGTGCGCCACGTTGACGATGAGTACTTTGTATTTCTCGGAAATCTCGCCCACTTTATGGAGCGCTTCCGGCAGCTTGTTCCGAGGGACGGTACCATCGCACACTATATAGGGGGGGCAGATTCTGGCCACCGACCCGAATGCGCCGCGGCGTCCCTTCCAGAGGGCGTCGCGTTCGGCGTTGGTCTGGGCGATGCGCAGTTCACGCACTTTGTTTTTCTGGCAGAACTGTGATATCTCCTGCACCTGTTTCTCTATGGTATCAGCCAGTCCGGCTACTTCAATCAGGAGCATACCGGCGGCATCGGTGGGATAGCCGGCGCTCACGCTCTGCTCGATGACCTGGCACATTTTCTGGTCCAGCAGCTCAATGGCTCCAGGCACGATGCCGGCGCCGATGATATCGGAGACGGCCTGACTTGTATCTTCAAGGCGGTCGAAGATGGCCAGCATGGTTCGCGATGCTTCCGGCTTGGGGATGATATGCAGGATTAGCTTGGTGGCCACGCCTAGCATCCCTTCGGAGCCGATGAACAGGCCTCTCAAATCGTAGCCCGGGAAATCTTCAACGTAATCGCCGACATTGATAACCTCACCATCGGCAAGGACTATCTCCATACCGTAAACGTATTTGGAAGTTACCCCGTAACGGAGGCACATCGGTCCGCCGGCGTTCTCACCGATGTTGCCACCCATGGTGGAGCTTTTCTGGCTGGCCGGGTCGGGTGGGTAAAAATAGCCCAGCGGTGCCAGGGCATTCTGTAAATCGAGGTTGACCACACCGGGTTCAACCACTGCCCTGCGGTTGGCGGTGTTGATTTCCAGAATTCGGTTCATGCGGCTGGTTTCAAGGATGATGCCGCCTTTAAGCGGTATGGTACCGCCAGATAGATTGGTGCCGGCACCACGGGGCACCACCGGTATCTTTTCCCGGTGGGCCAGCTTCATTATTGCCGAGACCTGCTCCGTACTGCGAGGAAAGACGATAACGTCCGGCATTTCCTGCCTCATGGTGGCATCATAGGAATAGGCGAGCAGGTCTTTAAGGTCGGCCAGGATATTTTCCTTGCCTAGGATTTTGGTCAGGTCTTTGATAATGCTCTTTGCTATCAAGTCCAGTCCTCCTCAATCCCGTACACGCTATTAAATGGAATAAACAGTGTTGCTACGGCCCGGGAGGGTATCCTGAGTCATCTGGCTACAGCCTGGCCCATGCCTCCATAAGGGTACGTTTGGCATTGGCCACCACCACATCGGGGCTTTGCCCGGGCAGCGGCTTGACCTCAAAAGCGACCACGTTCTGCTTGCCCTCGCCAATGTACCCGATGTCCATCAGGGCCTTTAAGAACAGCCTGACTTCTTCAACGTCATTTTCACCGACGGCCAGTCCGAACGGAGGGTGTTTGTCTCCGTAAGCAGGGTGGCTCTTGTCTTTCAATATGCAGTTACCGATATGTACGTGTGTCAAGTAGTCCGCCGCCGTTTTAACTGCATAGTCAGACGTCTCCTTGAGCAGCGGCAGGTGGCTCAGGTCTATCATCAGGCCAAAGTTCGAATAGTGCCGCTTCACCTCTCTGGCTACCTGAACTGCCTCTCCCGTGGGTCCAATGAGGCACTTTTTGTCGTATTCACGGTCGAATATCTCCATCGTAATGCCGAGGTCACCCTTGCTCCGCGCGTAATTGCAGATCTGGGAAAGTGAGTCGACCAGTAATTCCTTTGCCTGGCCGTACTTCTCTTTGGCCGGTGCCGGACCGCTGAGCACGGCAAGCCGTTTGGCACCGAGCAGGTATGCCTCATCCACGCCGCCTTTGATTGCGGAGATGGCGGCCTCTCGCTGCTGCGGTACCATACTGTTGAGGTCAAGCTTGTTATTCAGAAGCAGCGGCTGGCCAACATAGCCGACGACGAGGTGGCTTGCCCCCAGTATTTGCATTACCTCGTCTTTAATCTCCTCCGGTATCGAGGCAATCTCAATGGCGCCGAAAAATGCATCTTCGGCGAGCTTTTTGATGGACTCAACCGTATCCGTCTCCGGATAGGCCATCAACTGTACTATACCGACCTTCATATAAGAATGCAGGTTATCTTTCATAACGGCTACTCCTTTCGGTAATTGAATGGAAGAGGGATTTTGGTGAAGATATGAACAACGGGATGAACCGTAGCAATTATATCTGATAGCTGGCCTGTGGCCTCGGTTCTTGGCATCCGGCTCATACCTTAACTCTGATGAGGTATTTTAGTAGGGGACTCTAGCCTCACTATAACACAGCCCCCAGACTGCGTCAAGGAAAACGCTCACTCTCCCAGTATAGGGAGGACGAGGGGGCCTTCCGGAATGACGATGATTTCGGCATCATCACCCAGGATGGAAAAGGCTTTTTCCAGGCCTTCCTCGACCGTGCTGGCCGGTGTCATCATCATATCGCGGACGGTGCGGTCATCCAGGCTTGAGACCAGGTAGATATCGTTCTTTAACTGAGTGCGGGCCAGAATCTGGTTTTCCCACTGAACGCCGATGGGCTCCTCCCGCTTTATCTTCCTGATCACTTCTTTGGGGGAATCAACCGAGCGGTGCAGTTCCAGAAACGCTTCCGGGCCGATGCCGGCGCTGCATAATGAAGCCACGATTATTATGCCGCCGTCGCGGGTGACCTGCGCCGCGGTGTCAATGCCCTTGCATGTCTGGTACAGGTCGAGGTCAAGCGGTGCCCCGCCGTTGGTGGTTATGGTGATGTCCGCTCTCTGGGATACTTTAATGCCAGCGATTTTCCTCTCTATCTGGCAGCCCTTCTCATGTGCCTGGAACGGGTGGCCGGCCACGACGTGCGTAATCTCATTTTGCTTGTTGAGCAGCACATTAACGATGAAGTTGAGCTTGGCCATCTGTGCCTGCTCTATCATATCTTCATGGATTGGATTTCCATGCAAGATACCAGCCCGGACCTTCGGGTGCTCTATCATCTGGTAGCCGTGGTTGTGGTAGGCGGAACGGACGCTGAACACCCCCGGAGCGATGCTCTTCCGCCCCCCGGAAAAGCCGGCGAAGAAGTGCGGCTCGATAAAGCCGGTGCTGATGCGGAAATCGGCCTCGATGACGCGGCGGTTTATATCCACAGGGGTACCCCGTGAAGTGGTGCCAATATAGACGGTATCGTTCACATCGTGGTTGACGACATTGTAGTTGGCCACGATATCTGCGCCCAGTTTTTTTGACAGTTCCGCCTTGTTCAATGGCGGGTGCAGGCCGAGGGCAATCATTATGGTGATGTTCTGGCGCGGAACCACGCTTTCCAGCTCGGTGAGCAGTGGAGGCAGGATGCGGTCATCGGGGCAGGGCCTGGTATTGTCTGTGGCGATAACCACCACCTTATCGCTCGGTTTAATCAGGTTGCGCAGCGGTGGTGACTCTATCGGCGAACGCAGGCTCTGAAGGATGGCTTCTCTTTCATCGGCTAGACCCCTGGCATCCGGCTTGGTGAGAACACAGGCAATATTCTTGGTCGGTATCCTCGCCGTTATCGTACATTCCCCGCAGGGTAATTCAATCTCGGTCAGTTCCATTCCCGCCACTGCTCCCTGTGCTCAGGCTCTCCGCTGTACCACGCCGGTGTAATGTAGGTGTCACTGGCTTTCTTTTTAGATAAAGGCAGGGTGCCTGAATACAGTACTACCCATTATACAATGGGTAGTACCTATGCTGCACTATTCTCCTGTTACGAGCGCAGACCGCTACTTCTTGGCCATGGCTGTCAGCAGTTTGGCGGCCCGGTCCGGGTTGAAGATACCACAGGCACACTGCGGTGCCAGGACCTTGGCTGCGTCATCGGCCGTCTTCCGACCCGTTTTTACCTCGTCCGCCATGGATTTAATCAGGTTGGCGGATATCATGGCGTGTCCGCACATCGTGTGGATTTCGAGGATGTCATTGCCGGGCAGTTTCTCCGTCTTGCCCCAGATGCCCAGGGAGAAGTTGGCGGTGTGGTGTTTGAGGCCGGCTTTATCCAGGCACTCATCAACCTTCTCGAAGATGCCGCTCACCACCACCGACATTCCCAGCCCCGCTTTTTCCAGGTCCTTTAGCGTATCAATAACCTGGTCCTGTTTGACAAAGACAGCGTGGACAATACCATGGGCGTTATCAACCACCTCTTCCTTGGAACTGCTATACATGTTCCCGTGGCTGATGGCGCCGATGTTCACCGGGTCGTGGCGCAGGGCGATGCGCAGGAACTCCGCCAATTTGGGATCATGGTTCTCATCGTTAAAGCCAATGGCTGTCAGGCAGAGCATGACGTAATCTCCACTTAAATTCTCCGTGGTACCACGTCTATGTAAACTATGTGTCATTAATCTTCTCCTTATACATCGGCTACTGGTCGACCCAGGCCAACATTCTGTTTTCCGTTGATGTAGTAGGGGATTCCCATCGCATCGAGCTTCTTGCGCAATGGATAAGAACCATCGGGGTCGGCGCGGTTGATGACCTCGCAGCTGAAGACGGTGTCTATCTCTTTGGACACCTCTTTCAGGGCGTTCATGATTTCTTCAAGCTTCTCGATGGGATAGAGACACTCGATGATGGCGGAGAGCACCTTTTCGTTGAGCACGTCTTTATTGATTTTGCCGGTCTTGGGGTCGTCCATCAGGATGGTAACCGGGTTCTTGGGCTCGAATTCAACGCCGTGCTTGGCCAGTACCTGGGCCACCTTGTCCACATCGCGGAAATAGGTGCCGATGCCCGGTCGGCCGAACTCGCAGCCCATGCCGACCCAGCCGCGCTGGAATCGGCCGGTAACGTCGTTCGTTTTCATCTCCTCGGTGCCGCGTCCGGCGACCTTGGTTCCCTTGTGCTCCTTTCTCGGGTCGGAGAACACGTTGCGCACCGAGCGTGGCCAGGGAGCCTCCTCGAAGACAAAGGCGTCCACGGGACAGCAGCCGGACTTGAGGCAGACGTTGCAGTCAACGCACTCGTCATCATCGATGACGGCCATGTCATCCTTGACGCTGATGGCTTCCATCGGGCAGTAGGGCAGACAGACTTCGCACACGATGCACAGTTCAGGGTCGATTTTCATTCTGCACTATCCTCCTTTAATCAATATTTTATTATTTTGCCAGGTCTTCAATGCCCAGTTCCTTCAAAGTCCCGGGCAGTGGCATGCCGGTTTTTCTATCCCAGCCCATCATTTTGTAGTACTGGTCAACCATTTTTTCCCAGTGAGGGGCGACGGGCTTATCCGTGTTCGGTCCATCCACACACTGCGAGCCATACCTCGGTGACGTCGTCTCCTTATCCGGTGTCAGTCCGCACTTGAGGTTGTAGATGCGAAGCAAGGTGACTATCCGTCTTCCGATTTTCATTACCTCTTCCAGGCTGATATTCCAGCCGGTGGCGGCATTGATGGCCTCGACCTGTGTTTCCGTATCGTTGAAGCTGGTAAACCAGCACTGGACAAGGCAGTCACTGATGGTCATAGAGCCGGTGGAATTTGCCTCTGCCTGTACCACATGGTTGGGATTAAACACCTCCATCGGGTTGGGCATCTTCCACAGGTCTTTGTTCACCACCAGCATCTGGGTCTGAAGCGTGCCGGTATCGGAAATGGTGGTGTCCAGCATTTCCACCCAGCGTGCGCGGTGGTCATGACCTCTCGGCGAATTGCCTTTGCCGGTGAAGATAGCCCAGTTGTACGCCTCACCGCCCATTTTCTCGGCGGCGCGCTTTACACCTTCGGCAAGTGTATCGCCGTAGCCACGACGATTGGCGATGTTTTCCAGCAGGGCACGGGTTGCCTCAACGTTACCCCAGGTCATTTCCAGGCCATCGAGGTTCTCTTTTTTCAAAGCGCCCTTCTGGTAGCATTCCATAACCCAGCCGACGACCCAGCTCGCCTCATTGCATTCAAAGCCAAGGCGGTCGCACACGTTGCTGAGCATCACGGCAGCTCCGGGGTCTGGCTGCCCGATTTGAGGTCCC
>Ga0180009_10005220_pt1 | contig 13991 bp, 9 predicted proteins | sample OS_PC_MetaG_FD_123537 | JGI IMG/M metagenome (GOLD analysis project Ga0180009, IMG submission 123537) | Groundwater microbial communities from the Aspo Hard Rock Laboratory (HRL) deep subsurface site, Sweden - OS_PC_MetaG | ecosystem: Environmental > Aquatic > Deep subsurface > Groundwater... | reverse complement strand
TGCGCTCGGCCTCGGCCTCGGCCGCCTCGATCATGGCCGGATACATCCTGGTAAACTCGTGGGTCTCCCCGGCAATCGCCTCCCGCAGGTTGTCGGCGGTCGACCCGATTCCATCCATGGCCCGCAGATGGGCGTGGGCGTGGATGGTTTCGGCCGCGGCCGCGGCCCGGAAAAGCCGGGCCGCCTGGCCGAAGCCTTCCTTGTCGGCCTTTTCGGCAAAGGCGAGGTACTTGCGGTTGGCCTGGGATTCTCCGGCAAAGGCGTCTTTGAGGTTTTGCAAGGTCTTGGACATGAGCGGTTTCTCCTTTCTTGCTCGGTATTTTTATCTATTTTGTACTACTTAGGAATAATTCCTATCGCTTGACCCAAAAAAACAACCGCCCCCCGCCTAGGACACCGGCTCGGCCAAGCCCAGGCAGCCCCGGCAGATGCCGCGCACGACCACGTTGACCCGATCCACCCGGCCCCAGCGTCGGGCCTCGGGCGGGGGCTCCAGACCGTTGAAACCGGCCCAGAAAAAGTCCATGATGCCCCGGCAGCGGTCGCAGACGTAATGATGATGGTCGCTCAGGTCGGCGTCGAAACGGCCCTGGTCGTCAAAGGCCGGGATGCGGATGAGCAGTCCGTGGCGCTCGAAGGTGCCGATGGTTCGATAGACGGTATCCAGGGAGATGGTGGGCAGGCGCCGCCGGACACGGCTGAAAATCATTTCCGCCGAGGGATGGTCCTTGGCTTCGGCCAGAGCCTGGTATATTTCCAGGCGCTGGTGGGTCAGTTTCAACCCGGCGCCCTTGAAGGCATCCCTGAAGCGGTCCATGGTTTCCTGCATCTTTTGCCGGGTCCTCTCCCCGCACTCATCATAATCAATCCTAAATAGGAATAAATCATAATTAGGATGGGCTGTCAAGCGGTTTTCTTAATTTTATTATCTTCGGAACAGGGGCCTCCAGGATTCCGGCCGGCCGCGCGGCCTCGGGAGCAGGGGCGGGGTCCGGTTCGTCGTGGCCGGATCGCTCCCACTTGACCCGGGTCCATTGCCGAGATACCCTTTACATGATAAGGGGGAAGTCGGCCTGGGGGGAACTGGCCGGATGCGAGTCTCCTCGATCTGAAGGCGCCTCGCCTTGAATTGCACCTCCGGGCCGCTGGAGGATTTTAATGTCCGATTCGATTGAAAAGCCGCCGGTCCTGGTTCTCGTCGTCGAGGACGAGGTCATCATCGCCGCGGACCTGGAGCTCCGGCTGACTGCCTTGGGCTACGACGTCTGCGGCCCGGCCTTGTCGGCGGAAGAGGCCTTGTTGCTGGCCGAGACCCGGCGTCCGGACCTGGTCCTGATGGACATCGTGATCCGGGGCGACATGGACGGCATCGAGGCGGCGGCGCTCATCCGGGAACGGTGGGGGATTCCGGTGGTTTTCAACACGGCGTATGCGGACGCCGACCGGCTCGAACGGGCCAAGCTCTCGTATCCCTTCGGCTACATTTTGAAACCGTATCGGGACCGGGACCTCAGGATCACCCTGGAGATGGCCTTGTATGTCGGCCGGGTGGACGAGGAGCGCCGCCGGGCCGAAGAGGCCCTGCGGGAGAGCGAGGACAAGTACCGGCGCCTGTTCGAGATGGAGTCCGACGCCCTGGTCCTGATCGACAATGGCAGCGGCCGGATATTGGAGGCCAACGAGGCCGCTTCGGCCATTTACGGATACGGCCGGGAGGAACTGCTTTCGAAAAAAAACACGGACCTGTCGGCCGAGCCGACCGAGACCGGCAAGGCGACGCGGGGCGCCCAGACCCTGGTGCCCCTGCGCTGGCACCGGAAGCGGGACGGAACGGTCTTCCCGGTCGAGATCACGGGTTCCCACTTCGAATGGCGGGGGCGAGGGGTCCACATTGCGGCCATCCGGGACATTTCCGAACGGCTTCGCGCCGAGCGGGACTTGCGGGAGAATGAGGAGAAGTACCGGGGGCTGGTCGAATACTCCCTCCAGGGCCTGGTCATCGCCCAGGACGATCCCTTGCGCCTGAGTTTCGTCAGCAGCCCGATGATGAACATTATCGGTTATTCGGCCGAGGAAATGGAGAGCTTCGACCCGGCCCGGCTGGCCGAACTGATCCACCCGGAGGATCGGGAGCGGTTTTTCATTAACTTCAGGGCCCGTCTGGCCGGCGAGGAGGTCTCGCCTCGGGGCGAGTACCGCTTCATCCACCGGAGCGGGGAAACGCGGTGGGCGGAAATATACAGTTCGAAGATCGAGTATCAGGGCGGGTCCGCCACGCAGACGGTCTTCCTGGACGTCACCGAGAGGAAGCGGGCCGAGGAGGCCTTGCGGGAGCGCGAGTTCATCTACCGGCATCTTTTTGAAAACGGCAAGGATGGCGTCCTGATTCTCAGCCTGGATGAGAATGCGCTTCCGGATCGTATTCTGGAGGCCAACCAGGTGGTCTGTCAAAGGCTCGGGTATGAGCGCGAGGAACTGCTGGCGCTTTCGCCGATGATCATCCTTGCTCCCGAGGAGCGGGAGGCGACCCGGGCCCGGGGCCGGATGGTGATGGAAAAAGGCTGGGCCATTTTCGAAACCGAGCAGGTGACCCGGGACGGCCGGCGGGTGCCCGTGGAAAGCAGCGCCAGCCTTTTCATGCACGAGGGCCGCCCCACGGTTCTTTCGATTACCCGGGACGTCACCGAGCGGAAACGGGCCGAGAAGGCCTTGCGGGATGCCGAGGCCCGCTGGCGTTTCGCCCTGGAAGGCGCCCGGGACGGGGTCTGGGACTGGAACCGGCAAACCGGCGAGGTCTTCTTTTCCCAGCAGTGGAAGGCCATGCTGGGTTACGTGGACCCTGAAATCGAGAACCGGCTCGAGGAATGGGACCGGCGGGTCCATCCCGAGGACCGGGAGCGGTGCTACCAGGACCTGGACCGCCATTTCCGGGGCGAGACCCCGGTCTATCAGAACGAGCATCGCCTGTTGTGCAAAAACGGCGAGTACAAATGGATTCTGGACCGGGGCCGGGTCGTCGAGCGGGATCGGAACGGCGAGGCGCTTCGGGTCATCGGCACTCATACCGACATATCGGAACCGAAAAGAATGGAGGCGGCCCTCAGGGAAAGCGAAGAGAAATACCGGATCATATTCAACAACGAAATCTACGCCATCTGCATTTTCGAACTGGAACGATACCGGCTGCTCGACGTAAACGAGGCCTATGCGCGACTGTATGGCTACCGCCGGGAGGAACTGCTGTCCGGCATGACCGTCCTCGACGTGACCGACGAGGACGAGGCGACCATGGCCGCGATCAAAGACATCCTTCACGGCGGGACGACCTTCATTCCCATCCGGCGCCACAAAAAGAAGGACGGCACGAAGTTATACGTGGAGATCGTCGCCGGTCCGTATACCTGGAGCGGGAGGCGGGTCATGTTTTCCCTGACCCACGACATCACGTCCCGGACCCGCGCGGAAGCGGACCGCGAGCGCCTGATCGGCGAACTTCAGGCCGCCATGGGCGAGGTCAAGACGCTGCGCGGGCTGATCCCCGTCTGCGCCTCCTGCAAAAAAATCCGGGACGATCAGGGGTATTGGGAGCAGATGGAAAAGTACATCATGGACCGGTCCGACGCCCTGTTCACCCACGGATTGTGCCCGGACTGCGCCCGGCGTTTATACCCGGAAATCTATGACGAGTAATAAGGACTGATCCATCCTTCCCGGGCTCTTTCCGGAAGCAAGACCGCGGGCCGAGGCCCGGATCGCCGCTCTTTCTTCACCTCATGTTTCTCCTTTCCGCCGGTCTGATGCCGCGGCTTCCCGCACCACGCCTTCCTTCGGACCTTGATCGCCGGCATGTGAGACTTGCATTCTTAAAACGAGTCACTTAGACTTTGCCTGTTTTCCATCCAGAGGCTCCTGGAGCGTGAACCCGGAGCGGTTCCAAACTGGAGGCACTCCTGTATTCCCGGGCCGAGGCGCCCCGAAACCCGAGAGAAGGAGAGACCATGTCAGACGACAACCCCTTTGAAAAATTCAATGCCTGGTTGCTTTGGAAAAAGGAGCATCCCGGGGGGAAGTTCTCCGAATGGTACGTCACGGCCATGGACCACCTCATCAAGGCCGGCAAGCCGGTATCCTGCCTGGGGCCCGACCCGACTGACCAGGAACTCATGGATAAAAACGCGGAAAAGGCCATGGCCATGCTCATGGAGCTCGGTCTCTCTTCCTCGGACCGGCTAGTGGAATACGGTTGCGGCAGCCTGAGCCTGGCCCGCCCCATCCTCGAGTATCTGGACCCGGGCCATTACATCGGCCTGGACATCACCGACCGCTTCTATTCGTATGGAAAGGCCCGCTACCCGGACCTCGTGGCCCGAAAACAGCCGCAGTTGGCCGTCATCACGCCGGAAGCCCTGGACCGCGTCCGGGCCCAGCAACCGCGCTTCGTGATCGCCTTTGCCGTGGTCGGCCACGTGGCCCCTGGTGAGCTGGATTATTTTTTCACCCAATTCATCAGACTGCTCGAACCCGGAGCCGTGGGCCTGGTCGAGTTCAAGGAGGGGGAGCGGGATTTTCAGCACTGGTATTGGGATTTCACCTACCGGCGTTCGACCTTGTCCGCGGCCGTGGAAAGAGCCGGCGGGGTGGTCGAATCGAACGAAAAGCACGCCCTGGTCCGGAAATATGAAGAGGGGGATACGGGGTACCTGCTCATCGGTCAAAAATGAGAGGGAAAAGGGGTCAGGAGCCTTTTTCCCCAAAGATCAAGGCGTGTTACGGCACCCTTTACAGAGGGCCGGGCTGTTGATACTATTGATTCCATCTCTGGTCCAGATCCCATTTTGATTCGTCAGGCTCGCGGCAACCCATCCGGAGAAAACGGTCCGAGGAAAAGCCATGCGGCTGCGGTATTCCATTTTTTCCAAACTCCTCCTGGTCATTCTGCCCCTGGTCTGCCTGCCCATAGCCATTGTGGGGTATCTCGCCTTCAAGGCCTCGGTCGAACACGTCAACCGCCTGGTGCGGCAGGAGCAGATGCTGCACCTCGAAGCCGCCGCCCGCACCATCGACCACATTTTTTACAACTGTCGCCTGGACCTGGAGACCGTGGCCAGCCTGCCCATGCTCGAGGATTATCGCCTGGCCCGGCTTTTCCGGCTGGATGCCGAAGCCCGGTTCAATTACGAAAACATCGTTCGGGTTTTCCATGACTTCATCCTGCGAACCCCCCAGTACCGCCGGTTTCTCTTTCTGGATGCCGCCGGCCGGATGCAGGTGCAGGTCGACGCCGCCGGTCCGGTGAAGGAACCGGCGGGGGAGGACCTAACCTCAATAACGGCGACTGTCATGAACCTGAAGGAAAGCGAGGTCTATTTCAGTGAGGTTTCGGTCGCGGCGGATCGCGGCCCCACCGTGTACGCGGCCAAGCCGTTCATTACGGGCCTGGGGGAACGGGCGGGCTTGGTTTTGATCGAACTGGACTTCGACCGGATAGGCCGGATCGTCAAGGCCATCCGGGTCGGGGAGAACGGGTATGCCTTTCTTGTTGACGAGAACGGGCGCAACGTGGTCCATCCCCGGTACCGGCCGTACGACCTGAACCGGTTCAGCGGTTCGGACGAATCCCTGGGCCTGCTTCTGGACGCCATGACCGAGGGGCAGGCGGGGTGGAAGAGCTACCGTTTCGAGGGCCAGGAAAAGGAGGCCGCGTACGCCCCGGTGCCGTCCATGGGTTGGTCCCTGGCCGTGACCATTCCCACGGCCGAGTTCAGGCGCGAGGCGCGGGCCATCCAGACCCGGGTCATCCAGGTGGTTATGGCGGCGCTCCTGCTGGTGGTGGTGGGCGTGAGCGTGCTTTCCTACAACCTGCTCAGGCCGGTCAGCCGCCTGGTCGAGGCCACCAACCGCATCGCCCGGGGTGAGCCGCCCCGGGAAATCCCGGTCGAGGGGAGAGACGAGCTCGCCGAACTGACCCGGTCCTTCAACCACATGGTCCGCAACCTGACCCGGGTCCACAGCCAGCTTCTGCGGTCGGAGAAACTGATATCCCTGGGCCGCCTTTCCGCGGGCATGGCCCACGAAATCCGCAACCCGCTCAACGCCATGAAAGGGGCGATCGTATACATCCAGCGCCGGCGGGCCGAGGACCCGGTCGTAACCGAGTATACCCAGGTGGTCCTGGAAGAGATCGACCGGCTGAGTCGGTTCGTGACCGAGATTCTTTACTTTTCCCGTCAGTCGCCGCCCAAGCGCACGACCACGGACCTGAAAGGATTGATCGAATCGGTCCAAAACCTGTTCGAGGCGTGGGAAGAGGAAGACGATGTGCGGTTCTACAACCACTTCGACCCGGGGCTGCCCCCGGTGGAACTGGACCCCCGTCAGTTCGAGCGGGTCTTGGTCAACCTGATCGTCAACGCCAAGGAGGCCATGCCCGGCGGCGGGCCCATCATCTTCACCACCAGCCTGGTCAAACCGCCCGGCGGGCCGGAGGAGGCTTCGGGCCGGGTGCGGATCATGGTCGAGGACGAGGGCGTGGGCATCCGGAAAGAAGACATGGGGGCCATTTTCGACCCGTTTTTCACGACCAAGGAATCGGGCACGGGACTGGGGCTGCCGCTGAGTCTGGGGATCGTGGAAAACCACGGCGGGACCTTGACCGTTTCCATCCGCCCGGGCGGCGGGACCAACGTAACCATTGAACTGCCGATCCCGGCCGGATCGGTTGAAGAAGGACAGGCGTGAAGAATATCCTGCTCGTGGACGACCGTATCCATACGCTTAAAGGTCTGGTGGCCATCCTGATCGACGAGGGGTACGCCGTGCTCCAGGCGGCTTCCGGGGCCGAGGCCCTCGAGATGCACCGGAAAATGCCGGAAATCGACGTTGTGCTGGCCGACCTCAAGATGCCTCACATGAGCGGGCTCGACCTTTTCCGGGCCATGAACGAGCGGGGCGACGCGCCGCCATTCGTCATCATGACCGCCTTCGGCACCGTGCGGTCGGCCGTGGAGGCGCTCAAGGAAGGGGTCACCGAGTACCTGATCAAGCCCCTGGATTACGAGGAACTGGTCATCGTCCTGGAAAAGGCCGTGCGCGAGCGGTCCATGACCAGGGAACTGGAGGACCTGCGGGAGCGGGTGGGAGCGGGGAACGCGTTTCACGACATTATCGGCCAGAGCGAGCCCATGACCACGATCCACGACGTGGTCCGCACCGTGGGCCCCACCGACGCGACGGTCCTCATCCGGGGGGAGACGGGCACGGGCAAGGAGCTTTTGGCCCGGGCGGTTCACCTGGAAAGCAGAAGGAAAACCCGGGACCTGGTCTGCCTCAACTGCGCGGCTTTGACCGAAAGCCTCCTGGAGGCGGAGCTGTTCGGCTACGTCAAGGGAGCCTTTACCGGTGCGGATACCGATCGTCGGGGCCGCATCGAATACGCCGACAAGGGCACGCTGTTTCTTGACGAGATCGGCCACATGTCCATGGCCCTCCAGGCCAAGCTGCTCCGTTTCCTTCAGGAGATGACGTTCGAGCCCGTGGGCGGCGCGGTCGGCCGCAAGGTGGACGTGCGCCTTATCGCGGCCACCAATCTGAACCTGGCCGAGCGGATCAAGGAGGGCCGGTTCCTGGCCGACCTGCTCTACCGCATCGAGGTGATCACCATCGAATTGCCGCCACTCCGGGAACGGGGGGAGGACGTATCCCTTCTGGCCGGGCATTTCTTGCACCTCTTCGCCCGCCAGTACGACAAGCCCATTGAAGGCCTGACTCCCGAGGCCATGGACGCCCTTAACCATTACCTCTGGCCGGGGAACGTCAGGGAGTTGAAAAACCGCCTGGCCCGGGCGGTGATTTTGTCCAAAAACCAGCGGATCGGGCTCAATGACCTGCCCGAAGAAATCCGGGAGTTCGGGGGCCGGCCGGCCCCCGAATCATCCCCGCCCCGAAGCAGCGAATTGGTGGGGGAGATCCCGGCGGACGGGCTGGCCATCAAGGACATGGAGGCTGTACTGATCCGCAAGACGCTGCGAAAGGCAATGGGCAACAAGAGCCTGGCCGCCAAGTGGCTGGGGATTTCCCGCAAGGCCCTGTACAAGAAAATGAACCGCTTCGGCATCACCTCCCGTGAGGATGACCGCGAATGAGACCGGCAGCCGCCGCGGTTCTGGTCTGGTCATTATTGCTCTGGGCGGGAGCGGCTGCGGCCGGGGAGTTTGTCATCGGTGCGCCCACGTCTTTGGAGACTCTCGAGGGACGGGAGAGCGCCAACGCGGCGTTGCTGGCCGTGGAGGAGATCAACCGGGCCGGCGGCCTGGACCTCGGCGGCCGGCGGTTGAAGCTGCGCCTGGTCACGACCGATCTCAAGGACGTCGTGCCCGGGGAACCGGTGCAAGCCGTGCTGGACCGGCTGGAACGTTTTGTGGCCGGGGAACAGCCTCACGCAATGGTCGTGGGGCTCTTCCGGTCGGAAATCCTGCTGGCGGGCATGGACCTGATCGCGCGCCTGAGAAGGCCGCTGGTGGGAACCATCGCCATGACCCCGGTCATTGAAGCCAAGTTGTTGAAAGACCGCCGATATCGGTATGTCTTCCGCACGGGACTCAATGCCCGCTACCTGGCCGATTACCTCATCGAACATCTGCGGTACCTGCGTGAAAAATTCGGCTGCCGCAAGGTCTATATCATCAACCAGGACGTGGCCTGGGCCCGAACCACCGCTTCCATGACCATGCGCCTTTATTTCAACCGGGAGGGCTGGGAGGTCATCGGTCAGGAAAATCACCCGGCCGGAACGGCCGACTTCTCCGCCGGCCTTGCCGCGGCTGAAGAAAGGGGCGCCCAGGTCATTCTGGCCGTCTTCGACGATCCGCAAAGCGGGCGTCTGGTGGAACAGTGGAACCAGCGGCAAATGCCGGCCATGCTCACCGGCTTCATATCCCCCCTGGTCGGCCCCGGGGCCTGGGAGGCCTACAACGGCCGGATCGCCGGGGCCCAGTCCATGGTGTTCGAACTGGGCAACATCCCATCCATCCGTTGGCCCGAGGCGTCCCGGTTTTATCAGGCGTATGCCAGGCGTTTCGGCCGGGAGATCGAGGCGGGCCACGGCCCGGCCCCGTCGTACGAGGCGGTGTACGCCTTGGCCGAGGCCGCTGTCAGGGCCGGCAGCCTCGACCCCGACGACCTGGTCCGCGAGCTGGAACGGACCGACCGCCGCGGCGCCATGGGCCGGCTCCGGTTCCACCGGGCCCATCAGGTGGTGTTCGGCGACAATCCGGAGGAGGAGGCCCTGGGCTGTCTGATCCAGTGGACCCGGGAGGGAAAGCGGCGGATCGTGTACCCCGAATCCCTGGCCGAGGGTGAAATCCAGTCGCCCGGCTTCATCAATTCCGGGGACAAATGACCCACCCGGCCCGGATTTCCCACGATTGTGTTACCCTTGGTAACATCAATTTATAATATATTGATATTAATGTAGAAATATTGACCGATTCCGGCCCGCCCCATCCGGCTCATTATTTTGTGTTACCAAAGGTAACAGGTGCTCTGCCCGGCCCGTTAGCGGCATCTAAGGAATAAATGCCGTTATTTAAACATGTTGTCGAATAAAATGGCGTACTGGTCCGATTCTTGTATCCTCTGTGGGCTTTATCCGGAACAAGCAGATAAATATCAACCGAACGAATCGGCGGGCCCGGATTTCTCACCAGGTTCCGTGGCGAGGTCGAGAAATCATTAGCGAAACGCGAAGTTGGTGGAGATTTTGGCCGCAGGCATATTGACGATATGTTGAGGACCCAAATCTTCAAAACGAGCGTTGCAGCAAGGATTTCCCGGCCGCGGCAGGAAGCTGGTGAGAAATCCGGGCAAGAGCCGGATCGCCCCGCATTTCCGGACGCACAGGACCTTATCCTGTTTGCAGGCCTGGCGCGGGGGTGATCGGCGCCTTTGGAAGATGGGATATAGACGCGTTGGATTTTTTTCAGCCAACCCCAAAACCCGAATTTTGCGGTTGTCTACTACCGCGGCGTCGAACTGCTTGCTGCAACGCTCGTTTCCCGGTTTTCGGCCTCGGCGTATCCAGTAATACGCCTGCGGCCCAAAAACGGTCCAACTTCGCGTTTCACTACGCATTTCGACGCCTCGCCACGAACCCAACCGCAAAATTCGGGTTAGCCAAAGAAGGAGAAGGTGCCATGAAGAGGTTTGTCGCTTGTTGTCTGTTCGTGTTTTTCGTGATCGGGACGCTGTCCTTTGGCGCGTACCCGGCGTCGGCCAAGGACGTGGTCATCGGTGTTCCAACGTCGCTGGCCTTCGTGGAGGGCAAGGAGGCGATCAAGGCCGTGGAACTGGCCGTGGATGAAATCAACGCCGCGGGCGGCGTCAATGTGGGCGGGACCAAAATGCCGTTCCGCATCGAGTCCATCGACATCCGTGACGCGGCCCCCGGCGTGCCCGTGCCCGAAGCGCTTTTGGGCATGGAGAAACTGATCCTGGAAAAGAAGCCCCACGCCCTGGTGGTGGGCCCGTTCCGGTCCGAAGCTCTGATGGCCGGGCTGGACATGCTGGCCAAGCACAAGGTGCCGCTGTTGGGGACCATCGCCATGACCCCGGCCACGGAAGCCAAGATTGCGGAAAATCCCCAATACAAGTACGTCTTCCGGACCTGTCTCAACGCCAAGTTCCTGGTCGGGTACATCGCGGGCGTCATGGGCTTCCTCAAAAAGGAGTTCGGCTTCAACAAGGTCTACATCATGCACCAGGACGTGGCCTGGGCCCGGGCCACGGCCGACATAACAACCAAGGTGATCACGTCGAAGATGGGCTGGGAGGTTCTGGGTTCGGAAGCCTTCCCCGTGGGCGCCAGCGATTTCGCTCCGGCCCTGCAGAAGGCCAAGATGAAGCAGGCCCAGGTCATTCTGCCCATTTTCGACATGCCCCAGAGCGGCATCCTGGTCAAGCAGTGGAAGAGCATGAAGGTTCCGGCGCTCATGTCCGGATTCATCAGCCCCTTAAGCGGCCCCGGCGCCTGGAAGGCTTTCGAAGGCAAGATCGGCGGCGCGTTGAACTCCATCTTCGAGCTGGGCAACATCCCCTCGGAAAAGTATCCGCCGGCCAAGGCCTTCTACGAGGCGTACCAGAAGAAGTACGGCGTGCCCATCGAAGCCGGCCACGGCGTGGCGCCTTCGTACGCTTCGGTTTACATGCTCAAGGCGGCCATCGAAAAGGCCGGCGGCCTGGACCCTGACGCGATTGTCGAGGCGCTTAAGAAGATGGAGACCGACACGCCCATGGGCCACGCCAAGTTCACCGAGGGCCACCAGGTGGTCTACGGGAAAGACCCGGCCAAGGAGGCCCTGGGCTGCTTCTTTCAGTGGACCGAGGACGGCAAAAGGGTAATCGTGTATCCCGAATCCATTGCCGAGGGCAAGATCAAGCTGCCCGACTGGATGAAACCGGCCAAGTAAACTCACCCTGGCCACAAACCGTTCCGGCCGGGGGGAAGCGTCCCCACGGCCGGAACTCACCCCAACAGGTCCAGGCGGCCGGAATGGGTCGGATATGCTTGAAGGCACAATCATCTACGGGTTTATCAACAGTTTCACCCTGGTGGTCATGGCGCTGGGTTTCAACGTCACGTTCGGCATCAGCGGCGTGGCCAATTTCGCCCACGGCGCGTTGTACGTCGCGGCCGGGTATCTGACCTGGCTGGGGCTGAACGAGCTGGGTCTGCCCTACTGGGCGGTCGCGCCGCTGACGATCGTCATCGTGGCCGCGGCCGCGGCCTTGACCTATCGCTTCATCATCCTGCGGGTTCGGGGGCTGGTCATCAGCGAAGTCATCGCCACATTCGGGGTGGGCCTGGCCATTCTGGAGCTGTTCCGCTACTTCGGCTTCGTGGGCTTCGAATACACGCTGCCGGTCCTGGTGGACGTCTCGGTCGAGATCGGGAGCACTTACGTGGACGCCCAGCGCCTGATCATCGTGGCCGGCGGATGTGTCCTGACCGGTTTTCTCTGGTTCTTCACCCGGTTCACCAAGACCGGCCTGGCCTTCCGGGGCATCGCCCAGGACGAGCGGACCGCTTTGACCCTGGGCATCAACACGGACCGGGCGGCTATGTTTTCCATGGCTTTCGGCGGGGCGTACGCCGCCCTGGCCGCCCTGATCATCCTGCCGCTGGGGACCATCGCCGTGAACGAAGGGTACAACGTGCTGGTCAACGCCCTGGCCGTCTGCATCGTGGGGGGACTGGGCAGCACCGCCGGCGTGGTCGCGGCCAGCTTCCTCATCGGATACGCCCAAATCATCACCGCCACCTATTTTGAAACCCACTGGATGATGATCGTGAGCCTGGTCGCCCTACTCGGGATTCTCATCGTCAAGCCTTCCGGGCTGTTCGGACAGCAGAAGGAACTGGAGGAACGGATTTGACCCGGCGCAAGGAACGAATCGCACGAGGCATCGCCGTCCGGAGTGAAGACATTTTCGTGCTCGTCTCCTGGCGGGAGATGCTATATCTGGCCGCCCCGCGGATTCTTCCGGTGGTGCTGCTGCTGGCCCTGGGCCTGGGGGTGGGCGAATACTGGCAGCGGGTGCTGGTCCAGACCTGCATGTTTGCCCTGTTGGCCATCAGTTGGGACGTTCTGGCCCAGACCGGCATGGTCTCCCTGGGACAGGCCCTTTTTTTCGGCGTGGGCGCGTACACGGCGGGGGTGCTCAACCACTACTACGGAATCAACCCGCTGATCACCATGCCCATCGCCGCCTTGACCGGGGCGCTGCTCTGCAGCGTGGCCCTGCTGCCGGTGCTCAGGCTGCGCGGAATCTATTTCTCGATGGTCACCCTCATCCTGCCGATGATGATCGAGCGGGTCATCGAGGCCACCAAGATATTCGGGGGGACGGAAGGACTGTCCGGGATCAAGTCCCTGCCCGGGACCAGCGTTGAATTCCTGATCAGCTTCGTCCTGGTCTTCGCGGCCCTGTTCGGCTTCCGGCGGATCATGGCCTCGGACTACGGGCTGGTGCTCAGGAGCATCCGGGACAACGACCGGGCGGTCATGGCCGGCGGGGTGAACATCTACTGGTACAAGGTCCAGGCCTTGTTCCTTTCCGGAGTCCTGGCCTCCCTGGCCGGAGCCTTCATGACCCACGCCTACAACTTCGTGGGCATGCCCGTCTTTGCCTTGGACTATTCCATCATGCCCATTGCCTCGGCCGCGGTGGGCGGCATGGGCACCCTGGCCGGTCCCATGCTGGGATCGTTCATCCTGGTGCCCCTGTCCGAGTACCTGCGGGACCTGGGCGGGCTGCGCACGGTCATCTACGCCGCGCTCCTGGTGATCTTTACCGTGGGCCTGCCCGAGGGCATCTTCCATTTCATTCGCCGGAAGTATCTTCAGTTCGAGCGGTGGACGGAGGTGGGCGAATGAGCGGCCAACCGATCCTGAGCGTATCCGGCCTGTCCCGCTCGTACGGCGGCATCAAGGCCTTGGACGGCGTCAGCTTCGACCTGGCGGAAAACAAGGTCCTGGGCGTGATCGGACCCAACGGTTCGGGCAAGACCACGCTGGTCAACCTGATCACCGGCTTCGTCCGGCCGGATCAGGGCAGCATCGTTTTCAAGGGCGTAAACATCACGGGCATGGCTCCGTACAAGGTGGCTCACCTGGGGCTGGCCCGGAGCTTCCAGATGGTCAAGCCGTTCTACGAACTGCCCAGCTTCAAGAACCTGATTCCGCCGCTTTTCAGCAAGCGGGTCCGCACGCTGGCCGGGGGCCGGTTCGGCGACCGGGACGCGGTGGCCAAGGACCTGCTCGAGGAGGTGGGGTTCGAACGGGACTCCGCTGTGATCAGCCAGCAGGCCGCGTCCCTGCCTCACGGCTATCTCAAGCGCCTCGAACTGGCCCGGTGCATCGCCCTGCGGGCCGACCTGATCGTGCTCGACGAGCTTTTTTCCGGGCTCAGCCTGGCCGAAGTGGCCGGGGTCGTTC
>Ga0180009_10005219_pt1 | contig 13991 bp, 10 predicted proteins | sample OS_PC_MetaG_FD_123537 | JGI IMG/M metagenome (GOLD analysis project Ga0180009, IMG submission 123537) | Groundwater microbial communities from the Aspo Hard Rock Laboratory (HRL) deep subsurface site, Sweden - OS_PC_MetaG | ecosystem: Environmental > Aquatic > Deep subsurface > Groundwater... | reverse complement strand
ATTGGGAGCAAAGATGTTTCGGATTTTGAAAGGACAATGTTTGAGATTTTGTGGAAGAGGGCATTCTAAGGTTTTAAAAATAATAACCTCTTTGTTATTATATGGAGAAGAGGGATTTTGAAAGTATTCTTGAGAACTATAATTTGGGCAAGATAAAAAGTTTTAGCAAAGTAAAAAGGCCCCATTATGACAGGCCTTGCTTTATAATTACAACAACAAAGGGAAAATATTTTATAAAATGGTATATCCGAGGCATGAGTGAAGGGTTCCTAGAAAGTTTCAAATTATTGGAGTATATTCAAAGAAAAAATATCCCAACATTAAGTTCTTACCTACAAAGAGGAATAAGCCTTTTTTATTGTATGGGGGAAAACCCATTGTGATCTTTGAAATAATGAATCTCAAAGAAAGGCACAAGATCTCTACAAAAGAAGCTTATGAGTTGGGAAAGTACATTGGAAGATTACACAAATTAACTAAAAACTTCAGCATGCATAGAAGGGGGCAAGATTTTCGAAGTTTTGAGAGCTTATTGCGGAAAAATGAGTGGAGAATAAAAAAATCTCCTCAGAGGGCCAAGAGAGTTATAGGGTTTATCAGAGAGATACATTCTTCTTTCAAAATCCCCTCAAATCAACCAAAAGCAGTTTGTCATATTGAATTCACTCCAGAACATGTTCGTTTCAAAAAACAAAAATTGATCAAAGTTATAGACTGGGATGAGGTTTGCAGAGATTTTATGATTAATGATCTTGGAACTACAATGGTTGCAGGTCTTAAAAATGGAAAAATTAATTTCAGTGTTCTAAAGGCAATCCTTAAAGGCTATGAAAGTCAAAGAAAGATGACTTCCTGGGAAAAGGAACATCTATTTGAAGCGATTTCTTTTGGAATTTCAAAATTTGTGATATGGGGATTAGATGAAGATATGACTTGGAATAGATCTTCTGTAAGAAGCACAGAGGCGCTAATGAGATTAGGAAAAGATAGATTCAATGAATCCTTAGAATTATAATGCGTTTATCAAATGCCCCGCTTGGGGTTAACATGCCTCTGAAACGCATTTTTTAATATTTCTCGATTTTTCTCGAAAATTGCTTTTAAGATACAAGGTGAAAAAAGTTATATAAAAAATTATATAAAAAAGTTCACCAAAAATTGGCGAGTTCTAATTATCTGCAGAAAACTGAGGGATCATCCTGAAAAATGGGCTTGAAATCTGAGGAAATACGTCGAGGAATTAGCAAAATAGGATAAGGATAGAGTCCCTTGCATCCAACAAATCTCGACAATTTTTATAAACCCCTTCCACCGACATCAATCACTAATGGAAATAACAACCTGTACAATTCCTGTATAGAAAGACGGAAATTATCGGTTTTCCCCCTTCTGCCCGGACGGGGCATGGGGACTTTTTAGAATAACTTTCCCCAGAAAGTTCCGGAAAGCATCTTGAATTCATGCTCATTGAGGGTTTCAACCATCTTGTTCTTGAAATATTTGGGAAATGATCTGTAAAAGAAGTCCTTTTGCATGAAATCATATTTGTATCTTGAATCTGCGAATATCACAAGGCCCTTTTTGTTCCTTGTTCTGAATATTCTTCCTGCTACTTGGCATGCCTTGCTTACAACATTTGCATAGAGAATTTTGTAGGCTTCCTCTTGGCTGTATTTTTTCATGAGAAAATCTCTTCTTCTGTTGAAGAAATAATCATCCTTTTGCGGAATTTGCAATCCATAGATATAGACTATTGAAATATTATGGGCTTTGTTTATTCCCCTGCTTCCCCTTCCCCCAAGAACAACATAATATATTCCTTCCTCACACTCCTTAACAGTATCAATATTCCTTGCATCAGGAATTAATGGAAGAATGTCCATTGAGGCAGCATATGATGGGAAAGCAAGGAGAACGCTTTTTGTCAATCCCCTTAGGAATTCTATGTCATTTGCAACTTTCTTTGCAGTTTCTTTTCTTTGAGTGTAAACAGAAGAAATGTCTCTTTTAAGAATTACCTTAAAATTCTCAGTGTTGAATTGTTCCGATGAAAAGAATTCTGCATCTATCCCAAGGCTCTTTTTGAAGATATCAACATCCCCAATAGTTGCAGAGAATAAAACTACTGAATAAAAATCTTTGAAAACATCTTTTAGGATATAGTTTTCTCCCTTTGAAAATAAAACCGCATCCATAAGCTCATAATTTGAAATTGCAAGTGATTCTTTCTGTTTCATCTTTAATCCGTAGAAGAATTGTTTGCTGTTTAGGGAATCAAGAGAATCCAGGAACAGATCAGGACGGGACATTTTTTCAGATTGTTCTGAAACAAGATTGACTATCTTGTCAAGCTTTTCCCTCATCTCTTCAAAGCCCATAGCCAAATTTAATTCCATGAATTGAATGAAGCCTTCTTTTGGAACATCAAAGTATCCGTCATTCCTTCCTGAGAAAAATTTCATGAATGCTTTATGAAAGTCATCCAGGAAAACTGATTGCTCATCATTTAAAACTTTTAGTTTGCTTGCCTGCTCTTTCAGTCTTGCTATTGACATTGCAGAGGTTTGTCTTGTGAGGATTGACAAAACCCTGTCTTTCAATTCATCCGCCTCATCAACAAGAAGTATGGATTTTGATGGTTCTATCCCCATTCTTTTCTGTGTTGTGAAATATATGGGGGTAAATACATGGAAATAATCAAGAATCACAACATTTGCCCTCTTTGCCAGTTCTATTGTAATTTCATATGGGCAAAGTCCCTTGGATAAGCATTTTTCAGCAACAAATTTTGGAAGAGAAGTGTGTAGAAGCAAATGGGGATTGGATTTCATTATGCTTTCAATCTCATTTATCAAAAGAGAAGCCCCATGGGATATTTTTTTCTCAGTCTTGTCATGGGCATTGTTATAAAATTTACATTCTCCAGCTGCCTGCATCTGTTCACATCCTTCATAATCAAAATTTTGCTGTAGACAGAGCTTTTCTTTTCCTATTACCGAAGCAACAGTCAAACCAGTATTGAATTTTTGATTTATCTTTAATACTTCATCAACAATTGCATGATGGGCAGCATTGTTGCATGTTGCAAACACAACTTTCTTTCCAGTTGCGAGAGCAGCAGAAAGCATGGCAATGCTCTTTCCAATGCCATATGGGGCCTCGACAATGCTCACTTTCTTACTTTGTTCAAAATTCTTTTTCAAAAATTCAGCTATCCCATCCTGATTTAGTCTATGCTCATAGGGGAAATAACCCTTCCAGCTCTTATCTTTCACATTAACCTCTTCCACCTTCATAGTGTGTAGAGAAATATTTTGTTTTTAAATTCTATTGGTCTGAATTATTTGTCAAAATATCCAATTCTTGCCTTATTCCTGATCTCCCCATATCTTGGATCATTATATAAATTCTCAACTTTCTCTTTGAATCCCCTCTCCACAAATATTCTTTTTCCTTTCAAGTTTTCTTTATTAAGACAGCCCCCCACATGGCATCCCTTAATCCCCAACATTTTGCTGGCCTCAGTTATCTCTTTTAGCTTTTCTGTGAAATTCAAACCTACTTCAACCGCACTTTTCAAATCCTTAAGATTTCTACTTATGGCGGGCATGTAATGTGCTGAGAAAAGCCCATATCTGTTTTTATACTCGGGATCTATGGCTTCCGTCGAGAAGAAGCCAAATCCTTTTTGACCTCCAGTGATATAATAAGATTCTCCAAATTTTCTCAATTCGGAAATCTTTCCCCTTATCTCTTCGGCTTTGGAAATGTCTATTCCCGCAGTTCTTATTAGGCCCTCAAGATGATGATACAGCCTATTGGCAGACCATTTTCCATCTTTGGAAATGAATTTTCTGCTGGCATTTTCCAAGGGATTCTGTCCGTTCAAATAAATCAATCCCGATTTGATGTGATCATCAATCTTTTTCATTTTTCTTGAAAGTTCTTCATCAATTTCAACAACTCCTTCCTTCTCAAGAAGCTTTGAGTATCTTGACAGTGCGTTTTCCTTCTTCAAATCAGAAATATACTTCTTTGCTATCAAACCATTTTCATACATATTCTTCATCATCTTTCCATGACTTTCTTGGAATTTTTTGAGATTTTTGTTTTTTATCCCAAGAATTTTATCATCTGAAAGCACCTCAATGAGCTTTTCTGGATCTTTTATTCCCAGCTTTAAGGATTTTTCAAGGAATTCCTCCTTGAGCATGTAATCTTGCTTTATGGGATTCTGTTCTAACCATTCATCTCCTTTCTTCTGTTCCATCATTTCCTTTGCGAACTTCATTTTTCTTCCCATGGTGATTATCTTGGGTGCGACTTCTCTGAAGCTTCCTATACTGAATCTTCTAAGATAATTCTCCCTCTTGCTTCCCTTTCCTATTCCCGAACGTTTGTAGAAAGTTTTCAGAAGAGAATATTCATTTTGAGTGAAAACATGTTCTTTGTAAATTTTTCCTTCCTTTTCATATTCTTTATGGAGCTCTCCCTTCATCTTCAAGAATACCGGCTTTAGTTCTTTCAGAAGATAATCCCAAGTTCTTCCGAGGCCGTACTTATGAGATGTGTCCCTATTCGCCTGCATTCTCAATTCGTCCATGTCATGGTAGGCCTGCTTCACTTCTCCCTTCAGCCCTATTCCTTCAATGAATGTGAGATGGGAGAGATTCATCAATTCAGCCACTGTGCAATTTTTGACATCCTTTCTTTTCCTAAACTCTGTTCCCGGCCTTACAAAATGTCTGTTAAGATTTGGCCTGCCAAATTTTTCTATGAAAGGATCTTCCTCAGGAAGATTTGCAAGATGCTCAAGATCTTTCTTCAATCCATATATTACTGCATTTGATCCGAATAGTCTATGTTCATAATAATACACTGTACGTGCCGCCCTCTCTTCTGAAGTCAAAAGCTGTGGCGCAACTTCTGCTTTCTTGCTTATTCTGATTATCTCAGGATCGATTATTGTTCCGTCTTTGATATTCTCCTTGAACCAGTTCCCATAACTGTTTTTCTTCCCGGCATCCAAGCTATACAGCAAAGCTTCATCGCTCAAATCCGCAGCATCAATGAGGGAATTTCTAAGAGCAATTATCTGATTAGGATCTAAACCTTTGTCTTTCAGCCTGGCTGAAAGGTTAGGGGACATTCTTTCCGATTCTCTCTTAAGAAGTTTAGGGAGCACCCTAAGAGCTTTCTTTTTTGTCTTGTGCCCTTTCATTAATCCAAGGTCGGATAGCAGATCTTCCCATTGGGCATAGTGCTTTGATCCTAAAGGAAAAGGAGTATTTGTAGTCTTTCCGAGCGCACTCATTGGAGTCTTGTTCCTTATCTTCCAATATATCTGGCCCTCTACTCCTTGCTTTCTTCCTGATCCTTTAGAGCCCATCACCATCAATTCTTCGCGCAGAAGACTCCCACAGATACATCTTGTGCCAGGAGGGATATTAGCCCCTGTTATATAGTCCCTGATATCTGCTGAATCCAGGAATTCAATGAAAGCTCTTCCTGCAGATATTGAAAGGAGATCATCAATGAGACCTAGATAGGGAGAGTTTATGCTGGCATAATATTGGAATTTCTCAAGTGCCTTCTTTCCCCTTTCGGTCCTGAGATCGAGCTGAAGCTCCAGAGCTTCTATGATTTGCTCCTTCGTTCTTCTTTTGCGTTTTTCGTTTGCCATTTTTTGTTTTCTTGAATTTTGAAGCTCATTGTTAACCAGGTTCTAATTATAAACCTTTGCTTTCCGTTATCTAGAATCAAAATCCCTTTAACCTTACAGGATTTGGAAGAACAAATTCAAGGCCAAAATGTACAAGAAAGTTTTCAAGAGCAGTTCTTCCAAGAATCATTCTTCCATCCGAAATTGCAGAAGCATAATATTCCATCTTCTCCGACCTCTCAATCATCTTCATTATCTCATCCTTTCCGGCACAGGCCTTTTCAATTATGGGGGCTGGCCTGTTTTCCCCATCATCAGATGGGCTAAGGTATCTCACATCATGCATGAAATATGTCCTTTTATATTCATTAACAATTGGAGATTTCAAAAGCATCACTTTTCCCTGTGGATAAAGAATCCAATTCTCAGTATTATCCTTAAAATTAAATTTCAATTCAAGACCATAATCGCTAAATTTTTCCTTAAGAATCCTGTCAGCAACACACAAATAGATCTCCTCATTTTTGTCCATGAATGCAAGAGGCTCATTGGCATCCCATATTAATTCAGAAAGGCTCCCATTGTTATATATTGAAATGCTTTTGGCCATATTCAAAAACATAAAATACCCATACATAAATATTGCTGTCTTTTAGAATATCAAAGAACTATTTACCCAAAATAGCCTTTTTCAGAATGTTTTGGAGCATCTACTTTGATTGGCGTCTTTGGCAGATTTTTGTCTTTAAGGTCCTTTTCCATCTTCTTTACATTCTCATCAAGAACCTTTAGAAGACTCTTTGCAGTGGCCCGACTAATTACTATTCGGGATATGGCCTTTGGAGGGCTGCTTAATTGATCCAGGAACAGAAGTTCTATCACTCCTTCTTTTTCAACTTTCTTGTCATCCTTAAATGCCTTTATCTTTGAAGCGATGAGGACCTCATCTGCGAATAAGGGAACCGCTTTAGAAACATCAACGCTTACTTGTCTTTGGCCTTCTGTCATAAAGTATGATAAAAATCAAAGTTTAAATAATCTTCCCATTAAATGGTATTACATGAAATTAGGAGTATTGTGCTTAGAAACTGAAAGTCTCTGGCATCCCAAAATTGCCTTGCAATTTTTAGGATTTTCGGGAGGGAATAAATGAGATTGGGTATACTTTTTTCAGGTGGTAAGGACAGCGCCTATGCAGCCTACCTTGCAAAGAAAGAAGACAATGACATTATCTGCCTGATAAACATAATCTCTGAGAATAAATCAAGCTATATGTTCCATACTCCCTCAGTTGACAAAGCAGTTGATCAAGCACAAGCCATGGGAATAAATATTATAGTTTGTTCTACAAAGGGAGAAAAAGAGAAGGAGCTAAGAGATCTTGAAGATGCCATAAAAAAAGCAATCAAAAGATACGGCATTGAAGGTTTAGTCACAGGGGCTCTGGCATCAAACTATCAGGCAGAAAGAATACAAAAGATCTGTGATAAACTTAAAATAAAATGCATAAACCCTCTCTGGAAGAAGGATGCTGATAAATACTGGGATGATCTTTTGAAAGAAGACTTTGAAATTATGATAATAGGTGTTGCTTCAGATGGGCTTGGAAAGGAATGGCTTGGAAGAATTGTGGATAAAGAAGCCTTGGCAAAACTTAAAAAAATGAGCAAAAAATATCTATTCCATATTGGATTTGAGGGGGGAGAAGCAGAAACCTTTGTTCTTGACTGTCCTTTGTTTTTGAGAAAACTTCAAGTTTCTGAAGGGAAAGTTCATTGGAATAAAAAAGACAAAACCGGAACCTATGAAATCCAAAAATTGAAGCTTATGCCTAAATAGATTTTATAGGCCTCATAAAGAAAGCGTAGTCTGTTTTATACCGGATTCATTGCACAACTCAAACTTCCAATCATAAAATTTCTTACCAGGACAAGTTGTTCTATCTGAAATCTCCCTGTGTCCGAAAATATTCTCAGATTTGATATTATGCTTTTTTATTATGCTGATTGCAGTTTTCATTGCAGGTTCTGTAGGTTTTGAATCTTCCAAATCATCCATGAAGCATATTGCAATGCTTTTGCAATTTACTTCCCAATTTCCAGCATGCCATCCAATCATCCCATCATCCAAACATCTTTCAAACGTTCCATCTCTCATGATAACATAATGATAGGGGATGAATGTCTGTCTTCCATTCATAACATGATTGGACCATATTAACTTTCCATACTCAGAATTTTCCTTATCCCCATATGCTTTCGCATACAGTCTGATTAAACCAAGAGCATCAATATAATTTAATTTTGCACTATGTTTTGTCGAGGTGTGATGAATTATAGCTGTATCAATTGGCTTTCTTTCAGCATCATGATTTTTTCCTTCGCTTCCAACAGCAATGAGATTTGCCCTGAGCAATTCCCCCACCATCTTGGCAATTTCCCCCCTTTTTCTTATCCATTCCACGGGCATCTTTTGTCCAGCATAAGTGTGATTAGAAATGCTTTGCATTTCTGTCATGCCAGAAATCCCTGATTTCTCAGCATAGAAAAATTCAGCCAGCATTTCATGAATCCGAACATTCCAATCAGGCATTTGGAATGTTTCCAGATAATCATAGGGATTTATCTCAGAATATTTTTCAGAGAATTTGAAATGAAGCAATCTGTCAGTCCTTTTATTTGGGATGGTTATCATGTTTAATAAATATATTTCAGCTCATGTTCTAAATAAATCTTGATATTCCCATGGGTTTTATCGGAAAGCTCCCTACAGGTTTTCAAAAGGTAAGGATTATTGTCGCATATCTGTATTTTTCTATCATTATATGCTTTCACAATAACCTTCTTTTTCTTTCCAACCATTGCTCCGAGTTCACAATAAACTGGGTCTAGGGTAAGCTTTCTAAAAACAAATGCTGCTACATTTGGGCCAAATTCCACTTTAGAATAATAAGGCTCAATTCTTTTTTGTAGAATGCTCATAAAGAAACACATTGCCTGTCGGTTGAAGGGTATATCTTTCATGCGATCCAAGATCTCCTCATCCATTTTATACCCATCAAACTTCTGTTCTATGCTTTCTTGTTTCATGCATTGCTGACTTTTAACTCATAAATAAATGTTTCTAAGAAATAAACTTATTCAACTTCTTCGCCGTCTGCGGTCTTCTGCACTTTGACGACTGATGTGGCTTTGTCGCCGCCGGAGAGCTTGATTATTTTTACTCCCTGAGTATTTCTTCCCATCTCCCTTATGTCTTTGACAGGGGTTCTGATTACAATGCCCTTTGAGGATGTGACTATTATTGAATCATCTGTCTTCACCATTTCAATCCCTATGACAAATCCGTTCCTTGCAGTGTCGCATGAAATATTTATTACTCCCTTTCCTGCCCTTCCTGTTGTCCTATAATCAGCTACATCGGTTCTCTTGCCATATCCGTTCTCAGTAACAGTGAGTATTGTAAGGTCTTTTCTCATATTCTCTTCCCTTGGAACGACTTGCACCCCAACTACCAAATCATCTTTTTCCAGTTTGATTCCATTTACCCCATAAGCTGCCCTTCCCATCTCTCTGACCTCTGTTGCATGGAATCTTATTGCCGCCCCTTGCTTTGTGGCCATCATAATTTCCTCATCACCGTTGATCAATTCAACATCAATCAATCTGTCATTCTCAAGATTTATTGCGTTAACTCCGCCCTTTCTAGGATTTGAGAATTCTTCCATGCTTGCTCTTTTGACTATTCCTTTCTCTGTTGCCATGAACAATGAACCCCTGAATTCTTTTACTGGGAGGATGGCAGTTACCTCATCATTTATATTCAAGATATTTATCAAAGCTTTTCCTTTTCCATACTTTGCAACTTCTGGAAGTTCATATGCTTTTAGCCAGAACAGCTTTCCTTTTGAGGTGAACATCAAAAGATAATCATGCGTTGAACATGTAAGTATCTGTTTTACAAAGTCTCCGGTTGCCAGATCAGCGCCAATTACCCCTCTTCCCCCTCTTTTCTGTTCCTGATAAGATTTAAGGTCGATTCTCTTGACATATCCTTTTGATGTTATTGTTATAACAACATCTTTCTTGTCAACCAAATCTCTTTCAGTCAATTCCTTTACTCTTTCAAATATTGCTGTTCTTCTTGAATCCCCATAGAGTCTTCTCAGTTCCATTAATTCTTTTCTTACTATGGAAATAACTTCCTCAGCAGAGTTTATGATCTTCTGAAGCTCTTTTATGGTCTTTATCAAAGAATCATTCTCATCCTTCAGCTTTGTCATCTCAAGGCTTGTTAACTTTGACAGCCTCATTTCCAATATTGCTTCTGCCTGTTTCTTTGACAATTTGTATTTAGTCTGAAGAGTTTCATTGGCAGCAGTTGTGTTTGCAGATTTTCTGATTGTATTCACAAGAGAATCAATGTCCTTTAGAGCAATCAAAAGGCCTTCAGTAATGTGCTGTCTTTCAGAAGCAACTTTATGTTCATACTTTGTTCTTTTCAATACGACTTTCTTTCTGAATTCAATGTATGCTCTAATTATATGCTTGAGATCCATGACCTTTGGCTGCCCATTGTCTAAAGCAAGCATTATTCCGTCAAATTTTGTTTGAAGGGATGTAAATTCATAAAGTCTGTTTAAAGTAAATTGGGGATTAGAATCCTTTCTTAATTCTATAACTACTCTTACCTTGCCCTTGGCAGACTCATCTCTTATGTCATAAATGTCTGGAAGTTTCTTGTCTTTCATCAAATCTGCAATCTTTTCAACAAGGGTTGCCTTGTTAACTTGATAAGGAAGTTCTGTGATGATTATGGCTTCTTTATTTCTTATCTTTTCAAGAGTGGTTCTTCCTTTCAAAACCATGCTTCCTCTTCCCTTTGTGTAAAGATCCATTATTCCGCTTCTGCTTATTTGACCGCCTGTTGGGAAATCAGGGCCCTGTATTATGTCTGCAAGCTTTTCAACAGTGATGTCGGGTTTTTCAATATAAGAAATGCAGGCATTAGTAACATCGGTCATGTTATGTGGTGGCATATTTGTTGCCATTCCAACTGCGATTCCCGATGCTCCATTCAAAAGAAGATTTGGGATTTTTCCGGGCATAAGAACCGGCTCTTCCATGGAATTATCAAAGTTAGGGATAAAATCCACTGTTTCATTATCCAAATCCTGCAACAGCTCTTCCGACATCTGGGTAAGTCTCGCTTCAGTATATCTTTGCGCTGCTGCGGGGTCATCGTCGATTGAATTATGAACAAAAACTCCGGCAGCAAGGGAAAAATTATGGGTTTTATTTATTGTTAAATCATAAACATCTTCATATTCTTTTAAGGAGATAGTTTCTTTTACTTTATGATTCAATTTTGGCATGATAATCTCATCAATCTTCAATTTTTCGTGAAGAAGTTTTACCTCTCCATCAAAAAACTTTTTGAGATCATCTTGAAACTTAATGATTCCTGCGCCATTTCTTTTGTTATAATTAATCCTTGTCTTTTCGTAGTTTTCATCAGTCAATTCCCCATATTTTTCAATAGCTCTTTTGCATACTGTAATAAACCTAAAATAATTGGCCATTTTTCCGTTTTCAGAAAATATGGACAAGAAATAATTTCTAAATTCCCCATTATTTTTCCATTTTTCTTTGTAAGCAGCAACAAGCCTTTTTCTATTTTCTTCATTTTCCAAAAACTTTTTTGAATTCTGAGAAATAAATTTTCTGTGTTCTATGTTTGACCAAATTTTTTTAGAAGTTTGTTTCATCTGTTCAGATTGTGCTTTGCGATAATTTGGATCATCCCATCTTTCCTTAAGTAATGATATTTTCTTGTCTCGATATGCCTCTTCTTTCCATAATTTTTTAAGGGTTTCTGTTGCTCGTTTGCTCAATTCTTTCCTTTTTTCAGGATGATTTTTAATATATTCTTTGTTAATCTCGCTTAACTTTAATTTCATATGCTCTCTATATGCTGGATCTTGCCAATTTTTTCTATTTCTTTCTGAAAGCTCTTTGGACTTTAATTCCCTGTTTTCTTTCTTATCCCAATAATTTTTTCTTCCAGAATCAAGTTTTCTGGAATATGCGGGATTTTTATGCAATTCTTTAGCATGGTCTTGGTGTGTTTTCCAATGTTCCGCCCATTGAATTCTTTTAACATTATCAGGATTATTGTTAAGTTTGTTGAAATTAATATGGTGCCTTACCCGGCCAGTTTGTTTTGTGTAAACTCCTAAAGTTAAATTATAATTATCTGCTAAATGATGTGCAGAGATCCATTTGCCGGTTTTTGGTTGATGAATAAGTAGATATCCTTCCCGATTTATCCTGTCTCTTTTTTCAGATAATTTTGTATATAATGGCATAAGGGAATCTCCTGCCTTCAGGTTTTGCGCTTCTTTGTATGTTCCATTGCGCAGCATGAATTTATGGTTTAATGTGCATTTTATCTCTTCATTGTTATCAAGAATAATTTTCATGATTTCTGCTTTCTTTTTTGTTAGGCGGGGATTTTTTATTTCTGCAATTGCAACATTTCCAATTTTGTTTATAGTATAAGTATAATTTTTCTTTCCTTGCTGTGCTTCTTTAATTAAATCTACAAAAGGGAGTTTTCTGCCGTCCGTTAACATCACTTGGGTATCTCCTGTAAAACAACCAAAATTTCCTTGGCCTTCAATCAAAGGATATCTCAAGCTGAAATCCTGAGCCATTCTTACCAAAGCGCCATAAATTGCCATATCTCCATGTGGGTGGAACTTACCCATTGTATCTCCTACGATCCTCGCGCTCTTTCTCGTTGGCTTGTCAGGATGCAAGCCCAGCAGACTCATTGCATAAAGAATTCTTCTCTGAACTGGTTTAAGGCCATCCTCAACTGCAGGAAGCGCCCTTGAAACTATGACTGACATTGCGTAGTCTATGTAGGCAGATTTCATCTCCTCAGATATCTCTGCCTCTATCACTCCCTTTTCTATTTCTCCCTTCTTTATTTTAGCTTCTTCTTCAGGTGTCATACTAAAAAATTCCTCCCGAATTTTTGGTACGCCGAAATTGTTTTACAATTTCTAAGCGTGTTTTGTTTTGTGATCATTTTATAAATCAAGCTGGGCCATCTTTGCATGTGTTTCTATGAATAATTTTCTTGGCTCAACATCATCCCCCATTAAAGTTGAAAATGTTTTGTCTGCTTCAACAGCATCCTCTATCATTACTTTCTTAACGATTCTTGTGTTTGGATTCATGGTTGTATCCCAAAGTTGCTGAGGATTCATTTCTCCTAATCCTTTAAATCTTTGAACATCTGGCTTTCCTCCAAGTTTGTCAACAAGTTTCTTCAATTCCTCATCCGAGAAAACATAATGGTCCTTTCCTTTCCTTATTTTGTACAATGGGGCAACAGCAATGAATATCTTTCCGTTTTCTATAAGTTGTGGAACATATCTGAAGAACAATGTCAAAAGCAAAGTTTTGATGTGCTGTCCGTCGACATCAGCATCTGTCATCACGATGATTTTTCCATATCTCAATTTATCAAGGGTGAATTGCTCCCCCGTCCCAGTCCCCATCGCAGTTATGAGATTTCCAATTTCTTCGGATGAGAATACTTTTGTAGGAGCTGCCTTCTCGACATTCAGAATCTTTCCTTTCAATGGAAGAATAGCCTGGAATTCTTTGTTCCTTGCCTGCTTTGCACTATTATGCACAAAAATTCCAGATGCCAAAGCAAAATTATGAGTCTTCGGAACTTCGATATCATAAACATCTATTTTTTCATTTAATTTTATTATCTCAATTATCTTATGATTCTTTGTTGGCATCACACCGATAGTTTTTTCATAAAGAGGCATCAAAGAATCTTCTTTTGTCAATTTTTGTGCCTCTTTGTATGTTCCATCTCTCAGCATGAATTTATGATCTGGAGTACATATAAGCTCATCGCCTGTATCTAAAATTATTTTGATAACTTCTACATTTCTTTTAGTAATTCTTGGATTTAATATTGGGGCAATACCAATATACTCATCATTTCGCATAGTATAGCAGAAATTTTGTTTCCCTTCTTCATCTTCTTTCACTAAATCAATAAATGATAAATTCCTGCCATCAACCAAAGCAATTTCAGTTTTTCCATCCCAGCAACCTCCAGCAGATTCTCCTTCAACTATGTACAATTCAGTCTCATCAAGATCATTTGAAGAACAATCGGCAAGCTTTCCAGGAAGCCCGGAGGAAGTCATTGCAGTCTTTCTTCTTACTAACTCTCTCGCTTTTCTTGCCGCCTCTCTTGCATCTGCAGCGGCTACCGCCTTCTGAACTATCTTCTT
>Ga0180009_10005218_pt1 | contig 13992 bp, 12 predicted proteins | sample OS_PC_MetaG_FD_123537 | JGI IMG/M metagenome (GOLD analysis project Ga0180009, IMG submission 123537) | Groundwater microbial communities from the Aspo Hard Rock Laboratory (HRL) deep subsurface site, Sweden - OS_PC_MetaG | ecosystem: Environmental > Aquatic > Deep subsurface > Groundwater... | reverse complement strand
GCTCGCCAGAAGTCTATCTCCGTATCTGAGGAAGCTCCGAGAAGGAAAGATCAAGAGTTTTCAGAAGCGGCACCTTGCTTCGTCGATTGGTTCTCTTGTTTTAGGACTTATTATCACTTTGTTGATTTTTCCGCAATTCCAAGCCGCTGCGCCAAAGAACGGATTCGATGTTTACGTCAATCCCGAAGGCTTTCGGGACTTCGGTTTCGGATTCGGATGGCATGCTATCGTTTCGGAAGCCGCGTCTTGGGCGGGAGCTTTTCGAGGCGGAGGGTCTTGATACCTGTCTGCCGTGCTACAAATGATTTATCAGGGAAAATTAGATTTTCTTCTTGACAGAAAGTTTTAAAAAGTGTTATACTAAACGCCATACTACAGTAAGTACTGGAGTGAGGAAAGTAATGGGAAAGGTAGAGTTATATTACAGCTCTGAGGTCACAGAGCCATGGTGTGACCTAGAAGAGATTCGTGGTCTTCTAAGTAAACTAAAAGAGAAAAGTGTTTCTGTTGAAGAGATTGATACTGCAAAAATTCCCGAAAGCGAACTAAAAGAGTTCTACGCTACATCAGTGATTGTACCTGCTGTAAAAAAGAAATATAAGATCAGCGGTCTTTTTGGTACGCGGAGAGCCGCTGGTTGTTTTTTCGGACGCGAGCGGCCTGGATTGGTTGTATACAGAGAAGGCGCAACAACGCCTGTTGATGTCTATCCGCACGACTCAAATGGACGGAGAATAACGATAACAGATTATCTTTCTGAGAGGCTGGCTTATATGATTGAAGATTGACTATTGAAGATTGAAGATTGTAGAAAATCTTTTCAATCTTCCTGTCTGCCTTCGTCACAGGCAGGCAATCTTCAATCTTCCTTCTTCAATCATAAAGAGGTGTATGTTATGGATTACTTTGATGCTTTGAAAGCTTTGACAAAAGAAGCTGAAAATACGCCGAAAGGGGTTATCGAGGCAGAGCTACAGAAAGATTTGGCGCCAGAAGTCCAAAAACGTTATGATGGAAATTTCAAAGAGCTCTTGTATGGCGATGATTTATGCGATTATCTTGGGATAGATTATTATGATGTTTCCGCTGAAAATGTGAATAGAATTAGCTATTTGGCGCTCTTGGCGGCGAGAAATGGTGTCTGTATTGAAAAGAATTTAGAGCCGGCAACTCTATCTGGATTAATTCGATATTTTTTTTTAGGACGAGGATAGAGCGGAAAGGCTAAGAAACTGCAAATCCTTTCTTATCCAATAGCTATAATTGGAATCATAGAACCCCCGCATTCATGCGTGGAGAGCTTCAGTAACCGAAAGCCCTTGGCGTCGGTGAGCCTTGCGAACAGTCTTAGAATAGGAGGCTTTTTTTGGCAAAATATTTAGTAACAGGCTGTGCTGGTTTTATTGGATCAAGGATAACTGAATTACTACTCGAACGCGGCGATACCGTCGTTGGCGTAGATAATCTCAATGACGCCTACCCCCCGCCGCTGAAGGAATGGCGCTTAGCGCAACTTCAGAAATTCCCCTCTTTTGAGTTTGAACGACTGGACATCACTCACTTCGATGCGCTCAAAGAGTTGTTCCAACAACACAAATTCGATGCCGTGATGAACCTCGCCGCCCGTGCTGGGGTGCGGGCAAGCGTCGAAAATCCGTGGGTCTATATCGAAACGAATGTCAAAGGTACGCTCAACCTTCTGGAATTATGTTCACTTCGTTCACCGACGCCTTCGTCTTACGGCAAAGATTTCGGAGTGAAAAAGTTCCTTTTAGCTTCTACATCGAGCATCTATGGAGAAAACGAGATGCCCTTCCGTGAAGACCAAAAGACAGATTTTCAACTTTCCCCTTATGCCGCGTCCAAGAAAGGCGCGGAATCCCTTGCATATACCTATCATTATCTCTATGGGATTGACATAACGATTCCACGCTACTTTACCGTTTTCGGACCGGCGGGAAGACCTGATATGAGCATCTTCAAGTTCATCCATCGCATCGCCGAAGGACTGCCGATTCCTGTTTACGGCGACGGAACTCAAGAACGGGATTTCACTTACATCGACGATATCGCTCGAGGCTCGATTGCCTCGCTCAAACCGCTTGGTTTTGAAGTCATCAACCTCGGCTCTGACCGACCAGTAAAGCTGAACTACGTGATTCAGTTAATCGAACAATACTTGGGCAAGAAAGCTCAAATAGAATTTCATCCACAGAGGAACTAGAAAATCGGTTCAGCAAAGATTATTATGAAAGTTATACTATGCACCGTAAAACTTCGCCTGTATCAGGCGGGGATATAAAGCAAATTGGCTATTGCCCAATTCACTTTGAAAATTAGCTAAACAAAGCATCCTAAAATTCCTACAAATGACAGATGAACTTAAATCTCCAACAGAGTTTTTAGATGGGTTACAAAATTCACCCGAAGTCTCCGAAGGCGTGGAACTTATCCAGCAATGGCAATATATTGGCAAAGTGCATCCTGAGTTGCTGGATGATAAAGCATTTGAATATTGCAAAAAGGCTGGGCTAACCAGTGTGCAGTCTTACGTCTATTGGGCAGAGATTGAAAAAGAGCAGGGGATTATTGATTTTTCTGATTACGATGTTTTAGTGGAAAAATTAACCGAGCATAAACTGAAATGGGTTCCGTTTCTGATTCTTGGACCTTACTATGCTACTCCGCAGTGGTTCCAGAAAACAGACGAGAATTTATATGCCAAATGCTTGGAGCATGGGCGGGAAACAATGATCCAGTCCATCTGGAATCCTTACTTGCCCAATTATGTTGACAGTTTTTTGCGGCTTGTGGGAGAACATTATCAGAACTGCGATGTGATAGAGAGCATCGAACTTGGAATCAGCGGGAACTGGGGCGAAGCTCTTTATCCTGCATGGGGTGGCTTTCTTCAATCGAAGGTTGGGTTTCATACTCACTCGGGATGGTGGTGTGGTGATGAATGTGCTATCAATAGTTTTCGCAAATTTGCCACGGAAAGATACGAGTCTTTGAGTGAGCTAAATGCTGCCTGGGGAACTAAATTTCGCGATTTCGGTGAGGTTAGCTTTCCATCCTTGAAACAACTGTTCCAGTCGCGACCTTTTGCTTATCATTATCTTGTCAGAATGCCCAATTGGTTGAAAAGTTTTCTTGGAATTGCGTGGCGGACTTTGAGTTCTATCAGAAGGAAAGGCAAATCTCTTGTTACGGTGACAAGGCCTTCAATGCCGAAAGCTCAAGAGGTTGTTGAATATCAATGGTGTTTGGATTTTATTGAGTGGTATTTAGGTTCTATGAACGATTGGGCTGAATTTTGGCTAAAGACGGCGCGGAAGTATTTTCCACATACTGAGATTTATTTAGTGACGGGCGGCAATGGCGATGTCAGATTGGGCGCTGATTTTTCCGCCCAAGTGAAAGTGGCTGCCAAATACAACGCTGGAATCAGAATTACTAACCAGAACGATGATTATGCGCAAAGTTTTATTCGCACTCGCTTGGTTTCTGCAGCCAGCAGGTTTTATCAAACCTACTTTACGACGGAAGAAGCAGGAATTAATAAACCTTTTGGAGTGACTATGCGGTTGTTTGATGCGGCGACTTCCGGCGCAAAAGGCGCTTACTTCAAATCTATTATCGGCACAGGAAAAGATGTTTGTACCAAACAAACCGTTTCTATTGGAAAACCCACTCAAGGAGCGGTGAATCTTGCGCAAAACATCCATCATTTAACGCTATCAGAGCCCATTATAGAAGTCGCTGTTTTATTTCCAAACACCTCTATCGCTCTTAATTCTGCTGTTCTTAGTTCTATTTACAATCTATCTTCGCGACTACGGGATGTGCTCGATTTCGATTTGGTAGATGAAAACATGATAGCCGACGATGCCTTGGAAAAGTACCGATTCTTGTTCTTGTTGGATGGTAATCTGTTACACACAAAGACATTGAGAAAAATTGAAGCGTGGGTAAAAGCCGGTGGTGTTTTTATTGTCCCCAAGAATATAGGGCTTTTCACTGTTGGAGAGGATACTGAGATACTTCAGCAACTTTTCCCGCAGTCCGACGGGATAAGGAAAGTTGGTGGAGGATATACAGTTCTTTATCCCAGAAGTGGGCAAGATTATCTGGAATTCATCAGGCAATCTGTCTATAATCGGGAGAAAAAATACCCCTGGACGGGTATCCCAGAGGTAGATGACGAATGGGATGGAGTTTATGCTACTCGATTTGCCAATAAGATTATGTTTTACAACTCGACTAATGCTGTGATAAGAAAAACCATTAACATAAACGATTCATCGGAAAAGCTCAAACTCGATCTAAATATAGAGCCGTATTCGATAACCTCTGTAGATATTTGAGCAAACCTCTTCATTTTGAGCGGTGTCGCTAAACACTATGTTCGAAAGGTTATGTTACTCTGCAAGTGAAAACCTGTATCTCTTTAGCAAGCAAGGAAAAACAAGAATTGGACTCTAAATTCACACAGAAACCGGAAAATGATGGTAGGCGTTTGAACCCTGCTCGGCGAATCGTTAAAAACTTTTTGTCTCTATCAGTTGCAACAATATTTGCTCAACTTCTCGGTTTTATTACTATACCTTATTTAGCCCGAGTTTTGGGTCCAGGAAATTTTGGCAAATTAAATTTCGCAGGCGCTATCAGTGGCTATTTTTCTCTCATCGGTAACTTCGGATTAAACATATTGGGAACTCGGGAATTGGCAAGGAACAAGGATAAGGTAGAATACTACACGGGCAATGTCCTAGCTTTGAGGCTGTGCTTAAGCGTTCTTTCCTTTGGGTTATTACTATTGTTCGTCGCCTTTATAAACAAACCGCTTCAGATAAAATATTTAATTCTCCTTTACGGACTTGCGTTCTTTCCCTCTGCTTTATTGATTGATTGGGTATTCCAAGGTATGGAGAGGATGGAGTATATTGGGGTATCTCGCATCTTTAGGGTGATACTAAATGTAGGTTTAGTGCTCTTGCTGATAAAAAGCTCTGAGCAATTACTCTTAGTTCCTTGTTTTTCGGTTTTAGCTAGTTTTCTTCCACTTGGATTTCTCATTTTCGCTTTCATAAGGCGGTTTGGTAAATTAAGGTTAAAATTCGACCTTGTTTCTATGAAGGATCTCATCAAGCAAGCCTTGCCCATAGGAATTTCGCTCCTTATGATACAGATATTTTATAATATCGATACTGTGATGCTGGGGTTTATGAGAAGTAATGAGGAGGTTGGATGTTATAATGCTGCATATAAAATTATTTTACTGCTTATTTGGATAGCTGGAGCTTATCATGATGCCATTTTTCCTATGATTTCACATTATTACAAAACATCGTTGGCTTCTCTCAAAAAACTTCAATCTTATACAGCAAAACTAATGGTAACGCTCGCTCTACCTTTGGCAGTTGGTGGAACGATTCTCGCCAAACCGTTAATGAACCTAATTTACGGAAGTAGGTATGACAGTAGTGTCATCGCTTTTCAGATTTTAATTTGGGCTGTCTTTATAATATATATAAACAGCGGTTACAGTAGAGGAATTCTTGCCTGTAGTAAAGAAAAATGGTATGTCGTAGGAGTTGCTGTACCAGCCATAGTTAACTTAATTTCTAATTTTATTTTAATCCCGCCCTTGGGATTAAGCGGGGCTGCTATTGCTACTGTTCTGGCGGAGGCTAGCGGGTTTTCAATAATGTATGTCGGATTTGGGAAAATCATTCGGGTTCCATTCGTAAATTATATTTTAAAACCTTTCCTTTCTTCTATCATAATGATGTTATTTATCCTAATGAGTATAAATTGGAATATATTCCTGAGAATTTTTGGATGCGTATTAATTTACTTTGTCTTTCTGTATATAGTAAAGGGAATAACCAAAGAAGATATAATATTAATTCGCTATATAGAAAAATCAGATTGAAAAAAGGTGACGGTAAGCATGAAAGTGGCTCTAATTGCTCCCGGAAAAGATTCGAGATTTGCAGTACAAGAACCATTAAACCTTGGGTTTATCGCAAGCTATTTGGAAAAGAACGATATTGAGGTTAGGATTATAGATGAATTAGCAGGTCAAAGTGTAGAGGAAAAACTCAGTGAATACCGACCTAACATAGTTGGTATAACTGCAACAACGCCTTTGGTTACTGATGCTTATAGAATCGCTAAGATTTGCAAAAAAATGGGGATTTTAACTGTAATGGGAGGTGTTCATGCTCGTGTTCTACCTGAAGAATCACTACAGCACGTAGATATTGTAGTTAAAGGTGAGGGAGAAATTGCAATGCTTGACATTGTTAAAAATGGCATAAGATCGGGAATTGTTTCCCGTCCATATATCCAAAATATAGATGAGATACCTCATCCTGCTAGGCATCTTATGGATATGAATTTTTACCTTCGCACCAAGGACAGACTTCCGCATACCTATCTTTACTTCGTTCCACCTCATACAAAGACGGCCGCAATATTAACTAGCAGAGGTTGTCCTTACAATTGTATCTTTTGTCATAATAGTTGGCGAGGTATTCCTTATAGGTTTAATAGTGCTGAAAGAGTTATATCAGAGATTGGGCAACTCATAGAAGTGTATGGCATTCAAGCTCTATTTTTTATAGAAGATAACCTATTTGCGAATAAACCCAGACTTCGAAAGATTTGTGAGTTAATGAAAAAAAATGGCTTTGATATTATCTGGGGATGCAATGCAAGGGTAAACAATGTTGACTTAGAAACACTCACAATAGCTAAGGAAGCAGGTTGCCGACAAGTCACTTTTGGTTTCGAAAGCGGCTCTCAAAGAATCTTAGATGTTCTGAATAAGAAAACAACAGTTGAACAAAATAAGGAGGCAATTGAACTTTGTAAGCAAGTAGGTATTATACCGCAGGGAACGTTCATGATTGGTAATCCTACAGAAACAAAGGAGGATATTAGAAAAACCCAACAATTTATTAAGGAACATGATATAGAAAGTGTGGGAATATGTATAACTACACCTTATCCTGGTACGGAGCTTTGGAAATGGTGTGAGGAGCATAACCTTATACCTGAATCATTTAGTTGGTCGGATTTCACATACGACAGAGTGCCAATACCTGTGTGTGATACAATTCCACCAAAAGAATTAGACAGGTTAATTATTGAAACCTTTGAAATAGCTTCTGAAAAAATGCCCCCTACAGAAATAAGATTTTTGCAGTTTATAAATGAAAGCCTTCTGCACCCACGTAAAACAGTAACCGGAATAGCTAAAGTCGTGAGGAAACCATCAATGATACCGAAATTTATAAGAAGACTGAGGGGATTGTAGCAACCTTCTTCCGACATCTAAATAGTTTCTGACCCGCGTCATGACGCAATAAAAGCAGAGGTATACTATGAATTTAAGATTACTACCACAGAAACTTGGACATCTAGTATTTCTCCTGAGAAACAAGAGAATTAAATACACCTATAATTATCTCCATTTCCTCACCTTTTGGGAACGCAGGAATGATTTCAAGAGAAAGTTGCTTTATTGGCTTGTGCCCTATCCTTCCTATATCGAGATAGAGGTTACCACAAGATGTAATCTAAGGTGTATAATATGTGAACATACCTATTGGGACGAACCCAATAGAGATATGTCTTTTGAAGAGTTTAAGGCAATCGTAGACCAATTTCCCAGGCTGAAGTGGATTGGGCTTACCGGTATAGGCGAAAGTTTCATCAATAGAGATTTCATGAAAATGCTCAGATATGTGAAATCAAAATCAATCTACGTAGAGCTTTATGATACTTTCTATTTCATAGATGAGAACATTGCTAAAGAACTGGTAGAGTTGGGTGTGGATAAAATTTTTGCGTCAATAGATGCTGCGACGAAGGAAACCTATGAAAGTATAAGAGTTGGGTCTAATTTTGAGAGAGTTACAAATAACGTTAAGAATCTTCTTCAACTTAAAAGGGAAATGAATGCCTCTTTTCCCATAGTTGAGTTCCATTATATAATTTCAAAAGCGAACTTTCAGGAGATGCCTCAATATATTGAATTGGTGCATTCTCTTGCTGGTGAAAATACTAAGATTCAGTTTACCAGAATGCTTCATGAATTTGCGGACGTTAAAGATTTATTTGTAGAAGTGCCAGAAGAAGTAAGGCAAGAGATGGAAAGAAAGGCAGAAGAGTTAGGCATTAGGGTTGCATGGAATGCAGACGTGCCTAAAAGCAAACCTCCTATAACCAAATGTATTGAATGGATTATGCCTTTTATTTTTGTAACAGGGCATGTCATCCCTTGTTGTTCTGGAAACGAGGCGGGGCATCGTGATTTCCAGAAAAAAACAGCTTTGGGGAATGTCTTTGAACAAAGCTTCAAAGAGATATGGCGTTCAGAGAAGTATAAAAATCTCAGGCGGATGCTACGCAAAGGCGCGGTGCCTATACAGTGTCGAAATTGTTGTCTTTATAACACAGGGAAGGAGGCGTAAAATGAGGGTATTAGTAACAGGTGGGTGCGGTTTTATAGGTTCTCATGCTTGTGAATACTATGCCAAAAGAGGACATCAGGTCACTTCTTTTGACAGCATGACGAAATATGAGTTAGGCAGAACCGGCTATGCTACGGATGCTGCGAGAAATTACAATTGGGATTTACTGCAGGCGCTTGGCGTAAACTTAATTCAAGGGGACATACGAGATTATGATTCTTTGGAAGAAGCGGCTGAGGGATGTGACTTTATCATTCACACTGCCGCTCAACCAGCTATGACTATCAGTATAGAATCGCCAGAACTTGATTTCTCCACGAATGTTCTTGGAACATTTAATGTGCTAAGAGTAGTCCATAAATTGAAAATACCGATGGTTTCGTGCGCTACCATTCATGTTTATGGAAATAAGATTAATGAGAATCTGAAAGAAGCTGAGACGAGATATGTTCTTGAACCGCCGGAGATAGATGAAAGACATCCTGTTTTAGAAGGAACGATTACACCTTTGCACGCCTCCAAGAGAGCGGCGGAAATTTATATCCAAGCATTCATAGATACCTATGGATTGGAGGCAGCCAGTTTTCGACTGACAGGACTTTATGGACCGCGGCAATTTGGCGGTGAAGACCATGGCTGGATTGCTAACTTCGCCATCCGAAGCGTTCTTGATATACCCATAAATATCTTTGGCACTGGTAAACAAGTAAGGGACATTTTATTCGCCACTGATGCGGTGAGAGCATTTGATGCTTTCTATGAACATAGAAAACCTGGCATTTACAATATAGGCGGAGGATATAAACATTCTATCTCTTTGATAGAGTGTATTGCCCTAATAGAGAGGATTACTGGTAAATCGCTTCAGGTTCAGTTCAAAGAAAGTAGATTGGGTGATCTGCAATATTTTGTTTGTGATACCTCAAAAGCGAAGCGAGAGCTTGGTTGGGATGCCCAAGTTTCGCCTGAAGAGGGTGTATCAAAATTAATTGATTGGATCAAGGAGAACGTGGACATATTTAGCGCAAGGTAATGGCAGGTCTTCTATCCTTCCCAAAAATAGAAAATGAAGGATAATTTTGCTTAATTCGCTGGAGGGTTTTTAATGAAAGCATTGATATTAGCTGGTGGGAGAGGAAAGCGGCTCGAAGGAATATCTGACTCGCAAAACAAATGTATGTTAATGTTAAAAGGCAAACGGTTAATCGAATATAGTCTTGAGAATGCTGTAAGCGCCGATGTTGATGAAATTATCATAGTGGTGGGATACAAAGCCGAGGATATTATAAACGCTTACGGAATCAATTATAATGGAAAGCCTGTAAGATATGTCATTCAATGGGAACAGCGAGGGCTTGTTCACGCAATCGAATGCAGCAAGGATGCGATAGGAGACGATGATTTCATGTTGTTTTTAGGTGATGAGATCTTAGTAAATTCAAAACACAAACAGATGCTCGAGCTCTTTGAGAGAGAAGGCTTGTTTGGAACATGCGGGATTGTCGTAGTAGAGGACAGAAGTCGGATAAGCAAGACATACGCAATTGTGCAAGATGGACAAGACAGAATATACAGGCTGATAGAAAAGCCTAAGAAGCCTTTGAATGATCTGCAGGGAACTGGGAATTGCATATTCAGGAACGACATCCTTTCCTACATAGAACGGACTCCTATTAACCAACAAAGAGGGGAAAAAGAATTGCCAGATCTAATACAATGTGCGATTGATGAGGGGAATATAGTAAAGTCTTTTGTCATTTGTGATGGATACACTAATATCAATTCCGAAGAAGATTTACGAGAAGCGGAATTGCTCTTTGAGCTGTCAACGGATTAGGGTAGCAGATTAAACGGATTAGGTTAATACAATACAAACGCTATCAGTCGATGCAAGTGTATTGAGCAAAACAATCCGCTAAATCCATTATAGAAATCCGCTGACAGCAATCCGTTGACAGCGTTCAGGAGGATAAATATGAGAATATGCTTGGTGTCAGATTTTCTACCAGGGTATCATAAAACGTGGAGTGGAGCGGAGATGGTATGCTTGCGTCTGTCAGAAATGCTTCAGAAAGAAGGGCATGATGTTGTATTTATAACGACGACGTTTCAAAGAGAAAATCCTTCTGAGCAGATTTATCAGATTTCAACACGAGCCTTAAATAATAGACTCGAATTGTTGCCAAGAAACTTTCCTATGGACATTTTTTCTATATTATCTTCTATTAAAGTCTTAAAAAGATTGAAACCTGATATTATCCATCTGCATACGAAATATCTGTTTTTGCCTGTTTTAATAAGTGCTATAGTCCTGAAAATTCCATTAGTTTTAACCGTTCTTGATTACTTTATCATTTGTCCGGCAAATATCTTGAAAAAACCTGATGGTCAAATTTGCGTGGATTTTCACGGCGCTCGATGCCTTCAATGTTTTTCACAATCAAACCGTTTTTTAAAAAAACTCTTCTTCTATTATAGGGCTGTACTCTTTGACTATTTAATCCGAAAGCTGGATGCTATAGTTGCCCTTTCAGAGACATCAAAAGCTAGATTAGAACAATATGGACTACCAGGCAGCAAGATAAAAGTCATCTATCATTACCAACTTGACTATAAAGCCAGCTACCATAAGCGGGAAGACGTTTCTTCTCAAAACTCGACCATTCTTTTTGTTGGCTCGTTATATGAACATAAAGGATTACACGTTCTTATTCAAGCGATGCCATATATAGTGAGAGATATACTAAATGCAAAGTTAATGGTTGTAGGCGCAGGAAGCCCTGCATATATGGACAGGATAAAAAATGATATTGAGAATCTGGGGATAGCAGAATATATTCAATTCTTAGGTAAAAAGGAAAATAAAGAAGTAATGCATTTAATCAAGAAGAGCGACGTGGTTGTTGTCCCTGAGCAATGGCCAAACGATTTTGGCCCTGTGATATTAGTAGAAGCTATGGCTTTAGCAAAGCCCGTCGTGGCAAGTAGGATTGGAGGAACACCTGAATTTATTGAAGATGGTGTTAGCGGTTTTCTGGTTGCTCATGCCCAGCCGAAACAATTCGCGGAGAAAATAATTTGGCTGCTTCAACACAAAGAGGAAGCGCAGACGATGGGTGAGAATGCCAAGAAATCCGCTGAGTTTCTATATAGTCAGGAAACAGCTAAACAAGTTATCGAATTATATGACGCTTGTCGTCGTGGTTGAATCGCTAACTTTTGTTTGCAAAGCAAACAAGGAAGGAGAAAGCTGCTTCCTCCACTGATTGAGATTATGGAGATGTGCAGCTCATTTCTATGAAAATTGGAATTGATGCAGGTCCCGCTTTTCGTTTATCGAAAACAGGCGTAGGAAACTATACCTATCATTTGATAAATCATCTCCTTAAGAACGCTCCAAACGACGAATATGTCCTTTGGTATCAAGTTCCTTTACTAACAAAGTACAGCATTCCGGAGATTTTTTTAGATCAGCCAAACGTTAGGGTCATAAAGAGCAGACTCCCTGATAGATTTTTTTTGCTTTGGGCAAGATATTGCTCAAAGTTTTCTTTTATTGATTCAATGGTCAATGTAGACGTTTTTCACGCCACAAGCGTCTGGGGTTTCCCACTGCGAATGGCGGGAAAGAGAGTTATCACCGTTCACGACGTTACTTTTCTTACTACTCCCGACAGTTATACAAAGGGTGAGCTTAACCTTATAAAGATTTTTACCCGCTCTGTTCAGAATGCAGATTTGGTTATTGCAGACTCTTCCAATACCAAGAAGGATCTGGTTGAATTGCTGATGGTTCCTGAAGACAAAATTCGAGTGATTCTTCTTGGAGTTGATGACTCTTTCCATCCGATAGATGATGGGGATTTAATACATAGTATTCGGGAGAAATATCGCTTGGAGAATGATTATATCTTGCATGTAGGCACCCTTCAACCGCGTAAAAATCTGGTACGGCTCATAGAAGCGTTTCATCAAATCCAGCAGAATGGAAGTATCGATTGTCAATTAGTTCTCGCTGGAGGGAAGGGTTGGATGTATGACGAGATATTCCAGAAAGTCAGTGTTCTTGGATTAGAGAGCAAAGTAGTCTTTACGGACTATATTTCTGAGGAAGACCTTCTTGTTTTGATGAATGGCGCTGCCGTTTTCACTTTGGTGTCGCTTTACGAAGGGTTCGGCTTGCCGCCATTAGAAGCAATGGCATGTGGCACTCCAGTGATAGTTTCCAATATTTCTTCGCTTCCTGAAGTAGTAGGCGATGCGGGGATATTAGTTAATCCTTACGATGTGGATGAAATTGCTCGGGCGATTCACGAGGTCCTCGTCAATGAAAGGTTAAGAGAAGAAATGAGAGTTAAGGGGCTTGAACGGGCTAAGCAGTTTTCTTGGGAGAAAACCGCAAAGGAAACTTTGAAAGCTTATGAGGAGGTTTTATGGTAATCCGCGCCAGAGCACCAGTTAGAATTGATTTTGCAGGTGGTTGGACAGATGTGGCTTTATTTACACAGGATGAGCCAGGTGTAGTTGTCAATGCCGCCATCAATATATATTCCTACGCCACAGCTAAAAAACTACCCCCGAAAGAGATAGAGAGCAACGCTTATGGATATAAGCATATAGAAAGCGTTGAAGATAAAACGATTAAAATCTACTCCGCTGATTTTGATATTTATCAGGAAGCCGCTGACGTCAAGCAGTTAGAATACAATGGCAACATCGACTTAGCCAAAGCGGCACTCAGGCAAACTAACATTGACTACGGCGTGGAAATTATTACAAGGTCAAATGCGCCCGCAGGGAGCGGACTGGGAACTTCTGCGTCCATGGGCGTTGCGCTGGTAGGGGTACTTAACGCATTAAATGGCACAACTCTTCTTCCACATGAAATGGCAGAGCAAGCTAGCGCCATTGAAAGACACGAACTCAACATCTTAGGCGGGAAACAAGACCATTACGCTAGTGCCATAGGCGGATTCAATTATATGGAGTTTTCTGGGGAAGAGGTTAAGGTTTTTGAAATGCCGATTTCATCGGATACACTTCATGAGTTGGAAAAGAACCTTGTGCTGTGTTACACAGGGAAATCCAGATTGTCGGGTGACATACATCGAAAAGTTGTCGATGCATTCCTCTCAAAAGATGAAGAGACATTGACGGCATTGAATAATTTAAAACAAATCACCCGTGAGATGAAAAACGTCCTGCTAAAAGGTGACCTATTCGATTTTGCTCGATTGCTCACGGAAAATTGGGAAAATCAAAAGCGTCTGCACTCTTCTGTGACAAACTCTCAAATTGATAATCTCTTCGATATAGCACACAAAAACGGCGCCTTAGGCGGCAAAGCATGCGGCGCCGGCGGCGGAGGGTGTCTGATATTCTACTGTGCTCCAGACCAAGAACATTTGGTCAGAAAAAAGTTGGAAGAATCTGGGGTTGAGATTATTGATTTTAACTTCGCTTTTGAAGGCATTTCCGTTTGGAAACCCTAGCTTGTTTGGAGGGT
>Ga0180009_10005217_pt1 | contig 13995 bp, 9 predicted proteins | sample OS_PC_MetaG_FD_123537 | JGI IMG/M metagenome (GOLD analysis project Ga0180009, IMG submission 123537) | Groundwater microbial communities from the Aspo Hard Rock Laboratory (HRL) deep subsurface site, Sweden - OS_PC_MetaG | ecosystem: Environmental > Aquatic > Deep subsurface > Groundwater... | reverse complement strand
TCTCGTTCTTGTACAACCCGTATTCCTTGTTGATGATCAACTGGATGGCCAAGGCCCGGCGGACCGATTCCTGGGTCGGCGTGGTGATGGCCTCGTCGTACGAATTGGTATGCAGGGAGTTGCAATTGTCATACAGGGCCGTCAGGGCCTGAAGGGTGGTCCGGATGTCGTTGAACTGGATCTCCTGGGCGTGAAGCGAGCGGCCGCTGGTCTGGATGTGGGCCTTGAGTTTCTGGGACCGTTCGTCCGCCCCGTACCGGTTTCGCAGGGCCACGGACCAGATGCGCCGGGCCACCCGGTTGATGACCGAGTACTCGGGGTCCATGCCGTTGGAGAAGAAGAAGGACAGGTTGGGCGCGAAGTCGTTGATGTCCATGCCCCGTGACAGGTAATACTCCACGTAGGTGAAGCCGTTGGCCAGGGTGAAGGCGGTCTGGGTGATCGGGTTGGCCCCGGCCTCGGCAATGTGGTATCCGGAGATGGAAACCGAATAGAAGTTCCGGACCGCCTGCTCGATAAAGAACTGCTGAATGTCCCCCATCATCTTCAGGGCGAAGTCGATGGAAAAAATGCAGGTGTTCTGGCCCTGGTCTTCCTTGAGGATGTCCGCCTGGACCGTGCCGCGCACGTTTCTGAGGACCATGGTCCGGATGCGTTCGATCTCTTCCGCGTCGGGCCGGCGCCCGTTTTCCGCTTCGAACCGGTCGATCTGCTGGTCGATGGCCGTGTTGAAGAACATGGCCAGCATGATCGGGGCCGGGCCGTTGATGGTCATGGAGACGCTGGTGTTGGGCGAGCAGAGGTCGAAACCGCCATACAGGACCTTGACGTCGTCCAGGGTGCAGACCGAAACCCCCGAGGTCCCGACCTTGCCGTAAATGTCGGGACGTTCGTCCGGATCGTACCCGTACAGGGTCACCGAATCGAAGGCCGTGGACAGGCGTTTGGCTTCGTAGTTGCGCGAAAGAAACTGGAAACGGCGATTGGTCCGTGCCGGATCGCCTTCGCCGGCGAACATTCGGGTCGGGTCCTCGTCCGTGCGCTTGAAGGGAAAGACGCCGGCCGTATAGGGGAAACTGCCGGGGACGTTTTCCCGGAGCAGCCATTTGAGCAGGTCCCCCGGGTTTTCGTACCTGGGCAGGGCCACGCGGGGTATCCGCGTCCCGGCCAGGCTTTCCCGATAGAGCGGCGTGCGGAACTCTTTGTCCCGAACATGGTAGACGTACTCGTCGGCCGTGTAGTCCCGGCAAAGTCCGGGAAACGCTTCGAGCAGCGCGGCGCAGCCCGGATCGAGTTTTTTCGACAGGCCGTCGCGCCGGGCCCGCAGCGTATCGGCCGAGGCCGGCTCGCCGTCCCAGTCATCGAGCACCCCGTCGATCTGCCATATCTTGCGGGCGATTTCGGCCTGGGCCTCGACCCAGCGGTGGTAGCCCCGGACCGTGTCCGATATCTCGGACAGATACCGGATGCGCTGGGCGGGAATGACGATGGTCTTGGATTCGGGCGTTTTGCCGTCGGGCCGGGGCAGGGAAGATGTCCAGGCCTCTCCGGTCTTGGCCTGGACCTGATCCAGCAGGGCGTGATACAGCGCGGTCACGCCCTGGTCGTTGAAGCGGGAGGCAATGGTCCCGTAAACCGGCATGTCTTCCGGTTTTTGACCGAAGAGCCGCTTGTTGCGCATGTACTGCTTGCGCACGTCGCGCAGGGCGTCGTCCGAACCCTTGCGGTCGAACTTGTTGATGGCCACCAGGTCGGCGAAGTCGAGCATGTCGATCTTTTCCAACTGGGACGGGGCCCCGAACTCCGAGGTCATCACGTAAACCGATACGTCCACCAGGGGCACGATCCCCGCATCCCCTTGACCGATGCCCGCCGTCTCGATCATGATCAGATCGAACCCGGCGGCCTTGAGAACCAGGATGCCGTCCTCGATGGCTTCGGACAACTCGCCCCGGGCCGAACGCGTGGCCAGGGAACGAAGATAGACCCGGTCCCGGGCCAGGGCGTTCATGCGAATGCGATCGCCCAGAAGCGCCCCGCCGGTCTTGCGCCGGGAAGGGTCCACCGACAGGACGGCTACCGACTTGTCCTTGAAGTCCTCCAGAAAGCGGGTCAAAAGCTCGTCAACCAGAGAAGATTTCCCCGCCCCGCCCGTGCCGGTCACGCCGACAATGGGGGTTCGTCCCGTAAGACGGGCCTGCAACTCGGCCCGCAACCGGGCCAGGTGCCCGTTCTCCCGGACCTTGGACAACTCGACCGCCGAGATGAAACGCGCCACCAGGGGATGGTTGTCCACCACCAGATCGGGCGTCCGCTCGAAAAGGCCTTCGATCTCGATGGGCTGGTCCAATCTCCGGATCAGGTCGTTGATCATGCCCTGAAGCCCAAGGGTCCGGCCGTCCTCGGGCGAGTAGATTCGCGAAACGCCGTATTCATGCAGCTCCTTGATTTCAGGCGGCACGATCACGCCGCCGCCACCGCCGAAGACCTGAATGTGGCCGGCGCCCCGTTCCCGAAGCAGATCCACGATGTACTTGAAAAACTCCATGTGGCCGCCCTGGTAACAGGACACGGCGATGGCCTGGGCGTCCTCCTGAATGGCCGCGGACACGATGTCAGACACGGAGCGGTTGTGTCCCAGATGGATGATCTCCGCCCCGGTGTCCTGAAGAATGCGGCGCATGATGTTGATCGCGGCGTCGTGACCGTCGAATAGGGAGGTGGCGGTGACGATGCGCACGGTGTTCACGGGTTGATACGGCTCGGTGATAATGGTCATGTCGGATTCCCCTCGGCCGGCCCCGTTCAGGCCGACAGTTCGCTTAAAATCAAGGAAGTCTGGAGCTTGACAAACTCAGCCAGCGAAAAGTGACGGCTCAGAAACCAGCGCCGAAACGTCCACATGTGCCCCAGAACCGCAATGTTGTGGGCCATCAGTTCCGTGGTCCGCGGTCCGTCCAGGCAAAGCGTGCCGTCCGACGACCCCTGACGCAGAATGTCCTCGAAAATGGCCGTGATCCGCGCCTCGTTGGCCAGGACGTACTTGAGCGAGTCCGGCTTCAAGGAACTCGATTCCTGGTAGATCAACAGGATATGATCCGAAAGGCGGTTGCAGACCTCGATATAGTCCGCAATGGCGCTGATCAGCGTTGCCCGGCCCGTGGCCCCCTGGCCGATGGCCTGGCGCAGCCGGGTCTCCACGTCCGTGTGAATCGCGTCGCAGACCAGATACAATACGTCTTCCTTGGACTCGATGTACTCGTACAGCGTACCGATCGAAAATCCGGCGGCCGAGGCGATTTCCCGGGTCGTGGTCTGGTGGAAGCCCTTGCGGACGAACAGGCCCACCGCCGCGTCCACGATCTGCCGTCGACGACGGTCGACCAGATCGGGGTCCTTGACCAGGGTGGGAATGTCCTTTCTTTGGGGCTGGACGTGTTTCAAGGGGCCGGCCTTTCATCTGACTGAGCGTTCGTTCAGATAATAGGCCCGAACCCGGCTCCTGTCAAGGGATTTTTCGTGAACGGGGTAGCGATTCAGTGGTTGGTGGCAACCTAGGACCGCCCTGTCGCGGCCTTTGGTCTCAGGACCCCGGCTGCCGCCTTTTCCCTATATCCTAAGGGACTCGGCGACATAGTCGTCACTTCGGCCAAAGGCCCGCGGGCGGCTGAAAAATGATATGCCCCGATTCACTGTGTATGGTTACTGAACGGGCCCGAACAGGCTCCGCCCATTGATTTATATAATAAATATAATGCTAAAAATATTTATACAAATAATCTTGACAACAAATAAATTAAGTGTTAGTAGTTTTAACAGATATGGTTAGTACTCTAAATAGTGAAGCGGTCCAACCGGCCCCAGACATGAACGCAAGCGCGGTCCGGGACCTGCTTGAAGAAAAATTGGAAAGAATATTCATGGCTTTGAGGAATATCTCCCATTACTCGAACATTTTTTCCAAATACCTTCAGAAGAGCTTCAACGTGACCAACAGCCAGCTGCTCTGCCTCAGGGCCCTCCGACTCGAAGGCGGCATGTCCTCCGGAGAGATTGCCCGGAGCATCCACATCCAGCCCGGCACGGTCACCGGAATCATTGATCGTCTGGAGGTCAGGGGGCTGGTGAGGCGAAGCCGGGTCAGCAGGGATCGCCGGGTGGTCACCGTGGAAATAACGGAATCGGGCCGGCAACTCGTGGAATCGGCGCCCATTCCAATGCAAAGTCAGTTGGCTATCAACCTGAGAAAACTGTCCATCGAAGAAGTTGAGGGTTTGACACGTGGGATCGAAAGGCTTCTTAACTTGATGACGGTCGAGGATTTAGCTCAGGACGCTTACCTGAAAACGGGCGAAGCACCCGTCCTTTAAAAAATTTTCAAAAATCAAATCGAAAGGGAGTCAAGACATTGTTGCGACAAGATCGCGTCGACATTTCAAAAGCCGCTTTGGGCGAGGGCACCGTGGACATGCTGCTTCAGGTCCATGAGGACGCCCTCTGGATTCTGGAGAATCTGGGTGTGGGCTGCAAACAGCCCGACATGCAGGCCGCCTTTCAACCCTTTGAGGCCGAAGGCCTGGCGGTCGTCTATGACGGGCGGATTTTCGTGACCCGGGACCTGGTCGAACGCTGCCTGACCGACACACCCGGACTGGACGACTTTTTCGTCCCGCTGAACAGCTTTTTCGTGGGCGGCACGGCTCCTTACATTTACGACGACGAAGCCGGACTGGGCGGCGTTCCGCCCACGCCCGAGCATGTGGCCCTGATCGCCCGCATGGCTGATGAAAGAAGGATGATTGCCGGCATGGGCCGGGGGGTCAAGCTGAAGGATGAAGTCGAGCAGATGGGCATCATGCTGGAGAACTGTTCCAAGCCCCTCTACTTTGCCGTGACCAGCGATCGCTCCCTGGAGCGGGCCAGGGAAATCCACCAGCAGAAAAAGGACATCATGGTCGTTTTCTGTCTGACCCGTCCCCCCCTCGAAGTCAACGAGAACTTTTCCGAAAACTTCGTCAAGGTGGCCCGGGCCGGACTGCCGCTGTTCATCTCGGCCATGCCCATGGGCGGAATCAGCGCCCCCTATTGTTACAACGGCACGCTGGCCATGACCCATGCGGAAGTGCTTTTCGGCATCTGCGCGGCCCAACTGCTCTCCCCGGGGGTCACCTGCGTCCACGCCGGATTTCCGACCCTGGCCGATCCCCGGATCGAGTACAACCCCAACTACGGCCTGATCAGCCACAATCTGATCAACATTCTGATGACGCACCTGAATCTCATGCTGGACCTGCCTTCCTTCCAGAGCGGGGGCACGACCCACGAGGAGCACCCCACGGAGCGGGCCTACGAGGATGCCAGAATGGGGCAGGCCCTGTGCCTGAAGTACGGGGTCCATATGATGCGCCATCCCTTTGCCTTTCTGCGCTACCTGATCGATTTTTCCCTGGCCAAACTGGACCGGGCCTCCCGGGACGCGGAGTCGGTCACGCCCGACGACGCGCCCGATGTCGTTATGCCGGTCTATGACCAGCGGGGCATGGAATCGATTCAGCGCATCGGGTTGGGCATGTACATGGAGGACCCTTTGACCACGGCGAACTTCGGCAGGATATTTGTGACTTGATTCAATAAAGGTGCCAGGAGGTTGGAAATTGGCCGGTTTCCCGGGTCTCATCTAAACCCCTTCAGGGAGCTGCAGTGCGATAGGGCCTCTTTCGAACGAAGGCCGCCGAAGCGGATAAACATATACAGGCCGGCAATCGGGCCGGTGACCCGGCGGGCGGTTTAAAGCCCGCGGCAAAATCAGGTATTAACCCTCATGGAAGGGTTAGGCCCCTGGTAACAACAAACCAACGCGGCAAGCACCGCGGGAACGATACGGAGGAACTCATGTGCGGCCTGGCAGGATGCTTTGGCAGTCGAGACATTAAAACGATCAACCGCATGCTGGACGCGATCGGCCATCGAGGCCCGAACGATCGGGACGTCCACATTTACGAGGACTATGTTCTGGGGCACACCCGGTTGTCCATCGTGGACGTGGCCGGCGGGCGTCAGCCGATTCTGGCCGACGGCGGCCGGCGGGGCATAATTTGCAACGGTGAAATATACAACTTCAAAAAAATCCGGGCCAAACTCGCCCCGGATTACAAGTTCAAGACCAAGTCGGATTCCGAAGTCATTCTTCATCTGTACAAGGAAAAAGGACCGGAATGCGTCAAGGACCTGGACGGCATGTTCGCCTTTGCCGTGTACGACGGCGACGACTACATGCTGGCCCGGGACCCCATCGGCATCAAGCCGCTCTACTATGGCTACTACCAGGGCCGCTTGTATTTCAGTTCCGAACTCGGCGCCATGACCCTGGCCGGCGTGGACGAGGTCCACGAGTTTCCCGCCGGCTACTACTACACGCCCAAAGAGGGCTTCGTCCAGTATTACAAGGTCCCCGAGGTCGAGGACCACATCCTGACCGACATCGAAGAGACCGCCGGGTTGATCCGCAAGACCTTTATCGACGCCGTGAAAAAGCGTCTTCTGGCGGACCGGGAGGTCCCGGTGGGTTCCTTTTGCAGCGGCGGTCTGGACAGCAGCCTGGTAGCCGCCATCGCCGCCGACGAGATTCCCAACCTGCATACCTTTGTCGTGGGCATGGAAGACGAATACGGGGACCTCAGCGACGATATCAAGGCCGCGCGCATCGCCTCGGCCCACATCGGCTCGACCCACCACGAGCTGCTTTTTACCGAGGAAGACTATTACGAGGCCTTGCCCTTGGTGATTAAAAAGCTCGAGAGCTACGATCCCTCCCTGGTCCGGTGCGCGATTCCCTGCTACTTCACCTGCAAGCTGGCCGCGGAATACGTGACCGTGGTCCTGACCGGCGAAGGCGCGGACGAGCTGTTTACCGGTTATCACTATATGAAACATTTTCCCGTCGACAAACTCAACCTCGAGGCCAGACGCTGTATCGGCAACCTGCACAACATCAACCTCCAGCGCGCCGACCGGATGGGAATGTATTTCAGCCTCGAACTTCGGGTCCCGTTCCTGGACGTGGCCTTGGTCGACCTGTCCATGAAGATTCCCCCGGAACTCAAAATCCGGGAGCACAACGGGGCCAAGATCGAAAAATGGATTCTGCGCAAGGCCTTCGAAAAGACCCACTACCTGCCTGAAGAGATCCTCTGGCGATACAAGGTCCAGTACACCCAGGGTGCCGGCTGTGAAAGCCTCGGGGAACGCGTGGCCGAGGAGATGATCACCGAGGACGAGTTCCATGAAATCCGGGAAGGCAATCCCCAGGCCATCATCAACAGCAAAGAGGCCGCCTACTACTTCAAGATATTTCGCCAGTTTCACCCTCAGGACTCCATCCTGGGCTCGATCGGCATCTGGACCGGCTTCGATTTTGCCGAAGAGCGCGAACGGGTCCGAGGCACGGTCGATGGAGACCTCAAGCACGACCGGAGCGAGGAAGAAGCAGACGAAACCGGGGACCAGACTGGGAAAGCGGCCTGATTCGCGATCCGATCAACCCTCACCAAGGAGGAAAAATATATTATGGCTTTTCCGACAAAATCCAAGTTCGTAATTATCGGGGCCGGGATTCACGGGCTCAGCACCGCCTGGCACCTGGCCATGGCCCTCAAGGCCAACGGCCTGGGCTCCGGCCGGGACGTCCTGGTCATCGACAAGACCGCCATCGGTGCCGGCGCTTCAGGCATCGCCTGCGGCATAATCCGCAACAACTACTATCAGCCGGCCATGCAGGAACTGATCGCCCACAGCGTTTCGGTCTGGGAGGAGGACGGCGAAGGATATGGCTACCATCCGGTCGGGTACATGCAGATATCCCCGGAGGTCATGCACGAGGACGTGGTACAGATATATCATCGCCAGCGGGACATCGGGTACGAATCGGTCTTTATCGAAGGCGAAGCCGACTGCATGAAGTACATGCGCGAAAACGTCTTTGAAGACTGGCAGGCCAGGAATATCACCTCGATCCTGCATGAAAAGCGGGGCGGGTACGGGCATAATGGACGATCTCTATACCGTCTGGCCGACAAGGCCGAGGCCGAAGGCGTCCGCATCCTGACCGGGGTCCAGGTCACGGGATTCGACATGAAAGGCGGGGCCGTGTCCGCCGTCCAGACCGACCAGGGCGCCATCGAATGCGACTGGGTGGTCGCGGGCGTGGGGCCCTGGGTCCGGACGATCTGGGACTACCTGGACCTGCCGAAACGGATCGAGGTCAAGGACAACGGCCGGGTCCACAAGGGCGTCAATATGTGGACCTACTGGATGCTTCAGGAAGGCACGCTGGGTGTCGACCCGTCATACGGCCTGAACAACCAGGGCAAGATGCCTCCGGTCATTCATCTGGACTCCGACGCGCCGCTGTACTCCAGCGAAGACGGTTCCCTGATTACCGACCGGATGTGGGGCCTGTACTACAAGCCGGACACCAACTTCAAAGGCATACAGGGCGGGGCCATGCCTTACACGGTGGATCGGGAAAACGTCGCGGTCGACCCTTACGGCATCGACTCCCCGGACTTCATCGTCGGTCCGGAGTTCGCCCACATGTGGACTTCCGGTCTGGCCCACTGCCAGAAGCGGTATGAAGACAAATACCGGATGTACAAAGACGAGCCGTCCGGCGGCCTGGGCTGCTTCACTCCGGACAGCTTTCCCATCTTCGACGTGTTCCGCCAGAACTGTTACCTGATCGCGGACTCCAACCACGGTTACAAAATGATCGGAGTGGGCAAACTCGTGGCCCAGGAACTGCTCGGCCACAAGCAGGGAATTCTTGAACCCTTCCGGTTCGAACGCTTCAAAAGCGGGGAACTGCATCCGGTCTCCAGCAGCCCCTTTCCCTGGAGCTAAGCCGAGCGAGTCATGAATCGACCTGCCAAGGCGGATGAAGATCAGGGCGAAAGGCCTGACGTGTCCGGCAACCTGATTTTCACCGCCAAAGCATATGACTCGTGAATCCTTTGGGCTGAAAGCCGCGGACCACGCATGGAACTGACCGTTCTCGGCTCCGGCGGGTGCATGGTCATCCCCAAACCGCTATGCCGGTGCCGGGTCTGCGAGGAGGCGAGGACCAAGGGCGAACCCTATCGGCGAACCGGCCCCTCGGCCTATATCCGGGAGGCCGGTCTGCTGATCGACGCGCCCGCCGAAATCGCCTACCAGTTGAATCGCTCGAAGGTTCCGGCGGTCGAACGCATGATCCTGACTCACCTGGACCCGGATCATATCGAGGGGCTTCGGGTCGTCGAGCAGATCACCCTGGATTTCAGGACCTGGGAGGCGTACCCGGACAAACGGATTCAACTGTTCGTCCCCCGGGGGCAGGCCGACCGCCTGGGAAGACTGCAATCCCAGTACGGTTCGCTGATCGAATACTACCAGCGGCAGGGGTTTATCGACTGCCGGGTCTTTGACGAGCGGACCCGGATCGGTCCGCTGGACGTGACCGCGTTGCCCGTCCGACGGCCGGACCAGACCGCCTACGTCCTGGTCTTCGAAATGGACGGCCGGCGCCTGGTATACGCCCCCTGCGACCTCAAGCCCTTCCCGGAGGAACGCCCCGAGGTCCATCGGGCAGACCTGTTGGTCATTCAGCCCGGCCTGTTCGAAAACGGTCTCAGGCACGGTTTCGTCTATCCCGAGGATCACGTTTCGAGAACGACGCTCTACACCATGGGCCAGACCCTGAAACTGGCCCGGCGGATCGAGGCCCGCGAGGTCCTGTTCGTCCATCTCGAAGAATACTGGAACCGAAGTTACGACGATTATCTGACCCTCGAAACAGACCTGGACGGCGCCCGGTTCGCCTACGACGGTCTTTGCGTCAGGGTTTAGACAAGAAAGGTCAAGGCGATGGATATTGAAAACGCAGAACTATTGGACCGGATACACCAGGACGCTTTGCGGGTTCTGGAAGAAGTGGGCGTCAAGTGCGAATCGCCCGTCATCCGGAGGTATTTCGAAGATACCGGGCTGGCCGCGTACGACGAATCCAGCGGCCACATCCACGTCCTGTCCCCCCTGGTGGAACAGGCCCTGGCGACCGCGCCCAAGCGGGACCGATACTGGATACCGGAAAACGCCTTTGGCGTGGGCGGCACCGCACCGTTCGTTTATGACGATCAACTCGGGGACCTGATCGAACCGACATTCGACCATGTCAAGCGCATCGCCACCATCGTCAACCAGAGTGACGTCATCCAGTTCATGGCCCGGGGCGTGTTGATCAAAAAACAGGAAGTCGCGGTCATGGACACCCTGATCGAGCACTGCGACAAGCCCATCTACGTGGCCGCGGTCACCGAAGCCGGCATCGCCCGGGCCAGGGAAATCCATGAATCACGAGGCGGTCTGACCGTGCAGTTTTCCATCATCAACAGCCCTCTGAACATCATCGAAAGCATGGTCGAACCCTTCCTGGCCTGCATCAAGAGCGGCATCCCCATCTATGTCTCCACCATGCCCATGGCCGGACTGTCCGCGCCATACTCCATGACCGGCCTGGTGACTCTGACCCACGCCGAGGCCCTGTTCGGCATCACCCTGACCCAACTGGTCAACCCGGGACTGATGACCGTTCACGCCGGACTGCCTTCCATTGCCAACATCGGCAAGAACTACGCCGTGGACCTGGGCCTGGTCTCCCATAACGTGGCCAACCTGTTGCAGGAAAAGGTCAACCGGCGGCTGGACCTGCCTTCCATCCAGACGGCCTGCACGACCAATCAGGCGCACCCCGGAGAAAAGGCCGAACAGGAAGCGGTCGCCGGTTTCGCCATGATGAAAAAATACGGCTTCCACCAGATGCGCCATGCCTTCGGCTTTTTAAAGGAATTGATCTCGTTTTCCATCACCAAGCTGGAAAGGCATGTCGAGCTGTGTCGCCGGACAACGGCGGACCAGACCCCGAACGTCGAACTCGAGCCGTACGATCCGGAAGGCCTCGAGGTCATCGCCCGGAACGGAAGTCAGGCCAACTACATGCGCGACGACCACACGGTCAAACACACGGGTATGTCCTTCCAGGTCTGATGGTTTAACCGCTACGCTTCGGACCGGTCGCCCGCTTCCATTTTCCGGAACAAAGGCCTATAATCGAAAAACATGCCGCCGGCGTCCGTCAGGGGACGGACGCCGGCGGGATGAAATCATCCGCTTACCCTGAACCCTGCATGAGGTGGCAAAGCAGGGCGGATTTCCGCCGCCTCGCTGGATGACCCTTGAATCGTTCGGGGTGGATCGATCCGGGGAGTGATCGAAATGAAGGTGGCCGTTTTTCAGACCAGCCCCAAGCTGCTGGACCTTGAAACCAACGTCGAAGACGTCATCGGGAAAATCCATCGGGGCAAGGAACAGGGCGCCGACTTGATCGCTTTCCCCGAACTGGCCCTGACCGGGTACTTCGTGGGACAGCGCTATCACGAAGCCTCCCTGCGCATGGATTCCAGGGAAGTGGCCCGTCTGGCCGAGGCCTCCAAAGGCACCGCGGCCGTGGTCGGCTTCATTGAAGAGTCCCAGTCCATGAACTTCTACAACTCGGCTCTGGTCCTTATCGACGGCCACGTCCAGTTCGCCTATCGTAAACTCAACCTGCCCAACTACGGGGTCTTCGAGGAGCGCAAGTATTTCTCACCGGGCAAGCGCGTCCCGGTCTTCCGGCTTCATGGCTTTGCCGTGGCGGTTTTTATCTGCAACGATCTTTGGCACCCCTCCCTGCCCTATCTGGGGGTCTGCCAAAAGGCGGACATATTCGTGACCGTCTTCAACTCCTCCCAGGGTTCCATGGGCACTGAATTCTCCAACATCGAAAGCTGGGAAATCATAAACAAGTTCTATTCCCGGATTTTCGGAATATACAACATCTGCTCCAACCGGGTGGGCGAGGAATCCCTCGAGGTGAGAAACTCGGCCCAGGGCAACAAGCACGGCCGGTTGGCCGCCCTGGAAAGCCCGGACCCCGAATGCGTCCGGACCACCTACGACTTCTGGGGCGGCAGCGAGATCGTCAATCCCTTCGGTCAGGTGATCGTCAAGGCTCCCTACCACGAAGAGGCGGAAATTTACGCCGATGTGGACCGCGATCTCCTGCGCCAGAAGAGAATCCTTCTGCCGTATTTGAGAAACGACGACCCCTATTTCACCCAGCGGGCCCTGGATCAGATTCTTTACGGGAAATCCCCCGGGGTCTGACCCGATTCCCCGGAATCGAAAGGGGCCCGCGCCGACGAATCGGTGCGGGCCCCCTGTTCTTTCAGACGGTGGGCCGAATGTGGGCGCGGCCCGCTGCCCCGAGGCTTATTTGTAGTCCAGCCGGTCGGATATGGTTACATATCGTCCCTTTTCGACGAACTGCATCAGCACGCCGTGGGGACCCTGGTGGTCGGTCGGCGTAAAGGTGATGGGCGCGCCGCCAAACGTCTCATCCGGAACATCCCGGTATGTCTCCAACGCGTCGATCAATTTCTCCCGGGTCAGGTCCTTGCCCGCCATCTCGGCGGCCATGGCGAAGAAGTGCAAACCGGCCCAACCGGCCGTGGTCGGCATGTCCGGTTCCTTGCCGTACATGGCCACGTGCCGTTTCCACCACGCCCGCACCTGGTCCCTGGGGCTGTCGGCATAGATGTACGGCGTCTGGGCGGCGCAGTAGAAACCGTCGGCCGAGAAGCCGGCCTTCTGGGAGAGTAAAATGATGAACTTGGTCTGGGCCGGGGTCATGCCGCACATGTCCACGTCCCAGCCCAGCTTCTTGGCTTCCTTCAGGGCGCCCACGGTTTCGCGGATGACCGTGGCCAGCACGACGAGCTGACAGTCGGCCTTTTTCAGCTTGGTGATCTGGGAGCTGAACTCCGTGGCCCCGCGCTTGTAAGACTCGGCTCCTACCAGTTCCATGTTGTAGGTCTTCAACTGGTCCTCGACGCCGGACTTCATGATGGCGCCCATTTCATCGTCCTGGTACATCAGGCCGATGCGCTTGTATCCTTTTTTCTCGACAAAATACTTCACGATGACCCGGGCCTGGTCATAGTAGGGCACGAACCCGCCGAAGCTGTACCGGTCGTAGGGGTCGTAAAAAAGACTGGCCGCGGTCAGGGGGAACATCTGGGGAATCTTTTTCCTGGAAATGATCGGCTTGGTCGCTCCGGCCGTGGGAGAGCCCATGTTGCCGACAAAGGCGAAGACTTTGTCCCGGCTGATCATCTTGTTCGTGACCATGATCGCCGTTTTGGGGTCGTACTTGCTGTCCTCGACGACCAGGCGAATCTTCCGGCCGTGAATGCCGCCGGCGTCGTTGATCTCCCTGGCCTTCATCTCCAGGCCCATCTTGACCTGGATGCCCCAGCCGGCAATCGGGCCGCTGAGGTCCTGGTGGGAGCCGACAACGATCTCATCGGCGGTGACGCCGTCCTCGGCCAAGGCGGCCGCGGACAGGGCCATGATCAGGGCCATGACCAAACTGATTGTTAACAATACCTTTTTCATCTAATAGGAACTCCTTTCACCTCGATAAATCCATACGGATTAGTATTACACGGGGCGGCCCCCACCGAGCCAGGGCCGAAGCCCTGACACAGCGCGTCCCCGATAATCTCTAAAGACTGATCTTAAGGAAAATTGGAGGAGATCAGGATGGAGCTGAATTTCGGATGGTCATGATGATCTATTGTCCTTATATAATGACCCGCCGCTTCCCGACGGGGAAATCCATATTTCATGGTCCTTCGAATATGCCATGAATCATCATGAATGGCAAGAACAAAGCGGCCGATGGGGGTAATCCCTCATTGAATCGGGGCGGATCATATTTTAGCCGCCCCGATTTTCTGATAGGGCATCGTGTACTGTCCCCGGGATGTCAAGACGAAACTAAGCGGCTTTTAGGGCAACCTCCATTTTGTTTGCTTGGGTCATCCGCCCCTGGCTGTTATTCCACAGCGTTCGAAATTCATT
>Ga0180009_10005216_pt1 | contig 13995 bp, 12 predicted proteins | sample OS_PC_MetaG_FD_123537 | JGI IMG/M metagenome (GOLD analysis project Ga0180009, IMG submission 123537) | Groundwater microbial communities from the Aspo Hard Rock Laboratory (HRL) deep subsurface site, Sweden - OS_PC_MetaG | ecosystem: Environmental > Aquatic > Deep subsurface > Groundwater... | reverse complement strand
TTACTTACATTACTATTCCTCATGAGCGTGTCCTCCTGCTCGGATAAACCCGAGTTCTCTTGTTTACTATTAAGAGGATACGCTCATTCTATTCTATCCACAACTTTTGAATATATCTCCAGTAGAAGTTCAATTCTTCTGTCCCACGAGTTGTCTTGGAAGAACGGGCTAGTCTTTTGTCCGCCCGGTCGGCTTTGCTGGCGATTCTGAACAGTTGCTTTACAGTTACAGTCGGTCTTCAATGATTCGCGGCATAATATCCATCCAGATCGACAGAATGGCTTCATGAACTCCTTCAACATCTGCGGCTATTCGTGCGACCCTTTCTGGATTCATGCATTCGATAACTTCTAGCTGTTTCAGCGAATCGGTATCTCTGTGAGCCGCACAGACGTTTCTTATAGTTCTTAGGAATTCCCCGTGCCTCCCACGAATCGTACGCATGATCGCCAACTTGTTCTTGAACTTCTCGATGATACTACGATCATGAACGTACTTTTCCAATATACGCCAGAAACTGCTGTCCAGAAGTGAACTCATGCTTTTTAGATACTCGCACAATTCAACAGCAAGGCTTCTTGCGTAGAATTGCTTACGGTAATTGACTCGATTGGACAACAGAGAGTACAGGGCATAGCGGAGGTCCTTTTCGACCAAGAGACAGTATATGTTGATATTCACTACTGACATGAGCTCATCATCGCCGGAAGCCATGGCAGACTCATAGAGTGGCTTATTTGATTCTAAGCACTTATCAACGGACTTTATTGCAGAAGCTGTGGTAAACTTAAGTCGTATTAGTCTGAAGAACCGTAAAAGCATTATTCACAACGCTTGAACTACACATCCAGTGTATGGTGCATCATTATCGTCATTGGTCTAACAACTGCTTACTAGCCAGGAGACGCACCCCAGAATTCCAATTCTTCGTCTTGGCCACCAGCGAAGAACTTAGGTAGCTCCGCTTCCGTCGGGCAGTCGTATCGCCCCTCATAAATCTCTTGGCTGCTGCCCTTTGAAGGCACTTCTTGGAACACAAGCTGCCCAACCGGGAGCCCAGGATAGAGGGCGATCGGACTTTCGCTTAGATTCACCAATTCCAAGGTTAGGCACCCCTTGTAACCTGGCTGTACCATCGCTGCTGTCGCTACAACTAGGCCGAGACGACCCCAAGAGGACCGACTCACAATAGTACAGCATATATCGTACGGCAATGACAAGTACTCGAATGTAGCGCCTAAGATTAGTTGGTTTGGATGAAGCACGAATTTAGAATTATACCTGAGCCTAGAACGCTCGTAAAGCCTTTCCTCAACTTCCCTTATCATTCCACGGTCTGTGACATCCTGCTTATCCAAATATGTCTTTCGCGGCACAATGATAGATGAACTGAGTCTAATATCGATTGAAGCGGGCCCGATCTGATCATCACGGAGCAAAGGTGATACTAGTAGCTTCGTCTTGTAGTCTGTATCCTTCATGCGCCTGCGGATCTCGTGTCTGTTCAACACACCCATGCTCAGCTCCTAGGCCATTCGTTGTATTTCTTCTGGACAAAAGAGACTTCGAGTGCCTTGGCTGTCAGTCGTTCGACGATTCCGATCCACTTAGACAGTGGCTCGCTATTGGGTTGAGTCCCATTCACGAGGAGATGCATTCTGTAGAGTGCCGAGGCGTTCAGTATGGCTGTAAACTCTGCAGGCTTGCCTCTCAGTGTGGTGTCCGGGGTCACGTTTGGCAAGATACTGTGTTCAAGTCTCAGAAGCAGGTTGTATACTTCGTCTGTGTTCACAGATGTGATGTTATCTGGATACCATTGTGTGAACTGTGTAGCGATATCCTCCAGAAAGCCCTCCAATGAGGTCTTGACAGCACTAAGATTCGATTCCAGTGCGTGGCGGATAGATAGCGAATCCTGGTCAGACACGGGCCACACATTGACCTGATCAGAACTGTGGCTCGTCGGTATTGTTGACAGGCAGTCATACAATTCTCGGTGTTCGGGTTTGCTTAGTTTCTTAAAGTCATCGACGGCTCCATCACAGAAGGTTTGAACTCCCGCTTTGTCTCTCACACAACTCAATCGGAACTGGTTGCTTGGATAGGCTCTAGTTTGTCGGTCACTGGGTGCAAGTAATACCTGGAAAATCGATCTACTGTGTCCCCACGACATTTCGTAGGAAGAGAGGAAAAACGCAGGGCCCATCAGCATGGCCCCCGCCATATCGCAAAAAAGCTCCTCAGCAGTCTTTCTTACAACCACGATGATTCGACTCAGCCTACGTTGGGCTTGAGAGCTATCTTCATTTTGAAAGTGAGTGTGAATCTGTTGCATCACGTTGCCGAAGCGGTTTCCCAACGTCTGCAGGATCTCTTGCTCCCGGTGACTGAAGACTGCGTGTCCAAACTCGTGACCGATGATGGCATATAGTGGAAGATTATCGTCTTCTACAGAAGCTAATTGCAGGCAATAGATTTCACATCCATCAATCAGAGCCTGGATCTCACCAGGTGGCAGCAAGCCGTCCAAAAGGTTCGCTATGTACTGCGAGAATCCGAATATCGAGTAGTTGTGCTCAGGCGTCACCGAATAGAATATCTTCGGATTGCCAGGGCCAAAGAAACCCTCCCATATGGCATCACAATAACCCACAAGCGGCCAGGAGATGCTATCTACCGAGGATCTCGCTACCAAGTCACAGAGTTCTTGAAGCGCTATAAGACGATTATAGAGAACACTTGGATCCATAGGTCCAAAATTAGGGGGATCCCGCAATGCATCCAGGACCTTGAGAAGGAGCTGGCGAGCGATCATCGATGAATCCGTGGGGAAGTGCGACTGGTCAATCTGGTGCAATCTGTTGGTGGTTTTTTCTGCCAGGACAAGGGACTTGGAAAGTATGGCCGAAGGTTCGTCCCTAGCGAGATTCATATGGACCTACCGTTTCAGCCTTGCAGCGCGCTATCGGCGTCAGCTAGCAGCAACTGGATTATTGATCTCATGATAACGAACTCTTCGCGAGGAGCATCCTTTGGGAACAGTACACGATCGGAATTTTCGAGATACTGCTTAGCTGCTTTGATGAGCCTTCTAACACTGGCCTCGAATCCCCTTTTCGATGTTCTGTGCCAAGTCTGGAAGGCTTCTGCAGAACCTATTATATGGCGAAAGTCTATGGCAGAACTATAGTCAGACTTGCAGAACTCCGCTGAAAAGAGGTTAGCTGGTTCAGCTCCGATATCCTTGGCTTCGGGAGCAACGGCGTCTTCGAGCATGGATATAAGCTCCTCAATTCTGTCCCTGTCCAGAGCAGTGAGAGATAGCACACCCTTCTCGTCGAGCGTCCGCCGTAAGGCATTATCTATCGACTTGAGATGACTCCAAAACGTGGCATACGGCCCCCTGCTTGCTAGGGCATTACGTATCACGTCTCCCTCCCTTCGAGTTTACCGTTAGCATCCCTGCTTATTATACCTTTGAAAATTCGATCTTTCAAACGGCTACTTCTTAACAATTGGCAAGAAGCAGCTCATGAACCTTGTTATCGACAGCCCATTAGTGAACATTACCGCCTAATCTAATTGTTGTCAATTGTTTTCTTCCGACAGTGCTAAGAGATTTCTGATCAACCCAGCACCACCGCTATCCTGGACCGAATCCTGCATCAGAGAGAGATCGTGAAGATGACATGAGAAATTTATGAACCCAAAGATCAAGCCTGCAATAGGAGACTGAAACACGACGATAAGGATGGCTGAGGTATGATCTGAGTGGTTTCTGCTTCGTGCCAGTTTGGAGCTGCGAATTCATAGTTCACAATCTGCACCTTTATCAGCATTTAGTCCCACAATGCGCCCGTTTCTGGCAGTGCCACATGAGGTGGCACGGTTGAAATACGCACTTCACATAGAGATTGAAGAACAGCACCTTTGGGACTGCAATCTCGCTTTTGCCGTTGCTTTGGAAAAAAATGAACCTATATTGCACCAGAAGATATGGCTCAATGTGCTGGATCAAATAAGTGGGCTGGCCGGGACTCCGGTTGCAGGATTCGTGTGTCAGATACTAGGGAGAATCTCCAAGTGCCACACAGCGGAAGACTTCGTGTCGCCCGGTTCAATGCGCTCATTATCTGCTTAGTGGTGCTTTGCATTCAATGTGACAGCGGCAAAGGACCGGTTGAGTCACAGACTGAGCCTTATCAGTTGCACGGTGTCAATTTCGGTCCATATCTTAAGGATCAGGACCCAGCCAGCGGGACGCCTGTTCCCGCTTCCCAACTCGATAGTCTGATGAAGATTGTCGCACCCCATACTCGTTGGATCCGGACATTTGGGTGTACCAACGGACTGCAAGAGGCCGGGCGAATCGCACATGAAAACGGCCTGAAAGCGGCTTGTGGGGCGTGGCTGAGTTCGAACTCTCAAGCGAATGAAGATGAGATTGCCAATCTCATTGTGGCCGCAAACAATGGGTGGGTTGATCTGGCTATAGTTGGCAGCGAAGTCTTAGTTCGAGGGGATCTGACAGAAACTGCCCTACTCGAGTATATCGATCGCGTGCGGGATGCCATTCCTGACTCAGTGCCTGTCACTACCGCGGATGTCGATGATATCCTGTTGAGGCACCCCAATGTCATTTCAGTGGTCGACTTGGTATTCGCAAACTACTACCCGTTTTGGACAGGGATTAAGCTTGATAACGCCTTGGCAGCAGTCCACTCAAGTTATCAACGGTTGATCTACGTTTCTGGTGGGAAACAAGTCGTTGTTTCAGAAACCGGCTGGCCGTCTTGTGGAACTTCAATCGGCAATGCCGTGCCGAGCCCCGAGAACGCGGGGCAGTATTTTGTATACGTGGCTTCCTGGGCGCGTGCCAATGATGTTGATGTTTTTTACTTTGAAGCCTTCGATGAGCGTTGGAAAGTGCACCATGAGGGTCCTCAAGGCGCCTGCTGGGGGATCTGGGATGAAAACAGAAATCTAAAACAGTGGATGCGCAAGACTTTCGAGGGAGTCACGATCCCGGACAACTGGACAAATAATGATATCCCGGGAGGCGAGGGAAAGCCTGCAATTGTCTTCACTGATGTTCCACGGTATGGCACACACGAAAATCTTAAAGGCCAGGTGTGGCATGTTGAACCATCTGATCATAAGGTAGTAGTGTACATACTCGTGCGCGGTTATTGGTGGATAAAGCCGTACTACAACAGGCCGCTTGCGACTATCAGCCCCAACGGTAATTGGATCACCGACGTTACCACTGACGGTATCGATGAACAGGCCACCAACTTCCTGGTTTTCCTGGTTCCCAACGGGGTGAATCCTCCGTTGGCCGCAGGCTGGAAATCACTACCCGCGGGAATCTATGATGCCGCTCTGGCAATAACCGAGATACGTCGATATCAATAAGCCTATCGCTTGTGGAGGTACTATGTCCAGATTCATTATCCTGCTTCAATATAGAAAAGTCATCGCATCAGCGCTCCTGTTGTGTGTCCTGATCGTCACATTCTGTACCTCAGGATGCCATAAAGAAGATGAAGTCATCTCCCCCGACCAAAACCGCTGTCCCATTTTCATGGGCAATCTTGCTAAGGGATTCGATATGGGTGTCAACACTTCCGGCGGGCTCACGAATTGGGTGACGGTCGATACTAGCGTCATCGAGATGTCATATCCGGCAGGTCAGACATGGGGCGCCGTATTCATCACTGTTGGCGAACCGACGATTCCACCGAGACCAGGCAGAGATCTTTCCAGATTCAGCGAACTTGTCTTGGAGCTTTGCGGAGGGCAAGGCAACGAGACGGTCTGGATCGGTGTTAAGGATAACACGGACCCGGATGACGGCAGTGAAGCCCGAGTCAAGATATACGGTATTGGAACTGACTGGGAGGAACACGTATTGCCGCTATCGCAATTCTACACTGCCAAGTTTGAAAGTATTTATGTACCGATAGAATTCGTTTTCGACGGTGGGGTAAAGACAGTTCGTGCCCGGAATATCGAGTATCGGCACTGAGCTCTTGTACTTTCGTTGTTATTAGAAGGCAGAAAAGGATCAATTATGATTAACGAGAACGAACAGAATAAATCAGACGGACCCTTTACTAAGATCTTACGACCAACGCTTTATGGGCTGGTGGCCATTCTACTGGTTATCTTAGCCAATCTACTGTCAGATTGGTTGCTTGGCGCAGCATTTCATGATAGGTTCGGCACCCTTTATATCGTCATTGCGATCCTGTTTGTCATCGTGGGCATCGTAGTCGGTCTTCCCTATATACAGGAGAGATTCAAGCGATGGTACTTGATCCCGATCTTGTACGTGGTTGCCGTCTTGGTCTTTTTCTGGTTCATTGGGAGACCCGGCCCGGACTGTTCCATCAAGGGGGAAAGCGACCAAGACATAATCATGAAGACAATTGAGGCGGAAGGTACCGCGGTTGTCGATGAGAACCTCGCCATGATTCAGAAAATATTCGCCGAGGATGCTATCATAATTGATGCTACCAGTGGCTACAATTTGCAGCGAGACGATTGGTATTCAACATTATTCAAAAACAAGGATTTTCTGGAGGCCGAGCAGTTTGAGTTTCATCCGGTTTCGGAAAAAACAACGAATGATATAAGGCTGTTTACGTCCGGGAGCCGTGGCAGATACAGGGATGAAGGAGGGGTCCACCAATACCACCATGAACCAGGTTCCAACGAGTGGACACTTCAGAAAGATGAATGCGGGTGTTGGGTCATCGTGAAATTCAGATTCAACGTTCCGACTGGAGAGTAATATGAGCACGTTACATACCGATCTTTCCTGGAAACGCCGCGCCTTTCTCATCCTGGTCTGCTGTGGTGTGATACTACTCCACACAGCCACAACGGCAGCGCTCAATGCACAACCTGCACCTATTGCGTTGTTCCCCGCTGACATGACCTTCACCGGCGATGTGGCCGTAGGACCCGCCCTGGCTGATAGCTGTGACGCCATCGGTATCGACCTATTTCCTCCCGGTGCCATAGCTATCGGTGCCGACGCGGACCATTGTGACCCCGCTAGTTGGAAAGGTGGTACAGCAACAGCCACTGTGACTCTTCAGGATGTATTTTCCCCCACGGTGTATGCGCTCAGAATAAATATGGACGAGACAGGATACTACTCCAAGGGTGTCATTGATCAGAACAGGCATGTATCGATTTTGCTTGATGGCCGGGAAATCTGCAGTATTCGACTCGGCATGTCCGATGAGTTGGGAGAGTTCTGGGTCCCAATACAATCGTCGTTTGTTACCTCAATCGTCGTTCGGCAATCCAAGTCGTACGAACTCACTCTTCAGGTACCACCGGAAGCAATGTGGATTATCCGGGAGTTTGAGTTGGTTCCCTATCCATATCCTGAGAAGGTGAGGGGAATCGGCTACAGTCCCTATTGCGATTGCCAGTTCCCCGGAGGAGAGTACGTACCGTCTATTCCGACGGAGCAGCAGATTCGCGAGGACATATTCATCCTATCACACACCTGCAACGCCATTCGCACTTATGGTGCTACCGGCATTAATTCACTTATTCCTCGGATCGCCACCGAATACGGCCTGCAAACTTTCGTCGGGGCGTGGATCGACACTATCGATGAGAAGAACCTTAAAGAGGTCGAAGCTTTGATAGAGATTGCCAACAGTTGCGACATAGACGGAGTCATCATCGGCAATGAATACTTGCTCCGACGTGAAATCGAAACCGGCTGGGGTCCACTGCACGATTCCATAATGGACCAGAAGGCATCGTACTTGGCGAGCTTTATCCGAAAGGCAAAGACGGGTATTCACCGAGACAACGTCAAATTCTCGGTCGCGGAGACCATCGGACAAGTATATGACGGAGCAACAGACTCAGTAAGAGATTTCTTCCAGCAAGTGCTTGATGAGGTGGACATCGTACTGGTACATGCATACCCTTTTTGGGATAGCACAAAAATATCGGGTGCCGCCGAACTGGCGATCCACGACTACAATAAAGTTCGAGACCTTTTGGGGACGCAAAACAAGCGAGTGATTATCGGCGAAACCGGCTGGCCGTCGGCCGGAATACGTCATTCGGGGGTTTGTGCTCCTGAGGCGGAGGCTTCGTTGACCGGTCAACGTCGATACCTCGCCGAGTTTCTCTCGCTCGCCGACTCATGCGGTGCCGAGTTTATGTATTTTGACGCCTTCGACGAACTGTGGAAGATAGAAGAGGGAACTGTGGGGCAAAACTGGGGTTACTGCTTCAGCGACCGGAGCAACAAACATGATTTCAACGGTGTTTTGCTGCCGGAGGTTGAGCATGCTGTACATTGCGGCCGATCAATTGTCGAATCTGACCCTCCTACCGACAAAAAAGTCTCCCACCGATTCGTGATCTATGACGAATGGCCGCCGATTCCCCGGCGCGATTCGAAACCAGGCAGCCATGTTGAGTATGTTGATAGCACAACTTCAACAGAATCTGAGAGCGACAGTCTACCTAATGATAACATCTTTATACCTTCCGGTTTCACGGGAAACTGGGATGCTGTCTCGTTGAAACAATGCGACAGAACCAACCCGCAGAGTGGAAAAATGGCTGTCAGAATTGACATCAGTTTTGTCAACCCTCCCAGTTGGGCCGGTGTTCAGTGGTTGGCAAACAAAGAGTGGACTGGACCGGGAATCGATATATACAAATTACTGGGAGTGCCGAAGCAATCGAATGTTTTGCTCAATTTCTGGGCGAAAGGTCTGCGGGGTAATGAGAAAGTGAAATTCGGCTACGGAGGTGATAACGGTAGCCTCGGCAAGGACGATGACGATTGGTGGATCACCCTGGATACTACCTGGACGACATTCAGTTTTTCGTTTTCAGCCAAGGATGATCTTTCGAATGTCATTGGAGGTCTCTCTGTGGTCACTGACCTGATTAACAACCACGGCCGATCGGTCACGATCTTTTTGGACAATGTCTATTTTGAGGTGGCACGATGATGACCTGCAAGAACCGATCACTACGGTGCGTATGTTCGTACATTTCGCTGATACTCCTGATCGTGGTCGTTGTGTCACCAGAGGTTTCAGGGGAGCTGCTCGTTTGTGAAGACTCACCCTTCGAGGTCGGCTCCCGGCCCAGCCTGCTGAGAACGAGATTTCACTTGATCCAGATATTCGGCAACTACTCCTTTCGCACCACTAACTTCTTCCGCAACGATTACCGGGGTTCGGTGTTTTGGACCGAACAGCGTCTGAGCTTTCCTCGGCTGTCCACGATGACAGAATCGCGCGTGCCTCTCCCGGATCCGTTGGCTGTTGGTCTCTTGAAAGCGCTCAAGGAGATCAACTGGGAGGACCGATTCGATTACGGTGCGGGACTCGAATGGCGACCATTAAAGAACATCAATTTTGACTCTGTTCCACCTCTAAAGGTGTTGAATCACTTGAGGTTCTATGCCATGCGATTCTGGACTTCGCATCTTCAATATGAAGATGACTGGTCCTGGAGACCGGACGTTGACACCCGCTTCGGCATGGAAATATACCGGGAATGCAACTTCTACAACAAGAACAAGTACTGGGGAGAGTTGTGGATGGACTTCTCCTGGCGGGAGACGAATTTCTATGTGAACGACTATGATTCCTGGATTTTCGCGATTGTGCCCAAATGGGGTGTCAACCTCACACCAAATTCCGGATTCGCCATCTTACCCTATGTAACAACCGAGGTGGTGGTCACTGGCCGGAGGGAATTTTGGCAAAACCGGGTCACAATGGGGGGCGGACTTAGAATCATGCCGGTTCGATGGCAAACGGGAATCTTCGGCGACCTGTTCCGAGGAACAAAATTCTACTTTGAGTACTCCGGAGTAACGGCTTATCTGAAAGACAAAGCGATGGATGATAACCCGAACAGTGATTTCCAAATGGGACTCAGCTATACCATAAACCGATGGTAGTCTTCGGTGTGCTCTTTACCTCACTCAAGCCATCCCGGTTTGGACATTGCAGCGGCTCTGGTGGTCGCCGCTTCTCCATTCCTAACTTGACAGCAGCGTTTAGTAGGCGCCAGTTCAACAAAGGCGGGTTGGGTCCTCTGCGTTCCTGAAATTTCCGGTGACCAGTGCTGATCCGATTCTGGTCCGAGAGAAAATGGAACCCTCGAAGCCGCTCGACTCCGGGGAGTGATACCTGGCAATAAGAGCTGCAATTGCGCGAATTGGAATGGATTTGTCGACGGGGATTGTGTTCGCGGCAGCGTGATTGGCGGTCCATCTCTTCGGACTAGTGATCTATGCCGGTCGCCAGAGTCACACAGAGGTGCAGGCACCTGCGAACCGGAAGCGTATATGCCTGTCAATGGTCTCACTCTGATCTCGTGGCAGAATCCAAATACCTGGAGGCCAAGGTTGCATGGATAGAATACAGAGCGTTAATCCTCACCAGAACTGGGCCAAAAACCGTGGGCAAAACAAGGCACTGCCGAAGCAAATCACCTACTCCTCATTCTGGGTGTACTTCACGTTCCTGAAGTACACTGTTTGAGGGTTTCCTCCGCTGAACACGAATTCCGCGAACACGTATATTGCCGTCAAATCAGCAGTGCGGAAACTTTCTAGGGCAAACGAGTACGTATTCCATATAGTATCTAAATCGCTTACAAGGATCTTGGTCTCTGTGCCGTTGTCAGGATCAGTGTTGTCCTTTATGCCGATCTCCACTCGTCCTCCTTCAACTTCGCTTTTAAGATCAACCAGCAGGGAGTCGAAATCCGAGCAATCCCATCCTGGCCTAGGAGGATCTATTGGCTCTCCGTAAGTAATGAATACAGCGCCCCAGCTCTGTCCACTGGGATATGACATTCTCATGAATCCACTCATATTCTCGACCCAATCAGTGCGATCTCCCGAAGTATTGACGCCCATGTCACAGCCGGGGGACAGCGATTCACCAACGTATATCCGTGACGGGTCAGGATCTGTTGGTGGTGGCGAAGGGTTACTGGTTTTATCTTTGCAGCAAAAGAGCATAGCGCACAAAGCGCATGCGGTGAACATCACAATTGTCTTCATCTGAACAACTCCATTTCTTTTCATCCCGCCAGCGGGATTCACTCTTTGGTCCAATGTACGTCATCAATCCAGTACGTGCCGCTTGCAGCACCGCCAATCTTGGGTCCAACGATGGAGGCAACAATATACACTTCCGCTTTTGAGTAATCCAAACGGGATTCTAGGGCAAGGAAATCTGCAAACGAGATCGAGAATTCCCGCCACACAGTGTCCACGTCAATCATCAGCTTTGATTTCTCCGTGCCAGGGGAGATATTATCGGTCCTTATGCCAATCTCCAATCTGACCGCCGGTTCCGCTTTCGCGCAGAATTTGAGGTGTCCACCGGCAGTGATGTGACACATATCCCTCGTCTCATGCCCTCCGACCGTACCCTCTTCACAAAACCATCCGGCCCAGCCATTCGAGCGTACGCTGTAGACCGCTCGAAGTGACCATATGCCTTCGCACGCCGTGCTGCTATCGAAGTTGATGACTATGTTGTCACCTCCTCCTTGAAAGACCCCGATGAAGCCGGCGATTGCAGTGTCTGTCACGACTGGGAAGGGAGAGGCCGTAAGAACTCGCACGAAGGCAGAATCCATGAAAGTGTCGTAGGAGGCGACCAGAAACGAGGAACCAACAGCTTCGGCGCTAAACTCGGATGTCGTCCCGTTCACCGGGTCTATCTGGCCGATTTCGGAATTCCGAAGTGACCAGGAAGCAGTTTCCAGGTTCACGGGCAGCCCAAGTGGGTTTCGTCCTTCAACGGAGAACTCCTGACTCTGACCTACTTCGACCTCCCCCGAGTCGGGCGATACGATGATCCTGGCAATGCTGAGCTTTCCTCGCACGACAACTGAATCGGACACTGTACCTGAAGCTGCCACAAGATATGCAGTGCCGGTGTCTGTAGCCGACAGAACAGCGGTGCTACCCGTATCAGGCGCGATATCACCGATCGCGTCGCCCTCAAGCGACCATCGAATGCCTTCTGGTATCATTTGATTATCGAACTGGTCCAGGCCGGAAACGGAAAACCTAGCAGTATCACCCACCTCGATCGTAGTCTCACCGAAGGGCGAAATGGAAAGAGATGCGAGTTTGGGACGTATTGTAACGTGAGTCGAGTCTGACAGAAGGTGCCAGGATGCAACAACATAGGCACTCCCAGTATCGCTGGGAGCCAGGTATGTGGTATCGCCGCTCTCAGGACTCAGATGGCCGATCGTGTTGCCTCGAAGCGACCATAGGACCGAATCAAGGTCGACACCCGCTCCGAATTCATCCACCCCCGTCGCTACGAACACCTGGCTCGGTTCTGTGGTGAGCAGTATAGAATCGCCGGGTTGCACATGCACACCGTAGATGGCCGGGAGAGCGAATACGAGGCATGAATCCGCAGCCTTATCGAACTCCGCAATCACATATGCCCAGCCGGTGTCTGAGACTGTGAGAGACACAGTTGCCCCGGTGTCTGGTTCGATTGTGCCAATCTCATCGCCGACCATGGACCAAGAGATCGTGGCATCCTCCATCGGATTGCCCTCATGATCGGTGGTTGCAGCCGTGAAATGTGCGGTGTCGCCTCGCCGGATCTGCACTGTGTCGGACGGGTTCATACTCACCAATACCCAGGATGTGCGAACGCAGACATGCGTCGACTCTATCTTCGTGTCTTCAACAGAATGAAACTTCACGAGTACATAGGCCTCGCCCATATCCACTGTGATGAGCTCTGTGTGCTCGCCTTTGTCACGGGATAGGCTACCTATGGAGTCACCGTTAAGGCCCCAGGTGACTGTCGTATCATTCGACAAAGTGTCACCATCCTTACCTATGGCGGTTGCCGTGAATCCAATGGTGTCTCCGATGACACACCTTTGCATCTCTTGAGGACTGATCTGAAATATGTCCAGTCCTTCTTGACGCTCAGGGGGCGGGGGTGGCGGACCATTGGGCTTGTCTGTGCAACCGGCCCATCCGAGCAGGCAGGCACCCATGAAAAAAACCGGAAGATACCGAGCCAATGCGCGCCAGTCTCTAGTAATCAGAACTCTCATCTTCGTCCCCCATTGGAGTTATTGTGACTGTGATCGCCTAGCAGACATCTGCTACTCTGCGATGTCAACCGTGTTGGACCTTATACTGCCAAGCTGCCTTTCTCGAAATATAGGCAAGGCACTTCAAGATGGCAAATGAAAACGCGTGGGAGTCGGAATCTAAAAGGTACCTCCCTTTTGAGATGGGGAGAGAATGCAGAAAGGTTGGCAAAGGAATGGCTCAAGAGTAGGTAAGTCAGAGTGAGCGTAGCGAACGGAGATTTACCTGCTGCAGGTACTGCCCCCTTCTAGTCAAGCTGATCTTAAGAGAGTCTTTCGGCTGAGGTTATAGGTTTCTTCGGGTTGTGAATCATGCCGCTGTCAGCCAAAAAGTTGGAGAACAAATCCCGGAGAATTCATAATTCATAGCTCATTCTTTTACATCGCTTTTTCGGTTTTTGCACACATCTAGTTTACTGCTTGACAAGACATCATGTGGTACCATATCTTGTGGTGAACGAGTGTGAGACCACAATATATTGTGCTTATAGGTGGTTTCTTAGTGAGTGAATCAGTTCCGGAATGATGAAAAAGGTCATTCTTAGCGGCTTGGTGCCTGAGATCTTGATTGCCGACGCCGGAGTGCTCCAACTGACCAGGAGATCGGAAGGTGGAGATGTGAGGAAAAATGCAAGAATGATGTCCGATAACACCGGTGCCTGTCACTCCATTGTCGTTGCAAAGCAGGGAGTTACGGCGCCTAATTCTGCAGGAATGTCGGATAAGACGTGTTATCTGACGTTACGGAAAGGCAGTGTTCGCAGCTTTCCGGCAGAATACGGTCGCAGAGTGAGATTATGGGGAGAGATAGAAGGCATAGCGGCATCGCAGCGG
>Ga0180009_10005215_pt1 | contig 13998 bp, 12 predicted proteins | sample OS_PC_MetaG_FD_123537 | JGI IMG/M metagenome (GOLD analysis project Ga0180009, IMG submission 123537) | Groundwater microbial communities from the Aspo Hard Rock Laboratory (HRL) deep subsurface site, Sweden - OS_PC_MetaG | ecosystem: Environmental > Aquatic > Deep subsurface > Groundwater... | reverse complement strand
CTCAGGGTCTTGCACATTGCAGGGCCTGCCGTGGCACGATGCAAGTCAGCGGGTGGGTTTGCGGCGGTGGATGGTGGAGACGTCGATGCCCAGCACCTCGGCAGCGCGGGTCTTGTTGCCCTCACACCGGGCCACGACCCAGGTGATGTACTCGTCCTCGAGCTGGCGCAGGGACACCATCCGGAGCCGGGTCCAGCCTGGCTGGGTGGACTCCGGCAGGCCGAGAGGGTGGAGCTCGAGGTCCTCGAGAGCGGCCAGCTCGGAGCGGCCCACGATCACCAGGCGCTCGATCAGGTTCTCCAGCTCCCGAACATTGCCCGGCCAGTCGTGGCGCTGGAGCGCAGCGACCAGCTCCGGGGCCAGACGCACCACCCGCGAGCCCGGGTTGCGGGCCCTGGCCCGCTGCAGAAAGTGCTCCACGAGCAGCGGGATGTCATCGGCGCGCTCGCGCAGGGGAGGCACGGTGATCGGCACGACGTCGAGCCGGAAGAAGAGATCGCGTCGAAACGCGCCCGTGGCGACCCGCTCCTCGAGGGGCTGGTGGGTGGCGGCGATGACCCTAACGTCCACCCGGCGGGTGGTGTCCGCCCCGACCGGGCGGAGCTCGCCGTCCTCCAGCACCCGGAGCAGCCGGGCCTGCAGCTCGGGCGGCATGTCGCCGATCTCGTCCAGGAACAGCGTCCCGCCGTCTGCCTCGACGAACAGCCCGCGGCGGGCGGTGGTCGCACCGGTGAACGCTCCCTTGACGTGGCCGAAGAGCTCGCTCTCCAGCAGGTTCTCCGGCAGCGCCGTGCAGTTGACCGGGACGAAGGGGCGGTCGCGGCGAGGCCCGCGCGCGTGGATCGCCCGGGCCACGAGCTCCTTGCCGGTGCCGCTCTCGCCGCGCACGAGCACCGGCGCGGCGGCCTGGGCCACGCTGTCGATGATCGGGTCCAGCTCCGCGGCGCCTCGCCCGACCATCTGGTTGGGCCGGTAGGGCTCGGCCAGGCGCCGGAGCACCCGGTTCTCGACCCGGAGCTGTCGCTCCTCCAGCGCGCGCTGGACGTAGAGCAGCACCTCTTCCAGGCGGAAGGGCTTCGTGAAGTAGTGCTGAGCCCCGCGGCGGATCGCCTCCACCGCGCTCTCGATCGCCCCGAAGGCGGTCATGAGCAGCACCGGCACCGTGGGATCGAGGGCGTGGATCCCCGCCAGCACATCGAGGCCGTCCATGCCCTCCATCCGCAGATCGACGACGGCCAGGTCCGGCAGCTGCGCCCGGCATAGTTCCAAGGCCTCCCAGCCGGCGCTGGCCACGGTGACCGCGTAGCCCTCGTCGCCGAGCTGGTCGGCGAGCAGTCGGGCCATCTCCGCATGGTCGTCGACCACGAGGATGCTGACGCTACCGCCCATCTCTGCCTCCCTCCCGTGAAAGAGGCCACTGTAGCACCACCCGTGTGCCGCGTCCCGGCTCGCTCTCGAGGGAGATCCGGGCGCCGTGGTTTCCCACGATCTGGCTCACCACCGTGAGGCCCAGACCGGTGCCCTGCCCCCGCTTCTTCGTGGTGAAGAACGGATCGAAGACCTGGAGCAGCTGGTCCCTGGGGATCCCGCCGCCGCTGTCGGCGACCTCGATCTCGACGTGGGGCCAGGGCGCAACGTCGCTGGCCGGGCACACCCGTGCGCTCAGCCGCACGCGGCCGTCCTGCGGGCTCGCGTCCCGGGCGTTGATCAGCAGGTTGACCAGCACCTGCTGGAGTTGGTCGGGGTTCGCCGCGACGGGGGGGAGGTCCTCGGGCACCGTGACCTCCACGGAGACCGTGCGGCGTTCCAGCTCGTAGCGCAGCAGGTCGACCACCTGCCGGACGAGGGGTGCGAGCCGCAGCGGGGCCACGTCGGCGGGCTTGACGCGGGAGAAGTCGAGAAGCTCGCGGATGACCCGCGTCACCCGATCGATCTGCTCGATGATCACCTGCAGATTGCCGGCGTCCTTGTGGCCGTCGCCGAGCTTGCCCAGCAGGTACTCGGCCCTACCACGGACGACGCCCAGCGGGGTGCCTACCTCGTGAGCCACGCCGGCGGCGAGCACGCCCACGGTGGCCAGCTTCTCGGCCCGCAGCAGCTGCGACTCGAGGGCACGCACCTCGGTGACGTCCTCGAGGACCAGCAGGAAGCGGGTCTTTGGCAGGCCCGCGCCGAGGGGTACGGCGTGGAGCGTGTACTGCCCCTCGCGGCCGAACAGGGCGAGCGGCTGCCCGTGCAGGCTGGTCACCGAGCCGCTCCCTCGCGACTGCTCCAGGGCTTGCTCGATCACCGCCACGGCGCCGGCGGTGGCCCTCGAGAACACCGCGGCGAGGGTCATGCCGGGCTGCGCATCGGGGAGCTTCTGGCGCAGGGCGCGGTTGATCGACAGCACACGCAGGTCCTCGGCGAGCGCCACCACGCCGGTGGGGATGCTCTCCAGGATGCGCTCCGCTTTCTCGCGCAGGTGAGCCAGCTCGTCGGCTCGGGCCAGCCGCTCCCGCAGCACCGCCTGACGTCGGCCGGAGACGATGATGTAGGTGCCGAAGGCCAGCAGCAGCACCGCGAATCCCCCGGCCGCCAGGCCCAGCCGCAGGAGCACGCGTCGCTCGTGGGCCTGGATCGCCGAGATGCGGTTGAACGTGGCCACGCCCCAGGGCGCGGCGCCCTGGATGCGGATGGGGGCCCAGGTCGCGAGGATCTCCCCGGGCTCCAGGCCGAGCCGTCGGGCCTGCTCGCGTGTGAGGGTCGTCTTGCCGGCGCGCCCTGCCCGAGTGTCGTCGATGATCCGCGACGTGGTGTCTGACGATCTGTCCCGCTCGAGCGCACGTGCCATGCGGTCGCTGCTCACCGGAGCGAGCTTGCCGTGAGGACCCACCACGAGCAGCCGCGAGGCGGGCTCGTTGGCCAGCAGACGAAACTTCTCGAGGAAGGGGTGGGTGTCCACGAGCAGACTCAGCGCCTCGTCCCTCCCTTGCCCCCGATGCAGGGCGATGGCGAACACCCGGTACCAGCCAACTGTGGCACCGCTGATTGGCGGAGAGGTGTGGACCCCGGCCTCACGGCCAAAGAGGGCCTGCCGCGCCGTGCTCGCCATTGCCCGCGCGAGCACGTCCGGCAGCTGGCCCTTGTCGTTGCGGGGGTCGAGCACATGCAGCGTGGCTTGGGGGGCGGTTCCGTACACCGCGGCGGCGCGATACGGGCGGGCGATGCCGAGGAGCGCGGTGAGGACCTGGCGCCGGCGAACGGGGTCGTCGCCTCCGCCGGTCAGGACCTTCCCCACCAGCTCGAGATCCTCGGCCACGTCCTCCATGTCGGCGGCCACGTTTCTCGCCGCCTCGCGGACCTGACGCAGGCGGTCGTCGGCAAAGCGCGTGAGGAGCTGGGACCGATCGCGCTCGACAAGGTGCCAGGTGAGCAGCCAGAGCCCGACCAGTCCGCAGACGAGGAGGGTCACGGCGAGGAGGGTCGAGCGGCTCACGTGGCGCAGTCTAGACCTGCCGGGCGGGAGTTCCAACACCATCTCGCTGGTCCTGGACGGCGATAGCTGCGTTGCTCGTCGTCGGAATACCTCAAGTATGACTTCCTCCTCGCGCCTTGCTCTCGCCGCCCAGTCCTTCGCGACAGTGCATCATTATTCCCGCCCGGCAGGTCTGGCCCACATTGTCGCGACCGGGACCAGGATCAACGCGACCAGGCCGGGGTCTCCGCCCGCCCGCTGTAGATCTGCTTCTGGCCCAGGCCGTCGGCCGTGGTGATCCACAGGCCCCCCCGGCTGGAGGAGAACACGATCAGGTTGCCGTCGCGGGCCCAGGACGGGCTCCTGTTGCTGCCCTGACCCTGGGTCAGCCGGGTGATCTCGCCGTTCTGTACGTTGACTGTGAAGATGTCGAAGACGCCCGCCTCGTCCCGGCCGGTGAAGGCCACCAGGGGGCAGTCTGGCCGCGGGCACCAGTCCGGCTCCTGGTTGTAGTTGCCGGCGAAGGTCAGGCGCCGCGAGCCACCGCCGCTGGACGACATCACATAGATCTGTGGCGAGCCGCCGCGGTTGGAGACAAAGGCGATCTGCGAGCCGTTTGGAGACCAGGTGGGCGAGGTGTCGATGGCTGCGTCTCTGGTGAGCTGGCGCTTGACCGCGCCGTCCAGCCCGATGAGGTAGATCTCCGGGTTGCCGTCCTTGCTGAGGGTCAGGGCGATCTCGCGACCGCCTGGAGAGAAGGCCGCACCGGCGTTCAATCCGGTGCGGTGGGAGATCCGCGTGGAGCGCCCGCCGCCGAGCAGAAACAGATCGGGGTTGTTCCACAGGTACGAGGTGTAGGCCAGCTGGCCCGAAGGCGACCAGGCCGGCAGCACGTTGAGCGGCCCGGTGCGGCTGACCTGGTGCACGCCGTGGCCGTCGAAGTCCATGACGTAGATCTGCGCCGTCTGGCGGGCCGGATTGGCCACGGTGAAGGCGATGCGGGTGTCGAACACGCCGGGCTGGCCGGTGTAATGCCGCACGATGTCGTCAGCGAATCGATGGGCCAGACGACGTGGGACCCTGTCGTGGTAGTCACGCGCGAGCACCGGCCGGTCCCCGCTGGCGACATCGTACAGATACCACTCGGCGCGCAGGGTGCCGTCCGGCCGTGGGGTCGCCCGGACCTTGACCACGGCCTGCGCCCCGACGCTCTCCCACTTGTCCGTCTCGATCCCGGTCCCCTCCTGTTCCAGATCGGCGAGGAACGCCTTCGGATGCAGGACGATGAAGCTGCCCACAAGATCGAGATCGTTGCTCAGGACACGCTGAAGGATCCTGCGCTCGCCTTCCAGCTTGACGTCGCCCAGGGCCGGTGGCACCGCGACACGAAACAGGGACTGGCCGCTGCCGCTGATCTCGGTATAGCTGCGCTCCTCGTCGGCGGTGGCCACAGAGGTCCACAGCGCCCCGAGCACGACTGCTGCCCCAACCATTATCATCCGGTAGTTGTCCATCGGTTCCGCCAGGGATGCGAGAGGTGTGCCAGGCCCGGTTTCCGGCTGCCAGACCTTCGGGATCTTGCCGCGGCGATGTTCGATCGTGCGGCCGGACCTTGCATTCTGCCAGGGTCGGCCCGGCAACCTGCAACACCGATGGTGGGCCGGCGACACAGAAGCTCGTGCTATCCACTCGTTGCTTGTGTCTCCCGGCTGGCACGGCGGCTGCTTGGTACAGGGAGGCCGTGACGAGTCGGGAAGGATCCAGACTGACGTGAAGCTGGCACTCAAGGTCGCCGCGGGACTGATGCTCGTGATGACGGTGGTCCTTGCCGCCTACGGCGTCATTCGCATCCGCCGGGAAACGGTCCTGTTCGAGTACGACATGCGGCGGGACCACCGCCATGTGGCCACCACGCTGAGCCTGGTCATGGGCGAGCTGTGGCACACCGAGGGGGCCGCGCGGGCGCTCGGGTTGCTCCGCCGGGTGGATCGCCTCAAGGACCACATCCACATCCGCTGGATCCCGGGCCAGCAGGCCATCAGCCGGCAGGTCGTGGTTTCGGGAGGCGGCGAGTCCAAGCTGAGCACAACCGAGTTGGTGAGGGTCGCCGGCCGGCAGGTCGGGGCCGTGGAGCTGCAGGAGTCTCTCGTCGAGCCGAGACGCTACATCGCCACCACGGTGATCCGGACCGTGATAGTGGTCCTCGTCCTCGTGGTCTCGGGCGCGGCGCTGGCCGTGGGCCTGGGGTACCTGCTGGTGGGCCGGCCCGTGCAGCTTCTGGTGAGCAAGGCCCGCCGGGTGGGGGCCGGTGATTTCGGCGGAGAGCTGAAGCTTGGCCGCCGGGACGAGCTGGGCGAGCTCGGCCGCGAGATGGAGACGATGAGCAAGCGGCTGGCGGCGGCGACCCGCCGCGTGGCCGAGGAGACGGGGGCGCGGATCGTCGCCCTGGAGCAGCTGAGGCACGCCGACCGCCTGCGGGTGGTGGGCCAGCTCGCCGCCGGGGTGGCCCACGAGCTGGGCAGCCCGCTGTGCGTGGTGGCCGGCCGGGCCCAGCTGATCGCCGGTGGCGAGCTGGAGCAGGAGGACGTCCGCAGCAGCGCCACGATCATCAACGCCCAGGCCGAGCGCATGGCGGACATTGTTCGTCAACTGCTCAACTTCGCCCGCCGCCAGCCCGCGGACTGGCTGTCTTGCGATCTGTGGGAGATGGCGGCCGAGGCGGCGAAGCTGCTACAGACCGAGGCGAGGCGACAGGGGGTGGAGCTGCGACCGGTCAAATCCCCGGCGCCGGTGACGGTCGACGCCGACGCCGGACAGATCCAGCAGGTGCTGACGAATCTGCTGGTCAATGCGCTCCAGGCGATGCCAGGGGGAGGCGAGGTCGCGCTCACGGTGGAGACCCGGCATCCGGAGCGTCCGGGCGAGGAAGATCGCGAGTGGGCGGTGGTCAGCGTCGCGGACCGGGGTGTGGGCATGGAACACCATGTGCGTGACAGGGTGTTCGAGCCGTTCTTCACCACCAAGGACGTTGGGATGGGAACCGGGCTCGGGCTGTCGGTGTCCCACAGCATCGTGGCCGAGCACGGCGGCTGGATCGCCGTGGAGTCGGCTCCTGGCCGCGGGAGCTGCTTCTCGGTCCACCTGCCGCTGGCGACGACGACCGCGGGGCCCGATTCTGGCCGCCTCTCTGTGTCGGATGCATGCATCCGATCAGCGCGGTCGAATGGGTGATGATTGCATTCTGCCAGGGTCAGCCCGGCAACCTGCCATGCGCGCCTCGAGCCGGCAGGAATCTGCGAGCACAATCTGCCTGTTGGCTGTGCGGCCTGTTTGGCATGGCGTCTGCTTGGCCCTGGTTCAAAACAAACGGAGGCCGTCATGATCGGCAAGCTGATCGCAGTATCCATTTTGGGTCTGGCAGTAGCAGGCTGCGCCGCGAAGCAGAAGGTGGCTCCCGCGTCGCCACGCCCGGAGGGGCTGGAGCTGACTGATGCCAGCAAGGCCAAGCTGCCCAAGGGCGTGCGCCCCGACGGGCCGGGGATCACCCTCAGCCCGCTGTACTTCGACTACGACTCGCCCGTGCTGCGTCCCGAGGCAGGACAGGTGCTGGTGCGTGTGGCCGAGTACCTCAAGCGAAACCCGGCACTGAGCCTCACGGTCGAGGGTCACTGCGACGAGCGCGGCACTGAGGAGTACAACATGGGCCTGGGCGACAAGCGGGCCCATGCCATCCGCACCTTCCTGGTGCGGCTGGGTATCGAGCAGCGGCGGATCCGTACGGTCTCCTTCGGCAAGCTGAAGCCTGCCGTGGTCGGGCCGAGCGAGGATGCCTGGTCCAAGAACCGGCGCGGCGAGTTCGTGCCGGCCCCGTCCACGGTGCGGTGACGAGATCGGCTTGGGGGGGAACCAATCACTCCGGGTGGTCCCGTCCCGGGAGGAGAGCAAGGAACATGAGAGCGGGTCTGGAGAACTGGAAGGCCGAAACCATGTGGCACCAGGTGCCGCGGGTGATCCTGGCCGAGGACGACGAGGAGCTGCGCAGTCTGCTGGCCGGCGTTCTCCGTCGCGATGGGTATGATGTGGTCGAGGCGAGCAGTGGCCTCGAGCTGCTCGAGCTGCTGGCCGACCTGCTCCAGCGCCGTGGGAGCGTGCCCTGCTGCGAGCTGGTGGTCACCGACATCCGCATGCCCGGAGCCACCGGGTTGCAGGTCCTGGAGACCCTGCGTCACCGGGACTGGGCCACCCCGCTGATGGTCATCACCGCATTTGGCGACGAGCAGGCCCATGCCGAGGCGCGGCGCCTGGGCGTTGCTGCCATGTTCGACAAGCCGTTCGACCTGGACGACTTCCGCATGGCGGTCTGGAATCTGCTGTCGCCGCGAGCGCAATGACGCCCGAGAGCCGTACGCGGCTGGGGCGACCTGGTCGACCAGGGATTCTACCTGCACACGACGCACACGACCATGGCGGTTGACGTGCTGGTCTTCTCGTTCCACCATCGCCAAGGGCAATGACAGACGGAGACAGGATGCTGAGCTCGAAACTGCTGCTGGTCATGCTCGCGCTGGCCGCATTCACCACCTCCACGGCGCAGGCCGATCCGCGCTGGCCGCGGGGGGAGGTCGTCGTCCCGAGCCAGCTGTTCAGGACCAAGAGCAAGCTGGACCGCGTGGTCCTCGAGAGCAACCCGCGGATCTACCTGCCAAGGGAGCTCGACCTCGCGGCGAAGGAGAAGATCCTGGTGATCGGCATGCCCGGCTGGGGGGGCCGGTCGGAGAACTTCATCGGCAGCCTGTACAACGGTCTGACCGACCCGAAGCTGCGCCGCCGCCTGGTGCTGGCCGCGATCCAGGACCCCAGGACCCGCGGGCCGCGATTTCAGGGGCAGGGGGACGCGCCCCACGCCAACGTCTGGTCCCTGGACGACGAGTCGATCCCGGCGCTGCGCCACTTCGTCGAGCGTCTCGCCGCCGAGCTCGGCCACCTCGGGGTCTATCTGTTCGGCTTCTCCTCGGGCAGCCCGGCCGCGCCCCTGGCGTCGGTACGCATTGCTCTCGCCAGCAAGAGCAAGGGCTTCCGCATGGAGGGCGCCATCTCCCTGGGGACCGGCAGCCCGGTCGCGGCGAGGAAGCTCAAGGCGACCGGGCAAAGAGTCCTTTTCCTCGTCGCACCCAAGACCCGCAAGAAGGAGGTCAAGGCCCGGCGGTATGACCAGGCCAAGCGGGCAACTGCCGAGGCCGGTCAGGAGCGCCTGACCGACAACGGGGCGACCACCTACCTCCGGCACATCGACAGCGCGCGGCGCCACTTCGACTGGCACTGGGGGCTGATGTCACAGTGCCGCTACTACCGGGCGGGTCGCTACGATAAGGGCCGCGGTTACTGGCCCAACTACTGGATGCCCAACCCCGAGACATTCGGCCACATGATGGCCTTCGTCCAGGGAAAGGCCCCGTCGGAGTCTCTCGCGCCGCCAGCGACCCGCTGCCCCCATCCGCCAAACGTCAACAACCCGGATGACCCCGACGCCAAGGTCAACGACCCCACACGTCAGACGCCATGGGCGCCGGGGACAGTTGCACCCGAGGCCAAGCGCGGAGAGCCGGCGCCTCCACCGACCGAGTGGTAGGGCGTAGGCCAGAAGCGCGATAGTCAGGAACGGCGATCCTGTAGAGGGACTGGCCTGCGCCGGAGATCTCGGTGTACTGCCGATCGTCCCCGCTGCTCACGTCTGCAGCGAGCAGGAGAGCCGATACGATGCCAAGAGACTCGAGAACGTGGGGTCGCATGGGTGTCCGTGCTCGATGGCGGAGGCGCGGTCGCCGCGGCGGCCACGATCCAGAGCGTCGTGGCGCGTGATCTGACCCTGGTCGGGCTGTTCAAGATCCTGGACCCCAGCGCAGTCCTCGCCAACCTCCAGCAGGAAGGCACTGGCATCGAGCCTCGGGACTGGGACAGCATCGGAGCCCAGGGTGTGGTCAAGGCCCGCGTCACTCTCTCGGGCGGACAGCTCGCGGCCGACTTCTTCCTCTACGATGTTGCCGCGGGAAACCGCCCGGTCCTCGGCAGGCACTACACGGGATCGACGGGGGCCGCCAGGCAGCTGGCCCACCGGTTCGCCGACGAGGTGGTGCGTCACTACACCGGAGCGCCCGGGTTCTTCAGCAGCAAGATCGCCTTCTCATCGGGGCGGGGTCAGTCCCAGGAGTACAACCTGGCCCTCGGCGACCGGCGGGCGCGCTCGGTCAAGCGCTACCTGGAACGGCTGTCAAGGGGGGCGGGCTGAGGCCCGTGTCCAAGGGCAAGCTCGAGGCCAGAGGGACCGACGAGGCGAGCTGGGCGCGGGATCGCAAGGCGGTTTTCATCTGGGAGTGAGGTCCTGAAGCTGGAGGGTCAAGGGAGGAGTCGGCCTGGCTCGCACATGCCCCGTCAGGCGCCAGCCCGGCCAGATGAGGCTCTGAGACGTGCGAGCGGGACCCCCTGGCTCCCCGACGAGTCACTTGCTTTCCGGCCGGACAGCGTCAGGATCTTGTTCGTGGGCCACTGGATCGCACGCCTGTTTGTTACCGCCGTTCTGGGCGTGGCTGTTTGCCCGGTCCTGACCCCCGCCAACGCAGCGCCGACGCCTTCGTCGTCGGCGATTCTCGCAAGGACGCCTGGCAATGGCGGCCCGGCCCGGGTGGAGCACACGCCACCGGGCCCGCGGATCGACCTCGCCACCCCGTCCGCGACACCAGGTGACGCGACCTGCTCGGTCACCGATCCCCATCCCCGACCCTCCCAGCTGGCCATGCCCCTCGTTCGTCCGACGGCCACGGACCTGCTGGGCAGCAACCTGACCCGCGCCCCTCCCGTTCGCTGACGCTGCAACAGGGTTCTTGCTCGGAACTGGAGCACGTGTGTGCTCCCACGAACGGGAGGGTGCCCCGCCGGGGCCAGCCGGGCCACGAGCGCGAGCACCCCGAAAGAGGTGCGTCATGCAGCCCCATCTCACGAACAAGCGTGTCACGAAGAAACGCGAGCACAGAATGCGTGTGCTCGTGCCAGCGCAGCGAACAGCGCCTTCGAGCAGCCCCGCTGCTCCCCCGTCGGCCGCGTCGATGCAGCCAGGCGTCCCCGCGGCCCCAGGGGATCTCGGCTGGTACGAGAAGAACCCCGGCTGGCGACTCACCGAGGCCGGAGAACGGGCTCCGACCACCAGGCCATGGCAGATGGCCGCCCTGGTGTTCGGCGTGCCCTTCGTGGTTCTGGTCGTGCTCGGGTTCTTGCTCCGTTGAATCCAAGAGGAGAACGCACATGAGACCAAGTCTTGAGCGCTCGAAGCTGGAAGCGCAGGGGTACATCCCCCACACGCCGCGCGTGATCCTGGCCGAGGACGACGAGGAGCTGCGCAGGCTGCTGGCCAGCACTCTTCGTCGCGACGGGTACGAGGTGCTCGAGGCGAGCAACGGCTTCGAGTTGCTCGAGCTGCTGGCCGACCAGCTGCTTCACCTCGGGAGCATGGATTGCTGCAAGCTCGTGATAGCCGACATCCGCATGCCCGGGGCGAACGGCCTCCAGGCACTGGAGGCGCTACGTGGCTGGGACTGGGCCACGCCGCTGATGGTGATCACCGCGTTCGGCGACGAGAAGGCCCTCGCCCAGTCCAGGCGCCTCGGCGTCGACGCCATGTTCGACAAGCCCTTCGACCTGGATGACTTCCGTACGGCGGTCTACTATCTGGTACCTTCGGCGAGGTGAGCGTACCCATTCCATTCTCGTGGCTACGCAGCCCGCAATCGCCGCTCCCTCCACCTTCTCACGGATTTCTCGAGCGCAACGACTGGCCAGACACCCGCTCCGACCAGGAAGGCCCGAAGCCACGCGTCAAGTCCCAGCGGTGCCGAACCGAACAGGCCGGCCATGAACGGGAGGTAGACGAAGCCGAGCTGTAACAGGAGGATAGCCGCAATGCCGATGAAGACCATTGGGTTGCTGAACACGCCTATCGAGAAGATCGTTCGTTCCAGAGACCGGCAGGCGAGCAGGTAGAAGATCTGAAAGGCAATGATCGTTGTCACCGCGGCCGTCTGCGCTTCGCTCATCGCTCGATCACGATCAAGCCCCTGCTCCAGCCCCGATCCCAGCTCATAGTGAAACAGACCGATCGCACCCGCAGTCATGAGCACAGCGACGTAAGCTGTTCGGCCGATCACAAAGGCATCCAGTATGGGCGCCCTGGGGGCCCGCGGAGGGCGCTCCATCACGTTTGGTTCCATGGCCTCGAAGGCCAGCGGCAGCGCCAGGGCAACGGTCGCCACCAGATTCACCCAGAGGATCTGCACCGGAAGAATGGGCATCACGGGGTGCCCTCCAACGATGGGGAAGAACGTGACCGCCACGAGGATGACCAGAGCTTCGCCGATATTCGTCGGGAGCACGAAGACGAGAGACTTGATGAGGTTGTCAAAGACCCGCCGACCCTCCTCGACCGCGGAGACGATACTCGCGAAGTTGTCGTCGGTGAGCACCATGTCCGAGGCCTGCCTGGACACCGCAGTGCCGGTGATCCCCATGGCCACGCCGATGTCTGCCCTCTTGAGGGCAGGAGCATCGTTGACCCCGTCACCGGTCATGGCGACGACCTCGCCGCTCTCTTGCAGAGCACTGACCAGGCGCAGCTTGTGCTCCGGGGCGACCCGGGCAAAGATGTTCGCTGACGCGGCGGCTGCGCTGAGATCTTCATTCGACATTCTGGCCAACTCGGTGCCCATCACGACAGAGCCGTCCTGCTGAAGGCCGAGCTGCTTTCCCACTGTGTGGGCGGTGGCCGCGTGATCGCCGGTGATCATCTTGACCTTGATCCCGGCCGTGCGGCACTGCTCGACCGCAGCGATGGCCTCCTGCCTCGGCGGATCCGACATGCCTTGCATACCGAGCAAACGAAAACCGCCGGTCAGATGTCTTTCATCCAGCTGGTCAAGAGATCCGTCGATTGCCTTCGCGGCCATGGCGAGCACCCGCAGGCCCGTTGCAGCGAGATCATCAACCGCCGAGCGAACCCCGGATGGGTCCAGCGCCGTTCCGTCCGGCAACGACTCGCAGCACTGAAACACGACTTCTGGTGCACCCTTGATCAAGATGATCCGTTGGCCGTCCGGAGACCTGTGCAACGTGCCCATGAGCTGGCGCTCGGACTCGAAGGGTACCGTGTCCAGCCGTGGCCATTGTGCACCCAGATGATCCTCGTGCAGGCCGAGCTTGCGCGCCGAGACAAGCAGGGCAACTTCGGTGGGATCACCTTCCGCGACCCAGCGTCCATTCGGAGACTGTCGTAACGCCGAGTCGTTGCACAGCGCACCAGCTCGAACGACATCGGCAACTTCGATCGCGGAGGGATCGATGGGACCTCCATCCTGAAAGACCTGCCCTTCGGGATCGTAGCCGACCCCGGAGAGTTGAGACGAGCCACGCGGGGTCCAGATCGACTGCACGGTCATCTCGTTCTTCGTCAGCGTACCGGTCTTGTCGGAACAGATGACCGTTGTGCTGCCGAGAGTCTCGACCGCGGGCAAGCTGCGAATGATCACACGGCGCCTTGACATCCTTCTGACGCCGATGGCCAGCGCGATGGTGATGATCGCCGGGAGCCCTTCTGGGATCGCCGCGACAGCGAGCGCGATGGCGGCCACGGTGGCGTCAGCAACGGAATAGCCACGGAGCCAGCCGACCGCGAAGAGCAGTGCGGTGACGCCCAGGATGACGAAGGTCAGCCAGAGGCTCACGCGCGCCATGGACCGGGTGAGCGGCGTTGTCAGGACCTCGGTTTGGCGCAGGAGCGTCGAGATCCGCCCAAGCTCGGTGTTGCTCCCTGTTGCGACCACGACCCCCACGCCGGTCCCATGGGTCACCATGGTGCCGCCATACGACATGCAGATGCGGTCACCGAGGCCGGAGTCCTCGGGGACAACCCTGGCCTGCTTGACGACAGGGACCGCTTCACCGGTCAGGGCTGCTTCATCCACCTGGAGGTTCTTGACCGACAGCAACCGCAGGTCAGCGGGCACCCTGTCGCCGGATTGCAGAAGAACGATGTCACCTGGCACCACGTCTGCGGCCGAAAGACGAGCAATTCGGGCTTCCCGGCGAACCACCGCGGTCTCGGGCACCATCTCCCCAAGGGCGGTGATCGCCTTCTGCGCACGGAATTCTTGGATGAATCCGATGATCGCGTTGAGCGCCACGACGCCCAGTACGACAGCGCCATCCGTCACCTTGCCAAGGAGCAGGGCAACCCCGCCTGAGCCGAGAAGCACGAACAGGAGGGGGCTGTTGAGCTGTCGCAGCAGGAGCTTGAGCGGACCATCGGGACGCTCCATGACAATGACGTTGGGGCCGAAGTGCTGGAGTCGCTCGTCTGCCTCTTGTTCCCTGAGGCCTTCTCTACGGCGTCAAACGTCGGTTGGCCGCATTCATGTAGCTGATATTCCGCAGGTTTTCCTCCGCGATTGGTCCTGATTGTATCAGTTCAACCAAGGGTCATGGTTGCGCTCTCCGTCGGG
>Ga0180009_10005214_pt1 | contig 13998 bp, 13 predicted proteins | sample OS_PC_MetaG_FD_123537 | JGI IMG/M metagenome (GOLD analysis project Ga0180009, IMG submission 123537) | Groundwater microbial communities from the Aspo Hard Rock Laboratory (HRL) deep subsurface site, Sweden - OS_PC_MetaG | ecosystem: Environmental > Aquatic > Deep subsurface > Groundwater... | reverse complement strand
TTCTAACGGAATTTCATTCGCTAAAGGATGTCCTACAAATTTTACTGGCACATGATGCTGTTGATAAAAATCCGCTTCAAAAGGAAAAAGCGTTAACATTAAATCAACTGACTTTTTTATTTTGTAAATACGGCGTTGACGCCATGCCCAAACAGATGGACTGACATAATGAACTACCGGAATTCCTGCTTCTTTCAGTTTTCTTTCTAACCCTAAATTAAAATCAGGTGAATCAATTCCAATAAATAAATCTATTTTATTAAGTAAAAAATGTTTTTTTAATTGATGACGAATTTTTATTAATTCGGGCAATCGTTTAATGGGCTCAACAAATCCTGCGCAAGCTAATTTTTCAATAGAAAATAAGGCAACACATCCTTCTTTTTCCATCCGAGGACCGGCAACGCCTTCGAAAATAACGTTTGGAATAATCTTTTTAATTTCTCTAATTAAGCCAGCCCCTAAAATATCACCAGAGGCTTCACCTGCGATGATACCGATACGTTTAGGAGAAATCTGATTCATTGAATTACCTGACAATGCCACGTTTTGTGGTTTCTAATAGATCGACAAATAAGCCAACTTCCGCACACTCTTCAGCGATGGGTTTTAATTTTTCTAATGCTTCTTCCATCGATAACCCTTGACGATAAATAATTTTATACGCATTTTTTATTGCAGAAACAGTCTGTAATTTAAAACCATGCCGTTTTAATCCTTCTACATTTAAACCAAAAGGTTTTGCAAAAGCACCCGCTACACGTACGAAAGGCGGCACATCTTTTAATACCAGCGCACCAGAAGAGACAAAACAGTATTTGGCTAATCGACAAAATTGATGAATTCCAGCAAATCCCCCTAAAATAACATAATCATCCACATGAACATGACCAGCAAGCGAAGCATTATTAGAAAAAATGGTGTTATTTCCAATAACACAATCATGAGCAATATGCACATAAGACATTAATAAATTATCATTTCCGATTTTCGTAACCCCCGCATCTTGCACAGTCCCTCTGTTCAATGTGCAATATTCACGTATTACATTACGATGACCAATTTCCAGTAACGTCGGTTCTCCGCCATATTTTTTATCTTGAGGATCTTCGCCAATTGAAGCAAATTGATAGATTTTATTTTCTTCACCAATACGCGTTGGTCCTTTTATCACTACATGAGGGCCAACCCAGGTACGCGCACCTATCTCTACATCAGGGCCAATAACAGCAAAAGGACCAATAATCGCATCTTCGGCAATTTTTGCAGATGGATCTACAATAGCATGCTTATCAATCATTCTTTTTCCTCATTTTCTTTTCTTGCACTCATCAAAATAGCAGAGCACGCAACCTCATCACCTACTTTAGCAACTCCTTCAATTTTCCAAATTGAATGTCGTGTTTTTAGTAGCTTTACTTCTAACCGTAATTGATCTCCTGGCGTAACGACTCGTTTAAATCTTGCATCATCAATCCCAGCAAAATAGAACAAAGCTCCGTTAGAAGCCTTCTCTCCCAATGATTTAAATGCAAAAACCGTGCTAGCCTGTGCAAGCGCTTCGAGCATTAATACACCTGGCATAATCGGGCGTCCTGGAAAATGACCAACAAAAAAAGGTTCATTAATTGTTATATTTTTAATAGCAACTAATGATTCTCCTGGGACAAAATCGATGACTCGATCGACCAATAAAAAAGGGGGTCGTTGTGGCAAATATTCAAATATTTCCTGAATATCAATAATTGTTTCACTCATATTTATTCTCCTATAAATCCGCTTAAAACTGATCCTAAACCTGTTTTAGAAAGTTTTTTTGTAGAGGCGACCCTTGTGGTCGCCCCTACAAATATCTTATTCTTTAACAATTTTCTCTTCTAATTTTTGAAGACGTCGCAATAGTTTATCCAATTGACGAAACCGAACAACATTCTTTTGCCAATCATGATTTTTCATAAAACCGGTTCCTGAAGAATAAGCTCCTGGTTCTGAAATGGATTTTGTTATCATCGCCATTGCCCCAATTAACACATTATCGGTAATCGTTAGATGCCCGCCTATTCCTGCAGCACCCCCAATTTGACAATTTTTGCCAATATGAGTACTACCCGCTATGCCTACACATCCCACAACAATTGTGTTCTCTCCAATATGAACATTGTGAGCAATTTGAATTTGATCTCCCAGCTTAACGCCAGCATGAATAACAGTATTATCCAATGCACCACGATCAATAGTCGTATTGGCTCCAATTTGCACATCCTCTTCAATAATCACCGTCCCTAACTGAGGTAATTTATGCCAACGGCCTTCATGTTGAGCAAAACCAAATCCATCTGAACCCAAAACTGTTCCACTATGAATAACAACTCGATCACCAATTTGCACATCATAATAAACAGAGACTTTAGGCCAAAGAAAACAATCTTTGCCAATAATACAATCTTCTTCAAGAACGCATCCTTCTGCAATCACTGTATTTTCACCTATCGTCACGCGATCGCCAATCACAACATTCGCTGCAATCGCTACGGTTGGATGAATATGACAAGCATTTCCTATAATGGCAGAAGGATGAATCCCTGCAGAATATTCTACGTTTTTCACAAACTCTTTTGCTAAAACGGAATAAGCAAAATAAGGTTCATTGACAATCAATGCATTCACAGGACAATCATCAACATCTTCTTCTGTTAATATAACAGCCGCTGCTTTTGTATCAGATAAATATTTTTTATATTGTGGATTATCAAGAAAACTTAACTCATTTGATTTAGCAGATTGAAGAGTAGCAATTCCATTGATTTCACATTCTGGATCCCCTTTTATTTTTGCATTAATTTTTTTTGCGAGTTGTTGTAAGGTTATTTTCATGAGACAGACCATTGTAAATAATATTAAGGGCACAGCACGCTGTGCCCCTACAAACAATATAATTATTTAGCTGCTTTAATTACATCTTGTGTGATATCTAAATCTGGTTTTGAATACGCTAACGTATTTTTCGCCAACACTAAATCAAGATTTTTATCATGAGCAATTTTTGTTACCACATCATCAAGCTTATCAATAACTTTTTTCATTTGATCTTGTTGAGCTTGCATTGCTTGTTGTTGATATCGTTGCGACATTTGATACAACGCATCTTGTTGTTGTTGAATTTGATCTTGCAAATTCTTTTTATCTTGAGCCTGCATGATAGAACCATCTTTTTTAAATTTATCCATTAGTGCTTGCAACTGTTTTTGTTGAGCAACTAATTTATCTTGTTGTGGCTGAAATTGTTTCTTAAGTTTTGCGCTAGCTGCGGCTACACTCGGTGAAGAACTTAATACTTGTTGAAAATCAACGACACCCACATTGAGATTTGCAGCAAATCCCGTTAATGAAAATACCAATCCAGAACTGATTAAAGCTAATAATAATTTTTTCATAACCTCTCCTAATATAAATAAAACTAAAAACAGAAACAGATAACTGTTTCATCTCCTCTTACCAAAAAAACAAATTATCATAATCTCTATAGAGATCAGAAGCTACTGCCGATATTAAATTGAAATACTTCTGTATCATCCCCTTTAAATCGACGAATAGGTGTTGCCAAACTGAAATTAAACATCGCGATTGGGCTTAACCAGTCTACCTCTATCCCTGACGAAAATCTCACCTTACTTAATTTGACATTATGATAGGCATTACCGCCATCCACAAACCAAGTGGTCCTCACACTATTGCTAAAGGGATTTGGAAACACAACGCCAGCAGTGCCATCCAATTCGAAATTTCCTCCTAATGGATCGTTATTAGAATCCTTCGGGCCCAGTGTATTTCCCTCAAAACCTCGCACAGAACCAATACCGCCCGCAAAGAAATTTTTAAAGAATGGTAATCGCCCACCAAATCTTCCATAACCATTTCCATAATTAATATTGCCGCGCAATTGGCCAATAAAACTCTTATACAGCGGATGATAATATGTGCCTTGGTAGGATAACGTGTAATATTCTAATGAATCTCCGCTAATCGGCGCTGTCGCATGAGCACTCAAGGACTGATAGCCTCCTTTTCTCGGAAAAACAACACGATCCAATCCATTTTTTGTCCATCCAGTATTCAAATTAACTTGATAAAAATGACGGCCATGCGCATCAACAAATCGTTTTAATTCCTTGGAAGGAGATTTACCAATATTCAATAAATTATTCTCATAACCAAATCCCAAATGCCATGCACTGCGTAATGATAACGGAAAACTATACCCCACGTTTAAACCGTAGGTATTCGTTGCATAATTCGAAATATTCGCCTTACTCGAATCGAAATGAGTAGTGTAAACACTAATACTTCGTCCAATCCCCGAAGTAGTAATATAGGGATTGTCATAACTAATCGCCACATCTTTTTCCGGTCGGCTGGCGTTTACAGCGAGACTTAATGCATTTCCCGTACCTAAGACATTCTTTTGTGTAATTGACGCATTTACCGTTAACTTTTCTAACACTGAATAACCAATACCTGCTTTTAATTCGGCGGAAGGTTGTTCCGTAATTTTATAATCCACATCTTCTAGATTTGGCTTACCGGGAACAGGCGTTGTTGTTACTTGAACATCACGAATATAAGGCAGTAATAATAAATTACTCTTAGAAGTATCAATATTTTTAGTTGAAATTTCTGCTCCCTCAGGTTGTAAAATTTCTCTTCTCAATACATTATCGTTCACTTTATAGTTACCAGAAAAAGTAACATGACGAACATAAACACGGTGCCCTGGATCAATATTAATTGTTAAAAAAATCGTTCTGTTTTTTTCATCAACTTTTGGATTTGTGGAAATATTAGCATCCGCATATCCAATAGCCCCTAAGGCACTGCTAATGTTTTTATTCGTACTTATCACATCTTTTCGTGAAAAAACTTGTCCAGGTTTTAAATCGACATATTTCTGTAATTCTTGTTTTGAAAGAATTAAATTGCCTGAAAAATTATAGCCGCTTAATTTATATTGAGGGCCTTCTGTAATATTAACAATAATATAAACCTGTTTTTTATCAGGAGAAATTGAAACTTCAGAAGAATTAATTTTAAAATTCAAATATCCGCGATCCATATAATAAGAACGTAACGATTCTAAATCTGCTGCCAGTTTTTCTTTTGAATATTGATCTTCATGGGTAAAAATCGTCAAAATACCTGGCGTCGTTAATTTAAATTGTTTGAGTAATTCATTTTCACTAAAAGCGTGATTACCGATAATTTCGATTTGATGAATCTTCGATACTTTTCCTTCAGAAATTATAATATTTACAAATACGCGATTACCTGGTTGTTTGACAACATCAATATCGACTTTTGCATTGTATTTTCCAATTGCAAAATAACTACTTTTGAGAGATGTTTTAATTTTTTCTAATGAGGAACTATCAAAAACACCCCCCTCAGAAAATTTTAAATCCTGTAATGCTTTGTAGAGTTGATTCGTGGTGATCGCTTTATTTCCTGATACCGTAATTTTACTAATGATGGGTCGCTGATCAACTTTAACAATTAAAGTATCTCCTTTTCGCGACAAACTGATATTATCAAAAAAACCTGTGTTATAGAGTGACTGAAGAATTTGAGAGGTTTTTGCTTCAGTGATTGTTTCACCCGTTTTAACGGGCAAATAACTCAATACGGTTTCCTGAGAGAGCCCTTGTAACCCTTCAATCTGCACATGCTGAACAATAAAACTGGTCTGAGCGTAAGCAATTGAAATAAAAAAATAAGCTAATAATCCAAATAGTAATCGTTTTTTCATAATAATTTTTACATCACTTATATACCCTGCATCTTTGGCTTTTCGACTTTGTTGGCATCGTCGCTCGCAACCATCATGTACTGTTTATACACGTCTGTCGTTTGCTCCTTATCGCCTCGCCGAAAAACCAAACTACTCGAGTCTATTATTGCTATAATTCTTTAAAATTCATTCCTGATCGATTATATAGGTATTCCCGCCATAATTTTATTGGGAAATAGGCTATAACAACCGCGTCAAATCATTGAATAATGCCAATGTCATTAAAAGAATCAAGAAAAAAAGTCCAATTCGTATACCGATTGTTTGAATACGAGGAGACAATGGACGCCCCCCGATTAATTCCGCGACATGATACACTAAATATCCGCCATCTAATACCGGAATTGGTAAAAGATTAATAATCCCTAAGCTAACGCTTATTAGTGCTAAAAACCTTAAAAAATAGGCAAATCCATAACGAACCGACACCCCTACTCCTTTCGCAATGCTAATCGGACCTCCAATATAGCGCCACGAAAGTTTCCCCGACAACATCCGCCACATCATCATCACAGTCATCTTTGACATTGTCAGGGTTTCAAAAAAGGCAGGTTCGATAGCACCCAACAATGAGTATTGATGAACATATTGCATATCTGGGGGCCATTTCAGAGGTTCCGAAAATACCCCAATATAACCAATCAGTTTTCCTTCATCATCCCGTTTAGAAGCAGGAACCACCGTGGTCATCATCTTGTGTTTTTCTGCCCTGACAACTAATAATTGAACCTTTTGATCCGCAAGTTTTTGTATCTGTTCAACAAACTGATCAAAAGAATCCACTTTCTTACCATTAATGCTTACAATCTTATCGCCCGGCACTAAGCCCACTTTTTCAGCGGGTGAATGATGAAGCACTTGATAAATCACAGCAGGAATAGGGGGTTTCTTTGGCTGAAGACCCAAACTACCCAACACATTTATTTTCTCAATATCAATTTTCCAATATTGAAGCGGCAAAAGCGCTGTAAAAGTTTTCTGATTTTTTTTCAATACACGCAGCTTGAGATATCCAGTATCTCCAACACGATGCAACATACGATTAATCACTTCATGCCAAGTCAAGGTTACATGATCGTCAACCGCAATAATTTTTTGATTTTCTCGAAGGCCCGCCGAATAAGCGACAGAGGTTTTTTCAACATGACCTATAATCGGCACGATACCGCTTACCCCTATCACAAACATCAACCACAATAAAAAAAAAGCAATACACAGATTTGAAAAAGGACCTGCGAAAACAATAAGCATTTTTTTAACAGGATGTTTTCGATTAAAAGTATATTGCAATTGATCTTTTGGTACTTCCCCTTCTGTTTCATCCAACATTTTAACGAAACCACCCAGAGGAAATACTGCAATTTGATATTCAGTCCCTGAACGATCATGCCAACTAAGTAACTTTCTTCCAAATCCAATTGAAAAACGTAGTACTTTTACTTTCACCATTTTAGCAATAATAAAATGTCCAAACTCATGAATAGTAATGAGTAATGCAAGCGCAAATAAAAATGCAATCACTGAGATAATCGTATGCATCATAAACAATCTCTACGATTTAAAAAAAGCCGAATAACAAAAGACCTAAAAGAAAAAGAGGCGCCGCAGCTAATAAACTATCAATACGATCTAAAAATCCGCCATGTCCTGGCAAGTACGTCCCCGTATCTTTTATTCCAATTTGTCTTTTCAACATACTTTCAAAGAGATCGCCAATGACAGAAAAAATTGCAACGAATAACGAGAGAAGAATAAGAATAAACCATCGTGAGGGCGCTATGTTCATTATCATAGCGCCCACTGCAGCTACAATGGCGGTTAAAAGCACCCCTCCATAAACCCCTTCCCATGTCTTATTTGGACTGACTCGAGGACAAAGCTTATTTTTTCCCCAACTTTTTCCTGCAAAATATGCTCCAGTATCAGCAGCCCAAACTAAAAACAACATAAAAATAATCGTTTGAGAACCATCTTGTGCAGCACGTAATGTGTTTAAGGCTAACCAGCAAGGAACAATAACAACAATTCCCATCAGCGTGCGAATCCAAATACCACTCGCCCATATTGAGGATCCTTTTGGATAAAAAATAATAAAAAAAAATGCGCCGAGCCAAAATAAAATTGAAACTACAAGAATAGGAATAATAGGCGAATGCCAAGCAAAGAATAAACATAGTCCAACACAGGCAACAAAAATCAAACGAAGAAATTTACGATGAATGCCAATTAAAATTCCCCATTCCCAAGCAGCAAACAACATAAAAAGTGTCAAGAAAATTGAAAAAAAATAAAAGGGTAAATAAATAATAGCTAATAATATTAATGCGACTAACACTAAGCCAGTAATAATTCGTTGTTTAAGCACAATATACTCCTATCGTTTTTAGGATAATTTTCCAAAACGTCGTTGGCGTTTCGAATAAACATCCAATGCCTTTTTAAATTCCGCTTCATCAAAATCTGGCCATAATACTTCTGTAAAATAAAGTTCAGAATAGGCAAGTTGCCATAAAAAGAAATTACTAATTCTTTGCTCACCACTCGTACGAATAAAAAGATCAGGATCAGGCAATTTTGATAATGAAAGATATTGTGAAATAAATTCTTCTGAAATATCTTCTGGATCAATCTCCTTTTTTAATATTTTCTGCAAAATGGTTTGTACTGCCTGGGTAATATCCCATTTCCCACCATAATTTGCAGCAATCACTAATGTGAGCCCTGTATTATTTTGGGTAAGTTTTTCCGCTTTTTGAATGTGCTCTTGGATTTTTTTTGAAAACGCTTGGATATTACCAACGACAATGACTCTAATATTATTTTCATGTAACTTCTTGATCTGGGTTTGCAGTGCATTCAAAAACAGGCGCATTAAATGTTGCACCTCTTCTTTAGGGCGTGCCCAATTTTCGCTACTAAAAGCAAATAGCGATAGTACATTAACTCCAGCTTCAGCCGCTGCGCGAATAATATTAGCAATATTTTCTGCGCCTGCTTTATGGCCTGCTATTCTAGGTTTATTTTGTAATTTAGCCCATCGGCCATTGCCATCCATAATAATTGCAACGTGCTCTGGAATTTTTGAACGATTTGAATTATTCAATACTATTTCTCAAAAAAAATTTTGCCATTTGTAATCTATCAAAACAACAAATTACCTCGCAGAAAATTACACAATTCCTCTTATTAAACTTCTAGCAACTCTGTTTCTTTCTGACTTAATAACTTATCGGCTTCACTAATATATTTATCAGTAAGCGATTGAATATTATCCTGCGCACGTCGTTCATCATCCTCACTGATTGATTTTTCTTTCAAAAGATTTTTAATGTGTGTATTTGCATCTCGACGAATATTACGAATAGCAACGCGAGCATTTTCAACTTCACTTTTTACTAGTTTAATTAGTTCTTTTCGGCGCTCTTCAGTTAATGCGGGCAAAGGAACCCGTATCACTTGGCCAGCCGTCGCTGGATTTAAGCCTAAGTCAGATTGCATAATTGCCTTTTCGACAGGAGCAACCATGTTTTTATCCCATGGGGTTACCACTAATGTTCTTGCATCGCCTACAGTAATTGAAGCCACTTGATTCAGCGGCATCATATTGCCATAACATGACACTTGAATATGTTCTAATAATCCAGGCTGAGCTCTTCCCGTTCGAACTTTTGATAATTCTGTTTGTAAATTCACAATACTTTTCTGCATATGTTGTTCAGCAGATTTTGTTATTTCTGAAATCATACAACACTCCTAATAAACTAATTACTGATTAAAGTACCTTCATCGGCCCCTAAAATAATATCTTTCAAAATACCTACTTTATTCATATCAAAAACGCGTACGGGCATATTATTTTCACTACATAAACTGATTGCTGTTGCATCCATTACTTTTAATTGTTTTTCTAATACTTCTTGATAACTTAAACGTGAGAAACGTTTTGCTTTTGGATTGATTAATGGATCTTCTGAATAGACGGCATCTACTTTTGTTGCTTTTAATAAAATATCCGCATTGATTTCAATACTGCGTAGGCTAGCTGCTGAATCCGTTGAAAAGAAAGGACAGCCAGTTCCGCCAACAAAGATCACTACTTTACCTTGTTCAAGATATGAAATAGCTTTTCGACGATCATATCCTTCAACAACTCCATACATGGCAATCGACGACATGACTTCTGTTGCAACTTTTTCTTTAACAAAACTATCGCGCAACAGTAATCCATTCATCACGGTTGCTAACATGCCCATTTGATCGCTGGTCACACGATCTAATCCCGCTTTAGCAAGTGCCTGTCCCCGAAAAAAATTTCCTCCGCCAATAACAATGGCTACTTCAACGCCTAATTGAACAAGAGAACTTACAGCGCGTGTCACTTCTTGAATTGCATCGGGTCCAATACCAAATTTATCTTTTCCTAATAAAGACTCACCACTTAACTTTAATAAAACTCGAAGGAAAACGGGTTTAGATTTTTTTGTCATGTTACTCTCCTGTATGACAATCGGTGCCCCTCATGAAGACCTTTTAAAAATTCATTATTTTTGTCAATTTTAAATTTTAGAGGTATCCAAAAAATAGCCCGTGGATAACCCACGGGGATACCTAGGTTAAAACAAGTTAAGCTCTTGTTTGAGCCATCACTTCTTCAACAAAATTATCTACTTTTTTCTGAATGCCTTCGCCAAGCTCATATCGAATAAACAATTCAACATTGGCATGATTTTTTTCTAGTAACTGTTGTACAGAAATATCTGGATCTTTTACAAACGGCTGTCCTAATAAACAGACTTCGTTCAAATATTTTTTGACTCGTCCTTCAACCATTTTTTCGATGATATCAGCAGGTTTTCCACTCTCTGCCGCCTGAACACGATAAATTTCTTTTTCTTTTTCAATCGACTCTGCAGAAACTTGATCTGCAGAAATAACTTCAGGTTTTGAAGCAGCAATATGCATCGCAAGATCTTTTGCTAATGTTTTATCTCCGCCTTTCAAAACAACCAATACCCCGATTTTTGAACCGTGGAGATATCCTTCGATGATATCATCAGAATTAATATAGGCGACTCGACGCAACCCAATATTTTCTCCAAGCTTTGCAACAAGGGCCTGTCGAACTTCTTCAACAGTTTTTTCCGCATCTACTTTTAAAGATGAAAGTGTTTCAATATCCGTCACTTGATTTGCTAACGCAAGCTCAACCACTTTCTTCGCAAATTGAACAAAATTTTCATCGCGTGCAACAAAATCCGTTTCGCTATTCACTTCAATCATCACGGCTTGATGTGAATCATCAGAAACCATTAATTGAATAGCACCTTCTGCCGCAATTCTACTTGCTTTATTAGCTGCCTTTGCAATACCTTTTTCACGCAAAATCTGGATTGCTTTTTCCATATCGCCATTTGATTCGATTAATGCTTTTTTACAATCCATCATCCCACAATCAGTAGTTTTTCGTAATTCCGAAACTTGTGCTGCTGTAATCGTCATTATTATTCCCCTAGTATCAAAATCTTTTCACAAAAAGGGGGCAAAAGCCCCCATAATTTATTCTTCTAGCAACTTATTCAGCTACCTTTTCCGTTTTCTTTTTTTGGGTTTTTTCAGCGACTTCTTCACTGATATCTTCCTCAGTTTTTACTGAGGTTTTTGTAACAGGTTTCTTTGCTTCTTTAGTTCCCGTTGTTTTTTCTGAAGTTTCTTTTTCAGCGGGTTGCTCGGTTTTTTTCACGACTTTTGCTTTTGAAGAGGCTTGTTTTGCTTTCGTCTTTTTAGACTTTTCACCCTTTTCTTCCACTTCAGCGACTTCAACAAAATCGTCTTCTGAAGCATTTTCTGAATCGAGAATTCCACTGCTCAATTTGCCGTTGAGTATGCTGTCTACGACAAGTTCAAGATAAAGAGAAATTGCACGAATCGCATCATCATTTCCTGGGACTAAATAATCAATATTGTCTGGAGAATTGTTTGTATCCACAACACCTACAATAGGAATCCTTAATTTATTTGCTTCTTTTACAGCAATATGTTCATGGCCAACATCTATAATAAATAACGCATCAGGCAACCCGGTCATTTTTTTGACACCGCCTAAACTCTTTTCTAATTTGTCTTTTTCACGCGTTAAATTTAATACTTCTTTTTTAGTTAGTTTCCCAAACGCTTCTTTTTCAAATTGCACTTCAAGCTCTTTTAAACGTTTTACTTGGTGTCTTATCGTTTTATAGTTGGTTAACATACCGCCTAGCCAGCGATCGTTAACATAGGGCATACCACATTTTTCAGCAGCTTCTTTAATAAGATCTCTCGCAGAATGTTTAGTCCCTACAAAAAGAATTTTTCCTTTGCGTGCTGCAACACTACCAAGAAAATCAGCTGCTTCTTTAAGCCTTGGTAATGTTTTATCAAGGTTAATGATGTGAATTTTATCGTGTACGCCAAAAATGTACTCTTTCATTTTTGGGTTCCAATAACGCGTTTGGTGTCCAAAATGTACACCGGCTTTTAATAAATCATACATTGTCACTGAGGCCATTATCATTTCTCCTATTGGGTTAAAACTTCCTCGCACCCCATTATCTGACTTTTCAAAAAAAGCACCCAGAATAACGTGACGATACGAGTGATGAATATTAACTAACCTGGCATTCGATGGAACAAATATCGAATGCAGATTAAACTTAAATCAATATTTTTGATTGCTAATTTAAGCGGCGCTTTATACCATAATCAGGCTATAACAACAATTGATTTTGGCCTTTCCCTGATAATTGGGTTAGCAATACCTGAATCGTCTTTATGGAGACTTTGTTTTGAATAATATTAAAAAACCTGGCGAGATTGAAAAAATTCGCATCGCAAGTAAATTAGCCGCCGAAGTACTCGAAATGATCGAGCCTCACGTTAAAATAGGGGTTACTACTGATGAATTAAATACAATCTGCCATGATTATATCGTTAATGTTCAAAATGCAATTCCCGCTCCATTAAATTATCGAGGTTTTCCTAAAAGCATCTGCACCTCACTTAATCATCAAATTTGTCACGGTATTCCTGGCTCAAAAAAGCTTAAAAATGGCGATATTTTGAATATTGATATCACGGTGATCAAAGATGGATATCATGGCGACACCAGTAAGATGTTTTTCGTTGGCACCCCTTCGATTCTAGCTAAACGTCTCGTCAATATTGCTTATGAATGTCTCTGTCTTGGCATTGACCAAGTGAAGCCAGGCAATCGTATTGGCGATATTGGTGCAGCCATCCAGCAACATGCCGAAGCGAATCATTTCTCTGTTGTTCGTGAATATTGCGGTCATGGTATCGGTAAATGCTTCCATGAAGATCCCAATATTCTGCACTTTGGCACTCCGAATACCGGCGAAGAGTTAAAACCCGGGATGGTTTTCACCATTGAGCCCATGATAAATGCAGGAAAAAGACACGCTAAAGTATTACCTGATGGTTGGACGGTCGTAACAAAAGATCACAGTTTATCTGCACAATGGGAACATACGATATTAGTCACTGAATCTGGCCATGAAATTTTGACTTTACGAAAAGAAGAACTGGCCAATACTTAACCAGTTGTTTTGTTTTTGTCCAAAAAATATTCAAAAAATAACAAATTGTTTCTTTTTTGCTCAGAAAAATAATTAATAATTCTTTATTGAAATCAACATCTCTCGTTAAAAAAAAATTTTTATGAGGTGCTTATGACTTTCTCCTTACCAAAATTACCATTTGAATTAAATTTTCTTGAGCCTTTTATCTCCAAAGAAACTTTGGAATATCACTATGGCAAACACCATCAAGCTTACGTGAATAAATTAAATGAATTGATTCAAAAGAGTGAATTTAGAACGCTATCTCTTGAAGAAATTATCCAGAAAGCCTCTGGAGGAATTTTTAATAATGCCGCACAACATTTTAATCATACGTTTTATTGGAATTGTTTAAGTGATAGACATGATCAACAGCCTTCAGACACTATAATACAAGCATTAATTGACTCCTTCAGTTCTTTCGAAGAATCCAAAAAAAAGTTTTCTGATATCGCAATAAAACACCCCGCGGCAAGCAGCGGGGTATTTTACCCCATTATATTTCGCTGGCGCGAAATAAATTCGCGCTCAGCGACCAAAGGG
>Ga0180009_10005213_pt1 | contig 14005 bp, 18 predicted proteins | sample OS_PC_MetaG_FD_123537 | JGI IMG/M metagenome (GOLD analysis project Ga0180009, IMG submission 123537) | Groundwater microbial communities from the Aspo Hard Rock Laboratory (HRL) deep subsurface site, Sweden - OS_PC_MetaG | ecosystem: Environmental > Aquatic > Deep subsurface > Groundwater... | reverse complement strand
GTTAAGCCGTTCGTGGTGAGCCTGTCGAACCATGGACGGCTTAACTTATCGACCCAGGATTTTTCCATTCACCCTTCGACAGGCTCAGGGCGAACGGAAAAATCCTTAACTTAATGGCAGTGATGTAGAGCGAGGGAACAATAATTGCCGGTGGACTAAATAGTTACAGCCAATAACCTATAGAATTTAGTATGTAGGTTCACGGCTTCCTTATTGAACAAAAAACTGAATCACTTACAAGCATATTTTCGAAACTATTTTTAGCGATTACCTAAGCGTTTACGGCCGCACCGGCCTAAATTTAACTATTAATGAATAAAACAATACTTTTTGCCGACGATGACCGACTCATTCTTGGAACCATGAGCCGTGGACTACGGCTATCCGGTTATAATGTCTTAGAAGCCGCATCGGGCGATACGGCTATTAAACTTGCTCAAGACCAAAAGCCGGACATTGCGGTTTTAGATATCCGCATGCCGGAAATGACCGGCATAGACGTTGCCAAACATCTTGTACAAGTGCTTGACGTTCCAGTCATATTCTTGTCCGCCTATTCCGACGAAGACACAGTAAAAGCCGCCATCGCCTCCGGATGCATGAACTATTTGGTCAAACCCTGCAGTCTCGAACAACTAATTTTGACCATCGAAGCGGTACTCGAAAGAAACAAGGAAATCATCAATCTAAAATACGAAAATAAGCAACTCGACAAAGCGCTATCCCAAAGCAGAAGCGTCTGCATAGCGATTGGCCTAATAATGAAGAATCAACTCCTCACCGAAGAAGCCGCATTTGAGTATTTGCGCAAAAACGCCAGAGACCAACGACGAAAAATAACCGAATTGGCCGAGGAAGTCATCCAAACCTTCGCCGGTCAAGACAATCTTAGCCAGACCCGCTTATAATTTAACTATTCAGTACCCGGCAATTATCGTTCCCACGCTCTGCGCTCACCGTTATACATAAGTCAAAATTGACCGTTTTCCTCGTTCCCACCGCTCCAGCGTGGGAATGCATACCGATCTTGCCTCGGCTGACAAGGTATGGGTTCCCACGGAGGACCGTGGGAACCAGAAAAAAACACCATTCTACTGCCGCATACCTTTCGAAGGATTGGCATCAGGCGTCTCTATGACCAAATAATAATGGTTAGTCAGCAAACAATACTACTAATATAGACCTGACCCTGATTGCTTTTGGTTCCTTTTGATTTAGTAGTATTTTTAATTACGTTCTAAATTGTTACCTAAATATACCTGCAATTGTTTAATTCGTCTGATAAGAAAAGCATAACGCCAAAATCAGCGGCGGCGTGCTTTTTGCCGTCCGCTGGATTTTTTAGTTATACATTGCTAAACTCTATTTTCTAACAGTTTTCTGTAGATTTGTTTATGGAAAGCATTGGGAGTATAGATACTGGCAGAGACATTCTTGCACAAGTTGAGTGACAATATTCTCTCCAATACGGCCATATTTGATGGGGTACATTTATTCTACCAAATTCCATAATCGCATCATGGGGCAATTCTTCATCGCATTTGATTAAATATTCAGCAGTGAATACTGCTACTATTTCAGCGGCTACTAATTTTTCCAGTTGTTCATAATTTCCTAAGCCCTCTTTTATCTCTTCCTTAATTGGCCCTTTTAAATAACGCATACGGGCTTCAGTTTGATAAACCAAAAAAACATGTTCAGCACCACCTTCTTCATGAAGTTCTTTTTTGGTGCAAGACTTGGTGTTAATATTGAATTGTCCAGTTAGTTCTTGATTTGGTATTAGAGGGTCAAAATCATTGTATATTTTTGCTTCTGAATCATGCAGATATACCATCTGTATTGATAGATTATCTATTGCTTTTTGTAATGCGTCTCTGTTCATGCTGTTATTCTATTAGATTCAAAATATTCAATATCATTGACAGCGACAGTGTTTGTCTGAACTAGATATAAACTAGGTTTTTTTGTAGTAACGGACGGACTCCAGAAAACCTCTTTAGCACCAAATTCATTACAAGAAAATTCCTTTAAATCTTCTTCTCGCGATGTTCTTTTTAATGTTTCTGAATTAATTTTAGAAACATCTAAGATACCGTTGCTAAATTTTTCAAAGGAAATTTTTACTGTTAAATCAAATGCCTTGGCAAGTTTACGCAATGTTTTAATAGTCCAGGCATCATAATCCACATCCTCAAGAGCACAAACCCTCTCTTGTTTCATGCTAGATTTATCAGCAAGTTCTTTTTGTGTCCAACCTCGTTGTTCTCTAAGTACCTTTATTTGAGCTGCAATAGCCATATTAGAAAACTCGTCCATATAGGCATGGGCATATTCTTTATCATTAAATTCTGCCACCAGTGTCTTAACTAATTCTTTCATGTGAACACCTCCTGTTAGGGTTTTCAATAATTATCTTTTTTCTGTTGTCAGCTTCTTCGTCTGCATTTCTAGGGATAAGACGAGAATCACGCTCTTTTGCTCCAAAAAGTAACGTAAACTCTTCATCATTTTTAATAGGACCTTTGCACAACATAGGTCTAAGTTGAACATTTCCTTTTACCCTAAGCTTTAAAATACCAGCCGTATCAGTTCCAGTTAGAACTTGTGGGAACAAATCAGAGCCCAGCTTTTCAAGCATATCAAGTTTCGCATTGAGCTTCGCTCTTTCAACTTTTTGCAACGTTTTTGTCCACTCTTTGAAGTCATTACTTCCACTTTCATTTTTGTAGTCAAATAGAGCGAATCTTTTATTATGCATGAAGTGTAGTTTATAATAAAATTATTATAATGGATATAGTTTTTGGAAAGTTGACTGTATAACGCCGCAATTCACCGGAGGCAAAAAGCATAGTGAGGAACGAACGACGCTTTTTGACGTCCGCGTGAAATTGCCTTGTTATGTGCAAGCTCACTATGACACATGCTCCTTACTTGCCCAAGATGGCCAGCCTACTTGTACAAACAACCTCATGATAAGCTGCTGATACATTACCGCCATTTCTATTGCTCTATCGAGAGTGGGACACACACACCCAAACTCATAGTCACACTTCACAAAAACACGAAACCACATTTCATCTTTAAATGGTTCTTTCTCGATCTTGAATTCGGTGATGGTAGAGATTCTCCATTCTTCATACTCTTGCCAATAACCTTTTTTCTCAATAGAAGTTTGTATTTCCTCTCTCGGTGTTTCCAAATATCCGCTCTTGGACAACTCTGCCAGATACTTATCTTCTTTCTTAGAAAACACTACGACTCCTTTTGCACATAACGCCGAGCTAAATTGCGCAAATGGAGCGTAGCGGAATTTGCGTCAATTTTGAGCGCCGTGTTAGCCGAGTTATTCAACAGTAACTCCAATTAAATGCTGAAGGTTTTTGCACTGCCACCAGTCCGCACCATTTTCACCGCCGGAATCCCATATGAGCTTGAAAGCATCACGAACTGTTTTTTATTCTTTTTCTGAAAGAATGTCCATCAGTCCATTGACCTCTCTGTCCATTGAATACATATATGAATCTAACCAATCAAGATTCATATCCTTTTGGCACTCTCTGACGACAGCATACAAATAGAACAGAAGGTCTTTCGGTTTCATGAAGGGGTAAATCCAACCATAGTAGTCAAACTCTTCCCTTCTAACATCATCAGGTTTTTGGTGATTGATGGGCATCTTCGCGTAATCTTCGTGCCCATAATCATCAATAATCTGCGCCTGCCTCAGATCAATCTCTGGTGGCGCGAAACGGCACGACAAAGCGTAGAGTTCTTCGAGTTCCATATTTTGGCTAACGTTACGGTAAGGGGCGCGCCGCTCGTAAGACTTAAACGAAGCCACCGAACCTTGATAAAAAACCAAACTTCAAAACCGCCAACGGGCGGCGCGTCCCTTTGACCGACTTGTTGGGCTTGATAACACACACCTTGCCAAAACAACGAAAAACGCCTTGTTCTGTAGATATTAAATTGGCATGAGGCATAGCATAAAACCCCGCATTGGCACCAACAGCACAAATATTAGGCTGGCAAGCCAAACAAATTATGGTGTTGACAGCCTCGTGAAAGCTAAGTGTTATGAAAACATTATGAGATTATTATGAATTTCATAATGAAAAAACAAGCATTCATCAACTATAGCAAGGTGGTATTAATATGTTTTTTAACGGAATCCAAAGAGAGTTCAACCGCGCATTTTTCGATCAATTACCAAGACGCGATCAAGATGCATTTCTTCAGCAAATATACGATAGTGGATACAACGTCAAGGAAATTGCGAAGCAATTGAACATGAACCCACAGACACTTTATTCACGCATAAATGCCCATCGAGGCAGAGGCTCTCAACTTAGCTCGGCCAACTAAAAACTGCTTTCTTCATTGGGGGGACATTCTGCTCCCCCAAACCAAACGCCCACACAATTTGGACGGAAACAACAAAACCAACTCACAGAAAAAAACAAACGGAGACAACCAACGACCTTTCCATCGCCTCCGACTTACAACTCGAACACCCCAAGCCCAAATAGACCCGTGACAAGACTGCCCAACGTAAAGCTAAGGGGCGCGTAGCGAAGCGGAGCGTCGCTTTGAGCGGCATGTTATGTGATTTTGTTAACTACCACACTCGCTGCATTTCCAACCACCAATTTTTGCATTCAAGACTTTCCACAAAATAACAAGAACCAGCCATACACCAGCTGTCGCTACTGTTAATACCAGATGAACCAACAGCATAAAACCACTAGATTTAGTATTGTTTCTGTAGTGCTTAGTTGTTTTGCCACACTTTTTGCAATGACTTAATTGTTCCTCTATAAACGTTGCCATGATTTTTCTCTGATTGCTATGTGTTTATTTTGTTTTGACCTTGATGTACGCATAATCAGACGTGGAATCGCCCTTGAAAATTGACACTTCCATCAATCCTTGGATTGAATTCCAGCGAAGTGTGAAGTTATTGCTGAATGATGGGTTAACCTCATTCAAACCAATCGCGGCAAGCACTGACTTCGTAAATGGAATTGAATCAATTCCATCAACAGTTATCCAATCGGCTTTCCCGTTTATAAATACCACTTCCGTTTCGCCTTTCGCATATTGGCATTTATTGCCATATTTACTCTTGCCGCATGAGCTAGCGGAACCAAGGTAATTTGACACTTCGTTTTCAGATTTACCGGCTATCTTCAAAACATCAACAATCGGTTCTGCATGAGCCACCGCTGTTGTAAATACAGCAATTGCAATAAGTGGTAACTTCCTCATGATTTTCTCCATATTTGAGACTTGATTGTAAACATAACGTCTGAATTCACCGGCTTGCGCGGCTTTTTGCGCAGGCCCGGTGGAATGATGGGTTGGGCGAATCATGAGTGAGAGATAGCCTTGGAAAACAAATTGAGAACGACGACGCCAGCCACAATAAGCGACATGCCAATGATTGCCGGAAGATCGAGAGCTTGCCCATAGAGAATCCAAGCAATCAGCGCAATTAGAACGATGCCAACGCCGGACCAGATTGCATAGGCCACCCCGACCGGAATTGCTTTGAGTGTGAGTGAGAGAAAGTAGAAAGCCGCCGCGTAGCCAACGATGACGATAGTCGAAGGCCATAGACGCGAAAACCCTTCAGATGCCTTCAGAGCAGAAGTCGCAATGACCTCGCTAACAATTGCTACGGAAAGAAAAATCCACTGCTGCATACGCATGATCCTCAGTGTGGAAACGCCTTAACGACAAAGCTCAGGCGTGCCGCTTTTTGGCGTCGCCTGGAGCGCCTTGTTATAACCCAATATTGTGCCATTCATGACTACAACCACCTTTACATTGGGTCTCTCTACGCCGCTTATCAGCGACACCAAATATAGATAAAAATAATATAAAACTACGACGCCGATCTGGCTCTGGCATATTTAACACTTTTTTTCTTGCGTCATTAAATGGTTTGTTTCGAACCAACACGCAAGGTGAATAAGTTTCTTTTAAACCAGAGTTCTTAATTCCTTCCTCAATGTCTTCGTTTGTTGGATGTGACTGGAATATACAAAGGTCTAAGGCTTTCATTATTTTATTTCGCGACTCTGTATCAGATTCGTCATACCAAGCCAAACCATCATCTAATGGCAATAGACCTTGTGCCAATTTATTAATTTTTAGCTCAGCCTCATTCATGTTTTGGGTTATAACGCCTCAATCAGCCGCCGCGTTAGCGGTCGGCTGCATTGACTTGTTAGCTTCTTGTGTCTTTTGAGCGAGAAGGCTATCGACCAGCTCCTGTAATGTTGTCGACTTTAAGCCCTCATTCCAAGCTGATTCCAATGCACGAGATACTGCCAAAGGGTTTTTCTTTAACCCACCTGCATTTCCATAATATGCAGCTGCCTGATCTTCATGTTTCTTCCAATCCTCACCAAACTCTGGGCCAACAGTATCGGTGATATTTGTCTTCCACATTCTCAAATTGGGCTTACTAATATCTACTTCAGGCCAGTTTTCGGTTTTATCATGTCCTAACAGATGTAAGATTGCAGCATTATCCTTTTTATGTTTATTGATTTCATCTTGTCTTGTTTTGTTTGTGTCAGCGTCACAGACGACAAATACCTCAATATTCAATAGCTTGGCAATTGCCAAAGGCTTTAGCAGCTCATTTTTACCGCCTACCGGAATGATGTGATAGCCTGACCGTCTAAAGTCTGAGAGCTTGCCCATGAGCTGAATGTAGGATGTTAAATAGGCAACGTCTTCTATTCCTTCTACTAATATCAGCTTCCGACTAAAAAACATTTCGCTGATTTCTGGACGCAACGTTGGATATAGCTTTGCAATCATCCCAGTTTCTTTAACTGCTTTGTCGCCTGCATCGGTAAGTTCTTTTGATAGCTCAGCATAAGTTAGTGAAGTCACATTTGAGCAAGATGGATTACCAAACTCCCGAACTAAGCGAACGCTGTGAAAGTCATCGCCCGGAATAAAGTAAGGACTATGAGAACATACAATTATTTGTGAATTTTCGTTAGCTAAATCTTGTAATACTTCAGACAAATACCTTGCTTGTGGAGGATGCTGATATAGCTCAGGCTCTTCGATTGCCATTACAAGGGTAGGTGCATTTTCATCCTCAATATCAGCTAGCTCTTGCAAAAGGGTCAAAAGATACGACCTCTGCATGCCATGCCCAAAACGAGCCAACTCACTTTCAAAACCCTTTTCACCTATTTGAATATGGGCAAGTGGCTCTTCTATCTTGATTGATTTCTCTGCGTCGTTCTTCCAAAGAACCTTTGCCGTAGCACTAGGGTTCGCCCAAAGTTTTAGCTTATTCTCCAGAGATTCAGAAATACTCGAAAGAACCCCCTGTTCCTCCTCCAGCATTTCTTGATAACTTTGCCTTAAACCATCCCGAAGACCCGTTACTTTTTCTGAAAAGTTAACCTTTGCTCGAATCGCTCTCGAAAGCAGTTGCCCTAAAGCTGAATTCTTACTTTCCTCTGCTTCCTCAGAAAAGTCCTTAGATGCAGATACAAAAACCCATTGTAAGTGAGGTGCGAGTCGATTAGCTCCTTTAGATACCCCATAGAACTGATCTTCACTCGGAATCAAACTACATAGATCTTGATGTAAAGACTCAAAATCATTAAGTGAACTAGCCATGTCAGCTTTTGATGTAGCTTTAGTGATATCCGGCCACTTTGCCTGTAAGTCCGAAAAGATTTTCTTTAGCTCAGAAGCAGGCTGTTTAGACTTTTCTGCTTCGAACCAGACCTTAAATTCAGTCATCCCAAGGCGATTGCCAAATTGCTTCACTTCTGCTCTTTCAGTACCTTCGTCAAACTCTGCCTTTACTGTAACAATTAGGCGTTCTTGTCTGACATAATCGGCTAGGTCAACTTTCGCCTGATCAGAAAGCTCTTTAAATGTGATCGTTATGGAAATTGGCTCCTTAACATTTTTATGATGAAAATCGTCAATTGAAAGCTTACTTAAATCAGTTTTACTATCCTTGTACTGACGGAAGAACACGTTAAGTGCATTCATTACTGTGGATTTTCCAGATCCATTTGGGCCGACGAAACAACAGTAATCATCGAAGAATATCGTCTCGTCTTTGAATGTGCGGAAGTTCTGAATTCGTACTGACTCTATTTTCATTCTCGATCCTTGATATGGAAGCTAACAAGTTATTATCTAGACCCGCACATCTTATACACTAGAACGCATTTTTGTGTCAATTTTTACCAAAGCCCTTGTAGTTCCAAACGGGATAACATACATTTTATGCTTGATCACCAGGTTTGGATAAAAACGATGCTCAGTCTCCCCGATGAATTGTCTCGTCAGTTCAATGCGCTATTGGATCAGAAACAACACCCTGAAAATATCAAACACTTTTATCGAAAATGGCTTCGTTTCTATTGGGATTTTTGTCACAAATATCATCATGATCCTTTTCACCGCTCCAGCTTGCCGTTGTTTCTCGACAAGCTCGATCAAAAAGGCCAATCGGCTCAACAACGAGAGCAAGCTCGCCAGGCTATTGTGTTGTTTTACCAATTAAAAGCAACCGCCAATGCCGAAGACGCCGAACTGTCAACCAATGCAGTCCAAACCTTGCCTCTGCAAGCTCCGCCAATTCCTGACGTTTCGCGTCAAAAGGACTCGCCTGAATCGAATCACCCGCATCATCGATCACTGCCTTATGAACACTCGCGGCATTCTGCCGCCTCCGATAAAACCCGACAAAATAATACGGTTGCTGAAAAACAAACCGGATGCAGTTGGGTTTTTGTCTTTGACGAGCTGACCCGTGAAATTCAATTACGCCATTATTCGCCGAAGACTTTGAAATCCTATCGCGGTTGGGCGCGCCGTTTGCAAGCGTTTACCAAAAGTAAAGATTACCGGAATTTGACGCAACAGGATGTGGTGGCGTTTTTGAGCGATCTTGCCGTCGATAAGAAAGTGTCCGCTTCGACTCAAAATCAGGCATTCAATGCGTTGCTGTTTTTGTTTCAACACGTTTTGAACAAGGATTTCGGCGAAATCAAAGGCGTCGCGAGAGCCAAGCGCAAGCCTCATATTCCGGTGGTCTTGTCCCGCGAAGAGGTCGAGTTGATTTTCGATCATCTCGACGATCCGGTCGATCTCGTCGCCAAACTGTTATACGGTTGCGGGCTGCGGCTTTTCGAGTGCTTGAATCTGCGTGTCCAATGTTTCAATTTCGATGCCGGCGTTTTGACCGTTCATGACGGCAAGGGTCAAAAGGACCGAACGGTTCCGTTACCGCAAACATTGATACCGGCATTGAACAAACAGTTGAGGAAAGTCGCGGATTTACACGAAGCCGACCTAAAAGCCAATTTTGCCGGCGTGTTCTTGCCGAACCAATTGAGTCATAAATATAAAAACGCCGCCAAGGAATTCATCTGGCAGTGGTTTTTTCCGCAACCTTCATTAACGCTAGTTGCGGAAACCCAAGAACACAAACGTTATCATCTTCATGAGTCCATCGTACAAAAGGCGATCAAACGCGCGGCGAATGACGCCAAAATCACCAAGCGTGCGACAGCTCACACTTTCCGGCATTCTTTCGCCAGTCATTTATTGGAGGCGAATTACGACATTCGCACGATTCAGGAATTACTGGGACACAGCGACGTCAGAACCACGATGATTTATACCCACACCGTTCAGAGCAGGACGTTAAAGCAAGCCAAAAGCCCGTTGGATTTTGATAAGGAATAAGTGAAAATCGGGGTCAAGCCTTATGCTTGACATTAGCACTTCCCTTTCCCCCCTGTTTTACCGCGCGGCTCAAATCAGCAAAGTTCACATCAAAACATTCGCCCACTTGAGCAATCGCGATAGATTCTTTATTGAGCGCCTGCCGCAAAAGGTTAGATAGTTCGGTGTTCCTAGAAATTCAATGCGTAAAGGTCTGGCCAATCGAGATCCTCTCCAACTAACCTGAGCCTCAAATTAGATCAATAAGGTTAGAATTCCATATGTAAGGAAGGACTGACATCGACCTCCTCAATCGCGCAGTTTTTTCACGTCGACTGGTGCACCTTGTTGTTCGACTGGACGTTCACTTTTGTTGTAAACAAACTCAGGGTCAAGATCTATCCCCGAATCCCATTCTATGGTATCGAAAGATACACGAACTCGATTGAATGCATTTAGTTCTTTGAGTCTCTGAAAAACACCAAAGTCCAAATAGGGTTTCATATCTAAAGTTCCTCTTTCTCCGTTATCAAAATCTATTGAGAGAAGATAATCTTCAGCCGGAGTGACATTTTTAACAGATGGATACATAATTTCACCTCTTACTGTAACGGTTTAATTTTAAATGGCTCCTCACCATTCATCACCAGCTCCCAATCAGCCATCAGTTCTTCCTGATGAAGTTCCGCCCATGCCAAGACAAGCTTAGACTGCTTTCTTGGTAGGTCGCCTTGTATTACCTCACATGTTCGGATATCAATGGTCGCCTTATGCTCACCATAGTAGACGTGAAAATGTGGCGGCGGATGCTCCTTCGGCACGTAATACATCCGAACAATAATTCCGTAGAACATTGAAATTGTTGGCATTAATTTTCTCCAGCCTATCAGAGCGGGTATTAGGGTTAAGCCTTACATTTGACATTTACCCCTTGCTTTTTCCGCTTGTTCATTGCGTCATTCGCTAGAGCTTAGCTCACACCGAATTATTCGTCCATCAGAAAAAAGGAGGGAGGAGGCGTAAAAAAGGGCCGTGAAAAAGGGAGAGTTACTTTTTTGGTTGATGGCTTCCGATAAGAAATGCAACCCGAATCTTTTTCCATTGCTTTATAGAGATTGGGCCCGTCACAGTGATATGAGGCGGAGAGCAATTGGAATTAAAAGAGCATCCATAATAAAGCAAACCATCTCCCACTAAGCTTGATAGTAAGAGACGGTCGGTTTAGAAACGAATAAAGAGAAAAAGAACCTTGAACACGCTTAATGGCTGATCATCCAAGGCCTTTGCGAAGGAAAAACCTTACTTCCATCTTGCATCAATATCACTTGCTGTCTCAAACTGCTACGATCGGGATGCTTCAGAAACAACCCTTTGTTGCTACTGCACCCGCAATTCTTGGTGTGCTTGTGTTCGAGGATTTGATCCTCCCGGCTGTCTACCGTCGAGAAAGCCGGTTCGTGACGCGACTTCTCGTTGATACTCATCGCTTTACGTTTGTCCGGCGCCATTGCAAGCACCTCGGGCGGTATCATGATAATCCGCGGACTCGAGGTTTGGCAGTGCGGACAAGCCTTTGGAGCGCTGCTTTCTTCGAACGTTGCTAAGTCGTGAAAAATGCCGTGTTTCGGGCATTTATAGTCATAGAGCGGCATCGCTATCCTCCAAAGTTACTATTACAGATCGGGAGACAAGGGTACGTCGACATCGCCGGACAACTCTTTTTTCGGCCCTTCCGAATTCGGCTTGACGTTGAATTCGAAGATATCGGTCGGCAACCAAAGCGTCGCGCAGGCATTCGGAATATCCACGACGCCGCTGATGTGCCCTTGCACCGGCGCGGTACCTAAAATGGCATAAGCTTGAGCACTCGAATAACCGAATTTCGTCAAATATTCGATCGCATTCAAGCAAGCCTGACGATAAGCGATATGCACATCGAGATAATGTTGCTTGCCGGACTCGTCGACTGAAATACCTTCGAAGATTAAATAGTCGTCATACTGGGGTTTGATCGGACTCGGCTTGAAAATCGGATTTTTGATTCCATATTTTTTCATGCCGTCTTTGATCAAACTGACACGCAGGTGTGTCCAACCGGCCATTTCTATCGCACCGCAAAATGTGATTTCGCCGTCGCCTTGACTAAAATGCAAGTCCCCTAAGCTAAGACCGGCATTCTTCACATAAACCGGAAAATAGACTGTCGAACCCCGAGATAAATCTTTAATATCGCAGTTTCCGCCATGCTCGCGCGGTGGCACCGTTCTCGCTGCTTCGGCCGCCGCCGCTTTTCCAGCATCGCCGCTCATACGTCCCATATGAGCCGTATCGGCATAAGGCAACGTTGCCAAGGGCGGAACCCGGTCCGGCTCCGTGTCGTAAAGGGCTTTTTCCCGCGTATTCCATTCATCCAACATTTCTTTAGACGGCAGTGTGCCAATCAATCCGGGATGAATCAAGCCGGCAAACTCGACGCCGGGAACATGACGAGACTTGGTAAACATACCGTTGAAATCCCAAATCGATTTTTGCGCCTCGGGAAAATGCTCGGTCAAAAAGCCGCCACCGTTCTTTTTTGAAAAAAAACCGTTAAACCCCCACTGACTGTTTTCAAAAGCCCCGATATCGAGAATATCGACGACCAGCAAGTCCCCGGGCTCCGCACCTTCCACACCGACCGGCCCGGACAAAAAATGCACTTTCGATAAATCAACGTCGCGCACATCATCGGCACTGTCGTTATTGTGAATTTGTCCGCCGGTCCAATCGTAGGATTCGATAATGAAATCGTCACCGGGTTTAACCATTGCCACCATTGGTATGTCCGGGTGCCACCGGTTATGAATCATGTCGTTTTCATAAGGTGATTTACTTAAATCGATTTTGATAATGGTTTCAGCCATAGCCTTTCTCCTGACAAAGTTTTAATGATTAATACTCATACCGATAAATAAGCCGCCACCTTGGCTTCATTGAGCGTTGCCCGCTCTTCCTGATGAACGATTTCCCCCTTTTCGAGAACGATGATGCGGTCGGCGATTTCAAGCGCAAAACTCAACACTTGCTCCGACACGACAATCGATAGGCCATGGGTATCGCGTATTTTTTTTAACGTCCGAGCCATTTCGCGAATGATCGAAGGTTGAATGCCCTCGGTCGGTTCATCCAACAGCAATAACTTCGGCTTGCTGGCCAATGCCCTGGCGATTGCCAATTGCTGCTGCTGTCCTCCGGATAAATTTCCGCCTCGGCGATTTCGCATCTCTTCGAGAACCGGAAACAATTCGTATAGATCGTTAGGAACCGTCTTTTCACCGGTAATGGTCAAACCGGTTTCAATATTTTCTTTGACCGTCATCGTCGAAAAAATCATTCGCCCTTGCGGAACGAAACCCAAACCTTTAGATACTCGCTGATGGCTTTTGAGTAGCGTCAAGTCGACGTCGTCAAGTTGAACCTCGCCCTTTGCGGTAGGGATCATTCCGATCAACGATTTCATCAACGTAGACTTGCCCATGCCGTTGCGCCCCATCACGGCTACGATTTCTTTCGGCTTTACATCGAAATTCAATCCGTGCAACACTTCGCTTTGCCCATAGGCCACGTGGTAATTTTTAACGCTCAGCATTTTGTTTTCTCCTGATTCGACCGATTAGTGGCCGAGATAGACTTCAATGACTTTGGGATCGTTTTTGACTCGCTCCATCGAACCTTCAGACAGCACCTTGCCTTGGTGCATAACGGTAACCCGATGAGCGATGTCTTCGACAAACTGCATATCGTGCTCGATGACGATTACCGAGCGGCCTTGCGTAATCCGGTTCAACAGCTCGGCGGTTTTTTTGCGCTCCGCAACCGACATTCCGGCGACCGGTTCGTCCAGCATTAATAAATCCGGTTTTTGAATAAGCAACATGCCGATCTCAAGCCATTGCTTTTGTCCGTGGCTCAATAAGCCGGCCGGTTTATCGAGATCGTTCTGCAAAAAAATGATTTCAGCTATGTTTTCGACTTCTTCGATCACTTCACGGTCGCGCTTGAACATTAACGAGCCGAAAACGGACCGTCCTCGCGGGTATGAAATTTCAAGATTTTCAAACACACTCAAATCGTCGTATATCGAAGGATTTTGAAACTTTCGTCCAACCCCGTGATGGACGATTTGGTGCTCTTTCATCCGCGTCAACTCTTCTCCGCGAAATTTAATCGACCCGGAGGTGGCTTGTGTCCGACCGCAGATCAAATCGAGTACCGTCGTTTTTCCTGCGCCGTTCGG